>Ga0105046_10008551_pt1 | contig 16073 bp, 18 predicted proteins | sample MAT03_FD_78385 | JGI IMG/M metagenome (GOLD analysis project Ga0105046, IMG submission 78385) | Freshwater microbial communities from Lake Fryxell liftoff mats and glacier meltwater in Antarctica - MAT-03 (megahit assembly) | ecosystem: Environmental > Aquatic > Freshwater > Ice > Liftoff...
GCCGGATCGATCGCCGCCTCGCGCTGCAAGCGCAGCCAGCCCTCGCGCCGCGCGGTGGCGGCGGCCACGAAGTCGGCGAACGTCGTCCCACTCTCGAAGAGCGGACGCAGGGAGCTGTCCGCGGCCGCAGTGACGATCGACGGGAGCGGCGGCAGCGTGCGGACGGCAGGGTGACAGGCCGCGAGTGACGCAAGGAGGGCAGTGACGAGCATCGGACGGGGACCAGGGAAATCCGCAGGACGGCGACGCCGCCCGGTTACGCCATAAGATCGCGCGCCGGGTGGCTCACGCGCCACACCCACCAGATCAGCACGGCCTGCAACGGCAGCCGCAGCCAGCAGGCGGCGATGAACAGCGGGCTCGCCCCGCGGGACTGCGCCGACCGCAGCATTTCCACGTTGGCGGGGAAGACCGCAACCAGCACGATGATCAGCCCCACGGCGGCGGCGGTCCGCACCGCAGGAACGAGAAGGCCGACTCCGCCTGCGATCTCGAACGCGCCGCTCACGTACACCAGCAGCAATGGACTCGGCAACCACTGCGGCATGATCGCCACGTAGACCCGTGGCATGATGAAGTGCAGTATCCCGGCTAGAACGAACACGATCGCGGTCACCAGCAGTGACATGGGCATCAGCCGCACTCCATCAGCCACAGGCCATCAGCCACACGCCATCAGCCTCACTCCATCGGCCGCACTCCATCAGCCGCACGCCATCAAGCACACTGCAGCCGCCACCGTCCATCCGCCACACTGCATCCGTCACACTGCATCGGGCGCCGGCAGTCCCCCGCGCACCGGTCACCCGTCGAGCGTGGCCAGATCGATCACGAATCGATACTTCACGTCGCCCTTCAGCATGCGCTCGTAGGCCGCATCGACCGTCTGCATCGCGATCACCTCGACGTCGGCCGTGATCCCATGCTCGCCGCAGAAGTCGAGCATCTCCTGAGTCTCTCGCAGCCCGCCGATCAGCGAACCGGCCAGGCTGCGACGTCCGCCGATGAGCACGAACGGGTGAATCGTCGGCGGAACGTCCGGCACGCCGACCAGCGTCATGGTGCCGTCACGCGTCAGCATGGCGATGAATCCCATCAGGTCGTGCGGTGCCGAGACGGTGTCGAGGATGAAGTCGAAGCTGCCGGCGTGCGCCTTCATCGCAGCGGGATCAGTGCTGAGCACGACCTCGTCGGCACCCAGCCGCTTCGCGTCCTCGACCTTGCCCTGCGACGTCGTGAACTGCACGACGTGCGCGCCGAAGGCCTTTGCGAACTTGAGCGCCATGTGCCCGAGTCCACCGAGACCCACCACGCCGACCTTCTGCCCGGCGCTCACCTTCCAGTGGCGCAGCGGCGAGTACGTCGTGATGCCGGCACAGAGCAGCGGCGCCACGCCCGCCAGATCCAGCGACGCGGGGATGGTCAGGGCGAACGCTTCGTCCACCACGATGTCGTTCGCGTAGCCGCCGTAGGTCGGCGCACCGGTCGCATCGCGGCTGTTGTACGTGAACGTTGCACCGGTGGTGCAGTACTGCTCCTCGCCGTCGGCGCAGTTCGCGCAGGTGCCGCATGAATCAACCAGGCACCCCACGCCGGCGCGGTCGCCGACGGCGAACTTCGTCACCTCGCTGCCGACCGCCACGACCGCGCCCACGATCTCATGACCCGGCACCATCGGAAAGATGGCACCGCCCCACTCGTTGCGGACCTGATGCAGATCACTGTGGCACACGCCACAGAATGCGATCGCGATCTGAATGTCCGTCGGGCCCGGCGCGCGGCGCTCGAACGCAAATGGCGCCAGCGGATCCCTGGCCTGCAGCGCGGCGTAACCTCGTGATGCAGTCATGTGTCGTATCTGTGCGTGGGTCGAGCGTCAGTGGTCGGGGGCTCACGATAAATTACACCGGACGACCACCACACCGTGCCCGACAATTGTGTCGCACGGTTTTGCAGATGATTATTCCGTCTCACCAGTCCATCCTCTTCGACTCGGCCGCGCCATGACAGATGCCATCGCCCTCACCGAAAAGTTCGCTGCCTTCAGCGAGCACTGGAGCCCGAAGGTCGTGGCCGACCTCAACGGGCAGCAGGTGAAACTGGTAAAGTTGGAAGGCACGCTCGACTGGCATGCGCACCAGCACGAGGATGAACTGTTCCTCGTCCACCGTGGCGAGTTCGACATGGAGTTCCGTGACCGCACGGTGACGGTGCGCGCCGGCGACATGATCGTTGTCCCGCGCGGCGTCGAGCACCGTCCGGTGGCGGCACGCGAGTGCGAGGTGATCCTCTTCGAGCCGGCCGATACGCTGAACACCGGTGACGTCGTCAGCGAGCGCACGCGTCACCACCTCGACCGCATCTGATGCCACCGACCGACACGATGCGCCGTCCACGTGCGCGGCAGGGCGGGGCATGAGCAAGCCGTCACCGCCGCGCGATCGCCGCAAGACGGGCCCCACCCCACGCCGGTCCGGCGCGCTGAAGCCGCAACCGGTCGCGGCGCCACCGCGCTCCCGCCGACGTACCGTGCGCCAGTTCCTCGGCGAGGTCTGGACCTCGCTCGGTGAGGACGACGTCATGTTCCTCGCCTCGGGGGTGTCGTTCAACGTGCTGCTCGCCCTGGTGCCGTTCGTGCTGCTGCTCGTGTCGGTCTCCACGTTATTCCTTGGCAGCACGCCCGACCGAGCCGCCGACACCGCCCTCGGGTTCCTCGACCGGCTCCTCCCGTCCAGCAGCTGGACCGGTGGTGAGAACGTGCGCGCGACCGTGCGCGAGATCGCACGCGTCAGCGGCTCCGTCACGCTCTTCTCGATCATCGGCTTCCTCTGGTTCTCCACACGCGTCTTCAGCTCGATGCGCAGCGTGTTCGTGAAGACGTTCGACGTCCCGAAGGAGCGGGGCATCCTGCACGGCAAGCTCTTCGACCTCGCCTGCTCGTTCCTGGCCGCGATCGGGATCACGGCCTACGGCTCACTCAGCGCATACCTGCTCGTCGCCACCACTCGCGGCGCCTCGATCCTCGAACGGCTCGGTGTGCGCACCAGCATCATGGGCCCCATCGAATACTTCTTCGGGCGCGCCATCGCCTTCCTGCTCGTGGTGCTGCTCTGTTTTGCGGTCTACCGTCTCATCCCGAACCGACCCATTCCGTCGCGGACGGCGTGGGTGGGATCGATCACCACCAGTATCCTCTTCGAGTTTGCACGGATCGGCTTTGCGGCGTACGTGGCGGCGTTCCCACCGGGGTCGCTCTATACCGGCGCGCTCGCCACGCTGGTCGTGGTCACGCTGTGGACCTACTATGCCTCACTCATCTTCATCATCGGCGCCGAAGTGGCACAGGTCGTGGAGCTTCGCCGCCACCGGAAACACCTGACGTCGCCTCCATGATCGACCTGCGCAGCGACACCGTCACCAAACCGACCGCGGCGATGCGTGCCGCGATGGCGCAGGCGGAGGTCGGTGACGATGTGCTCGAGGGCGACCCGACGGTGCGCGCCCTCGAGACCGAGGTCGCCCGCCGCCTGGGCAAGGAGGCGGCGCTCTACTTCCCGAGCGGGACGATGGCCAACCAGACGGCCATCTGGATGCTGGCCGAGCCGGGCACGGAGGCACTCTGCGATGCGCGGGCGCACATCTACGACTGGGAGGGCGCCGGTGCCGCGGTGTTCCGTGGCGTGCAGTTGCGCACCGTCACTCCCGCGTCGGGCGAGACGATGCGCGTGGCCGATGTCGAGCGTGGCATGCGCGCGGCGTCACGCTATGCGCCGCGCGCCTCGTTGCTCTGCCTCGAGAACACACACAACGGCGCGGGCGGTGCCATCACGCCACTCGACGAGCTGCTCGCCCTCGGCGACTGTGGACGCGCCGCCGGGCTGCGGGTGCACATGGATGGCGCCCGGCTCTGGAATGCGCACGTCGCCACCGGCACGCCGCTGGCCGATTTCGCACGCGCTGCCGACACGGTCATGGTCAGCTTCTCGAAGGGGCTCGGTGCCCCCGTCGGTGCCGCGCTGGCCGGATCGCGCGCGGTGCTCGACGCGGCGTGGGAGGTTCGCAAACGGTTCGGCGGCGGCATGCGGCAGGCCGGCATCATCGCCGCGGGGGCGCTGCACGGCCTGCAGCACCACCTCGACCGCATGCGGCTCGACCACGCCAACGCACGCGCCTTTGCCTCGCTCGTGGATGGAGCCGGCGGCGCGAGGCCAGTCCCGCCCGAGACGAACATCGTCATGATCGACCTCCGCGCCGGCCAGCGCGCCGCCGACGTGGTCGCCGGTGCCGGTGCGGCGGGGGTGGCCCTCTCCGGGTGGTCCGCGACGCGCGTGCGCGCCGTCTTTCACCTCGACGTGTCGGCCGACGCGGCAGCGGAGGCGGGGCGCATCGTCGCGGGCGCCCTGTCCGCCTGACGGGGCATCTTCCACACACGCGAGCACGACCGCAGGGTCGACGCCACCACGAACACGCACTAGATTCTCTCGTGCTCCAGGTCCCGGAGGGCGTGAGCCCGCTAACCGCGTCAGGACCGAGAGGTAGCAGCGCCGTGTGGTGTCTTGCGTTGCTCCGTCAGGCCTGGAGTATTGCGCGGCCGTTCGAACGTCCGGACCGTGGACGGCGACGCCGCGCATGTCGTTTTCGGTGGTGCGCAGCGGTGGAGCGCATCACCTTCTTGCCCCGGTCCCGGCCCTCCCGGCGGACCGTCGCGCCCCCCGGGAGGATCCCAGGCCCGTGATCGCGCTCGCCAGGAAGTACCGCCCCAGGAACTTCGCGCAGGTCGCCGTGCAGACGCACGTGTCGAACACGCTGAAGGGGGCGATCGCGCGGGACCGCGTGGCGCACGGCTACCTGCTCTGCGGGCCGCGCGGGACCGGCAAGACCACCCTCGCGCGCGTACTCGCGATGGCGCTCAACTGCGAGCACCGCGCCACGCGTGACGATGGCGAACCGTGTGGCGCCTGCGGCCCCTGTACGCGCATCTGGGCCGGCAGCGCTTCGCTCGACGTGATCGAGATCGATGCCGCCTCCAACCGCGGCGTCGATGACGCCCGCGAGCTTCGCGAACGCGCCATGTACGCCCCATCCACCAGCGACGGCTACAAGGTCTACATCGTGGATGAGGCGCACATGCTCACGCGCGAGGCGTGGAACGCGCTGCTCAAGATCCTCGAGGAGCCGCCGCCGCGCGTGGTGTTCGTCTTCGCCACCACCGAACCGCAGAAGATCGCGCAGACGGCCGCCCCGGTGCTCAGCCGGCTGCAGCGGTTCGACCTGCGCCGCATCAACCCGACCGAGATCCGTGACCGCCTCGCGGCCGTGCTGGACAGCGAGGGCGTCGCCTACGAGCCCGACGCGCTGCAGATGATCGCCCGCGCCGCCGATGGCGGTTTGCGCGACGCGCTCTCGCTCACGGATCAGGTGCTGGCCTTCGGCGACGACGCGCCGCTCTCGTCCGCCCGCGTGCGCGACGCTCTCGGCCTCGTGCCCGAGGATGAACTGCTGGCCCTGCTCGCGATCCTCGGCGAGCGGCGTGCCGGTGATGTGTTTGCCGCCGTGGAACGCCTCACCAACCTCGGCGTGGATCTCGTGCTGCTGCTCACCGGGCTCGCGGACCTCGTGCGCGCGCAGCTCGCCGTCGTGCTGGGCGGCGATCCCGGCATCGTGTCGGCCACGGTGCACGAGCGCCTGCTCGCCATGGCGTCGCACTGGAAGGCCGGCGACCTGCTGCGCGTGCTGCACCAGATGGGCGAGGTGGAGCTGCGCCTGCGCAAGAGCGGGCAGCCGCAGCTCGTGTTCGAAACCCTGCTGGTGCGTCTCGCGCTGATGGACCGGACCGTGGCACTCGAAGAGGTGCTGGCCGGCCTGGGTGATGCCGGACCGCGTGCCGTCGCAGCCCCCCGTGCTGCCGCGCCGGCCGCCTCGCGGGCCGCCACCGTCGAGCCCCCACCGCGGGCGCCAGCGTCCGATCGCTGGGGCGCCCCGGCGCCGGGAGCCGCGCCCGCGCCACCGTCCCCGCGCCCCGCGCCAGGCGAGATCGTTCCGTCGGTCTTCAGCGCACCGGCGCCGGCGGCATCCGCCGTCGCCCCGCCTCGGCCCGCGCCGTCGGCTCCTGCCGCCGCACCGCCTCCCCCCCTGCCCACGCCGGCGGCTCCTGCCGCCGCCGCGCCGCCGGTGGACATCGCGTCGCCGCCCGCGGTGGCCGATCGACCGTCGACTGCGGCCGTTCCTGATCTCCACCGGCTCGTGGATGAATGGGATGCCGTCATCGCGGCGCTGCGGGAGCGCAAGCGGGAGATGCTGGCCGCGTTGCTGTCCCGCGTCAGCCCGGTGGCAGTCACCGCCGGCGGTCTGCTCACGCTCGAGTGTGAGGATGGCGGCGACTACCCCGTCGTCACGGATGGCCTCCCCCAGATCACCGAGGCGCTGCGTGAGGTGCTCCCCGCGATCTCCCGGGTGCAGGTCAGACCGCCGGCTGACGGCGCACCGACCTCACGCGAACGTCTGACGACGGAGGGGGTCAAGCAGGAACGGATCGCCACCCTCTCCAGACAGGATCCGGTGCTCGGCGCCGCCGTCGAGGCACTGGACCTCGAACTGCTGGAGTAGACCGACGCGTCCCGGTAGATTTCCCGTTCGTTCCCCTTCGCCCGACCTGACGATGGATTTCGTGAAGATGATGCAGCAGGCCCAGCAGATGCAGGGCAAGCTGGCCGAGCTGCAGGAGCAGCTCGCACACAAGACCGTCACCGGGGCCGCTGGCGCCGGCATGGTATCCGTCGAGGCCGACGGGAAGGGCGCCGTCAAGCGCATCAGGATCGATCCCAGCCTGGTCAGCGGTGGTGACGTGGAGCTCCTCGAGGATCTGGTGACCGTCGCCGTCGCCGACGCGCAGCAGAAGGCCGCCGCGCTCGGTCAGGAAGAGATGGGCCGCCTCGCCGGCGGACTCGGCATTCCAGGACTCAAGCTCCCGTTCATGTGAGCTGTGTCCGCGATTGACGAGCTGGCGAGCGAGCTCGCCCGACTCCCGGGGATCGGGCGCAAGACTGCCCTCCGTCTCACCTACCATCTCCTCAAGCAGCCGCCGGCCCAGTGTCGACGCCTGGCGGAGGCGCTGGTGGGGCTCACGGAGCGGGTGCGGACCTGCGAGGTCTGCTTCAATCTCACCGAGGCCCCCCGCTGCCGCATCTGCGCCGACCCACGACGTGACCAAAACACCATCTGCGCCGTCGAAGAGGCAGCCGACATCGGCGCCATCGAGCGGGCAGCCGAGTTCCGGGGCGTGTATCACGTCCTCGGCGGCAAGATTTCACCGCTCGATGGCGTCGGGCCGGGCGACCTCACGATCGCCGCGCTCGTGGACCGGGTACGACAGCATGACGTCACCGAAGTGATCCTCGCGACCAATCCCTCCATGGAAGGCGAAGCCACGGCCATCCACCTGCAGCGCCAACTGGCGCCCACGGGCGTGCGCATCACGCGCATCGCTCGCGGACTGCCCGTGGGTGGCGACCTCGAGTATGCGGATGGGGTGACGATTGCACAGGCGCTGTCGGCGCGCCGGGAGATGGCATGATCAGGCCTGTGCGTCGATCCGGGGGCCGTGGCACGGTACCCTACGCCCTCGCCGGATTCGCCGGTGGACTCGTCGTCGGAGCCGTGGCCTGGCGACGGCAGCAGAACGTGGCGCACGATCAGCTCTTCGCGGCATCCCCGGTGCAGCGGGTGGCCGCCCTCGGCTGGCTGTGCCGGACCCCCTCGGTCGAGAACGCCCGTTTGCTCCGCGACTACATTCGTTGGGAGCGTCGCCCGACGCTCCGTCGGCGCGCTGAACTCGCGCTGGATCGACTTCTCCTCGCTCTCGAGTCGTGAGCGCCGATATGTCCCGCGCATCCCATTGGTCCTTCACGCAGGATGACGCTGACGCCATCACGCGCATCCTGCTCAATTTCCTGCAGGAGACCAACAGCCGCAGCGCGCTGCTCGTCGACCGCTCCGGACAGTTGGTGACCACCGTCGGTGAACAGCCGCAGTTCGACGCCACGGCATTCGCCACGCTCGCCGCCGCCGACTTCAGCGCCAACGATCAGCTCGCCAAACTCATCGGCGAATCGGACTTCACCACGCTCTTCCATCAGGGCGAGCGGGACTCGATGTACGTCGCCGACGTGGCCCGTCGCCTCATTCTTGTGGTGTTGTTCGACCAGCGGACGACACTGGGACTCGTGCGCCTCCGTCTCAAGGCCGCGATCACCGATCTGAATCAGGTGTTCTCGCGACCTGCGGATGCCCAGCCTGCAGATCTCGGCGCACACCTGCTTGCCGGTGCCGAGGACGATATCGACCGGCTCTTCAGCTAATTCGACCACCCACGACATGTCGGTCATCAACTACGCGTCGCGCGAGATCAACTGCAAGATCGTCTACTACGGCTCGGGACTTGGCGGCAAGACCACCAATCTCGAGCACGTGTATGCGCGCGTCGCCCCGGATACGCGCGGGAAGCTGATCTCGCTCGCCACCGAGAACGAGCGCACGCTCTTCTTCGACTTCCTCCCGGTCGATCTCGGCACGATCCGCGGCTTCAAGACCCGGTTTCACCTCTACACGGTGCCCGGTCAGGTGTACTACAACGCCAGCCGGAAGCTCATCCTGAAGGGGGTGGACGGCGTCGTGTTCGTCGCTGACTCGCAGGTCGAGCGCCAGGAAGCGAACGTCGAGGCGATGCAGAACCTGTACGACAACATGGCCGAGTACGGCTACGACATCACCCGGATGCCGTTCGTGATCCAGTACAACAAGCGCGATCTTCCCAACGCCGCCCCGATCGATGAGCTCGATGGCCTGCTCAATCCCGGATTCGAGATCGTCGATCCGGCCCGGCAACGCCCGATGGTCGATCCCGGCAACCCCTCGCGCCTCCTGATCGCGCAGCTCCCGACGGGGGAATGGATCGAACGCGCCCCGAGCATCGAGGCGGTGGCAGTGGCGGGAGATGGGGTCTTCGATACGTTGAAGGCGGTCAGCAAGCTGGTACTGAAAAGCCTCGCGTCGTCGAGCTGAACCTCAGGCCGTCCCCCGTGAACCTTCCGAACGCACTCACCATCGGCAGGATCGCCATCACTCCCCTGGTGGCGGTGCTGCCGTTCGTGAACGGGTCCACGGTGCGCGCCATCGCCTTCCTGCTCTTCATCATCGCTGCCGTCACCGACTACGTGGACGGCTACCTCGCCCGCCGCGAGAACCTGATCACCGACCTCGGCAAGTGGCTTGATCCGCTGGCCGACAAGCTGCTGCTGGTCGGCACCTTCGTGCCGATGTACTGGCTCATGCGCGGCGGTTCACTGCTGCAGCGCGCCGATCAGTCGATCCCCCCCGACGGCCGCTTCCCGACACTCATCGCCTCGATGTGGCTGTCGCTGCCGCTCTGGGTGGTCATCGTGGTGCTCGGCCGCGAAGCCTTCATGACCGTCTTCCGCGAGCTGGCCAAGCGGCGCGGCGTGGTGATCTCCGCCATCGGCCCCGCCAAGTGGAAGACCACCTTCCAGAGCCTCTGGATCGGCTCGGCCTACTGCTGGTTCTTCACGGCCACGCTCGCCCGCGAGCAGGGCTGGGGCGGCAACTGGTGGACGGCGTTCGCGCAGTTCAATGGTGCCGTGGCCGCACTCAGCATGGTCGGCGCCGTCGCTCTCACGCTCTGGTCGCTCGGACTCTACGTCCAGCGCTACGGCAGCGTGGTCGCAGCCCCGGCGCGCAGTCACGCCGGCTGACCCCCCCCGGTCCCATCACGAATGACGGCATCCATCGAGATCGTCACCATCGGTGACGAACTCCTCCTTGGCACGACGGTCGACACCAACGCCGCCTTCCTCGCACGCGCCCTTGGCGAAGTCGGCGTACCGATCGCCCGCCGCGCGACGGTCGGCGACGATCCGGATGAGATCACCGACGCCGTGCGGCAGGCGCTCCATCGCACCGGCGGCGTGATCACCACCGGCGGCCTTGGCCCCACCGCCGACGATCTCACGCGCCCCGTGCTGGCGAAACTCTTCGGTCGCGAGCTGCGCGAGGATCCCGCGATCGTGGCCGCGCTGCATGCCCTCTGGGCGTCACGCGGACGCGGTGGCGCGCTTCCGCCGAGCAACCTGCAGCAGGCGCTGGTGCCGGAGGGGGCCGAGGTGCTCGAGAATGCGCAGGGCACGGCGCCCGGCCTTCGCCTCACCGACGCCGAAGGGCGCTGGGTCGTGATGCTGCCCGGTGTGCCGCGTGAACTGCGCCACATGACGACGACGCACATCGTGCCATGGCTGGCGGCGCGCGGCAGCGGCACCGTGCTGCGGTGGCGCACGGTGCGCACCACCAGCATCTCCGAGAGTGCGCTGGCCGAGAAGCTCGGGCCGTTGCGCCGCGAGGTGGAGGGACTGCCGCTCGCATTCCTGCCCGGGTTCGATGGCGTCGACCTGCGCGTCACCGCCCGCGGCCTGTCCGACGCGGAGGCGACGCAGCGACTCGATGCTGCGGTGGCCATGATCCGCGACAGCGTCGGCATCCACGCCTACGCCACCGACGGCATCTCGATGCCGACCGTCGTGCTGGACGTCTGCGCTGCCCACGGCGACACGATCGCCGTTGCCGAAAGCTGCACCGGTGGGTTGCTCGGCGCGCGGCTCACCGAGGTGCCGGGTTCGAGCCGCGTCGTGCTGGGCGGCGTGATCGCGTACGCCAACTCGGTCAAGGAGCAGGAACTCGGCGTGTCGGCCGACGACATTGCCGTGCATGGCGCCGTGAGCGAGCCGGTGGCGGCGCAGATGGCCCGCGGGGTCCGGGGCATGACGGGTGCCACGATCGGCGTCGGGATCACCGGCGTGGCCGGGCCGGACGGCGGCACGCCCGACAAGCCGGTCGGGACGGTCTGGATCGCGGTCGATCTGCGAGGCGAGGTGATCACGAACCGATCGGTGTACATCGGCGACCGTGCCGAGATCCGGCATCGGGCGACGCAGGTGGCGATGGACCTGATCCGAAAGGCGTTGGTGCTCACCCCGCGCCAGTTCACCGAGTAACTGCGTCGGTAACCATCGGCTCCTCACCGACGTACGATGTTGCAGCCGCAGGGTAAGTTTGGCAGCAGGGGCGGCGTCCGCCGTCGTGTCCGGCCTGCCAGAGCGGCAGATCGGTGCGGAACGCCGATTGCCGTGTAGTCGTCCGTACCTCGACCACGATCATGCCTGCGCCGCATTCGTGCGCCTGACCACCTAGGAGTGCACCTGATGGACGAGAACACCACCGCCCCGGATCCCGAGTTCACCGCCAGCGACGATGCGACCGAGGTCGCCGCGCCGATCGAGAACGAGGCCGACGTCCTGCGCAGCCAGCTCGATGCCGCCAACGACAAGTTTCTTCGCCTCGCCGCCGAATACGAGAACTTTCGTCGGCGCACGATGAAGGAGCGGATGGATGAGCGCGGCAAGGCGCAGGCCGATCTGGTCAAGCTGCTGATGGATCCGCTGGACGACCTCACCCGCTTCGCGAACGTCGACGTGACGAGCGTCAACGTCCCGATGATGGTCGAAGGGGCGGCGCTGGTAGCCCGCAAGGTGTTCAAGGAGCTGACGGCGGGCGGCCTGACGGTCATCGATCCGGCCGACCAGCCGTTCGATCCGGCGCATCACGAGGCGGTCACGACGCAGCCGGCGGCGTCACCCGAGCAGGATCACACGGTCGGTGTGGTCTATCAGGTGGGCTACATGTACAACGGCATGCTGCTCCGGCCGGCGCGCGTGGTCGTGCGCCAGTGGAACGGCTGATCGCAGTCCTTCTCCAGCGCTGACGCGCGACCATGGCGCCTCCCACGGCAGATTTCTACGCGATCCTCGGTGTCTCGGCTTCGGCCACTGGCGACGAGATCAAGAAGCAGTACCGGCGGCTCGCGAAGAAGCATCATCCCGACACGAACAAGTCCGACCCGAAGGCATCGGAGCGCTTCAAGGAGATCTCCGAGGCGTACGCCGTCATCGGGGATGACAAGAAGCGCAAGCAGTACGATGAGATGCGCAAGTTCGGGTCGGCGTCTGGCTTTACCGACGCGTGGCGTAATGCGTCCACCAGCGCGCGACGGCCCGACGCGGGCGGCTTCACGCCGCCGCCGGGCACGAACGCCCGGTTCGAGGATTTCGATGTCGGCGGGCTGGGTGGTTTGGGCGACCTGTTCGGCAGCGTGTTCGGCGGCCGCGCGAAGTCGCGTGCGCCGGAGCGCGGGCGTGACGTCGAGCTGACCGTCGAGATTCCGTTTCGCACGGCAGCCACGGGAGGCAAGGTGCCCGTGGAGCTGGATCTGGTGGAGGAGTGCCCGGTGTGCCGTGGCAACGGCGCGGCGCCGGGCGCACAGATCCGAACCTGCGAGGAGTGCAAGGGCCGCGGCACGATCAGCTTCGGACAGGGTGGTTTCGCGGTGAACCGGCCATGTCCGGCCTGCCTCGGGCGCGGTACGAGTCCGAGCGAGAAGTGCGGTGGCTGCAACGGCGCGGGTCAGGTCCGTTCGCGCCGCAAGGTGAACATCACGGTGCCGAGCGGCGCCGAGAGCGGCACGCGCGTGCGGCTGAAGGAACAGGGAACTCGCGGCCAGAACGGAGCGCCGACCGGTGACCTGATCATCACCTTTCAGGTGCTGCCGGATCGCAGTTACAGGCGCGACGGCCTGGACCTGATTCTCGAAGTGCCGATCAACATCGCGCAGGCGACGCTTGGCTCGAAGATTCAGGTGAAGACGCTGGATGGCACGCGTGTCGCGCTGCGCATTCCCGGCGGTACGCCCAGCGGCAAGCGATTTCGCGTGCGCGCGCAGGGGATCGAGAAGGACGGGAAGCGCGGCGACCTGCTGGTGGACGTGCAGATCACCGTCCCCGAGAAGCTCACCGAGGCGCAGGAGCAGCTGATGCGGGACTTCGCCGAGGCTGGTGGGATGAAGTTCTGACGGACGTCGAGTCGACGGCGAACGTTGCGACGAGTGACGCGTGGCCGGTGCATCGCCGCGTCATCGAGGCGTACGCCCGCGAGACGGGCCTGCGCGCCGACGCCGCGCACGACCTGGCGCACCTGTCGCGCGTCGTCGCCACGGCTGAACGGTTATCGGCCGAAGAGGGCGCCAACCCCGACGTGGTGATGCCGGCGGCGTGGCTGCACGACTGCGTGCATGTGCCCGTGACGTCGCCCGACCGGCCGCGCGCGTCGGTGATGGCCGGCGATGACGCGGTCGAATTCCTGCGCGGCATCGGGTATCCCGAGGCGCTGCTGGATGGTGTGCACCACGCCATCGCCGCACACAGCTTCAGCGCGAAGATTGCGCCCACCACCACCGAGGCGCGCGTGGTGCAGGATGCCGACCGTCTCGATGCGATCGGTGCGATCGGCATTGCGCGCTGCCTGATGCTGGGCGGCCAGATGGGTCGGGTGCTGTACGACGCCGAGGATCCGTTTGCGGAGCGGCGGGAGCCGGCGGATCGCGTGTCGAGCCTCGATCACTTCTACACGAAGCTGCTGACGCTCGCGGGGACGATGCAGACGGCGTCGGGGCGGCGCGAAGGGGCGCGGCGGACGGCGTTCATGCAGGCGTATCTCGGGCAGTTGCGCAGCGAGATCTGAGTGCGGCCGTTCCCCGGTCGTCGCGCGCCGGTGGCCAGGGCACTCGCGTCACCGCACGTCGAACACATACTTCTCCAACTGCTCGATCTGCGCCTCGGCCTGTAACACCTCGAACGCGAGAATGTCGCCCGAGGTCACGACGCCGACGAGGCTACCGTCGTGCATCACCGGAAAGTGCCGGATGCGGCGCGTGCTCATCATCGCGCGGCACACGGGGATCTGCACATCATCGGTGATCGTGAGGCAGTCGGTGGTCATCACGTCGCTGATCAGGGTCAGCTTCGGGTCGCGTCCAGCCGCCACCACGCGCCGCATGATGTCGCGCTCGGTGAAGATGCCGACCAGCCGGCCCTCATCCAGGACGACCACGCCACCGATGCCTTTGTCGTTCATCAGGTGGGCAGCGTCGAGCACGGTGTCGCCGGGCCCGATGGAGACGATGGCGCTGCCTTTGCGGACGAGCAAATCACGGACGGTGGACATGCGGGCTCCTCGATCACGAGTGAGCTTCGAGCATACGGCGTGGGGCACGGAGACGCCAGCGCCGGGTCTGTCACTGCCCCGCCCGCAGCCAGTCAACGGCCCGCGCAGTCGTCGCGTCGCCGGTAAGCTCCTCGTCCGGCAGAATGCGCCCACCGTAGGGTGCCTTGGTGCGATCGGCCATGGTGACTTCCGTCAGGACCAGCAGACCGGTGCCGATCGGGTGTGAAAGGTTCCCAGTCGAAACCCCGCAGGTCGCACCGCCGAAGAATCGCGTGTTCGGCCGCGCCTTGAATGCAATGGCGATCGCTTCGCCCGAGCTGGCGACCAGATCGTCGAGCAGCACGGCGACGCGAGGATTGGCCTGCCTGAGCCGGTACGGGTTGCTGGCGGTGGCAAATACACGCCCGTCCAGCAGTGCCGCGCCGTCGTTGTACGCCCAGACGCTGGTCTGGTTGACCGGATCGATGAAGTGGCCTGCGACACCGTCACCCAGGATAGGGCCGACGCTGGCCAGCATGGGCCACATGTTCCCGCCCGTGTTGCCGCGAAGATCGACGATCCAGCCCGCCGTGGGCGTGCTGTCGCTGCGCTGGAGCTGCAGATGAAACGCCGTCGCAATCGCGTTCCCCTGGGCGGCGCTGCCGGAGAGCGCGAAGATGCGAACGTATCTGATATCGTCAGGCAGAACCGGCGTCAGCACCGCCGGCGCATTGCATGAGCGGAGCGGTGCACTGACGAAGCGGCCATTGGCGTAGCGGAAGAAGCTGTGCCCATCGCCGAGCAGTTGCATGGCGAGCCGCATGGCGTCGGCGGTCGCCGCTTCCGATGTCGTGCCCGCCGCGGCAGCAAGCACGCGCATCCGGAAATCCTGCCAGTCGATCGTGAGCCGATTGATCGAGTTGGCTTGCATGACGTCGATCACATCGTTCATGTGCCGTTGCCCGACACTCAACGCGAGGCGGTCATCGACCGGTGGAGTCGTGCCGCCGTCCGCACTGCAGGCGCAGAGCAGGAGCAGACACGCGGCAGCGATGTTCCGCATGGCAACTGGCTTCACGGTGTCACTCCCGGTCCCTGATGGTCGGCGTTCGACTGATCATACGACGCTGAACCGGCAGCAGCGCTGCGCGCATCCGACTGCCATGCGTCCTGTCCTGTTCGGGCGAACGTACAGCAGGCGCTGCCGCGGGCAAGTGCAGCGTCAGGTGCGTGCCGGGTGGATTCGGAGTGCTCGTGAAGCACGATATGAGCGCCGTCGGTAACGAACATTTCGAATGATCGCGCACCGGCGACGATCGGTCATGACGCAGTGCCGAAGATGACCGGCGGCCGCCCCCGGCGAGGAGGCGGCCGGCTCGTGCAAGGCTCGCGTCGCCCGCGCACGCGATGCACCTCACCCTGCCCGGCGACGTAACCGGACGGACCACGGATGGCCGAGCCCCGCAGCCATATTGCCGAGTCCGCCACACAATTGTAGAGCTCGTTCAACAGGTAGCCAATTCTAGTGCGTCTCAAATCCAGGGAAACTTTTCGGAAAACCTTGTCGTGCAGAGGGTTACGACATTCTCGTGGTAATGGCTGAGTCTGGCACTCGAGGTGCGAAGTGGATGTCCATCACCGCATTTCACGGCGCTTCTCGCCCTCCACCACGGATCGGACTCACATGCACGCCTCATCGATTCAGCGCGCGCTCCTCCTGCTCACCGTCGCCTCGACTGCGGCCGCAGCGCAGACCATCGTCACGCCCGATAACGCCGCCGCCCTCAACTGGGGTGCCGCAACCGGCACGCGCCAGCCGTTCGGAGGTGGAACCCAGGCGATCACGACCACGAATCCGCGCAGTGGTGCCGGGTCGGTCGAGCTCACCGTACCGACCAGCGCCGACCGCGCGGGGTGGGGCACCGGCTTCACGACGCTCGCGAACGGCGGCGCCGCTGACCTCTGTGCCGCGA
>Ga0105046_10008552_pt1 | contig 16073 bp, 17 predicted proteins | sample MAT03_FD_78385 | JGI IMG/M metagenome (GOLD analysis project Ga0105046, IMG submission 78385) | Freshwater microbial communities from Lake Fryxell liftoff mats and glacier meltwater in Antarctica - MAT-03 (megahit assembly) | ecosystem: Environmental > Aquatic > Freshwater > Ice > Liftoff...
ACACCACTCGATTTATTTGTTACAGCCGAACCTCGTGTAAACCAATCACTGACTGAGGGGTCGACTTGATACCACGATAGCGATGACTACTTAACCAACTACGCACCAATCCGTATTTCATTGTTATTCCCTGAGACATAAGCTTGTTCTGAGATCGCTCTGCAGAATTCCCATGACAAGTTTGCTACCTTGGTCCGCGCGGCCGCGCCTGTGCCTGAAACGCACAGCAAGAGCGTCGACACGTCGGGTCTAAGCATCGCGATCGAATAGAGCGTCTTATTTTGTTGCTGCGGAACTTGAAGGAGAAGACCATGGACAGAAACTTATTCAGGGCAACTGGAAGCAGCTATCTGGCAAAGTCGAGGGGATCTCAAGCGTGCTGAAGGTAACCGGGAATATCTGCTCGGTAAGCTGCAAGAGCACTACGGGTTAGCGAAGGACGAGGCGCAACAGCATCTGAAGGAGCTCGGGCTCTGACACGTACTGCGGTGTGCCTGGATAACTTTTACGATGACCGGTTACTTGCGATTGATGGCTTGAGCCGAGAAGTCGTTCGCCGTTCCGAGTCGAGGGAAACGTCATGTCATTAGGAACTATTCTGTTCGTCGTGCTGATACTAATGCTGGTCGGTGTCATCCCCGTTTGGCCCCACAGTCGAAGCTGGGGCTACTTTCCGAGCGGTCTGCTTGGACTGGTTGTCATTGTTCTGCTCCTTTTGTTGCTCACCGGGCGTCTCTGACGTGAATACGCAGAGCCGACAACGGTTGGCGCGATAGCCAATCACCGCGTTCAGTCCGGCACCGATGGTCACAACCGATTCGCCGGAGCGTGACCACCTGTTGCTCGCGCTTCCCGATGAGGCGCGCGCGTGGCTACCCTCACCTTGAGCTGGTCGCGCTCAATCTCGGCGAGATTCTGTACGACGTCTGCGCAACGCCTCGGCACGCCTATTTCCCTACGACTTCGATCGCCTCTGTGCAGTGCTTGCTGCATGACGCGGCGTGCTGAGTCTGGATCGACCGCAATCGCCGGAAGTCAGGGTGACTCACGGGGCGATTGCTTGCGTGCTGGGCGTGCGGCGCGAAAGCATCGCGGAGGCGGGGGAGGCCATTTGCAGGCTGCTGGCCTGATTCAAGATCGCCGCGGGCACATCACAGTAGACGATCGACCAGGACTTGAGGAGCTCGTTTGTGAGTGTTACGCCGTGACCACGCACGAATCGGGTGATACTTGAGCGCACTGATGGTCGAACCGTCGTTAAGTCGGTCGACCCATCATCGGCAGCAGGTAATTCAATTGCGCGGACCACGACCATGAAAGGCTTTGTGCAAGACATCGAGGACGTCGCTGTTGAGAATTTGGAGTTTCGGCGAGTTCTCTACACGGCGAAGAACTGTCAGCTGGTCGTCATGTCACTGGAACCCAAGGCCGATATCGGCATGGAGGTTCACAAGCTCGATCAGTTCTTTCGGGTAGAGGCAGGGAACGGTGAGGCTGTTCTTGATGGAGTGCGTACGGCGATTCGTGCGGGCTTCGCGGTGCTCGTTCCGGCGGGCATGAATCACAACATCATCAACACGGGTAGCGTTCCGTTGAAGCTCTACACGATCTATGCGCCGCCGAATCATCGTGACGCAGTTGTTCACCACACCCGCGCGGACGCAGACGCGGACAAAGAGCAGTTTGGCGGCAAGACAACGGAATAGGGTAACGGCCGCCGTCGAGCGCCGGCTACGCTCCCTCCGGGCAGAAAGCGGACGTTTCGGCAGTCAGACGCTACTCATGCTTTGTGCCCGAAGCGGTTACGCGAGCTTCCCCGATTTCTCGTCCAATGACTGAGCACGAATCGGAGTGTTCGACGTCGATAAGGCCTTTTACCTCGCCCTTCCTCTATTGGAGAGGAAACACCGATGGACTTCAGAATCAGTGGCCTGCCGTTCGCGGCATTTTCTGCACCGTTTGGGTTGCCGCTGACGCCGCGAATCCTCGGCACCGCCTTCAGCCGCTCGTAATCCGAGTCGCGCAGTCGGATCGTCACAGTCGAGATCTCTTCCCGTTCAATTCTCTTTCAGCCAGTTGGCAGGCGACTGGATGGCAACGTCCGGAAACCGCAGTTCGCCGCGCGAGAAATCCTTCTGGTTGAACGCCTGGATCGCGGGGCCGCCAGCGATAGTGAGCCTCCACCAGCACCGTGCAGGCCATGAACGCGTTGAAGGGCATTTCCTGTTCCAGCAAGCTCAGGCTGCATCACTGCTGCAGCTGCCTTGGGCCACAGGTGCTCTGGCGTCGAGATCGGCCCGGCAGCGGCTGCGCACCCAGCCTGCGCTGCGATGAACAAACGCACCACCTCGTCCATCAACGCAGCCAATGCTTGACGGTGGTTCGTCTGGGTCACGAAGCCAGCGATGGTGAGGTCGATCGCCGGGCAGTGCCAAGCCATTACTCCCCAGAAGCCGCCATGGCCATGGCAGATACATCCATCGACGATTCTTGTGCTGAGGCCCATGCCGTTATCCGGCCCCCGTCGAGGCGATGCTCTGGCTGGAGGGTGTCTGCATCGCGGACAAGGTGTCCCGGCGCAGGATGTCACCGTTGAAGAGGGCGCGGAGAAACCGGCTGAGGTCGGCCAGGGTAGAGACAAGCCCGCCGCCGCCGAAGAGGTCGGCCGAGGGATGAATCGATTGCACATCCAGTGCGCCGATGAATTGGCGGGCCCGGTTGAGGGCCGCACGCGGCGCGGGTTCAAGCATCTCAAACCATGTGTGGGAGAGGCAACCCGGGTGGCTGGCCCCCCCCCATCAGTGACAGCCACCACACAAACTTCAGTCTTGTCGCGGGCGAGAATGGCAAGCAGTCCGCCAGTGGTCAGAATTTCGTCGTCCTGGTGCGGGGCGATAACGACGGTGCGCACTGATGGAGGCACCAGTTCGCGAAGCGTCGCATGGGGCATCAAATGCAGGCCAGGCCAGGCCTGCCACGTCCGCTCGGGGGTCCCCCCACCCACGATGAGGCGTTCCTGCATCACAACTGCCACCCTCGGACACCGCCAGACGCGACACGTTCACCGACCGCAATCGCATCCCGCTCCCCGTAAAAACATGCGTTAAGGACTACGCATCAATTCGGCTCAAGACTGTATACTCATACAGTATTTCTAACGTCCCTCGAAAGTGTGTATTGGGGCCCCGCCTGCGGCGGTAAGCCCGTTGAGCTGAGATGAACACCCTCGAAAAATTGTCCATTCTTGCTGACGCGGCCAAGTACGACGCGTCTTGCTCTTCCAGCGGAGCGGTTCGCCGCGACTCGGTGGGCGGGAGGGGTGTGGGCTCGACCGAAGGCGCAGGCATCTGCCACAGCTACGCGCCCGACGGCCGCTGCATTTCGCTGCTCAAGATCCTGCTCACCAACTGGTGTGTCTACGATTGTCTCTATTGCGTGAACCGCGTGTCCAGCGACGTACCCCGAGCCCGATTTCGGGTGGATGAGGTGGTGCAGCTCACCCTGGACTTCTACCGGCGCAACGTGATCGAAGGCCTGTTTCTCAGTTCCGGAATCATCCAGTCGGCCGATTACACGATGGAGCAAGTGATAGCAGTTGCTCGCCAGTTGCGCGAGGACCATGACTTTCGCGGCTATATTCACCTTAAAACCATTCCCGATGCCAGCGACGAACTGATCTCTCGGGCCGGTTTGTACGCCGACCGCTTGAGCATCAACCTGGAGTTGGCTTCACGCGAATCGCTAGCTGCGCTGGCCCCTGAAAAAGATGCCCTGGGCATCAAGCGGTCAATGGGAAAGATTCGGCTGCAGCTCGACGACTACCGCGAACGTCTTCAGCAAACACGCGTCGCGCGCTCCCTGACCGGCGCCAATGCCCGCCAAACCGCCCCACCGCGCTTTGCACCAGCCGGACAAAGCACACAGATCATAGTGGGGGCAGATGCTTCCAGCGACCGGCTGATTCTGCAGACCAGTGTGGGGCTATACCAGGCCATGCAGATGAAGCGGGTGTACTACTCCGCTTTCAGTCCGATCCCCCACGCCAGCGCCCGTCTGCCCGTGCAGGCCGCTCCATTGATGCGCGAGCATCGCCTCTACCAGGCCGACTGGCTGATTCGCTTCTACGGATTCGACGAACACGAAATCGTGGCGCCCAACGGCATGTTGTCGCTGGACCACGATCCGAAACTGGCCTGGGCCTTGGCGCACCCGGAGTTTTTCCCGGTCGACTTGAACCGCGCTCCTCGCGAACACCTGCTGCGCGTTCCCGGGCTGGGCGTGCTTTCAGTCAAGAAGCTGCTCGCTTCTCGCCGCGTGCGCACCCTTCGGTTGACCGACCTTCCCAAGCTGCGCGTCAGCGTTTCCAAAGTGATGCCGTTTGTGGTGTTGGCAGACCATCGCCCCTGCGCTGGCGAGCAGGTGTCGCTCCCCAGCGCGGCGCGGCCGCAAGCGCCACCTCAGAGCCGTCCGGCAACCGCTTCACGCGTGCAGTTTTCACTCGCTTGGGATTAAAAGCCGGTTGCCGTGCGTATCCATCTGCAATCGGATCTTGACCGATTCGGGTTTTACCGCGCGCTGGCCACGCTGGTGGCGCGAGACATCGGCTGGGATAAAGTGCAATGGCACATCGCACCTTCGCCGGCCGATCCGTCCCCGCCCGATAGCGCCACCGATCTCGATGCGCTACGGCGCTTGCCCGTCGCCTTTCGCGACACGATGCACCTCGCACTGCTGCACCGGGAGCCGGGGCGCCATGCACTGCTGCACCGCATCGCGCAGCGCCTGTGGCACGAGCCGCGAGCCTGGCAGGACAGGCTGCATGATGATCACATTCTGCTGCAGGAGTGGCAACGCCAAGTGAGGCGCGACATGCACAAAACGAAGGCGTTCGTTCGCTTCAACCGGGTAAGTGAATCTGCTCAGGCGGCCGACCGGGCGGAGTATGTGGCATGGTTTGAACCCTTGCACCACACCCTGGTTGAGGTGGCGCCATTTTTCGTGCGCCGGTTTACCCAGATGCGATGGTGCATCTTGAGTCCGTCGGCCACCGTACGCTGGGACGGGCAACGGCTGCATGCAGGGCCGGGGGCCAGCCGCACGGAAGCCCCACCTCCTGACGCCGGCGAGGCGCTGTGGCTGACCTACTATGCGCGCATCTTCAACCCCGCGCGGGTCAAGATCTCGGCGATGAAGCGAGAAATGCCCGAGATCTACTGGAAGAACCTGCCCGAAGCCCGCCTCATTCCCACCCTGCTCGCGCAAGCGCCCGCGCGTGTAGGGAAGATGCTCGCGAGCACTGCCGACACGCAGCGGCGCCTGCCAAAACCCCTGCCTGAAATCAAGGCGATCGACCCGGTGGGCTCACTGGCCTGGGTCGCCACCGCGGTGCACAACTGCGACGAGTGCGCATGCGCTGCCCGTGCCACGCAGTCCGTGATGGGCGAAGGCCCTGCCACTGCCAAAATTTTCATCGTCGGTGAGCAGCCGGGCGACCGGGAAGATCTGACTGGGCGGCCGTTTGTCGGTCCCAGTGGCCAGCTGCTGCGCGCCGCCTTGCAGGAGATTGGCATCGGTATCGAGCGTGTGTACGTCACCAATGCTGTCAAACACTTCAGCTACGACATGCGCGGCAAGCGTCGAATGCACAGAACGCCGGCGCAGGCCGATGTGCAACGCTGCTCGCAGTGGCTGGAAGCTGAGCTAATGGCAGTCGGGCCTTCGACCATCATTGCACTGGGGCGTACCGCTCTACGCGCCATTGAACAATTGGCCGGGTTTGTGCCATCAGTGTCGCCGCCCGACCGCATTGATTTGCCGCCGCCCTCGGCTCCGCGAGCTTTCGAGCGGGGACGATGGCAGGGCGCGGTGGTGGCCGCTGTCGCGCATCCCTCTGCCCTGCTTCGCGCAGGCGCATCGCCGGGCACCGAAGGCTACCAACGTTGGCGGGAAGAATTGCGACAGATGACCCGCCAGCGTGTCGGTCCCCACCCCTAACGAGTACCGCGCAACGCGGCCTGAGCCTGAAAACGGCCGTCGGGGTCGATACGTCTGCAGTCCTTTTCCTACAGCGCGTTGAAGAAAAAACCGACAAGCAATTTTTTCCGGATGCTGCACATTCAAGCTGTCGGCGGTTTCACTGGCCCCGCGTCAAAGAGATAGGGGGCAGAGACGTTTTCAAAAGCGCGCAAGACAAAGTTGGACATGGACGGGTTGGAACTCAGATGACCGGCCGAATAAAAGAGCGGATGGCGTCGGAGAAACAGGACCCGCTGAACCTGCAGTAGGGATGGATTGCGATGTCATGGATCGACCTCCTGCAATGGCCCGCGTTTGTTGCTTCGGTCACAGCCGCTTGGCTAGTCGGCTCCACAGACCAACGACGCAGATTTTTCGGATTCTGGATTTTTCTGTTGAGTAATGTGCTTTGGATCATATGGGCATGGCCAGACCAGGCGTGGGCGCTGGTCGCATTGCAGATGGTCCTGGCTGCCATGAATATTCGTGGGCTGAAGAAGGCCAACGTGGATGAACCTCATTGAGAGCGCTTCGAGTCGCCTGCGTTCCACTTCTGATTGAAACCGTTCTTTATCGCCAGTTGGCTGAAGGCGACTGGGCAATTGTTTGGCGCTAATTCTTTAAACCGGAGATCACCATGCCAACCCCTGCAAAAAACAAACGCAATGCTGCTGCCGCCAAATCGACCGCTCGCAAATCTGACAGCGCTCCCGCAAAAATGCCGTCGGGGGCAGACGGGGATTTGCCCGTCGAGCAGGCCAAGGCAACCAACGCGCTTGCGGCATCCTTGCCAACAGCCAGCCACAAACGGGCTGAGAACGGCCGTGAATATGCGGTATCTCCGCCTGAGGGGTCGCACGAGAAAGCTTCGTCAACCCTTGTCGGAGCGAGCACGCTCGCGGAGCGCAACAAGAGCGCCAAACTAGGCAGTTCAGCCACAGCGGGTCATAACGCGACGATAGCTCCGTTGGATCGTGTACGCGCCGACGCCACCGGACAAGTCCTGACAACGAACCAGGGTGTTCGAATTGCAGATAACCAGCACTCGCTTAAAGCAGGCTTGCGAGGCCCTGCGCTGCTGGAAGATTTCATTCTGCGAGAAAAAATCACCCACTTCGATCACGAACGGATTCCGGAGCGCATCGTTCATGCACGAGGATCGGCGGCACACGGATATTTCGAATGTTACGAGGCTATCTCTGACCTCACAGCGGCCGCGCCGTTTCAGGCAGCAGGAAAGATCACGCCGCTTTTCACGCGGTTCTCCACAGTGGCGGGTGAGCGAGGGTCAAAAGATACAGCGCGAGATGTCAGAGGTTTCGCAGTGAAGTTCTACACCGATGAGGGCAACTGGGATCTGGTGGGCAACAACATGCCGGTCTTCTTTATTCAGGACGCGATGAAGTTCCCCGATCTGGTCCATGCCGTGAAGCCAGAGCCGCATCACCAGATGCCACAGGCGGCAAGCGCCCACGACACATTCTGGGATTTCGTTTCGCTCAGCCCTGAGTCGACACACATGCTGATGTGGCAGATGAGTGATCGCGCGATTCCCCGCAGCTATCGGATGATGGAAGGGTTCGGAGTCCATACCTATCGCCTGGTAAACGCCAGCGGCGAATCGAAGCTCGTCAAATTCCACTGGAAACCCAAGTTGGGAATGCACTCGCTGGTATGGGACGAGGCAGTCAAGATTTCTGGTGCTGATCCCGACTTTCACAGGCGCGACCTGTGGGAGGCGATTGAAGCAGGCGAGTATCCGGAGTGGGAACTGGGCCTTCAGGTTTTCACTGAAGAAGACGCTGAAAAATGGAGCTTCGACTTTCTGGACGCAACCAAACTCGTGCCTGAGGAACTCGTGCCCGTTCAGATGGTCGGCCGCATGGTGCTAAATCGCAACCCGGACAACTTCTTCGCGGAGACAGAGCAGGTCGCTTTTTGCGTTGCGCACGTGGTGCCGGGCATCGACTTCACCAATGACCCTCTTTTGGCGGGTCGCATTCATTCTTACATTGACACGCAGATCAGCCGATTGGGTGGACCGAATTTCCATGAGATCCCGATCAATTCACCTATCGCTCCAGTCTCCAACAACCAGCGAGACGGAGCGCATCGCCAGGCAATACACCGAGGTCGCGTGGCTTACGAACCCAACTCGCTGGCGGGAGGATGCCCGTTTCAGGCAGGCGCTGCCACAGGCTTTGTGTCGTTCCCACAACCCGTGCAGGAAGACAAGGTTCGCGGCAACCCCGAGAAATTCTCCGATCACTACACCCAAGCGACGCTGTTCTACGAAAGTCAGACAGATTGGGAACAGGCGCACATTGTCGATGGATTTCGATTCGAGCTGTCCAAATTGACAGTCCCCGCCATCCGTGAGCGGATGGTGGCAGGATTGCGCAATGTATCGGAAGAACTGGCAACACGTGTCGCCGAAGGGCTTGGGATCAATCCGTTGCCCGAGCCGCTGCCAAAAGCTTCGGAACACCCAGCTCCCCCAGAGATTGCCCATTCGCCTTCACTCTCGCTGACAGCTCGACCAGGCGATGGCTCGATTCGAACGCGCAACATCGCAGTGTTGATTGCACCCGGAGTCGACGCACAGGCGGTGATGGCAGTACAAAAAGCCTTGCTCGACCAAGGCGCTGTCTGCAGATTGGTCGGGCCTCGCATCGGCGCCATCGCTACCGCTGCGGGAGAGACGATCCAAGCCAGCGCATCGATGGAAAACGAGCCGGCCTTTCTATTCGATGGCCTCGTGCTGCCGGCGGGATCGGGTGCGGTGGAGGTTCTGGCCAAGCATCCGTTCACCATGGCATTCATCAAGGACCATTATCTGCACGGGAAAGCGATTCTGGCTCTCGATGGGTCTGAGTCGCTGATCCATACTGCCGAACTGCCTCGGGAGTTGCCCAATGGCGAACCAGATCCAGGATTGATCGTGGGAGGTAAGACGAGCGCCGCGACCCGAACGTTTATTCAAGCGCTCGCCAAAAGATATCCTGAGAGGATCGAGCCAGCGAAGCTGGCGTAACGCGAGCTGCGGCTAGTACTTTCAAACCACCTGCCCTGCCGCAGTGCGCCGGAGTGTTAGTCCGGAATCCCGCCAACGCCAGCCTAGCAGGCGTTCGCGGGGTCACAGACTTGCGGACATGATCGTGCGGGCCGGCAACGCGGCGGTCGAAGCCGCCGCAAAGAACGCCGGCCAGGATGTGTCCGTGCCGTTCACGCCGGGGCGCATGGATGCCTCGCAAGCGAGTATCGGTAGACGCGACTATTCGCGTCGGCGCCGCCCTACGTCCCATTGCAGCAGCGGACGATATCGCGTTTGACATCGATGCGAGACCCTCGGGCATGCCGACTGGAGAACCTCGATGAACCGATAGACGATCTGGATGCTTGCGCCGTTCGTATTGATCGCCTGCGACCGGAAGAATGAGCGCCATGCCGCATCCGTTAACGAGGTGAATGCCCTGACGCCAGCGGTCGAGGCAACTGCGGTGGCCGCCACCGATGCACGAGCGAACCTCGCGCCGACGGCCGGACCGGCAGCCAATGGCGCATTACAGCTCTCGAACACCGGCAAGGGTGTTCGAATCACGGGCGAAATCGCCGGGCTCGCGCCAGGGTCCAGGCACGGGTTCCACGTGCACGAGAAAGGCGATTGCAGTGCGCCCGATGCAAGCAGCGCCGGAGATCACTTGAACCCGGGCGATGCGCCGCACGGTGATCCTGATTCCGCTCGACACCATGCCGGCGATCTGGCCAACATACAGGCGAACTCACAAGGGGTGGCCAACGTGAACTTCACGACGTCCGCCCTCAGCCTCGGAGATGGTGGCGCGAGCGACGCCATGGGCAAGGCGCTCATCGTCCATGACAAGCCAGACGACTATGCATCGCAGCCGTCGGGCAATTCGGGCGATCGGGTTGCTTGCGGGGTCATCGTGTCGTCATCGGCGACGCTCGGGCCCATGTAAGAAGAAGGACACATTTATGGCGCGACCCGTATGGAACGGCAACATTTCCTTTGGCCTGTTGAACGTGCCCGTGCAGCTGTTCTCAGGCGAGCGGTCGGTCGATCTGCATTTCCGGATGCTGGATAGCCGCGACGAGAAGCCGATTCGCTATGAGCGGGTGAATTCCGAGACGGGTGAGGAAGTGGCGTGGAAGGACATCGTGAAGGCCTATGAGTACGCCAAGGACAGCTACGTCGTGATCGATAGTGAACAGATCAGGAAGGCCGCGCCCGAACGTACCGAGTCCGTGGAGATAGAATCCTTCGTCGATCGCGAATCGATCGACCCGCGCTACTTCGAGAAGCCTTATTACCTTGTGCCCGGCAAGAAGGCGGAGAAAGGCTATGTCTTGCTGCGCGAGATCCTCAAGCGAACCGACAAGGTCGGTATAGCGAGGGTGGTGATCCGGACTCGCCAATATCTTGCGGCGCTGATGCCTCATGAAGATGCGCTGGTGCTCGTGCTCATGAGGTTTCCGCAGGAGATCGTTGCCGCGGACGAGTTCAAGCTTCCCACCGGCCAGCCTGCGAAGTACCGGGTATCCGCAAAGGAACTGGAGATGGGTGAGCAGCTGATCGCCTCGATGGCCACCAAATGGAACCCCGAGGATTATCATGACGAATTCCGCGGCAAGCTTCGCAAGCTCATCGATGCGCAAATTGCGAAACAATCTGGCGGAAAGTCAACAAACACTGATGTGGAGATGCCGGCAGCGCGAACGGCGAGCAATGTCGTCGACTTCACGGCATTGTTGAAGAAGAGCCTCGCCGCCCAGTCAACGCCTGGGAGCAAGAAGAATGTGGCTGCCAAGCGTCAGAAGGCAGGCTGAAGATTTGACCGTGCCCGGTTAATGGCGAGCCGCACGAAGAAACGCAGGAAGACCAAGAGTCCTAGGGCCGCCGCATCACTGCAGGCTTACCGGGAAAAACGCGACTTCGAGGTCACGAGCGAACCGGAGGAAGACGGGACTCGCGAACCGGGTGCCCTGCAGTTCGTCGTACAGAAGCACTAGGCGTCCCGGTTGCACTACGATTTGCGGCTCGAGCTGGATGGCACGATGAAAAGCTGGGCCGTCCCAAAAGGCCCGAGCCTGGATCCCGCGGACAAACGCATGGCCGTGCATGTCGAAGACCATCCACTTGCGTACAACACCTTTGAAGGACAGATTCCCGAGAAGCAATATGGGGCCGGCAAGGTCATCGTCTGGGACAAGGGCTTTTGGGAACCGAACGGGAATCCCAGCAAGGCGTATCGCGCGGGCAAGCTCAAGTTTCGGCTTCGCGGCCACAAGCTGACGGGCGCATGGACGCTGGTGCGGATGCGCGCCCGGCAGGAAATGCGGGAGGCCTGGTTGCTGATCAAGGAACGTGATGCGAAGGCTCGCCCCGCCAGCGAATACCGCGTGGTCGACGAGATGCCGGAAAGCGTTGCAGGGCTCAAGCAGCCCACGACGCCGGCGAGCGTGTTGGCGAGGGCGGTAAAGCGCGCCCCACCTGCAACGTTGTCTCCTGAACTCGCGACGCTGGTGGATCGGCCTCCGTCGGCAACCGGCAATTGGGCGTTCGAGATCAAGTTCGATGGGTAACGCATTCTGGCCCGTCTCGGGGCGAGGCAGGTTCGGCTTGTCACGCGCAACGGGCATGACTGGACGGCGAAGTTGTCGCATCTCGCGAAGGCTCTGCGGGCCATGCGCCTGAAGCCGGGCTGGCTCGACGGCGAAATCGTGTTGCCGCGACCCGGCAATGGAAGCCCGAGTTTCCAGGCTCTGCAGAAAGCGCTCGAGACAGACAGGACCGATGAAATCGTCTATTACCTGTTCGACGTGCCGTACTACGCTGGGCGAGACCTCACTCGAGTCCCGCTGGTCGCGCGCCGCACACTTCTGCAGTCGCTGCTCATCGATTCCCCCGCCGTGATCCGCTTCAGCGAAACTTTCGTGGCGCCGCCGGACCAACTGGTGGCCTCTGCCTGCAAGCTCGGCTTGGAAGGTATTATCGGCAAGCGCAAGGACAGCCCTTACAGCGGTCGCCGCACGCGCGACTGGATCAAGCTCAAGTGCAGTCAGCGTCAGGAATTCGTAATCGTTGGGTGGACAGCCCCGCGCGGCCAGAGGCGGGGGTTTGGCGCGCCGCTTCTCGGCGTGCACGACGCGACAGGGAAGCTCGTCTACGCCGGCAAGGTGGGCACGGGGTTCAACGACAGGAGTCTTGCGAGCATCCACGCCAAGCTCAAGAAGCTCGCCGCAAAGCAAGCCACAGTGCAGGTTCCCGGCAGCGTTGCGCGAAGTGTCCACTGGGTACGACCTGAACTGATCGGCGAAGTCAGCTTTGCCGAATGGACCACCGGCCTGCACCTCCGGCATCCGGTTTTTCATGCGCTGCGCACTGACAAGCTCGCGAAGGACATCGTCCGTGAAGACCCCGAGGTTTCTCTTGGTCCTGACCTGGAGGAAGAAGCGGTGGCGCCGACATCCCTATCGCGCCTGCGGGTGACCCACCCGGATCGCATCGTCGATGCGAGTCTCGAAGCGACCAAGATCGAGCTGGTTCGGTACTACGGACTCGTGGGATCGCTGATGCTGGAGCACTTACGAAGCAGGCCGGTGTCGCTGGTGCGTGCGCCGCGCGGTGTAAAGGGCACGCTGTTCTTCCAGAAGCACCTGGATCGCAATCGCATGGAGGGCGTGGTGCAGCTTGACCGCGCACTCGATCGCAAACACGCCCCCCTGCTTGAGATTTCCGATCCAATGGGGCTGCTCTCAGCCTCACAAATGAACGTCATCGAGTTCCACACTTGAAACGCGGTGAAGGCGGACATCGGACATCCGGATCGCCTGAGCTTCGACCTGGATCCGGGCAAGGGCGTTGAGTGGAAGACGATGCAGGAGGCCGCCAGACTACTCAAGACCCTGCTCGACGAACTCGGCCTGCCCGCATTCCTCAAGACGAGTGGCGGCAAGGGGCTTCACGTCGTGACCCCTGTGCGCCGACTGCATGACTGGGAAATAACCAAGGGCTTCTCCAAAGCGATCGTGGAACACATGGCGGCGACGTTGCCAAAACTTTTTGTCGCGAAAAGCGGGGCGAGCAACCGGGTTGGCCGGATTTACATTGACTATCTTCGCAACGGATTTGGTGCCACCACCGTGAGCGCTTGGTCGCTGCGCGCCCGGCCCGGTCTCGGAATTTCTGTGCCCATCGCCTGGGAAGAACTCGGCCGGGTTCGTAGTGCCTCCCACTGGGGGTTGCGTGACATCCACAAGCGGTTGGATATCGGAAACACTCCTTGGAAAAACTACGCTCGGAGCGCGACTTCGCTGACGAGCGCCATGCAAAAGCTCGGTTTCGCGACGCCATGAGCCGATGCTTCACTCCAGCCCGGAGTGCTCGTCATTGCGTCGGAAGTCCACCGTTCCTTCTGAACGGTCCGGGGCGACTGTCAGTTTTCTCCCACGTGGGCGCGCGGTGCAATCCCGCCTGCGAACGGGTCGCGCGGGAGTGGGCTGGGCGACGCCTGGAGCCTACCCTTGCCTCTCCCGCCCAGACCGAGGGGCGAACCCCCTACCAGAGATCCAGGAGCAATCATGGCTATCACAACAAATGACACGAGCAAGATGGGTACCAATGCGAATCGCGATCCGTTGACCGGCGCTGCCGGCGCGCATCCTGTCGGCACCGGACTCGGCGCGGTCGCCGGCGCCGCTGCGGCGGGCGCTGCGGTTGGAACTTTTGCCGGTCCGGTCGGCACCGTGATCGGCGCGGCAGCCGGCGCCGTGGCTGGCGGCCTCGTCGGCAAGGGAATCGCCGAGTCGATCGACCCGACGGTGGAAGACGCGTATTGGCGTGACAACTATTCGACCCGCCCGTATGCCACCGGGGCCAGCTATGACCAGTTCGGGCCGGCCTACGGCTACGGCGTCAAATCGTACGGCAAGTACTCCGGGCGCAGCTTCGACGACGTCGAATCCGACCTGTCGCGCGGCTGGAGCACGGCTCGCGGCAACTCGAGCCTGGGTTGGGACAAAGCCAAGCACGCGACCCGCGATGCATGGAACCGTGTCAGCGATAAAGTCGAGCGCGCCGTACCGGGCGATTCGGATCGCGACGGTAAGTAATCGTCGCCGGGAACTACGCTGCGGGCGACGTTGACTCGGGCCTGAACCCGATCAGCGTCGCCTTCGGCGCAGCGGCGATCGCCGCGACGGGTCGCTTGGTCGGACTTGAGCGCGCGAAGGATCGTAAGCCAACCCGTGCCGGGCACGGTCTGGATCCAGTTGACGCGGGACGCGCCCGCCGGTTGCTTCGGGCCGAAGTAGATCGCCGTCGAGCCGTCTGCATTCACCTCGGCTGCAGGCAACGGATGGCTCTGCCTGCCCGCGCGCGGAAATCGCTGCGGTGTGTCGAGCATCGAGCAAACCGACGCTCGGGTATTGCCAGTTTTTTCCCGGTGTTAACCGGCGCCGAATATCGACCAGATTTTCGGGCTTTCCGGCGTACAACAAGCGATTTCCTTAACAGACCCTCGAATTCAGCGATGTACGGTGAATCGAGCTGGTCAACCTTGAACGCAGGCCCCTGATCAATTCAGCTCGCCGGTTCACACACTTACGCGGTCGTTCGGCGGGTTGCAGCCGCCGGAGATGGCTTGAAATGGGAATTGGCGGAGAGAGAGGGATTCGAACCCTCGAAGGGCTTTTGGCCCTTACGCCCTTAGCAGGGGCGCGCCTTCGACCACTCGGCCATCTCTCCGGCTTGCGGAAGGGGCGAAATGATACTGGCGGGGGCGGACCCCGTAAAGCAAACGTCTCTGCCAACCGATCAGCTGTGCGGGCCGAATCCGTTGCCGTTGCGGTGTTCGTCGGCCCCTTTTGCTGGTGCCCCGCCCGGCTGTTCGTGTTCGCGCTTGATGCGCTCAAATATTTCTTCGCGGTGTACGGCAACAGTCTTCGGCGCATTGATGCCGATCCGCACCTGGTTGCCCTTTACGCCGAGGACGGTGACGGTGACTTCCTCACCGATCATGACGGCCTCACCGACTCTTCTGGTCAGTATCAACATTTTCGCTCTCCCTGCTCCGCCCGAGGCGCGAACGGCGCCTTGCGCGGTTGACCCCCGTCAATCCTTTGGACAATACAGAGAAACCCTGCGCGGCGTCCACCTGAGATCCTGCATCGTCACGTTCTTGATTGGGTCTAAATCGCAGCTGATAGCAGCGCTTTGCTTCAGGCCCATCGCTCCCAGCGCGTGATGTCGCCGTTGCTGACCGCAAGCCCGATGAAGTTCTGCGTGTCGAGTTCGCTGCTGTTGTGGCTGGGGCGTTCCGTCGAACCGATGTCGTAAAGCCGCCGCGAACCGTCTTCCATCGCAACCACCCATGGGCAGCCGAGACGGTGGTCCCACAAGCCCGAACGCTTTGGCGACTGCGCGATCACGCTGCCATCCGGATGCGGTCCGTCGACCCGTTCCCAGGTGAGTCCGTCGTTCGAGACGGCAACGCCGATCTGACGCTCGACCTCCGGACCTTCGCCGATGTCCTTGCAGCCTTCGTAGAACATCACCCAGCGGCCCTGGTGCCGGACAATGTGCCGCGTCGCCACGCCCTTGTCATCGAATCGGCCTGCGGGACCAGGACCGAGCACGGGGCTGCGCTTCTCCCAATGCAGGCCATCGGTCGATTCCGCCCAGCCGACGGTGTACTGCTGGCGATTGTTGAGGCCGTGGTAGTACATGCGCCAGGAACCGTCATCCCAGCGAATCACCTGCGGCCAGGCGGCCATGATCTCGTCGAAATCGCCGCGGCCACCGGCCGTGAGCAGGGCGCCACGATGCGGGCCATTGAGCCGCAGCCAGTTCACGCCATCGCGCGACACCGCGCAGCCTGACGCCATCGGAAAACCCTTGATCTCCATCGGGCCGATGCGCTGCAGACTCTGGTCGCCGCCGAAGTATCACATCCAGTACACACCGCCTTCACGGTGAATATCACCGATACCGACGTGCGAGGAATCGAAGCGCGCTGGATCAGGATCCGGATCGAATA
>Ga0105046_10008559_pt1 | contig 16070 bp, 15 predicted proteins | sample MAT03_FD_78385 | JGI IMG/M metagenome (GOLD analysis project Ga0105046, IMG submission 78385) | Freshwater microbial communities from Lake Fryxell liftoff mats and glacier meltwater in Antarctica - MAT-03 (megahit assembly) | ecosystem: Environmental > Aquatic > Freshwater > Ice > Liftoff...
AGGTCGCGACGCCTTTCGCGATCGGGGCCCACAAGGGTCGGGTCCTGGCACCCGTTTCCACGCTTCGCGCGGAGGATGAGCGGCGAAACCCTTGAGGATCGGGGCCGATGAGGATCGGGTCCTGACGTTCATCCTCCACACTACGCGCGGAAGACGGGCGGCGAGACCCTACGGCTTCTCGATGATCGTGGCCGAGTACAGCAGCACGTTCGCGCCGTAGTAGCAGCCGTAACGCTTCACCGAGCCCACCTTCTGCTGAGGGTGAGACTTGGCCAGTGCTTCGTTGGGTTCGCGGGTGGCGAGGTCGAAGCCGATGCTGCACTTGTCCGGTGCCCGGCTTCCCCTCCAGGTGTAATCCTTCTCGGCCTTCTCGCAGGCTGGCAGCTTGAACTCGGAGTCGTTGCAGGACGCGGGCTTCCAGGTTGCGGGAGCCCACGTCGGAATGGTCAGAGCCACGATCTGGTTCCTGATTACGTTCAACGGCTTTGACAGTGCAAACTGAACGGTAGTCCCGAAGTAGGGGTTGAGGATCTGGACTGGACTCTGCCTGACCATCTTGTAACGCGGCGGGCCCTTCTTCCTCTTCTCGACCCTCTTCAGGACCGAGATCCTCGCCTGCGCCGGGGTGCCGAACAGGCTGTTGAAGAACGGGACCTCACCCAGCGAAGTCTCGGTGTCCCTCTTTGTCGGGTTCGCGAGCTCGATCGACCAGGAGACGACTTTACCTTCGAAAGGCACCACGAAATTACGTCCCGGGTTCTCCCGGGAAAGTGCCTGGTAGCCGGTGATCTTGCCTTCGGCAGTGCATTCGGCGCCGGGGTTGCTCTTGCCACAGTTGGGGTCGAGTTCCCTCATGTTCGCCTTGCCGAGAACCACACGGCGGGCGGCGTCGGCCTCGGCGGGGTTGACCATGCTGATGATCGGCACCACGGCTACGAGAGATAGCAGCAGGGCCGCCATCCCGAGCCGGATTCGGCTTGAAAATGAATGTTCGGAAAGTGTTAGCTTGAGGTTAAGCATCTGGGTCAAGAACACGGTGGGGGCCGTTTGGTTGCGCCGGGCCCCGACCCGCCTACTTGTAGCGGTAAGTGATGCGACCGCGGGTGAGGTCGTAAGGCGAAAGCTCGATCTTGACCCGGTCACCGGGCAGAATGCGGATGTAATGCCGACGCATCTTGCCGGAGATGTGCCCGAGCACCTCGTGGTCGTTGTCGAGCTTTACGCGGAACATCGTATTCGGGAGGGCTTCAGTGATTTCGCCCTCCATCTCTATCTTTTCTTCTTTAGCCATGCGACGTTGAGCGTACTACTCAGGCCTCGGTGACGAGGCGCCGCGCCAGATCCACAGCTTCGCTTGCAGAATGGATTTCACCCGCGTAACGCGCCTCGGCCAGATGTTCCATGATCTCGCCCAGTCGTGGACCCGGTTCGATGCCGATTTCGGCGGCCAGTTCGTTGCCGGGCAGGAACTGGGCCGGCGGGCCTGTTTCCCGCCAGCGCAGGGCGTCAGCCACCATCTCACTCGCCAGCTCCAGGTGGCCACTGACCATCTCTTCAGAAGCGATCCCGGCACTGCCGCGGGCTCCCAGGCGGTCGGCAACCGTGAGCAATGTCACATCTACGCCCACCGGATCGGTGTGGTCCAGGTACCAGTAGATCTGCCTCTTCGTCAGGGGACGCTCCGGCACCATGAACCCGAGGATCAGGTGATGGAGGGCCATCGCCTGGACGTACTCACTGAGCCTGCGGCTCGACTTCAGTCGGCGGAAGATCCCGCGGATCTGCTCGGCACCCTGCCGGTCATGTCCGCGGAAAGAGATGAACCCGTCCGCTTCGGTACGGGCCTGGGGTTTGGCGCAATCGTGGAGCAGAGCACCCAGCCGCAGTCCGGTCGACCGGGTGACCCCGTCGGCCAGTTCCTCGTTCAGCAGTTCACGCACGGCCGGCGCACTGTCCCCGGTGAAGGCTTCGAGGTCGGATTCGATTCTGAGGATGCCTTCGAGCACCTCGATCGTGTGGCCGTAAACATCAAGATGGTGGTTCGGCCCCTGCACCACGCCTTTGAGCTTTTCCACCTCCGGCAGCACCGGTTCGTAGAGGCCGAGTTGATCCATCGCGTTCAGGCCGGCGACCGGCTCATCGGCCGCCATCAGCATGCAGAGTTCGGCCAGGGTCCTCTCCCCGGCCGGCTCACCCGCGCGCGGCGCGGTCTCGAGACCGAGCCGGACCGTGTCCGGGTCAACCCTCCACCCGAACTGCGCCACCAGGCGGGCCGCTCGCATCAGCCTCAGTGGGTCGCTGGTGAAGGACTCCGGGCCAACCGCCCGGATCAGGCCGGCATCGAGGTCGGTCAGGCCGCCGAACGGATCAAAGCCCTTGCCGGTGACCAGGTCGACCGCGACTGCGCCCAGGGTGAAATCCCTCAGTTTCAGGTCGGCCTCGATAGCCGGGCCACGCAGGGTCGCGAAGTCCACCTGCCAGGTACCTTCGCGGTCCCGGGCCCGCCAGGTCGGGAACTCCGATGAAAGTTCGAACGCGAAACCGTCGAGTGCTCCAGCGACGGTGCGGGCTGACTCGCCAGGCGATCCGGCGACCGCCAGGTCGAGGTCGCTGACCGGCCGTTCCAGGGCGACGTCACGCACGGCTCCACCGACGACCCAGGCCGGCGAGCCCTCAAGGGCGACCCGAACCCGCTCGACCAGATCGACCCCGAGGGTGCGCTCGGCGACGACATCCAGGTTCAAGCCGGCCCCCCCACTCCCTCCCGCGGCACACGCGGGGAGATGCCACAGGTAACTTCGTAATTGATCGTGTCCAGTTGGCCGGCAACCTGCTCGGCGGTGATGCTGGAATCGCCCTGCCGGCCGATCAGGGTCACTTCGTCGCCGACCTGGACCGCGCCGCTTTCGGATTCCGGCCCGAGGTCAACCGTGAGATTGTCCATCGAGATCGTGCCGGAAATCGGGTAAACGATCCCGTTGATCAGTACATCACCCCGATTGGAAAGGCCCCGCCTGACCCCGTCGCCGTAACCGACCGGCACCGTCGCCACCCGGGTCGGCCGGTCCGCGATCCAGGTCCGGCCGTAACCGGCACTCATTCCCGGCTCGAACGGCTTGACTGAAGCGACATAAGAATGGAACGAAAGAACAGGCCGGAGGTCATGCTGCGCCGCATCCAGGCCGAAGGGGTCCATGCCATAGACCGCGACACCGGGGCGCACCATGTCGAAGTGCGAGGCCGGGTCAGCGATCAGGGCGGCGCTGTTGGCCGCGTGCAGCTTTACGTCCGGGAACTCAGCCCTCACCTGGCCGCCCAGGTCGGCCAGGCGGTCACGCTGGAGCGTGAGGAAAGTCCGGTCGCTTTCGTCAGCGGTCGCGAAATGCGTCCAGACCGCCCTCAGATCGAGGTTTGGACTCGCCGCCACCGACCTCGCCATGGAAATCACCAGGTCAGGGTCGGCCGAACCGAGGCGACCCATGCCGGTGTCGTACTTGACATGGACTCCGACCTTCTGGCCGGCGGCTTCGGCGCGGGAGTCGAGCGCGGCGATGAAACCCGGGTCCCAGGCGGACACGTCGGTGCCGGCCGACACAGCCATGTCGATCTCGGCCGGAGCCATCGCACCGAGAACGAGCAGCGGTATCTCAGGAGCAGAGCCCCGTATCTGGACCACCTCGCGGGCGGTGGCTACAGCAATGCGGTCCGCACCGGAATCAACCACGGCACCGGCACAATGGCTGGCCCCGTGGCCGTAACCGTCAGCCTTCAGGACCGGGCAAAGTTCGACATCAGGGCCGATCAGGCTGCGCAGCCGGCGGCAGTTGTGCCGCACGGCGTCGAGGTCAATCCGGGCCTCGGCCCGCTGGTACATCAGCCGCCGGTGAGGGCTGCCAGTACGTCCACCCTGGTCACCACGCCGACCAGCCGGCCCTCGTCGTCGACTACCGGCAGGCGGTTGTGTTTCTTCTCCGAGATCAGCTTTGCTGCATGCTCGGCCGGCTCATCGGGGCCGACCGTGTACGGATCGGCGGTCATCATCTCGCTGGCCGTCGAGGCGAAAGCCTTCTGGGCGCGTTCCTCGAAGTGTTTGGTCGACTCGAGGAAAACAACGGCACCCATGATGTTGACATAGTGCGGAAGGTGGAAGTCGGCGTTTTCGTCCGAGATGACGAGGTCGGAGTCGGTGATGATGCCGACGACCTTCTTCGTCTCGTCGACCACCGGAACGCCCGGAAGGTCATGGGTCTGGAGAACCTCGATGACCGAGCGGACACTGTCGTCCGGAGAGACGGTCGCGGGCTCACGGTCCATGATGTCGGCTACGGTCGGCATAGGGACTGAGATTATTCCAAGCCCCGGTCGTCAGGGGCTGCGGTGGCCACTCCCGACATCGCCAGCGGCAGTGCCTCGATCACGTCGGTCGCGATCAGACCTTCGGCGCTGCCGGCCCTTTCGGCGGCGATCCGGCCGGCCCGGGTGTGGCAATGGACTGCGGCACAGGTTGCCGCAAAAGGTTCGACGCCACGGGCAAGGAAGCCGGCGCAGATCCCGGCCAGCACGTCCCCGGTCCCGGCCGTGGCCAGCCCCGGCGCAGCCAGGTCGTTGATCGCGATCCGGGTCCCGTCGGTGACGATCGTATCGTCGCCTTTGAGGACCACTATCGCCCGGGAATCACGGGCCAGCCGGAGCGCCGAGTCAAGGCGGTGCGCGGTCACGTCGGATGACGTCACCCCGATCAGGCGGCTCATCTCACCTGCGTGCGGGGTGAGTACCGTCGCCCCTTTCCTGGCCCGGACACGTTCCAGCTTGCCGTCGAGTCCGCCGAGGCCGTCGGCGTCGATCACCAGGTTGCCCTTCAGCCGGGAGGCGAGTGAGCGGACCAGCTTGCCGGTGTCCTTCATGCGGCCCATACCCGAGCCGAGCACCACCGATGCCGCTTCGTCGCAGTGCTCGAGGATCTCCTCGCGGGCGGTACGGCCGAGATGGCCCTCGGTCGAACCACAGCCCTTCGACATGACTTCGGTCAACTTCAGTTCGAAGATCGGTTCGAGGTCGAACGGGACAGCCACGCTCGCGTACCCGGCCCCCGAGCGGATCGAAGCATCTGCTGCCAGGCAGACCGCTCCGGTCAACCCCTTCGACCCGCCGACGATCGAGACCCTGCCCGACGTGAACTTGTTTGAGGCCGAACCGCGTGCCGGCAGCAGTTCCAGCACTGACGAATTGATGCGGCCGGCAGCGTCGCCGCTCGGAGCATCCGCGGGGATGCCGATGTCGGCTACCTCGACCGGCCCGCAGAGGTGCTTGCCCGGGGCGACCAGGTGACCGATCTTGAGTCCGTGGAAGGTGACAGTGAGGCTTCCGTTCACGGCCTGTTCGGCTTCCCCGGTGGAAGCGTTGACCCCGGACGGCACGTCACAGCAGACGACCGGTGAGGCGGACGAATTGATCAGCTCGATCGCTTCCTTGACCGGCGACCTCGGACTGCCTTCGAAGCCTGTGCCGAGCACCGCGTCGACGATCACTCCGGAACCGGGAAGACGCGATAGCGAACCTGCACCTTCGAACACGTCGACGCCGAACAGCCGGTCGAAGTTGGCACGGCTGTCCGGACTGAGGTCCGTTGAATCCCAGAGCAGCAGCACCTCGGTCTTGTACCCGGCTTCGGCCAGATGTCTCGCCGCGACCAGGCCGTCACCGCCGTTGTTGCCTTTGCCACAGACAACCCGCACCGGTCCCGGTCCAGCGATCCGCCCGGCCGCATCGGCCAGTGCCCGGCCGGCAGTCTCCATCAGGTCGAGAGACGGGATGCCGGCCTCTTCGATCGCGTACCGGTCGGCCGCGGCCATCCCTGGTGCGTCATAGACGGGGTCCAGCCAGCCGCCCATCAGCCGTCCTCGCTCATGGCCATCGCCACCGCGGCCGCCATGCCACGGTCGTGGGTCAGGCTGACACTCACGGTCAGGCCCCGGTCGTCGGCGATCCGGCCGACCTCATCATGGAGGTGCACCTCCGGCGGGGTGCCGGTGAGCACCTCGATCTCCCGGATCGCCGTTCCCGGCCCCAGGGCCAATGCCTTGACCACCGCTTCTTTCGCGGCAAAACGGGCCGCCAGGTGGCGGCCCGGCCTGCCGAAAGAAGCCGCGTACTCCAGTTCCCGTTCGGTGAAAAGGCGCTGCGCCAGCCGGGGGCGCCGATCGAGGGCCCGCTCGATGCGCGCGATCTCGATCAAGTCAATCCCCAGCCCGGTCGGCTTCACGCCTTGATCAATCGTTCATGCCGAGGTTGAAGGCAAAGGACTTGTCCTCGGAACCGGAACCGCTGACCATGTACTCGAACTTGTTCATTACGTCGGCGACGGCTTTCGCGTCAGGGTCCCCGGCCAACGCACTGGTGATCAGGCTGCCGATCGCTGAAGGGTTTCCGAACATGTCGACGTTCTCGCCCGAAAGCGAATCCGCAGCGGCCTTGTAGGCGGCCGAGTCGGCGAGCGACTCACCCTTGCCGGATAGCGCCTGGCGGGAAGCTTCCAGACCGATGCCGACGACCAGACGGTCGCCCTGAAGGGCGATCACGACCGGACGGCCCGGCAGTTCGGGAGTACGGACCCGGAAACCGGTCATGCCACCGCCGAGCGGCTTGACGCTGGCGTCATCGGCCAGCGCGATCAGTGACGAGAAAGCGCCGAGGGCGTTCTTGAGAGGTTCCGGATCGGAGGTGGTCGCCACCAGGGCGCCACCGAGGTTCTGTTCGGTGTCGCCACTGACGAACATGCCGACCGTCTCCAGCGACTCAACGATCTGAAGGACGTCGAGACCCTGTCCGGAGGCTTCGTTCAGGTTCTTCTTGAGCTCACCCGGTTTGACCAGCCCTTCAATGCCTTCCTGGTCGATCGTGTCGATGACCTTGGTGACGTTGGCACCGATGTCACCGCTACCGGTCGCGAACAGCGAGTTGGCCGGGAAGGACTCGATCATTGCGCTCGCGTCGCCACTGACGAACGGAGATTCGAGATTGGTCGATCCGACCATCGAGATCTCGTTCTCTTTCGGAACCATGCTGACCAGGGTTCCGGTGTCGGTGTAATCAACACCGAGAGCGGAGTAGATCGAGTTGACGTCAACGCCTGAGGTCGCGTCGGTTTCGCTCGAGGCAGAGACGATCGGCTCGTTGGCAACGAACATGTTCATCAGGCTGCCGTCCGGGGTGTTACCGATGACTTCGGAGAATGCCTTGGTACCTTCGAGTGAATCGCCCTTGGAGGCATCGACCATCGCTTCGAAGACGGTAACCGAGGTCGCGAAGACGACGTTGTCGTCAACGATGCCGAGCACGGAATCGTCGTCCTTGCTGATCTTGTAGGAAAAACCTTCGTATTCACCGTCCGTAGCGCCGTCTTCTTCAGCGGCCTTGTCGATGAACGACTGGCTGGCCTCGACGTCGGTCGACTCGGCAACCAGGCCGACGTCTTCAGTGCTCGCATCCGAAACTCCAGCGTATGCAGTCTCACCCGGAGCCGGGCTGGCGGACGAAAGAGCGTCTGCCTCGCTGGCGAGGTCCGCCGACACGTACATCGCGGCGCTCTCTCCCAGCCACGGCTCGACGTCGGTGTCGTAAGTGATGTTCGAACCGGAAGTGCTGTTCAGCGCCTCGTCGATCGTGTCACTCAGCGAAGTGCCGGTGATCCGGGTCGAAAGCGATTCGACGTTGTCGGCGACATCCTGCTCGGGACGAACACTGCCTTCGACGTAGACGAGGGCGTCGGCGGGCATGTACTTCGCCAGGTTGCTGACAGCGGCTTCTTCGCTGTCACTGCCACCACACGCGGCGAGAGTAAATGACGCGAAGGCTACGGTGACAATGGCCGGGACTGTGAAGCGGTTCAGGTAGTTAGGCATGGGCGCAAGCCTACCGCTTGGACTTGCGAATACCTAGGGGCGACCTATTGACTATTCGACAGTTACTGTCTTGGCCAGATTTCGGGGCTGGTCGACGTTCAGACCGTTGAGTCGAGCCACGTGGTAAGCCAGCAGCTGGAGCGGGATTATCGCCAGCAGCGGCTGCAGTATCCAGTCGGTGGCCGGGATCGTGATCGTCTCTTCCGCTACCGCTTCGACGCGGCCGGAGCCTTCGGTTGCGACTGCGATCGTCTGGGCGCCACGGGCCCGCACCTCTTCGATGTTGGAAAGCATCTTGTCGAGGATCGGGGAGTCGGTGGCAACACAGACAACCGGCGTGTTTTCGTCGAGCAGCGCGATCGGTCCGTGTTTCATCTCCCCTGCCGCGTAAGCATCGCTGGGGATGTAAGAGACCTCTTTGAGTTTGAGGGCTCCTTCGAGGCAGACCGGCAGGCCGATATGACGGCCGAGGAAAAGGAAGAACGCCTGGTCAGCATGACGTTTGGCGATCTCGAGGACCTGTTCGGAGACGATGTCGATCGTGTCCTCCATGCGTTTCGGGATGCGCTTGAGGTCGGCCACGAGTTCCACGATGCGCTCCTGCGGCAGGGTGCCGCGAAGTTCGGCCAGGCGCAGGGCCAGCAGGTACATGGCGGCCACCTGGGCGACGAAAGTCTTGGTCGCGGCGACACCGATCTCGAGGCCGGCCCGGGTATAGAGCACGGCATCGGCGTCGCGGGTCGCCTGGCTGCCCATGATGTTGGTCACCGCGAGCACGGTGGCGCCGGCCTCTTTGGCCAGTCTCATCGCGGCAAGAGTGTCAGCGGTTTCGCCGGACTGGGTGATGCCGATGACCAGGTCGCCCGGTCCGATGACCGGCTTGCTGTACCTGAACTCGGAGGCGATGTCCATACCGACCGGCATCCGGGCCCATTCGCCGATCGCGTAACGACCGACCAGACCAGCGTGGTAGGAAGTGCCGCAGGCGACGATGATGATGCGCTCGACGTTAGTCAGGTACTCGTCGCTGAGACCGACATCCGAGAGGTCCACCCCGTCATCATGCGGCATACGATCGAGGATGGTTTCGGCGATCGCTTCGGGCTGCTCGTGGATCTCCTTCATCATGAAGGTGTCGTAACCGCCCTTTTCAGCCTGCTCCTCGTCCCATTCGACGGTTTCGGATTCACGCTCGACGGGTTCACCTTCAGCGGTCTCGATCGTGACCGATGACCGGGTCACGGTGACGATCTCGCCGTTCTCGATGGTCATCACCTGGCGGGTCTCAGCCATGAAGGCCGGGATCGCCGAAGCGATGAAGTTCTCGCTGCCGTTCTCGCCGATGCCGATGATCAATGGCACTTCCTTGCGGGCACCAACCAGCACGCCTGGCGTCTCCATGTGCATGGCCACGAAGCCGTAGTGGCCACGGAGGTCGTGGTACGCAGCGCGGACCGCGTCGGTCAGGTCACCGTTGAAGTGTTTGGCGATCAGGTGGGCTACCACTTCGGCGTCAGTCTCGGAACTGAAGTTGTAGCCCTCGGCTTCAAGCTCGGTCCGCAGGTCGGCATGGTTCTCGACGATGCCGTTCAGGGCAATCTGGACGGCACCGGTTTCGTCGGAATGCGGATGACAGTTGGCTTCGGTAACCCGACCGTGGGTGGCCCAGCGGGTATGGGCGATGCCGGTCCAGGCGCCGTTGGAGGTCGCGCTGTCGGAAAGTCCGGCGAGCTCGGGGGCGGCGAGCGCCTCTCGCAGGTTGGCCAGGTTGCCGACCGCACGGACCTTCTCCACACCCTCCGGGATCAGCATCGCGACCCCGGCCGAGTCGTATCCCCGGTACTCGAGCTTCTCGAGCCCGGCAACGAGTATTTCCTCGCAGGGCCGTTCCCCCACGTATCCGATGATTCCGCACATAAGAGTTAAAGCTACTTAGCTGAGCTCGGTCTTGACCAAGTCGACCAGCTCGGTGCAGATACGTTCTGCGTCTTCCTGGGTCGGCGCCTCGACCATCACCCGAACCAGTGGCTCGGTACCGGAAGGCCTGACCAGCACCCGGCCCCGGCCCTCGAGCTCGGTGTTCGCCTGATCGACGGCCGCCCAGACGGAATCCGCGCCGGCGATCGCTTCACGGTCGGCTACGGTCACGTTGACCAGGGTCTGCGGCAGCTTCTCCATCACTTTCGCTTCGGCCAGCGAGCGGCTCCCGAGCGCCTCGAGGACCATCAGCGAAGCGGCTATTCCGTCCCCGGTCGGTGCGTACCCGGTCGAGATGATGTGGCCGGACTGCTCACCACCGAGTGCCCAGCCCTTTTCGCGCAGGGCTTCGAGCACGTAACGGTCGCCGACCTGGGTCACTTCGACTTCGACACCGGCATCCTTCATCGCCCGATGGAAGCCGTAGTTGGTCATCACGGTCACGGCGACTCCGCCGCCAAGGGTGCCCTGAGCCTGGCGGTGCGCGGCGATCAGGCTGATCAGCTCGTCGCCGTCACGGACGACCCCGTCACCGTCAACGGCGAGCATGCGGTCGCCGTCGCCGTCGTAAGCGAAACCGACCGAAGCGGCTGACCCGGCAACCCGCCTGGAAAGTGGAGCGAGGTCGGTCGAACCGCATTCGTGATTGATGTTGCGACCGTCCGGGGTGTCGGCCATCAGTTCGACGTCCGCCCCGAGCCGGTTGAAGATTTCGCCGGCGACCCGGTAGGTAGATCCGTTGGCGCAGTCGAGGACCACACGCAGCCCGGTGAGGTCCAGCCGGAAGGCTTCCTGCAGGCCTCTCAGGTAGTCCTGCTCGGCGGCGCGCAGCTCGGTCACCCGTCCAGGTCGCTCGGCCGGCGGGGCCGGATCGCTGATCAGGGCTTCGACCTTGGCTTCAGTGCGATCGTCGAGCTTGCCGCCGTCGCCGCCGAAGAGCTTGATGCCGTTGTCCCAGTAAGGGTTGTGCGAAGCGGAGACCACGACCGCCATGTCGAGGCCGTACTGCCGGCAGAGCAGGGCCGCGGCCGGCGTGGGCAGCACCCCGCCGAGCAGCACATCTCCACCGGCTTCGGTGATTCCGGCGGCCAGGGCCGCTTCCAGCATCGGTCCCGACTCCCGCGTGTCGCGGATGATCAGGACCTGCGGCCGAGGCTTGCCGATCGCAGAAGTGCCCGCCCTGCCGATCGCGAGGGCGAGTTCCGCGTTCAGTTGCCCACCGACCTTGCCACGGACTCCGTCCGTGCCAAAAAGGGTGCGTGCCGTGGGAGTCAGTGTCCTCTAGCGCTTGGAGAACTGCGGCTTCTTACGAGCCTTCTTGAGGCCCGCCTTGCGGCGTTCCTTGGCTCGTGCGTCACGAGTCAGGAATCCGCGGCGCTTGAGTTCTCCGCGCAGCTCGGGATCGACTTCGGTGAGGGCCTTGGCGATGCCGTGGCGTACCGCCCCGGCCTGGCCGCTGATGCCGCCACCGTGGACCCGGATACGGATGTCGATGTTCGACTCGTAGCCGGTGGCAACCAGCGGCGAGTTGATGATCGTGCGGTGACGGGCGCGAGGGAAGTACTCCTCGACATCACGTTCGTTGACGTGAATCTTGCCGTCGCCGGGAAGGATGATGACCCGAGCCACGGAGCGCTTGCGCTTGCCGGTGGCGATGTAACGGGCGTCCTTGGCGAGGTCGGCCACGGCCCGGGGAGCCGGAGCTTCTTCCACGTCGTCGTCGTTTTCAGCTGCTTCGAGCGCGGCGCGCTCTTCCTCTTCAGCTTCGAGACGGGCACGCTCTTCGATGCTTAGTTCGGCGACCGGCTCGACCGAGATCGGTTCAAGATCGGCACCGGGCGGAAGGTCGGACTTGGTCTCACTCGTTTCGGGAGTGGTGACCTCTTCGACGAACACTTCCTCTTCGACGACTTCGCCATCTTCGGAAATGACGGCCTCTTCGACGATGACCGTCTCCTCGACCACTTCGCCGCCTTCGCTGACGGTTTCGGTCTGGACTGCCTCTACTTCGACGGAGCCGTCTTCCTGGACTTCTTCAGTGACCTCAAGCTCGACGTCTACTTCAACAGCTTCTTCCGGCGTGGCAGCTTCTTCAGCGCCTGCCTCTTCGTTCGTCTCTTCTTCGCTCAACTCGTCACTCAATTCTTGATTTCCAGGGGCTGGGGCTGCTGGGCGTGATTGTTGTGTTCAGGCCCGGCATACACCTTCAGCTTCAGCAGCTGGGCACGACCAAGCTTGTTGCGCGGCATCATTCCCTTGACTGCCTTGCGAATTACTTCTTCGGGCTGCTTCTCGAGCATCTCGCCCAGGGTCCGGGACTTGATTCCGCCCGGGTAGCCACTGTGGCGCCAGTAAATCTTGGAGTTCATCTTGTCTCCAGTGACCTTGATCTTCTCGGCATTGATCACGACGACGAAGTCACCGGTATCGATGTGAGGGGTGTAGTCCGGCTTGCGCTTTCCGCGCAAGGTGTCGGCGAGCTGGGTAGCGAGGCGCCCGAGGGTCTGACCCTCGGCGTCCACGACATACCAGTCTCTCTGGCGTTTGGTGGGAGTGGCTACGTAAGTCTTCATGGGTAAGTGGCGCGGGCAGACGGTCGCTGCGGACGCGGCTTGGGAACTATACGGAAAGAACGGCTGGAACGCTTTCCAGCTTTTCGGTGACGGGGGACACAGTGCCCTCCTCCGTTCTCCCTATACTTTCTGCAGTCAAAACTGCCGAACCCGGATCAGATCACGTTCCGGGGCGGAGGAACCATTTGGGGTGATTTTTCCCCATGGGGCGAATCGAAGGCCTTTTCCGCTTCGTAGCGCAACTCTTTCAGCGCGAGCCCGACAGCTAACTCCGCAGGCACTACCGAAAGAGAATTTGATTCACAGACGTCCAAAGTCTTTGATTTTTGCAGCGTTAGCGGCCTTCCTCGGACTGGCCGCCCCCTCACTCTCCAGCGCGGTGACCACCGGCGGCGGCGGTTTCACGGTGCCCGATCCGGCGGTGATCGACGATGTGATCTGCCTTTCCGGCTGCACCGAGATGCGTACGTCCTCTCCCGGCGGCAGCGTCCAGCTCACCGGTTCCAGCCTTTCCGGTGTCGAATCGGTCAGTTTCGCCGGCAACGGGCGGCGGATCAAGGTCAAACCGCAGACCCGCTCCGCGACCCGGGTGGAAGCAAAGGTTCCGGAAGGTGCGAAAACGGGCAAGCTGCGGGTGATCTCTTCCGGCGGCAGCACCTCCGGCTTCTCCGACGAAACCCTGGGCGTCGGTCCTGCCCAGCCGATCGGTCGTGTCGCAGCGCTCACCATCACCGACGCCTCGACCAGCCCGTCCAAGGCCTACCAGTACGGCAAGAAGAAGCCGAAACTGAGTTTCATCCTGACCGGTGGCAAGGAGACGAACGACCTTCGCATCGACGTCACCACGGCCTCCGGCGAGGTCGTTGCCAGCCGGGTGCTCAAGGGCGTGGCCGCCGGTTCGTCGCAGTCGACGACCTGGAACGGAAAGACCTCGGCCGGCAAGATCGCCCCGAACGGCGCCTACCGGTTCGTTGTCCGCGGGATCGATGGCACTGAAGCCGGCCTCTCCAGGAAACTGATCCGCACCCGCACGAAAGCCAAACGTGGCAAAGCGGCCGATCCTTTCGCCTTCAAGATGTACGGCTACGTGTTCCCCGTGCGTGGCGGACACAGCTACGGTGACGGCATCGGTGCCGGCCGGGGCCATCAGGGCGCCGACGTGATGGCCGACTGCGGCACCCCGCTCATAGCCGCGCGAGGTGGTGTCGTCTACTACAACGAGTACCAGGCCAGCGGCGCCGGCAACTACCTGGTGATCAACATTTCCGGCCCCGGCACCAAGAGCCACGCCTACATGCATCTGCCGGTCCGCTCACCGCTCAAGGTCGGCACCCGGGTCAAGACCGGACAACGCATCGGTTCGGTCGGAACGACCGGCCGCAGTTCCGCCTGCCACCTCCACTTCGAGATCTGGTCCTCACCGGGCTGGTACCAGGGCGGAACCTTCACCGATCCGATGGGCCCGCTCAAGAGCTGGGACCGTTACTCCTGAATCACAATCACTTCGCTTCGCTGTGCGATTCTGATTTCGATTGCTCTCGGTCAACCGGTAACCTGCTGCCATGTGTTCTAACTGTGTAGCCGGTGTTTCTGTGGCGGCGGTGGCTTCGGCGACTGGCATCCGGGCCTGGATCAAGGTCCACCAGCCGAAGTGGTTCACCCCGCGGCTCATGAAAGCCACAACTGCTGTCCTACTCACCTCCGGCGTGCTCGCCGCGAGCCTTCAGGTCTAGAAACCGGGACTGAACTTCACGTTCAGTGGTGGTGACCGCCGTCGGCAGCTTCCTGGAGCTCTTCGGCCGAAAGGGAGTCGGCCATCAGGGCCGCCAGCGCCGTGGTGATCGGGACGGCAGCAATCAGCCCGATCGAGCCAACCAGGGTGGCGACGATCTCCTTTGCGATGATCTCGAGGTTGACCGCGTCGACGATCCCGAGTTGCCCGGAGCCAAGGATGATCAGCACCGGCAGCGAAGAGCCCACGTAAGCCAGGACCAGAGTGTTGACGGTCGCACTGACGTGATCACGCCCGACCTCGATCGCGCGGCGGTAGAGGCTGCCGAACTTCTGGGTCGGGTTGGCCGCCCTCAGGGCGAGCACGGTCGACGCCTGGCTGATCGTGACGTCGTCGAGCACTCCGAGGGCGCCGATGATGATTCCGGCGATCAGGAGGCCGCTGAGTGAAATGTCCGAGCCGCTGACCGCCAGGGCAGTTGCTTCCTCGGACGAGAACCCGGTGAGGTTGGTCAGACCGGTGAAGAGCACTGCCAACAAACCGACCAGCACAAGGCTCAGCGCTGTTCCGAGGATCGCGGCCAGGCTTTTCGGGCCGAGCCCATGGGCAAGGGAGATGGTGATCAGCATCACCGCCATCGAGCCCACGAGGGCCACCGCCAGAGGTGGTTCGCCTTCGAGAATTGCCGGCACTATGAAGAACATGACTACGCCCAGACTGCCGGCGAGCCCAACAAGTGAAAGGGCGCCACGCAGTCGGCCAAACAGGATCACGAGGAGACCGAAGATCAGGGCGAGCACGAGCATCGGGGCCCGGCGTTCGAAATCGACCAGGGAATACACCGGTTCCGGCTGTGCTTCCGAGAACTGCACCTGGGCTACCCGGACGGTGTCCCCCACCTCATAGACCGGGGTCGGGCCGCCGCTGGACACCTGGATCGGCACGACCTTGCCGTTTTCGGCCCCGGAAGTGATCTCCACCTCGGCATCGATGCAGGTGCCTTTCTGGGGAGGCGGGCACTCACGGGCATCGATCGTCTGGATCTGCCCTTTCTCGGTGTCCGCGACGGGACCGGTTCCCAGCGTGAAGGAATCGTCACCGCTGGGCCACAGCAGACCGACACCGATGAAGGTCACGGCGGCAATGAAGCCGACCAGGACTACATAGAGATTCTTGTTGCGGGTCAGCTCGGCCACCGCTGGCAGTCTGGCAAGACGACCGGCGGCATTGTCGTCGGTTGCCGGTCGCCTCGTTGACGGACCATCACTTATTGATAACGACTCTCATTCTGCTATACCTTGAATCTCCACAACTCAACGAATCGGAGACATCGATGTTGAATCGCAGGATCGCGGCCATGACCGCCCTGGCAGTAGGGATCGCACTTTTCGCAGCTGGATGCGGCAGTGACAGCGACAGTTCGTCCGGCGGCGAATCGATTACTGCTGTAGCAACGACAACGCAGGTCGCGGACCTGGTCAGGCAGGTCGGTGGTGACGAAGTCGAAGTCGTCCAGATACTCCAGCCGAACACCGATCCGCACGAGTATGAGCCCCGCCCCTCCGATGTCGAAGCACTGGCCGACGCTGACCTCGTCTTCCGTTCTGGCGGCCACCTCGACGAATGGACAGACCAGCTGGTCGAGGACAGCGGCAGCAGCGCCGAAGTAGTCGACCTTGGCTCGGGGCTTCCGGTTGGACTGGATGGCGAAGAACATTCGCACGATGAAGAAGGCCACTCGGAGGACGAGCATTCAGGCGAGAAACACGCTGGTGAAGGCGAGAAACACGCTGGTGAAGACGGAACCCACGCCGGGGATGAACATTCCGGCGAGAAGGGCCATTCCGAAGGTGAGCACGAAGGTGAAGAAGTCGATCCACACTGGTG
>Ga0105046_10008562_pt1 | contig 16063 bp, 14 predicted proteins | sample MAT03_FD_78385 | JGI IMG/M metagenome (GOLD analysis project Ga0105046, IMG submission 78385) | Freshwater microbial communities from Lake Fryxell liftoff mats and glacier meltwater in Antarctica - MAT-03 (megahit assembly) | ecosystem: Environmental > Aquatic > Freshwater > Ice > Liftoff...
GTGGGCGACGATCTCGACCACCGCATCGTTGGCGAAAAGCTCCTCAAGGCGCTCGATCGCGCCGCGCCCATCCTCGGTGGCGAGGATCTTCCGGTCGAACTCGAATACGAAACCTGCAATGTCGTTCAACTGGTCGTGGCCTCGGTCACGCAAGAAGGGGACCGACTGATCATCCAACTCGGCTCCAAGCACACGGATTGCCTCGCGAAGGAACTGTGCCTCCCCTCGCCCGCCGGTGCGGGCGCGAGCGGATGCTGTTAAAGGGAACGTGAGGCCGGTGCCTCCAAAACCGAGTTCCGCCATGTTCGACACCGTCGCCAAGAACATGTCCTTTCTCGACCGTTATCTCACGGTCTGGATCTTCGCCGCGATGGGTGTCGGTGTGGCATTGGGACATTTCGTGCTCCCGGACCCGGAGGCGTTCTTTGCGCCGATGACCGTCGGCACCGCCAATCTGCCCATCGCCATCGGTCTCATCCTGATGATGTATCCGCCGCTGGCGAAGGTGAAGTATTCGCAGCTCCCGAAGGTTTTCGCCAATACGCGGATTCTCACGCTCTCGCTGGTACAGAACTGGATCGTCGGCCCGGTGCTCATGTTCCTGCTCGCCGTGCTTCTGCTGCGTGACCATCCCGACTACATGGTCGGCCTCATCTTGGTCGGCATCGCCCGGTGTATCGCGATGGTGCTCGTTTGGAATGAACTCGCGAAGGGCAGTCGCGAATACGCCGCCGGGCTGGTGGCGCTGAACAGCATCGCACAGATTTTATTTTATAGCTTCTACGCCTGGCTCTTCATCACGGTCCTGCCCCCTTATTTCGGTCTGCAAGGCGCCGTCGTGAAGGTCGCGATGAGCGACATCTTTTGGAGCGTCATGATCTACCTCGGCATCCCGTTTGCGGCGGGCGTGCTCAGTCGCGCGATTCTGGTGCCGCTCAAGGGCGAGGACTGGTATGAGAAGACGTTCATCCCGCGCATCTCGCCGATGACGCTGACTGCGTTGCTGTTCACCATCGTCGTGATGTTCACGTTCAAAGGCGATACCATCGTGCAGCTCCCGCTCGATGTCCTGCGCATCGCGCTGCCGCTGACGATCTATTTCGCAGTGATGTTCGTCGTCAGTTTCATGATGGCGAAGCGACTGGGCGCAGATTACCCGCGCTCCGCCTCGCTCGCATTCACGTCGGCAGGTAACAACTTCGAGCTGGCGATCGCGGTCGCGATCGCCGTCTTCGGCCTCCAGTCGGGCGTCGCCTTCGCGGCGGTCGTCGGACCGTTGATCGAGGTGCCTGCGCTGATCGGGCTCGTGCACGTCGCGTTCTGGTTCAAACGCCGCTTCTTCGCGGCCGAAGCGACGGCCTGCTGATGGTGGATCGACCCGGCCCAGGGAAACGGAGTGCCGCGGCGAACGTTGTCACCGCAGAGAGCGAGGCGAAACATTTCGTCTTTGAGTCGAGCGTGCTGCGCGCGGCATTCGTGTTCAAAGAGGCCTACTACGAGCTCGACTTTCTCGACGAAAAGACCTGCGTGAACTTCAATGTCCGAAACCAACGGAAGCCCAGGCATGAGCCAGTTCGAACTTAGTTACCTTGGCGGCTCTCGGACGAGCGCTGGGAAAGGACTCCAGATAAAGTTCGGTGGCTTCCTTCAGGTTGAGCAACGCTTCCTCCTCGGTTTTGCCTTGCGAGGCGGTGCCGATTTCAGGGCACTCCGCCACCAGCAAGTTCGTTTGCTCGTCGGAGTAAATGACCGCGGTGAGCGTAATCATGATTTTAGACTGTTACGCAGGGCGTCGGCCGCAAGCCGCAAGTCGGTCTCTATCGCGCGCGGACCATTCCCCCGCACCGCTTCCGACCCATGATCGACGCCGTCATCCGTTGGTGCCTCACGCACGCCTTCCTGGTCGTGCTCGGCATCGTTGCGATCGGTGCGGTGGGCTACTTCGCGATGGTCAACACGCCGGTCGATGCCATCCCGGACGTCGGCGAGAAACAGGTCATCGTAATCGCCGACTGGCCCGGACGTTCACCGCAGGACGTCGACACTCAGGTAACGTACGCACTTACGACGAGCCTCACGGGCACTCCTGGCGTGAAGTCGATCCGGTCCATGTCCGGCTTCGGTTTCGCGATGGTCTTCGTCATCTTCAAGGATGACGTCAATTACTACTGGGCGCGGTCGCGTGTGCTGGAGCGGATCGATGTCGCCCAGCAACGTCTCCCTGCCGGCGTCGCGCCGGTGCTGCGTCCCGATGCCATCCACGCCAACCGATCGTTGGACTGGACCGTCCTCGAGGTTGCATCCTTGGCTGGAAAGCATCAATGGAACCATGAGCGGCGCCCCTTTTGCTCGATGTCCGGGAGACAAACGACACTTGAGCAACCGATCCCATGAACGACCCCACCCCGAAGCCTTGGCATCACATCCACTCCGCCGAAGTCTTGCGGCTGCTCGGCGTCGCGGTGGCGGCGGGACTCGCCGCCGATGAGGTGGTGCGGCGGCAAAAGGAATTCGGCCCGAACCGCGTCACCGCCCGGCGCGGCACGCCGGCGTGGCTCAAGTTTCTCCAGCAGTTCAACCAGCCGCTCGTTTACATCCTCGTCGCGGCGGTCGGCGTAACGGCGTTTCTCGGCGAATGGGTGGATTCGTCGGTCATCTTCAGCGTGGTTATCGTCAATGCCATTTTCGGCTTTCTCCAGGAGGCCAAAGCCGAAAAAGCCATCGAGGCGCTTGCCCGCATGGTCGAGACCGAGACCACGGTGCGCCGCGATGGCCGCACGCAGCGCGTCACGTCCGAGGGACTCGTGCCCGGCGACGTGGTGCTGCTTCAGGCGGGCGACCGCGTGCCCGCCGATTTGCGGCTGGTCCAGATGAAGAGTTTGCAGGTCGACGAATCCGCGCTCACGGGCGAATCCCTCCCCGTCCACAAGCACACCCACGCGCTCGCGCTCGACACCGTGCTCGCAGACCGCCGCAACCTTGCTTTCGCCGGGACGCTCGTCACCGCCGGCCAAGGCGAGGCCGTCGTCTGGGCCACGGGCGACCGCACCGAAACGGGGAACATCGCGCGGCTCATCTCCTCGGCCACGGAGCTCTCCACGCCACTCACCAAAAAGATCGCGCAATTCAGCCGGCTGGTGCTTTGGGTCGTCCTCGGACTGGCCGCGATCGCCTTTGTCGTCGGCGTCGCGCGGGGCGAAAAGGCCGTCGAGATGTTCATGGCCGCGGTCGCGCTCGCGGTCGGTGCGATTCCCGAGGGGCTGCCCGCTGCCGTGACGGTCGTGCTGGCCATCGGCGTGTCGCGCATGGCGAAACGAAAAGCCATCGTCCGCCGACTCCCCGCCGTCGAAACGCTCGGCAGCACGACAGTCATTTGCTCCGACAAGACGGGCACGTTGACCGAAAACCAGATGACGGTGCGCGAAATTCTCGCGGGCGGAAAATTATTTGAAGTCACCGGCGGCGGTTACGAGCCAAAGGGCGAAATCCGAATCGGCGGCGCGGCGGTGAAAATCGCCGAGCATCCCGCTCTCGCCGAGTGCCTGCGCGCGGGTGTGCTCTGCAACGATGCGCAACTCGTGCGCGATGAAAGGGGTCGCCTTAAGGTGCAGGGCGATCCGACGGAGGCCGCACTGATCGTCGCCGGCGAGAAGGGCGGTTTGCCCCAGGCCGACACACACAAGGTATCCCCGCGTCTGGATGTGATTCTCTTCGAGTCGGAACACATGTTCCGCGCCACGCTCCACGACGCACGTGCGGGTCGGGTGATTTACAAAGTAGGCGCGGTCGAGCGACTGCTCGACCGCTGTGCCGACTCGCTCGATGAGCGCGGGGAAATCGCCCCGCTCGACAAGGAAGCCGTGCATCGCGCCGTCGAGCAAATGGCCGAACGCGGCCTTCGTGTCCTCGCGTTCGCGCGGAGGCACACGGACGCAAATCACGCAAAGCTGGAACACAGTCATGTGGCGGAGGGACTGACGTTTCTCGGGTTGCAGGGAATGATCGATCCGCCGCGCCCCGAAGCGATCGAAGCCGTCCGCCGCTGCCAGGAAGCGGGCATCTCCGTGAAGATGATCACCGGAGATCATCTTATCACGGCCCGCGCCATTGCCGGACAAGTCGGACTCAAGGGCGGCGAGGATGGCGGAAGACTCGTCGCGCTCTCGGGTCGCGAGCTGGAAAAACTCTCCGACGCAGAACTGCCTGACGTCGCCGAGCGCACCGCCGTCTTCGCGCGCGTCGCGCCCGAACAAAAGCTCCGCCTCGTCCGCGCGCTGCAGTCGCGCGGCCACATCGTGGCGATGACCGGCGACGGCGTGAACGACGCGCCCGCGCTGAAGCAGGCCGACATCGGCGTGGCGATGGGCATCGGCGGTACGGACGTGGCGAAGGGCGCGGCGGCGATGGTGCTGATGGACGATAATTTCGCGAGCATCGAGGCGGCGGTCGAGGAGGGCCGGGGCGTGTTCGACAATCTCACGAAGTTCATCGTGTGGATTTTGCCCACCAACCTCGGCGAAGCGCTTTTGCTCATCACCGCCATATTCCTTGGCCTGCCTCTGCCCGCGCTGCCGTTGCAACTGCTCTGGATCAATCTCACCGATACCGTCCTCGGCCTGCCACTCACGTTCGAGTCGAAAGAAGCCGATTTGATGCGCCGTCCGCCGCGCAATCCCCAACAGCCCTTGCTGACGTTTCCGCTGGTGATGCGCACCGGGCTGGTGTCGCTCATCATGATGGGCGGCGGGCTTGGCTTATTTCTTTGGGAGCTGCGCGTCGAGGAGGCGGGACTGGCGGCGGCGCGCACCACGGTGGTCAATGTGATTGTGCTCATCGAGGCGGTCTACCTTTTCAACTGCCGCTCGCTGAACCACTCGGTGTTCGCCATCGGCCTGTTCAAAAACCGTTGGGCCATTGCCGGTGCCCTGGGGATGATTGGGGCGCAAGTGCTCTTCACCTACACGCCGGTGATGAACAAACTTTTTTACAGCGCCCCGATCGGCGCGGCGTCCTGGCTACGGATTGTCGGCGTCGCGGGGGTGGTGTTCGTGGTGGTGGAAGTGGAGAAGTGGATTCGGTTCGGTCGCGGGCGGGGCGAACACTCCCTGCCGGAGTAAACGGGCGGAACGCGAAAATAAACCCACGAATCGAAAATCCCCCGAGAGCCCGACGATCCATTCGCTCAGATGCCAGACTCGGCACGGGACGAAGCCGGCCAGCATTCGAATCGAATGCGAAGCAGAGCCGCGATGCCGCTCCAAGATTTCACAAAGAGCCGACCAACCCTATCAAGGCAAAATCGTAAGTGTCGCCGCAGATGACCGGCGTTAACCGGTCGGCTTTTGCCGGCTAGCCCAATCCGAGTGCGGCCCGAAGCCGTACAGCAACGGCCCCGCGTCGTGCATGGCTGACGGAACCGGCCGTACGGAGAATTGAGGATTTGCGGACCTGGTAGACCAGAGCGCAGTTTACTAGAGTTTGGAATTCCAGCCCATCCGCGCCATTGAGGACCACCTGGTGCGATTTCACGGTTTCCGCCGGTACCCTTTTTGAGCCCACCAAGACGTTGATGCGGCCCTGTCTCGGGTCGCCAAGGATATCCGGCGGCGACAACACCACGGCAGGGTGCCCGACGCTGTCCTTTTCGTCCGATGGTACGAACACGATATCCCAGCGATGCAGAGTCACAGCGTTTCGCCCAGCTTGTTAGCCAGAGCGATCTCACGGTCGGTGAGACGAATCGACCCCTTTTCAGCCGGTTTGACGAAATCCGGCACGTCAAAGGGAACGATTTGAACGTAACCCGCCGGAGTCTTCACCACCACCGATTCTCGGCTCCGTATGACCTGTCGGGCAATCCCTGAGAATCCCGCCTTGGCCTTGGAAACATTGAGGGGTTTCATAGTCTGGTCATAGTGCTGACCACGTGATGGTCAAGAATGGCCGGCTAACAATTCCCACGTAAAAATCGAAAAACCGAGGCGCTTGTGCACCAACGGGTGCGCAACTGGGATGCGTGGGGCCGGGCTTGAGACATATCCGCGACTCAAACGACTGACGACATTGCGGCGACTACGGGCGCTCGGAAGCTGGCAGCAGTTCCCTCAGCTTTTCCTTCGCGTGGTAAATGCGCAGCTCGATCGTCTTCGGGGTGGTCCCGATGATGTCCGCGGCCTCCTTGTGGCTTTTCCCTTCCAGCACGCAGAGGACGAGCGGCAGCCTGAGCCGGTGCGGGAGCCGATCGATCGCACGCTGAAGCTGGCTGAACTCGTCCGAGCGTGCGCTCTGCTCAGCAGGATTGGCGCGCTCGTCGGCTTGGGCGACGGTCGCCCCATACCCCACGGCGGGATCGTCGAACGAGATGTCGGAGCGACGCTTGCTGAGTTTTCTCAAACGATCCCGGCAAAGATTGGCGGCGATCGTGTAGAGCCACGTCTTGACCGTGGAGTGCGGCTTGAATGTGCGCGCGTTGAAATACACCCGCACGAAGGTCTCCTGCACCGCGTCGCGCGCGGCGCTCTCGTCGCGCAAATACCGGAACGCGAAATGAAACAGCGGCTCGCGATGACGTTGGATCAGCTCGTTGAGCGCCAGATCGTCGCCAGCGCGTAACTCGTCGATGAGCGGCAGATCCGGGTCCACGGGGGGTTCACGGCGAAACGCTCAAGCCCTGTTCGGCGAGCTGGAGTAGTTTATCCCCCTGTTCGGGCGTGAGGACGCGGCGCATTTCAAAGACGTGGTCGATGGACACCTTCTGCAGTTCGCCCATGCGCAGATGGATTTGACCGACGGCAGCGGCGATCGCGGGAGAATCGGGCTGGCCCTGGCGGATCGCGACGGCGAGCTCGTGGTTGGCCGTGCGCAGCCTTTCGCGGAGGACACGATTTTGTTCGGCGAACTTCGACTCGATGGGCGCCAGAGCCCGATGCTGTTCGGAAGTAATTTTTAGTTCGGAGTGCAGCCACTCGTGAGGATCTCCGGTCGCGACGCCGCGCGACTGCATCCACTGGACGGTGCAGAACGACGAAACCGCCGCGACGACGACCACGGCGACGAAAAATCCCAGAATCGTTTTCATCGGCTCTACTTGCCGACAACGCGCGCGCTGCTGGCCAGCATGGTCGAGGAGCTGTCTGGCGAAAATACTTCAAAGTGAAGCGATGCGCGGGCCCGCTGCGCGTGGTGCGTCGATGCGAGCGTGGCGACGGGCAGAAGCCCGGCGAGCAGTGCGAGGCCCAGACCTGAAAACGCAAGGCGCGGCTGCCGAAGTAGCTCGTGCCAGCCCTGGGCGAGCACCCATGCGTACCGCGAACGCCGCCGTTCGATATCGCCCCATACATCCGCCGTCAGTCGTTCTGGGCCCCGAGGCATCGCCTGCTTCGCATAGGTGCTGAGGAGTTCGTCAATCGGGTCTGGGTTCATGGGAGATACTACTTCAACGCAAGAATACCGCGCATCCCTCAACATGCGAGAAGAACGCTCCCACACCCCGGGTCCGGCACAGGCTCGGAGACCGCCAGATTAATTTGAGGGAAAGGGCGCAGGTGCGCGTTGAAGGGAGGTGACGTTCTCCCGACTCGAAGCATGATCCGCAGGTTTCTCGTCTCCGTTCTCGTTGCCACGACCGCCGCGTCCGCCGCAGAGTTTTCGTTGGATCGTGCCGTCGAGCACGCGGTGGCGAACAATCGCACCCTTGCCGCGACCGGCCGCTACGAAATCGAAAAAGCGCAGGGACGGGCGCTTCAGGCCGGTCTGCCCAAGAATCCGGAGATCGAAGTCGGCGGACGTTCCGACCTCCTGTTCAAGAACGAAGGCGAGCGCACGGTTTCGCTCGGGCTTTCGCAATCGCTCGCGCGTCGCGGTCGATTGCAGAAGGCCCGCGCCGCAGCGAACCTTTCGGTGGAGGAACAGCGCGAACTGGCGCGCGAAGCGGAACGACTGCTGATCGGCGAGGTTCAAACCCTCTACGTGCAGGCGATGGGAATCGACGCACGCTATGCCGCACGCCAGAAATCGATCGAGACCGGCGAGAAGCTCGCAGGGCTTGTGCAACAACGTTTCCAGGCCGGCGAAGTTCCGCAGACCGATCTTGCGCCCATCCAGATCGAAAACGTGAAGCTAGCCCAGGAGCAGTTTTTGCTCGTGGCGGAGAAGACAGCGGCGGAGTTGAAATTGAAACTCGCGCTTGGGCTCGCAGCGGAGGAGTCGCTGACACTGACGAGCACGGTGGAGGAAGTGGCGACGAGATGGTCTCGCGCCGCGGACGCCCCCTTCCGGCCCGAAGCACGTCCCGATTATCGGGCAGCGCGGGTGCGCATCGCGCAGACGGAAGCCGAGGTGCAGGTCGCAAAAGCCGAGGCATATGACGACATCGTGGTGGGCGCCGACTACGAGAACGAACGCCTGATGTTCGACGCCCCGATTGGGGTGAAGAAAGACCAATATCTTGGGGTCAAGGTTTCGATCCCGATTCCGGTCCGAAACAAAAACCAAGGGCGCATCCTGGAACGACAGGCGGCGCACCGACAGGCGGAGGCAGAACTCGACGCGGCCGGTCAGCGCATCGCGTCGGAAGTTGCCCAGGCCCGTGCCGCGATCGCGCAGCTCGAACCGCTCCTCACGCGCTACCGCGACGAACTCTTGCCGCTGGCGGAAAAACATTTCGCTGCGGTGCAGCGCGCCTACCGGCAAGGCCAGCTCGGTATCGCGCCGGTTTTCCAGGCGCAACAGCAACGCTTCGCCCTCGAAATCGATTACCAGACCTTCCTCGCGCGGAAAAGCGAGGCGCTCGTCGCCGTCGAGACCGCCACCGGCGCGCATCCGCACGTGCGTGCGCTCCACTCCCATCCGCACTCCCCCACGCTCCCATGAACCGCCCGCTTCTTTCGTCTATCGCGTTGCTCGTCGCCATCGCGCCCAGCCCGGCACTACGCGCCCACGCCGGACACGACAAAGCGCCGGGCGAGCAGTCGGCCGGTGCCGTGAGCGGACCGATCACGTTGACCCCGGCTGCGGAAACGAATCTCGGCCTGAAGGTCGAGGCGGCCGAGCTGCGCACGTTGCAGAAGACGGTGTCGATCCTCGGTAGCGTCGAACTCGATCCCGCACGCGTTGCCGTCGTTGCCAGCCGGATTCCCGGACGCATCTCCCGGGTTGCCGTGAAGGAAGGCGACGTGGTGGAAAAGGGAGCTTTCGTGCTCGAAGTGGAAAGCCGGCAGATCGGCGATCCCCCACCGAAGATCGAGTTCACGGCTCCGATCCAAGGCACGATTGTCGATCGACCCATTTTCACGGGCGACAATGTCGAGCCCGACAAACGACTGCTCACGATTGCCGACCTCTCGGAGGTTTATGTGATCGGGCGCGTTTACGAGGGACAGGTTTCGCAGATCGCGAAAGGCCAGTCCGTGCGCCTGCGTGCAGACGCATATCCGGAGGAAATTTTTAGCGGCCAGGTGGAAGGCTTCGCGCCCCGACTCGATCCGGAGACGCGTACACTCGGGGTTCGCGTCCGCGTGCCGAACAAGGCGGGGAAACTTCTCCCCAACATGCGCGCGACGTTGAACATCGTCGTCGCGGAAGCGGAGTCCGTCATCACCCTGCCTCCGGCCGCCGTGCTCGGCGAAGCGGGCAATCTATTCGTCTTCGTGCAGGACGATCGAAATCCGCACGTTTTTCTGCGTACTCCGGTCGTGCTCGGCCAGCGCGACGACCGCTACGTGGAAATCGTCGAAGGCGTTCTGCCTTCGGCGAACGTGGTCACCGCCGGAAATTATCAGCTGCAATATGTGGTCCCCACGGCGAAACCGGGGGCGGAGTCCGAAGCGAAAACCGGCGCGGCGAAAGCCGCGACCGCGAAGCACGCCGAAAGCGGCGGGCACACGCACTGAGCGAATCTGTCATGCTCAATCGGCTCATCGAATTTTCCCTGCGCAACCGCCTGTTCGTTCTGGCGGTAAGCGCACTGCTCCTGGTTTACGGCAGCTACGTCATTATCAAACTGCCGGTCGACGTTTTCCCGGACCTCAATCGGCCCACGGTCACTATCATGACCGAGGCGGAGGGACTCGCTCCGGAGGAAGTGGAAACGCTCGTCAACCTGCCGATGGAGACCGCGCTGAACGGCGCGCCAGGCGTGAAACGCGTACGCTCCAGCGCGGGCATCGGGCTCTCGATTCTCTACGTGGAGTTCGATTGGGGCATGGACATCTACCGCGCGCGCCAGCTCGTGCAGGAGCGATTGCAACTCGCCGCCGAAAAACTGCCGCGCAACGTCACGCCGACGATGGGGCCGATCAGCTCGATCATGGGCGAGATCATGTTGATCGGCATGCGGAGCGAGACCGGCGCTACGCCGCCGATGGACGTGCGCTCGCTCGCAGATTGGATCGTGCGCCAGCGGCTGCTGACGATTCCCGGCGTTTCCCAGGTCATCGCCATCGGCGGAGGCGTGAAACAATATCAGGTGCTGCCCTCGCCGGAAAAAATGGCGGCGCTGGGCGTGAGTCTCGAAGACGTGCTGACGGCGACACGCGAAGCGCAGGAAAACAGCTCGGGCGGGTTTTTGGAGAACGCCAACAAGGAGGCGCTCATCCGCAATATCGGTCGCACGACTTCGCTCGAGGAAATCGCCGCCTCCGTGGTGACCATACGCAAAGGCGTGCCGGTGCGGTTGAGCGATGTCGCGGAAGTCAGGTTTGGCCGTCAGACGATGCGTGGCGATGCCGGCGTGAACGGCAAACCCGCCGTCATCCTTTCGGTGCAGAAACAACCGGGCGCCGACACGGTGACGTTGACGAAGCGGGTCGAAACCGCGCTCGGCGAGATCGGCAAGACGCTTCCGGCGGACGTGAAGATCGTGACGCTCTTCAAGCAGGCGAACTTCATCACCGCCGCGATCGCCAACGTGGAGGAAGCGATTCGGGACGGCGCGATCATGGTCGTGATCGTACTGTTTCTTTTTCTCCTTAATTTTCGCACCACGCTGATCACACTGACCGCGATCCCGCTGTCGTTCGTGGTGACCGGCCTCTATTTCAAGTTCGCCGGAATTAGCATCAACACGATGACCTTGGGCGGACTGGCGGTCGCCGTCGGCATGGTCGTGGACGACGCGATCGTGGATGTGGAAAATGTCTTCCGCCGGCTGCGCGAGAACCGGCACGCGGCGACGCCGCGCCCCGCGCTACGCGTGATCGCGGACGCCTCCTCGGAGGTGCGAAACTCCATCCTCTTCGCGACGCTGGTGATCATCCTCGTCTTCATCCCGCTGTTCGCGTTGGGCGGTATCGAAGGCCGGCTGTTCGCGCCCATCGGCGTGGCGACGATTGTCGCGATGATCGCGTCGTTCGTCGTGTCGCTGACGGTCATCCCGGCGCTGGCGTCCTACCTTTTGCCGCGCATGAAAAAGATGGGAGACGAGAAAGACGGCTGGCTCGTCCGCAGGTTGAAGGCCTTCGACGAAAAATTCATCCTTCGACCCTCGATGCGCCATCCTTGGGTGGTCATCGTGCTGACGCTGATTCTCGTCGGGGGCTCGTTCCTGCTCTATCCGCGAATGGGGAAACTCTTCCTGCCCGATTTCAACGAAGGCACCTCGACCATCAATCTCCTCACCGCTCCCGGCACGTCGCTCACGGAGTCGAACCGCATCGGATTGGTGGCGGAGAAACTATTGTTGGAAGTTCCCGAGGTCGCTTCGACGGGCCGGCGCACCGGTCGCGCGGAACTCGACGAACATGCCGAGGGTGTCCACTACGGCGAAATCGACGTGGACTTCAGACCGTCGGCCCGCTCTCGCGAAGCGATCCTCGACGACCTTCGAAGCAAACTGGAACAGATTCCGGGCATCGCGAGCAGCGTGGGCCAGCCCATCTCACATCGCCTCGATCATCTTCTGTCGGGTGTGCGTGCGCAGATCGCGGTAAAGATTTTCGGACCGGATTTGGAGAAGTTGCGAACCTACGCGGCCGACGCCGAGATGGCCCTCCGCGGCATCGCCGGGCTGGTCGATTTGCAGACGGAAAAACAGGTGCTCATCGATCAGGTTAAGATTAAGGTGAACCGAGAGAACGCAGCACGCTATGGCCTCAAGCCCGGTTCGTTGAACGAACAACTGGAAGCCGCACTGAACGGGCTGACGGTCGCCGAGATCCTCGAAGGTCAGCGCACCTACGATCTCGTCGTGCGACTCGATGAGCGTCACCGCACGGATGTCGCCGCAATTCGCGAAATTCTCATCGACGCACCGGTCGGCGGGAAAGTGCCGCTCCACCTTGTCGCCGATGTCCTGGAAAGCAAAGGCCCGAACGCGATCAATCGCGAGGACGTGCAACGCCGGATCGTCGTGTCGGCAAATGTCTCCGGCCGCGACCTCGGCTCCGTCGTCGACGAAATCCGCAACACCTTGGATGAAAAACTCCACCTGGAGACCGGTTACTTCATCAGCTACGAGGGGCAGTTTCAGAGTCAGCAGGAAGCGACCCGCGTCATCGGCATTCTCGCGCTGTTCACCTTTGGCACGATCTTCCTCGTGCTGTATTCGCATTTCCGTTCCGCGACGATCGTCGCGCAAATTTTACTGAACATCCCGCTGGCTTTCGTCGGCGCTCTGGTCCTCACGTATCTCATGGTGGGCACCGTCTCGATCGCGACGCTGGTCGGGCTCATCACGCTCGCCGGCATCGCCTCGCGCAATACGATCATGATGATCTCGCACTACCTCCATTTGATGGAGCATGAGGGCGAAGAATTCGACGCTCGCATGATCGTGCGCGGCTCGCTCGAGCGGCTCGTGCCCGTGACGATGACGGCACTCACCGCCGGCCTTGCGCTGATCCCTCTCGTGCTCGCCGCCGATCAACCGGGCAAAGAGCTTCTGTATCCGGTGGCGGTCGTCATTCTCGGCGGACTTGTCAGCTCGACGTTCCTCGACATGGCCGTGACGCCCGCCGTGTTCTACAAATTCGGCCGCAAGGCGTCCGAAAAATATCTAGCGCGCGTCAAAATGGACCCGCTCGACGCCGATTAGGACTCGCCGCGTCAGCCCCTGAAAGCGGAGCCCTCCCCCGTGTCGCCCTAATTTCTTCCCGAACCGTTTGGTCCGTAAATTCAATAAATCGCTCCTATGAAAACATCGATTGACACCCTCCGCACGCTCGCCGGTCTGGCGGGCGCCGCGTTCGTCCTGCCCGCAACCCCCACTTTCGCCGCCGATAAAGAACACGGCCACGGCGCGCACGGCGCCGCCACTATGGCGAAACCCGCAAATGCCGCGGCCGCGCTCGAGACCGTGCATAAACTCCATGCGGAGTTGGCGGCCCAGGTGAAGGGCAAGCAGCTCAAGGTCGTTCACGACACGGCGGAAACGCTCACGGCGGCGGTCAACGCCTTGCCGGCGCTTTCGAAAGACCTCCCTGCCGACAAATTGAAGCGCGTCGAAGGTGCCGTGAAGAATGCGGCCAAAGCGCTCGATCTCTTGCACGACGCCGCCGACGAGGGCGAACAAGCCAATTCGGAGAAGCATCTGAAGACCGTCGATTCACTGCTCGCCTTGATCTCGGCTCAATACGGTTCTGGCTCCGCCAAGAAAGCGGAGCACGCGAACTAAGCAATTCTCCCACAACATTCTCCCATGAAAATCATGCGAATGGTCCTCACGCTTGCCAGCTGTACCCTGCTCGGCTCGGCGGCCCTCGCTCACGATAAAAAGGCTCCCTTGAACGACGAGCGGAAAGCGTTTCTCATACGTTACGAGAGCGTGCGTGCCGCTCTTGCTTCCGATGACCTCGCTGCTACGAAGAAGGCCGCAGGCTCCATCGTTGCGGAAAGCAAAATCTCGACGACAGAACCTCTCACCGACGAACAAATAGAACGTCAGGTGAAATTCGTCGCCACCGTGAAGACGATTGCGACCGCCGATTCGCTCGCGACTGCACGCATTGCCTTCAAGGCACTGAGCAAGCGCGCGATTCACTATGCCGAGGGCAAGGAAGGTTATTTCGTCGCAAATTGTCCGATGGTCGAGGGCGGCGAAGGCGACTGGGTGCAGACGTCCCAGAAGATTAACAATCCGTATTTCGGTACAAGCATGCTGACTTGCGGCAGCGTCAAGTAGGGATTTCCGCGTCGTTTTTTGTGCCACGTGGGGTGTAACGATCCAGCCATCCGGCGACGGGTGGCTGGATTTTTTGTGCTCCGCGCCCGCAAGCCTATGGAACGGATCGAAGCGGTTACCCGTAAACCGGTTTTATTCAGCATATTGTATGCAGGAAGTGTAATGAACAAAGGCGATTCTTCGCTGTCCGCGCAGAACAGTCTCCTTCCGGATTCTCGGGTAGGTCTGCGGTCAAATCGATTATCCAAGAAACCGTGAAAAAACTCCCCGAACAGCCATCCGTTTCGACCCACGCTTCGGGCGCTTCTCGTCGCGAATTCCTGCGCGCGGCAGCCGCCGCCGGGCTCTGGGTGGGGTTATCCCGATTGACTCCGGCCTACGCGCAAACGCCTCATGCAGGCCATACGGGTCCTGCACCGGCAACGCCAACGACCGCTGTCGCCGCTGGGGGCAACGCCACGGTCGTGGATTTGGCGATCGACAAGGTCGATTTCCGTCTAGGCGACCGCGTGGGTCGGGCCGTCACGGTCAACGGTTCGCTGCCCGCGCCGCTCCTGCGATTCCGTCAAGGTCAAGACGTGGAGCTGCGGGTCACCAATCGGCTTGCGGAACGCACCTCGATTCACTGGCACGGCATCCTTCTGCCTAACGAGATGGACGGCGTGCCGGGCGTGACCTTCAAGGGCATCGATCCGGGCGAGACGTTCGTCTATCGATTCCCCCTCAAGCAATACGGCACGTATTGGTACCACAGCCATTCCGGGATGCAGGAGCAGCTCGGGCTCTACGGTCCTCTCGTCATCGATCCCGCCGATCCCGAGCCTTTTTCCTACGCGCGCGAGCACATTATCGTGCTTTCGGATTGGACATTTTCCGATCCCATGCGGCTGCTCGCGAAGCTGAAAAAAGAAAGCAATTTTAGCAATCTTCAGCGGCGAACGCTCGGCGATTTCTTCGACGACGTTTCCCAGAACGGCCTCAAGCGCACGTGGGCGGACCGCAAAGAGTGGGGCAAGATGCGAATGGACCCGACGGACATCGCGGATCTGACCGGCGCGAACTTCAGCTATCTCCTCAACGGCCGGCCGTCGGCGACACCGTGGACAGGAATTTTCAAACCCGGCGAACGCGTACGGCTGCGCATCGTCAATTCCGCCGCGGCGACGCATTTCGATGTCCGTATTCCAGGCCTCAAAATGACCGTCGTCCAGGCCGACGGTCAACACATCCGGCCGGTCGAGGTCGAAGAGTTTCGCATGGGCGCGGCGGAAACGTTCGATGTGATCGTCGAGCCGACCGAAGATCGCGCTTATGCGCTCTTCGCGGAAACGACCGACCGCAGCGGCTATGCGCTCGGCGCGCTGGTTCCACGTGAAGGCATGATGCCCACCGTTCCCGAACGCCGAACGCGACCCGTGCTTACCATGGCCGATATGGGAATGGCCGATATGACGAAGGGCGAATCGGCATTGGGGAAAATGGACAGGGGTAAAAGCGAAATGCCCGGAATGAGCGCAGCCGAACACGCGGCGATGACAGGAGCCAAGACGGACTCTTCCTCCCATGCGGGCATGGCTGGAATGGATCATGGCTCGAAAAGCCCGGCCCCCACGCCTGCGCCACGCGCGGCACCTCCGGACAAGATGTCGGGTCATGCGGGCATGGCCGGGATGGGCGGGCAAGAATCTGTGCCCGCTGCGCCCAACGGCCACAAAGGCATGGGGGCGATGAAAAACGAATTTGGGCCGGGCAACAGCATGATGGCGATGTCGCCGGTTAGCCGGGCCCACGAACCCGGCACGGGCCTCGGAGAAGATGGCCGCCGCGTGCTCGTTTACCGGGATCTGGTGGCCCTCGACGCCCGAGCGATGCCGCCCCCCGAACGGGAGATCGTGTTGAACGTGACTGGAAACATGGAGCGGTTCATCTGGGGCTTCGACGGCAAGA
>Ga0105046_10008563_pt1 | contig 16062 bp, 13 predicted proteins | sample MAT03_FD_78385 | JGI IMG/M metagenome (GOLD analysis project Ga0105046, IMG submission 78385) | Freshwater microbial communities from Lake Fryxell liftoff mats and glacier meltwater in Antarctica - MAT-03 (megahit assembly) | ecosystem: Environmental > Aquatic > Freshwater > Ice > Liftoff...
CGGCGACCGTGATCGCCTGACAAGGGAAATTGTCGAAGGCGAAGGCGCGATTCAGGCATCCCCGTATGACGACCCGCACGTCATCGCCGGCAACGGTGTGGGAGGTCTTGAAATTGCTGCAGAACTGCATCGTCAGGACCGTACGGTCTCACAGTTCCTTTGCCAAGTCAGCGGCGGCGGACTGATGGCTGGCCATGCGCTGGCCATTGCCGATGCGTTTCCGGATGCCGCGATCATCGGGGTCGAGCCGGAATCTGCGAACGACTTTTGCCAATCGCTCGCAGCCGGACATCGGGTGCGCGTGGAACGACCAACGAGCATCTGCGACGGCTTGCTATCATACGATGTCGGCGCGCACAACTGGCCGATCCTGAAGCAGCATGTGACCGAGGCGGTCAGCGTCCCCGATGCGGAAACCCGGCAGGCGATGCGCTGGATTTACGACAACCATGGCCTGCGTACCGAACCGTCGGGAGCAATCACTCTGGCAGCCCTGCTGTATGGAAAAACGGATATCACAGGCGAAGGCGATATCGTGGTAGTCGTCAGTGGCCGCAACGTGGATGACATTCGTTTTCGCGAATGGATCGGCTCATAGCGTTCTTCGGCGCTGCGCAGATATTTCCAGCAGGGATTCCAGCGTCGGTGCATCGCCGGTGGTGATGGCCTCGCGAAATCTCATCAGCAATCGCTCGGCCGCGTCGATTGATTCCACACAGTGAATGGCATTGCCCAGCAGGATCGATGTCCACAGACTGGCCGATCCGGCGGCGATGCGCGTCGTGTCACGAAATCCCGTACCTGTGAACGGTAACAACTCCTCCGCGACACAGCCGCTCATCACAGCCGCGATAAGATGAGGGAGATGACTGGTCAATGCGAGCACACGGTCATGGTCGTCCGGCGACATTTGCTGCACCGTCGAACCGATGGCTTTCCAGAACGCCACGATGCGCTCTGTATCGATCGCGGTGGCGTTGACCGGTGTCACGACGCACATTCGATTGACGAAGAGATCTGCATCGGAATTCTCAAATCCCGTTTGCTCGCTGCCTGCGATCGGATGGGATCCGATGAAGCGTCCTTTTGAGACATCGTCTAATGCAGCGTACACGCAGGCCTTCACACTTCCGGCGTCCGTCACCAGCTCGCAGTCCGCATCCGCTAAATGTCGAACGGCTCCGGCAATCTGGTCCACCGGAAGGCAAACGATTCCCAGGCTGCCATGCGGAATCGTGGCCGAAGTGATCTGATCAGACCAGTTGGTCAGCAGTCCGCGTGCGGTCGCCAGTTTCAGTCGCTCCTGATTCCGGCCGATGCCGATCACTTTGCATTGCGGAAACCGCCTGCGTACCGCAGCGGCGATGGAGCCGCCAATCAGCCCGACGCCGACGATCACGATGCTCTGCTCAGTAGAATTGCGACTCCCAGTTTGCATGGCGAGGGATGATAGAGCCGCTGCCGCAAAACCGCAAACAGGACGGTCAGCTCCTGATCACTTTGCCCGCCACATCTTCTTTCAGCAAATACGCCGAGGGCAAAGCGTCGGCGAAGCGAATCGGGCGACCGATGGGAGTGACGATCTCCTTGCGGAAGTCGATACCCATCGTCGCCATGATTGTGGCGTAAAGCTCGGGAACCAGGACCGGTGCGGCAGGCAGAATTAGTTTGCCATCGGCTTTCTTCCCTTCGAACACGTCAGTGGGCGTTGCTCCGATGACCGTGTTTTCGCGGAATCCACCACCGGCAATCATGCACGAAAACCAGTTCGGCCAGTGATCGCGGCCCGCGGCCGGATTGATGCCGGGCGTGCGACCGAACTCACTGATACACAGCACGATCGTCGAATCCAGCAGGTCGCGCTCGCGCAGTTCCTGAATGAGCGTCGCAATCGCCGGGTCAAGGATCTTACAATTGGTGACATGACCGCTGTGATTTGCCACGTGCGTATCGAATCCTGGCAGAGTGACTTCAATGGAGCGAACTCCCACTTCAACCAGTCGCCGAGCGACAAGACAGCCGCGTCCAAATGACGTGTCGCCATAAGCCGCCTTGACGCCCGTCGATTCCGTATCCAGATGAAACGCTTTCAATTGCTCCGACGACATCATTTCCAGCGCGCGATCGAGCGTATTCTGATGCAGCGTCCGTTTTGCTCCAAACTGACGACGCTGTTCAAACTGCTGGCTGACGACATGCAACCCCTGCAGTCGATCTGCCTGACGCTCCGGACTTACGTACGACTTCAGATTCGACAGCCCATTTCCCGGCTGGAAAACGCGAAAGGCATCCCATTGATTTCCCAGATAACCACCTTCCGGCACGATGCGGTCTGGTGCGAGAGTCACATATTGAGGGATCTCAAGTTCTGAATTTGTCAATTCATGCGCTGCAATTGCTCCCAGCGTCGGATACTTCAACGTCGGTTCCGGACGATAGCCGGTTTTCACAAACGCCGCTCCGCGTTCATGGTCACCTTCCTTGGAAGTCAGCGAACGGATCAACATGCACGAGTGCAGTTGCTCGGCCATCTGCGGCAGCAATTCGGATATACGCACGTCTTTGTTCGATGTCGCAATGTCCTTGACTTCCCCGCCGGACTTCGTGCCGGGATGAGGATCCCAGGTCTCCAGCTGACTCATCCCGCCGTTCATCCACAACGTGATCAGGGACTTTGGTCGCTCATCCCGTCTCCGCGCCGCTGCGCGGGCTGTCATTGCAGGGAGTGCCAGAGAAACGCCGCAAGCAGACAGAAACTGCAGAACCTGACGACGTGTGGGGTTGAGATGCATACTAGTGATTCCAGGAGAACTCAGGACTGTTGAACAACGTCCAGACAAGATCTTCCACGACCTGAGCGCGAGTTCGCGTGGGTTTTGATTCGGGAATGACTTCAGGAGCCTCAGGATTTGCTTTTCGTCTCTCTGCTGCAGCTTCGGTCGTTGATTCCAGCAGGTTCAGAAAATATGTCCGTTCATCGACTGCTGGAAGACGGCAAAGACAGGCCAGATAGCAATTATCGATGATGGCGGCGTTGTCCGGCGAGAAACTGAGAATCTGAGCCGGTGCTGACAAGGCATCCACTTTGCTTTGTTCCGCCGTGAAGCGTCCGTTCATTCGCAACAGGGCCTGAGGAATCGTGCCGACCTGCTGGAGCAATTCATCATCCCCCAGGTCACCATATTCGTTCAGAAAATCGTTCTCGTTGCCAAACTTTGTGACGCGCACGAAGGGATTGGAATTCTGATCGATCGATCGAATATGCCCGGCCTGAAACAATGATCCAATCACCTGTTCCGGCCGCAATCGTACCAGTGGAAACACCGACCACGCCTGCACTTGTCTGGTATACGTCTCATCGTTGTCCGCACTCGATTCAGACGAAAGATGAAACACGTCAGACATTGCGATCATGCGAATGAGCACGCTCAACCGATCCCCACGTGCTCGAAATTCCTGCCCCAGAATATCCAGAGCGTCAATTTCCCCATCGACCGGATGCGGCAGATCATCGACCGGTTCGTGAAACGGCTTTCCGAGCATAAAACCCCAGACGCGATTTGCAATTGCTCGTTCAAATCGACGATTGTCTTTGTGCGTAACCCATTCTGCCAGGCGATATCGCAGGCCACCGTCTGCTGGCAGCCATTCCGGATGGAACGGCACAGCGCTTGCGACAACGCGACCTGTTTCTGCTCCTGGATCCAACACCTTGTAAACGACTTTCTGTTCGTCTTTGTCGGTCTCGTAATCCGTCACACCGCCCGGAGACAACGATGCCTGGCAATAGAACGCAGCCAGACCCTCAAAGTCCGACTGCTTCCATGCGGGATCAAACGGATGATCATGGCACTGCGCACAATCGATTCGCTGGCCAAGGAACGTGCGCACTGTGCGGCCCGCGAGCTTATTCACATCCAGTCCTTCATCTTCTATGTCGGCGACGGTAATAAAGTTGGCGGCTGGTCGATCGGTCCACAAGCCTTCTGCAGCAATCAACTCTTTCGTCATTTGAGACCATGAGGCGTCTTTATGAAGCTGTTCAGCCAGCCATGCCGTCATCCGATCGCGGCGAAACACGATGAACGGACCTTCTTCAACACCGACCAGACTGCGGGCCAGACGTTCGGCAAAATAATCACTGTATCGCGAATCCTGCAGCATCCTGACGACCCAGCGATCAATTCTGTTCGGCTGATCGTCGTCTTCGAAGGCACGAATGTCTTCCAGAGACGGCACTGTCCCGAACATGGCCAGTGACAAGCGTCGCAGCACGGCAAAATCATCAACGGTATCGACGACCTGAACGTTTTCTGCCTGCCACTGCGTGTGAAACTGCTCATTGAGCCGCGCGACGGCCGGGCCAAGCTGCTGATCGTCTGCCACCGCTGCCGGCGAACCGACGGGCTGATCAACTCGCCCGGCGACCTGAACGACTTTCAGGACCAGGCCAGCGATCAGCAATGCAAAGAGGATCACGACAGCACGCATTTCATGGAACTCCCTTTGTTTATGTAGCTTGGACATTCATGTCCGAGACCTTGCCAGCTCAGCCCCAACGCCCAGAAGTCTATGACGCACAAACCGTTCTCTCCCGCTGGCGCTTGGCGATAAAAGGACGGACATGAATGTCCATCCTACACAAGAAAACGCACGGAGCCACAAGCCGCATATACAGTATACTTCGTATCATCAGCCGGAAACCTGGAACTCAATTTACAATTCTGACATTGATTCAGCGAATTGAGCAAGACAGCATCCTGCGTCAAAGGCGCGTTAATCCCTGGGGAATCCTGTCCATGACGTCAATTCTGACAGAATCTCCGCCAGACAGCCCTTTCCTGATTCCAGCGCCGCCAGAATCGTCCCCACCAATTCTTCCCATCGAAGAGCGGATGGGGCCAGGGCGTTTTCCGGGAATCTGGAAACCCATTCGATCCGTATTCTGGTTCATCCATCTGGCCTTCGGTACTGGCTGCCTGGTCATGGTGCTGGCCATTCTGGCCGCGATTCCAGGTTTGAATATCCTGACACTTGGCTACCTGATCGATCCGCAGAAGCGCGTGGCAGTCAGCGGGCGTTTGCGAGACGGGTTTCCACTGATGGCACTCGCACCACGATTGGGTGTGATCGTCTTCTTTTCGATCCTGTTGCTGGTACCGATCCGCATTCAGGCCGAACGCGTGAGCGATGCCGCCGTGATCCTGGGTGCCATGCATCCGCAGGTTGTCCGGATGCAGACGATTCTGCAGGTCCTCCAGACAATCGTTGCCGTCCATCTGATGCTGGCCATCGCGCGTGGTGGCACGGTCGGATGCTTTCTGAGACCTTTCAAGAATATCATCTGGTTTCTACGGAAGATCTTCACGCGCAATGGCCGTGAAGAAATGTCGGAAGGCACCGAGCAGGTGCTGCAACTGGTCAAGCCCGTTCAGCATTTCTGGATCGGCCTGAAGGCATTCGTCGGAGCAGTGATCTGGTTGTCTATTCCCGCTGGTCTGCTGGTGGCCTATTCTGCTCCTGGTCGCACTTCGCCCATCTTCGGACTGCTGTCGATTCTGGGAGGTGTGTTGATGATTCCCGTAGCAGCGTGGTTGCCACAGTTACAGGTTCATCAGGCAGTGACGGGGAAATTCAGTGCGATCTTTTCGGTCCGCGCGGCACGGCGCGTGATCCGCAGCACCCCGTTGTGTTGGATGCTGACCACGGTGCTGATGTACGTCATGACGTTTCCACTGTATCTTACAAAAATCAAACTCCTGCCCGCGGATGCACTCCTCGTGCTGACACCGTTCTTCATCATTCTCACGTACCCCGCACGCATCCTCGTCGCGTGGGCATATCATCGCGGCATGCAGAAAACTCAGGCGGCATGGTGGCCGTATCGCTGGACCGTCAAACTGCTTATGATCCCGCTGCTCGCGGGATACGCAGGGTTTCAGTTCGCCACTCCGCTCATCAGTGAACTCGGCAAAGCCGCACCCCTGGAAAACCCGGCATTTCTCGGCCCCGTGCCCTACGCCCAATGGGCACGCGGAAGTGACTGACCGTCTCCGGCTGATTTGCGTGGAGATTTTACGAAATCACGATCGGTCGTTAGACTGCGCGCCGACGGATCAAACTACTTCGTTTCTATTGGGAAAGGTTTACCACAGATGGCGATATTCAGCGACAATTCTGAGACCATTGGCAAGACGCCGCTGGTCCGCATCAACCGTCTGACCGCCGGGCTGAAGGCGACCGTGCTGGCGAAGATTGAAGGCCGCAATCCGGCGTACAGCGTGAAATGTCGTATCGGCTCGGCGATGATCTGGGACGCGGAACGATCCGGACGTCTAAAGCCTGGTATGGAAGTTGTCGAACCGACCAGCGGCAACACAGGCATTGCCCTGGCTTATGTTTGTGCTGCTCGTGGCTACAAGCTGACGCTCACGATGCCGGAAACAATGTCGATCGAACGCCGCATGATTCTTCGCGCGTTTGGTGCAACTCTGATCCTCACGCCAGGTGCAGAAGGGATGAAGGGTGCCATTTCACGAGCTGAAGAAATGGCAAAGAAACCGAATTGCTTCATTCCTCAACAGTTCAAGAACCCAGCCAATCCGGAGATTCATTTTCGTACCACCGGTCCGGAAATCTTTGAAGATACAGGCGGCAAGGTCGATATCTTTGTGTCGGGCGTCGGTACTGGCGGCACCATCACGGGTGTCTCTCGCTATCTGAAAAAGGAAAAAGGACTGTCCCTGCAGTCGATCGCTGTGGAGCCGGCGGGCAGCCCCGTCCTTTCCGGCGGCGCGCCTGGCAAACATCGGATTCAGGGAATTGGTGCCGGTTTCAAACCCGATGTGCTCGACATGTCACTGGTGGATGAAGTCATCCAGGTGACGGACGAAGAATCCATGGAAATGGCTCCTCAGGTCGCACGCGAAGAAGGCATCCTGTGCGGGATCAGTTGCGGAGCGGCCATGGCCGCAGCGTTGAAAGTGGCGGCGCGTCCCGAAAACGCCGGCAAGACAATCGTGGTCATATTGCCCGACTCCGGGGAACGTTACCTGTCGTCACCGATGTTCGATTACGCCCGGGAAGCACAAATCGCGTAGCTGTTGGGAGCTCGCAAATGCAGAAACCCAAAAAACGCTGGTTTTCGGCGGGTGAGACTTAACGTCGCTGGGAAAACTTGCCACACTCTCCGTTTCCTTTTTCGGGAAACCGGGCTCATGGGCGTGAGGGGGGTGTCGTATCTGGCTCCATGTCGCATCAAGATGCTGCGATTGACCGAAACCTGCGATTCTCGAGACGCAGGGAAATCTGGCTGACTGAGTTGTTCCGCGAGTTGGGATGGCTCAGTCTTTTTCATTTTCTGAAACACCCGGTTGCAGTTCACGACTGTGACGGCCTGAATACTGATGCCGAACGATGAAGCATCTGACTTCTCTTTATGATCTGAATCCGTCGGACCTGTCGGCCATTCTGGCACGCGCGAAGGACTTGAAAGCCCTGTTCAAAAAGGGCGAACGGCCCCCACTGCTTCAGGGTCGAGTCCTCGCGCAGCTGTTTGAGAAACCTTCGCTGCGAACGCGCAACAGTTTTGAAGCGGCCATGATTCATCTCGGCGGGTCAGGCATCTTTCTGACCACCGCCGAAGCGGGACTGAATGGCCGCGAATCCCTGCAGGACATTGCCAAAGTCCTGAGTTCCTTCAGCGACGTGATCACGATGCGCACTTATTCGCACCAGCTTATCGTGGACTTTGCGAAGCACTCATGTTGCCCGGTGATCAATGGTTTGTCGGATGAACGTCATCCCTGTCAGGCCCTCACGGATTTGCTGACGATTCAGGAAACTCTGGGAACTCTGCAGGGCGTACATCTGGCGTTTGTCGGGGATGGAAACAATGTGGCGATGTCGCTGGCCATTGCGTCCGCAATGGCCGGAATGAAAATGACACTCGCCACGCCAAAGGGATTTGAATTCTCGCATGCTTTTTTGAAAGAGCTCAGTAAGCGATATCCGAACCATCACGTCCGTCAGGTACATTCCGCTGGCGACGCGGTGAAGTCCGCCGACATCATCTACACGGACGTCTGGGCCAGCATGGGGCAGGAAGAAGATGCCGTCAGACGCATGAAGGTGTTCGCAGAGTTTCAGGTCAACGAAGACCTGATGAAGACTGCTCCCAGGGACGCGAGATTTATGCACGATCTGCCTGCAAAGCGCGGCCTGGAAGTGACGGATGGTGTGATGGATGGATCACAGAGTATCGTGTTTCAGCAGGCAGAAAATCGTATGCATCTGGCGCGCGGACTGTTTGCCTGGATTCTGGGAAAGTAACTGTCAGCCATGAACGAAACAGATCCACCGCCAATCGAACCGCCCGCTTCAGTTCCTGCGTCTGACGTTTCCGAGGCTGCTGCTGTACTAAATATCCCTGTCGGCCCCGTCGTCCATCGAGCACCGTTGCTTGGTCTGCGAACCGAGATTCCGCGCTGGCAAAGTTTGCTCGCCGCGGTCGTCTGCCTTGGAATCTGTTTCTGCGCGTGGTGGTATGTCACACGCGGAGAATATGAAGAACGCATGCTGGGGTATTCGCAGTTGCCTTCTCCGAAAGAAGCGCTCGATTACTTTCCGAAACTCTGGGACAGCAAGTCACCGCAAAGTCATCTGTTCAACAACACAGTCAAATCATTAACTCGGGTCGCCATCGGATTTTCACTGGCGTTGCTGGTTGGCATTCCGTTGGGTGTGGCGGCTGGATGCTTTTCTATCGTTCGCGCCTTCCTGTCGCCGTTGATTCTGTTTGGCCGCAACATCCCGGTTGCCGCGTTGACAGCTCTGGTGTTCGCACTGTTCAAAAGCGGTGAGACTGAAAAATTCATGTTTATCTTCATCGCCTGTGTCGCGTTCATCGTGTCGGATGCGGCGGATGCGATCCGCGATGTGGCTCAGCGTTATGTGGAAACCGCCTTGACGCTCGGTGCATCGCGTTTGCAGATCGTGCTGAAGGTTCTTGTGCCGCTGGCGCTGCCGACAATTTTCAATTCTGCCCGAGTCCTCTTCGGGCTGGCTTTTGGATACATCATGCTCGTGGAAGTCGTCAATGATGCCGGCGGTGCCGGCGGTCTTGGTAACTTGCTGAATGTCGGCCGCAAACGTGGCATTACGGAAGTCATGGCGATCATCATTCTGACGATTCCGATCGTGGCATGGCTGATCGATCAGTGCCTGTCTCTGTTGCAATGTCTGATTTTCCGCTGGAAATACGGCCGTGATGCCGAACGTAATGCCATTTGGCAACTGACGCGCGGTACTCTTCGTTTGTTCTGGCGGTGATGAATTGAAGAAGTCATGTCCAAAAACATTGTTGAATTCAAAAGCGTCACGAAGACCTACAACGTGGGCAGCAGTGATGCGTTTACGGCGATTGCGGACGTGACGTTTGAGATTGAAGACCTTCCCGGCAAAGGTGAATTCATCACGGTGCTGGGACCAAGCGGTTGCGGCAAGAGCACCGTGCTGCGCATGATCGCCGGACTGGACCCGCAGCATCCGCCTACGAGCGGTTCTGTGCTGGTGAGCGGCAAGCCTGTCATGGGACCTGGTCCTGATCGAGGGATGGTGTTTCAGGATTATACGAGCTTCGACAACCGCACGGTGCTCGACAATGTCGCCTTCGGTCTGGAATGCCGTGGGGTCGATCGAGCCACCCGGCATGAAAAGGCGCGGGAGTGGATTCAGCGGGTCGGGCTAAACGTGCAGTCCGATGCCGGCAAGTTTCCACACGAGTTATCCGGCGGAATGCGTCAACGCGTCGCAATTGCCCGCACCCTGATTCTGCATCCCAGAATCATCCTGATGGACGAACCTTTCGGCGCGCTGGACCCGCATACGCGGCAGCAGATGCAGGATCTGCTGATGAAGCTTTGGGATGATGTCGAAGCGACAGTCTTCTTCGTGACGCATTCGATTGAGGAAGCCGTGTATCTCGGCGACCGGGTTTTCATCTTCAGTCCCGGTCCAGGCCGCCTGAGGCACCAGATCCCGATGCCGCACAGCACCGTTCCGACACACGAAATCCACCGCGACCCGGACTACCAGCGCCGGGTGCTGGAAATCAGCGAGATCATGGAACAGCTGGAGTCGCAGAAACCGTAGTTCCGGGATGAAGCCTGGTCCAAAGCTGTGATTCCTGTAGCTTGGACATTCATGTCCGAGTTATTGGCCGGGCACCGTTGCATTATCGGCTGCTAAGGCGTAATAACGTGCGCTTCGACCATGTTTCATGGCCGTGCGACGGACATGAATGTCCATCCTACCTGAGAAATCGCTGGTCATGGTGCATCGTCGGGACGAAGAATGTGGGTTGAGTCTCAAAAATCAAGCATTGACTTCGAACGAGCATACGCTGCGTCGGCAGAGTTTTGTGCGGAGCAGGTGGTTCTGAATGCTGGGCAGACACTAATCGCATTGGCGCAGGTTATTTGAATGGATGGGCCTTTCGCCTTGAATCGCATTCACTTTCGCCATGATTTGCATGGAGTTGCAGTTTCCGTTGGCGAACGTGATAGAACGAGGCATCGTCTCGGCGGAGCGAGACGGCCACTTTGTTCCGGGGCAAAGGGATATGCGTTCTCATGGCTGGCCCAAAGCGAAGTCAACTTGCATCGACTCGGATCTGAGTTAGTATGGCAAGATTAACAACTGTTTCCTGCTGACTTCGTGAACATCCCATGACAGGCCAATCAAGGCGACATCGCCGACCATTGCAGAATCCGCAGCGACTCGGTCGCCGAGATGTGCTGAGAGTGGGATCGGTCGGGTTGCTCGGGCTGACGCTGCCTGAATTGCTGAGGGCGCAGACGCTGGCGGCTGATCGGGGTTTGAGTTCTCCCGTGCGGAAGGCGAAAGCCTGCATAATGCTGTTTATGTGGGGCGGGCCGGCGCATCAGGATACATGGGATCTGAAGCCCAATGCTCCGGATGAAGTGCGGGGCGAATTCCGGCCGATTGATACTCAGGTGCCCGGCATTCAGATCTGTGAGCATTTCCCGTTGCTCGCTCAGCGGACTCAGCACCTGGCCATCATCCGGTCGATGACTCATACGAATGTCGATCACACCGCGGCCACTCATTATTTGCTCACCGGAAAGCCACCGCTTCCGTCCAATGACCTGCGAAAGGACTGGCCGCATTTCGGAGCCGTTCTGGCGAAACTCGGGCGAGGTCGAGATCCGCTGCCGTCGTTCGTTTCGATGCGTCCCAAGCTGGAAAACGATGTTCCGCGGTTTGTCGAAGAGAGTCACGGACAGTTCGCGGGATGGCTTGGCCCAACGTGGGATCCGTTGACCATCGACGCAGATCCGTCCCGAGCTGACTACCGCGTTGGCGAGATTGAGCCCTTGGACGAAGTTCCTGAAGCGCGCATGGATCGGCGTCGTTCGCTGCTGAATTCTCTGGAAGTCACAGCCGCGAGGCTCCAGCAACTGGATTCCACGCGAAACATGCAGCGAAATTATTCACAGGCGTTTGATCTGCTGGCGTCAGCGGTTGGTCGATCCGCCTTTGATCTGACTCAGGAGCCCGATGCGGTGCGTGACTGGTACGGACGAAACCCTCATGGACAGTCCGTCCTCCAGGCGCGACGACTGGTCGAACGCGGCGTCCCGCTTGTGACCGTGTATTGGCCAAGTGACGGTATTAAGAATGTGAGTGTCTACTGGGACACGCACAGCCGAAACTTCATTGATCTCCGGGATCGACTGATGCCGGTCGCGGACCGCGCGTTTTCTGCACTTCTGGACGATCTGGATCAACGAGGCCTGCTCGATGAAACGCTGGTGATCTGGACCGGAGAATTCGGTCGCACTCCAAAGATCGGGCAGCGCAACAGCGACGCCGGAGCGGGAAGAGACGGACGAGATCACTGGCCAAACTGTTTTACATCGGTGATGGCTGGAGGCGGCATTCGAGGTGGCCAGGTCTACGGTGCCAGTGATCAGCACGCGGCGTATCCGGCGTTGAACCCGGTCAATCCCATCGATCTGGCCGCCACCGTCTACGATCTGATGGGTGTTCCGCCGAATCTGGAACTCACCGATATCGAAGGCCGCCCGTTTGTGATCTGCCCCGGAAATCCGATCCGGGATCTGATGATCAGTTAGTGACCTACGCTGACGTTTTAAAACATGTGACCGTTGAGCGAGGTTTTGGGTGCGCTGGCGGAACGATCTTCTGTAGGATGGACGTTCATTCCCTTCTCTTGGGCCTGAAACATAGCCGAAGCGAAGGTTTTTGTCTCTTGACAGCCATTTGACAATGCTACGGTGCTTGGCCAATATCTCGGACATGAATGTCCAAGCTACATGAATCGCAACACCGGACCGAGACTGCTACTTTGTTGCGGGACAGAGTGGGTTGATTTGTCGAGAGCGGCAGCATGTCGCAGTGCATCTGCAGGTGCAAGAGAGCCGATCGCGGCCAGCTGAACATGGCCATGTGACGCGCATCCGAGTGTTTTCGTCAGTTTCTTGTGAAAGGAAAACAACCCATGATCGGGGCGATTGCGGGTGACATCATTGGCTCAGTTCACGAAGGTTCAGGCACAAAGACCAGGAACTTCCCGCTCTTCGACGAAGATTGCCGGTTTACGGACGACACTGTCCTGACTGTCGCTGTTGCCGCTCAGATTCTGCATGGTGGATATTATGTTGACCTGTTTCATGATTATTTCCACGCCTGGCCAGGTGCCGGATATGGAATGAATTTTATTCTCTGGGCCGGACAGCGAAATCGAGAGCCCTACAACAGCTGGGGGAACGGCTCCGCGATGCGTGTGAGTCCTGTCGGGTTTGCCGGTAACTCTTTGGAGGAAGTGATGGCGATGGCTCGAAACTCCGCAGAAGTCACGCACAATCACCCGGAAGGCATTCGAGGTGCCCAGGCAACTGCCGTGGCTGTCTATCTCGCTCGGATCGGTCGCGACAAGTCCGACATCAGGACGCACCTCGAAGCGAAGTTCGGTTATCAGCTCAGTGAAAAGCTCGATGACATCAGGGACACCTACGGCTTCGACGTTTCCTGTCAGGGTTCCGTACCACAGTCGATTATTGCCTTCCTGGAATCCAACGACTACGAAGATGCCGTCCGAAATGCAATTTCCCTGGGAGGTGATGCCGACACGATGGCCTGCATCGCGGGCGGCATTGCCGAAGCCTTCTACGGAGGCGTGCCTGAACATATCAGCCAGCCCGCGTTCGAAAGACTCGATGAGCCCTTGCAGATCGTTGTGGCGGAGTTCATCGAAAAGTATGTTGAAAAGTGACCGAACGGCTAATCCTGAGAGGCAAGGAAACATGCGCGGCAGAATTCTGGCGATCGGAGATATTCATGGATGCGATGACGCTTTGAAGACCTTGTTGGATGGGATCCGGCTGACCTCCGATGACACTGTGGTGGTCCTGGGCGACCTCATTGATCGCGGGCCCAATTCCAGAGGCGTGATTGATCGGCTGATTCAATTGTCACAAAAGGTCAGCCTCATCGGGATTTGTGGAAACCACGATGAGATGCTGTTGCATTCACTTGAGCGAGGTTCAGCCGGTCTGTTGTGGCATGGAGCCGGGGCGACGGCAACACTCAATTCCTATGGCGGACATCTCTCCACGATTCCGCATGAGCATATCGAGTTTCTGAAGTCGCTGCGGAATTACTGGGAAACGGAAACGCACATTTTTGTTCATGCGAATATCGAGTCAGACATTCCGATGGAACAGCAGGCAATCGCGTTCATGCGATGGAGCAAACTGAATGGCGATGAAGTTCGCCACTGCTCAGGGAAGACTGTGATCTGTGGCCACACAAGTCTGGCAAGCGGTGTGCCAGCCCTTTGTGACGGCTTCATTTGCATTGACACCAGGGCGTACGGTGGACTTTGGCTGACGTGTCTTGACGTCGAGAACGAACTGGTCTGGCAGTCCTCCGAGGCCGGTGAACTGCGAGGACCGTTTCCGCTGCGAGAGATCGCGACTCCGTTTCGGTTCTTGTAGGGTGAGACCAGCGAGCAACGCTGGCGCCGGCCCACCGTGTGTGCATGAACCAACAAACGGCAGATCATTAGTGTGCCGGAGGCATACTGTTCTGGAAGGCTCGGTTCCGGAAGAGGAAGTCGATGATGTTGCCTTCGTGAGGCTGCAGCCAGTTCAGAGCACACGTCGGAATCGGGCCGACATTCAGACGATCAATGTGTCGGGCATCGACCAGTTCAGCGACCCATTTGTCGTTGCCGGTGATCGCAGTGCAGACCAGAGTCGATCCGATCTTACTCAGCATCTTGTCCTGTGGACATTCCACGACCGATACGAAGGGAAACATATACTCCGTGTTAGCCATCCCGTTGTCACTGTCGCTCACATGCAGGACCGTCGGACGCAGATAATCGCAGCGTTCATGCCTGACGAGACGATCGCCTCCGCGGTATTTCCCGGTGACTTCCGTGACTGGCCCCTTGATGCCGTCTTCAATCTGACTGTTCATCGCTTCTGCAACGCCAGCCGTCGTGAAAGCCGCGATGGCCGCGTTTGGATCCGTTGTCGGCAGTGGTGCAATCGGGCCGAGCTTTTTCGCGATCGCATCGGCGATGGCTTCGGTATGCCGCGAGGCCCAGATTCCGGAGCAGTTGATGCAGCTGCGTCCGCCGTTCATGAGCACGCTCTTCACCAGCACATCGAGATAATCTTCCCAGCGATCAACGCAGTCATCACCGATCAGGATCTTGCTGAAACCCGGACCGTGTGCCTGAACGCGCGGGTTGCCGTGGTATTTATCGACGGTCGTCTGACCACCGAAAATCATGGCGCGATTGCACGTTTCCAGAACCTTGTTGCCAACATCATGCGGCCCCGGATAAAGACAGAAGGCTTCGCGCGGAACGCCTGCCGCTGCGAATGCCTCGTACATACGATATGGAGTCCATGGTTCTGATGAACCGGGTTTCAGAACGAGTCCAATCTGCAGCGGAATCGCTGGCAGCCAAAGAGTGTGCACACCCGGCGAGTTCGATGGCAGCACAAGTCCCAGCGTCGGCGAATTCGCCTGAAAACTGACCGTCACATTTCGCGATTCCATACCATAACCGCGCGTCAGAATGTCCAATGGCAGTCCGCGCGTCAGCGCATCCAGCATGTCGCCCATGTGCTTGAGCACAAACGCATTTTTCGACATATTTGCTCGACACATATTGAGCGGCAGCCCGGTCGTCGCCGACTGGATCGAGCAGAATTCTTCCGGCGTCTGCGTACCCGTTCCCATCGGCAGCGTGGCTGACAGATACAAATCCGCCGCCTGTTCGCATTTCCTGATCAGATCCGCACAGGAGAACTGCTTCAGAATCTCCCGAGCCTTATTCGCCTTCCGCGAATCCATCTGCACCAGCCCCGCGTTGGCCTGATGCATTTTGGCCATCACCTCGCCGGTTTCGAAGTGAACAACATCAGCCTTTTCGAGCGACTCGTAAGGCTTACCCCAGCGGATAACAGGAATTTCAAGCATGGTTGCTTCGCAGGTAAATGGTGAATGGCGAATGGTAAATAGTGGCAAGCTAAGGCAGTTGGCTTTCGATGGAGCGTCGGAGACCTGTCAGCATCCGGCCAACTTGCTGGGTTAAGTCGATGACGGACAATGCTGCGTTTTCACCAATGAACTCCAGATCAATTGAAAGAAGCACTTGAGTCTCCACTTCTGCCAACGAACCGTTGGCAATCCAAAGGTACTGAAGAAAGCTCTTTGGAGAACCACGACCGTGTCCCTCAGCAATATTGGAAGGAATAGAAACAGAAGCGCGACGCAGTTGATTGGTAAGCCCGAATCGTTCGGTATCGGGGAACGCACGAGTCAACACGTAGCACTCACGAGCAAGTCGCATCGCAACCTGCCAGACTTCAAGGTCTTTGAATCCTCGAATTACTGCACGTTTTCGATCGTCAGTCATGCCTCGTATCCTGCGATTCCCCATTTACCATTTACCAACTAGTACACTCCCACCGTCGTTGTTTTCGCAAACACATGATA
>Ga0105046_10008564_pt1 | contig 16061 bp, 11 predicted proteins | sample MAT03_FD_78385 | JGI IMG/M metagenome (GOLD analysis project Ga0105046, IMG submission 78385) | Freshwater microbial communities from Lake Fryxell liftoff mats and glacier meltwater in Antarctica - MAT-03 (megahit assembly) | ecosystem: Environmental > Aquatic > Freshwater > Ice > Liftoff...
AAAGATGCTAGAAAGAAACCTAGTCGTATTTATAGTATCTTCCAAAGAAGGAGTACATATGAAAAAATTTATTAAGGTCGCCTGTATACTAGCAGCTGGAATAGCTACTCCGATTGGAGCAGCCACTTCCCAGTCTTATATGCCTGGAGATTCACTCTTTAGAAAGGCAATGCCTGCGAGAACAGCATTCTTCAAAAATGATCTTTTGGAAGAATGTTTCTGTAACACGTGGGGCGGTGCTTTTCAAACGGTGTTCTATGGCAGTAGGACCACTCGAGGTGAAGGCTCCGATAAGATAGTAAAATACTTTTTGCCGCCAACACCAACAGCCTGCTGTTTAAATTTTAGGGAGTATCAAGAGGCATTTGAGCAATCCCTAAGTAATTTAAATACTCCGCCAAACTTGGGCGCATCTGCTGATTATGACAACTCAAAAGACATTGAGGCAAGAAATTTCAATATAGTGACTGTTAATGGTGCTACCGGAGACGCTACTGCTGGATCATTCAATAGCAGAGCATGCTTCACCGCACAAAGAAGTGTCTTTGGTGTAGGATTGAACTACAAACAAAAACTAACTCGTAAAAAGAATGGCGCTACCGGATTCTGGTTAGAAGTAGCATTACCTGTAGAACGAGTTAACAATAAAATTGAGATAAGAGAACAAATCTTAGACAATGGTGGCGGACCATTATTGACCACTCCTGGCCTTGACAACAGCCCTCATGTTGATTCGGTAAAAGAAGCATTTAGACAAGAAAACTGGCGATATGGAAAAATAGATCCACGATGTCAGCAGTCTAATTGGGGTGTAGCTGATATGGAATTTATAATCGGCTATAATACTTATGCAACTGAATGTGCATCGGTAGATTCATTTATGGGCTTAGTAGCTCCGACAGGAACTAGAGTACAAGGACGTACTTTATTTGAAAATGTTGTAGGTAATGGCAAACATTGGGGTGTTATGTTTGGAAACTCTATAGCATTTGATTGGTATAGAGGAAACTCTTTTGACATACATTGGTACCTTGAAATGGCTTCCCGATACCTGTTTGAAAACAAACAAGTTCGTTCTTATGATTTATTAGGTAAACCATGGAGCAGATATATGGAGGTATATTCAAGCCCAGAACAAGCTAATGCAGCATTTGTCCTTAACGCAACGGACGTAGCAGCTGCAACTTCACTAGGAACATCCGGCATAAACGTATTTTCTACCTGCTTAAAAGTAACACCAAGATTTTCAACAGTTATAAACCAAGCAATAATATTTAGTGGTTTACATTCATGTTGGATATGGTCAGCAGAATTGGGATACAATTTGTTTGCTCGCCAACAAGAAACAATAAAACTTTTAGACTGTGATCCTTTACAAGGAATATATCTTAAAGGTATCGATGGTGCTGGATCGGCAACAACAGCAAGAACAATCAAATCTAATTATAGAGACAGCGTAGTATTCTTTAGCGATCCTAGCTATACCAGATTAGAATTATCAGCTTCTGATATCAATTTAGATTCAGCAGCAGCCCCTGCAGCTATTTCTCATATAGCATATGCCATGTTGGGTCTTAAACGAAATGCAAACTGCCCATGCTTTGGCGGTGTAGGTGCATCTTACGAATTCCAACCCAGAGAAATTAACACCGCGTTCGAAAGATGGACTGTCTGGGTTAAAGGTGGAATAACTTTCTAACAAAAGGAAACTAATAATGAACAAATATAAAAAATTGATTTTGTCCTTGACCACCGCCCTCCTGTCATCTGCAGGGGTGTGGGCCATGGGGCAAAAACCAATACCTCAAATTAAAACTTTCCGAGAATTCGGACAGTTTGTAAATCAGCACTCTCCAAGCGATTTCTTAGCTAATAAGGATATGTTTGGAGCTAATAAAGAAGGTCTTCTTGAAGTTCTTTTGAACTCATACAACAACCTCCCTGCGGGCACAAAAAATTTAGCTGAGAACTTACTTCAGTCAAAATTCAAACTGAGCGCAAAACAGTTAGCTGACAAATTAGCCGCACTTGATATCATTAAAGAGATACCGGTAAATATTGCTCAAGCTCAAGCAATTATACGCAGAGAAAAATCTGCTTTCCAAAATTTATCAAATAATTTTACGGCCAAAATAGATAAATTAAAATCAAAAATAACTGCTTTTAGAGGCAACATTGATGACCTAGAAGTCATTAGAGAAGATTATGATGAATCTGACTTTGAATTACTAGATCTTCAGAACTTAGTGGGTAATTTAACAAATGAACGAGATAACCTCAAAAGAACAATTGAATATCTAAAGTCTAAGGGTGTACCAACCGATCAGTTAAATAGTTTGAAAGCTCAATTAGATGATGCTAATGCTGAAATCGTAAAATACAAAGCGGCTGAAACTAAATTTATAGACGACAGAGCACAACTTAACGCAAAAATTGTAGCGCTTGAAGCTAAAATTACTTCTTTACCGCCCAAAACTCAAGCAAAAATATTATCAGCAGAATATACTGATTTAGCCAAAAAGCTTGAAGATTTTGTTAATGATGAGCTTCCAAACATTGTTATACCAAACGCTGCTAAAATACAGAGTATGAAAGATGAAGACGCCGCAACAGATGCACTCGACGAGCTAGTGGGTAACAAGCAACTGATTGCCGATGCAAAATCAGAGCTCACCGATATCATTGCCCATTTTCAAAACAAATTTGATGACTTAAAGCTGGGAAATGCAACACCAGAAGCTCAAAAGTTTGCTACAGCAAAAAGTTTAACAGATGCGCCTTCTAAAAAAATCAACGATAAATTAGACGATATTAATAGTGCGATACCATTAATTGAAAAAAGATTAGCAGCCATCGCAAAAGCAAAAGGCGGAAAAGAAGTTGACGATTTAATTGCTCGCTATGAAGAATTTGGTGATAAATTAAAGAAATTTGATGCTGAGAATGGTCAGATCACAATCTTTACAAATCCAAATACAACAATTGAGAGTCTCTTATATAATTCTAAACCTCAGGATGTAATTAAAAGTATTAAAAACACCGAAGAACTTACTGGCGCAGATAAAAAGATAAAAAATTATCGTGATGCGGCGCTTGAATTTCTAGCTAACATAGAGAAAGAGGTTGCCTCATTAAATGCAGAACCATTACCAGCAAAAATTGATCCAACTGATGAAGATGCAATAGCTGCTGTTAAAGAAGCTGCAACAGAAAATGTTACTGCTGTTAGAGTATTTTTAAATGATATAATAACTCTCCTAATTAATGCAATCACAAAGCAAATTGAAGACCTACAACCAAATCCCAAATCACCAGAAGAACAATTGGTTGAAGAAATTGATATATGGATCGGAACAGTTAAAGCTTTAAAAGGAAAGTTAACCACTGATCTAAAAGAAGGAAAAGATGTTAATCTAGAAGGTCTCACTAATGATTTGATAAAAAAAGAATTAGCGGCATCAGACAAAATATTGAAACAATACTCACCATATTTGGCACAATTCCAAGCATTAGAGGCTAAAGCCAAAGCATTCCCTGCTGCTGAAGCGAAACTCAATACTGATCCTTTAGTCAACACACTTAAAGAGTTGGTACAGAAGGCAGATGCAAACGTAAAAGCTGCTGAAGCCAAAATTGCCGGCGGCACACCTCCACCAGCAGATGATAAAGTGAGTGATGTTGTAGTAGATATGAGCAATTATTCTTTACGATTCAAAATAGGCTCTGTTGAGTTTAAAGCTGAAGCTGGCAATGATCTAGATAATGAAGAATTCTTAGATCAACTTAAAAATATTAATGTAACCGATAAAGCATTAACAGAAGCTGGAAAAGAAATTGCCAAAAAAGTTAAGCAAGCTGAATTAGTTGGGATTTGGGGTTCGATAATTGATGGAGTATATGAAAAGGCAACAACCTTAGATGAAAAAGATAAAATAAAAGCCTTTATAAAACCCCTGTTTGCTGTTTATAAGTTTGCAGCAACTGGAAATGATAAAGCTGGAGCTTATAAAAGCGGTCTTGATGTGTATGAACTTGAAAATAGCGATATCAAAAAAGAATTAGCTAGTTAAAGGAGATAACGAAATGATAAAGAAAATATTACTTATTTTAGCATGCATTTCAAACAACTGTTTAATTGTATGCGGTACATTGCAACCTGGACATTGGGAAGCAATCGCAACGGATATAGCAAGAGATGGAGATGATGCTGATAGAGGAGAGTTTGAAGCAGCTAGACAAGCTTTTCTAAACATCAAACTTCCAGTTAATGCACAAAGAGCCGCAAAAAAAATAGAAGATAAATGGAAAAATAATCCTGAATTTGGATCAGAAGCAAAAACTGAAGCTTTATTAGCATTGCCACGCTATCCAAATATGGATGCTAAACAAATACACAATGCCGCTGTGGATTTAATTGAGAAACCTAATATTAAAGGCTTCCTCGCAAGTGAAGGTTTTGAATTTAAAACAATACCATCTAAGCTTTAATTTAAATACTTTTATTTAAAACCGAGGAAGAAGATCTCTTCCTCGGTTTTAATTTACATTTAAAAATTCAAAGGTGCCCACAATTGCCCAATTCTAAATCTCAATTTCATATTTTTTTAAATTATTTCCATAGATACTATTAGTTTTATCAGGATATGCTTTAAAAATCGGTTTAACGATTTCTCTAATTTTTTTCATTGACGTTAGATCAGCCCCTTGCTCAGCATGAAAATACGGCTCATATAATGATTGACCAAATATAAATTGCAACGCTAACCTATAATCATTTAAATCATATGAGCCATTCTTAATTATAGAACCAGGCAATACCCCGCCATCAATAACCTCTTGAACAATTAAATTACCAATTTGGTGAAGTGTTTCATCATTCACTGCACTAATTTTATCATTAAATTCCAAATTGACCGAAACATTATTAACCTCAGTTTTATATACCTTAGGGCCTATTTTAAAACTTAAAGTGTAGGGCTCATTTTTTAGTTGCAATCTCACTTCACTAATCTCCAAAGCCACTTCTTCCAAACCCTTAATTTTTTCTAACACTTCAACTATTTCTTTATTGCTAGCCACACCGAATGCAAAAACCTCCAACCTAGATTTATTCTCCTTAGTCAGATGAGCTTTCAAATCCAAAAGGAAACTTACCAATCTAGCTTTACCTTCTTTTGCTGCCCAATCCATTGCACTCAAATCGGCCGGATCTGAAGCATTTACATCAGCTCCATGCTCAGCCAATAATTTCAATAGAGTTAAATAGTTATCTTTAGCTTTTCCTGAAACATAAATACATTGTTTTGCAACACACAAAAATGCGGTATCACCACCAAAACCTCTTGCGTTGATAGAATTTTTTACCTCCTCATAAAACAAAAGTTTTTTTACAATTTTTATATGGCCCTTTTTTGCCGCAAGAATCAAAGCTGTATCGTTATCTTTGTTTTTAACAGCAATATAGGCTCCTTTGTTCAAAAGCACCTGAACAACTTTGGTATAGCCACGCTCGGCTGCATAGAGTAATGGAGCATAACCAAAACAATCAGGAGTGTTCACATTAGCCTCAATAAAACTCTCTTCTTTACCATCAAATTCAGTGCCTGGCTCGAGCCCTTCATCGTCATTACCGCTCAAAATCGTGACAACCAAATTTTTAGTGGAGCTCTTTGATGATCTTGGTACCTCACTTAAAATTTCAAGGGTAGAACAGCTATTAATACGAGCAGCCCTCAATAACATTTTAGAAAGTACCTCTTGATAATCATCATCATTAACATGCAAACTAATAAGAAATTTTTTTAAAGAACGGTCTGAAGCCAATCGGGAGAATCTTTTATCTATACAACTTAACGTTGCTAACTGAGCTAGCGTTTGACTCGTTGTATAACACTTTCCAGCAAAACTTATCACATAGATCATCACCTCATCTGGCAAGCTATGCCATCCTTGAATTAATTGCTCTTTATCTTCTGCCATCCCAACTATTTGCAAACAATTAAGAAGCACCACACACAGAATAGTTATTTTAAATCTCATGTTGATCCCCACAAATTTAGATTTTTAAATTTAGCTTATAATCTAATGTAAACCAGATTACATAATTCGCAAACAATATTTTTTATAACACAAACCAGCAACCAATTTTGCGATTTTTACTAATAGCGATTATTATTTTAAATATAATTAATTTATGCAGGAGAATTTAGGTCTTTAAAACAATTTACATTTAACGCCCTTTTGCTCGTCACGTTACTCATTCATATACCAATAGAATGCATGCAAGAAAGCGATCTTGAAGAAGAACATTATAGTGCCACACTGAAATCGCTTCCATTTGAGATCTATTCAAAAAGGGCAGGCCACTTTAACGGTTTCAAGCTTAGCTCATGTTTTGGCATTACTTGAGAAAGAACCTCAAGACGTTTTTAAAAAAGATAAACAATGAATTTTGAAATCTAAAGACAACCCAAACCAAGAGTTATGGAGTAACCATAATCAATCTGCTTATTTGTGGCTAATACATTGATATTTTAGACAATAATCATTATTAATTGTTTCGTACTATAATTTGGAGAAATAGATAATGAAAAATTGTATACTTATATTTTTGATAGTAGCAAACGTCAATTTACTGGTAGCTGGGCTTAATTCTACTCATTGGAGAATAATTACAATAGACATAGCCCGAGATGGCGATCCTAAAGACAGCGCTGAATTTGAAGCTGCACGTCAAGCATTTTTACATATCAAAGATGAACCTGAGGCAAAGCTAGCTGCGCAAACGATACAAAATAAATGGAAAGCAACTTTTGGAACTGAAGCAACCGCCGGCAGTAAATCTTACCAAGGAAGCCTCTTGAGCTTAACTCGTTATCCCTTAATGGACAAAGAACAGGCAAAACAAGCTGCTATTAAATTGCTTGAAACAAGAGATATTGCACAGCTGTTAGATGAACAACAGCTTAAAGTTGTGATGCCATAAAGATGGCTAAAAAACACTAAAACTTGATCATTTTTTCCCAATTCTCATTATGCATTAACCTCGATTTTGCTTGGCAATTACATACAATTACCCTATAGGCAACGAAAGGTTTAATGGAATCTTTAACATTTTCGAAATATCTTACTGGCTACAAAAAAAGATTTAATGAGAAAGCTCTCGCTATAGCCAAGAGAAGAAACGGTTACGAAATCATAAACCTACTAAGTAACTAAAGAGAGGGCGCTAGCAAAAAACTAGCGCCCTCTCTTCTGAATTTATAAATACATTTAATTAGTATCTTTGCTCTCTTTAGTGTCCGATTGAATCAAACAGCATTTCTTATACTTTTTACCAGAACCACACGGACAATCTTCATTACGTTTCGTCTTATCGCCAACCTTTGTCATCTGGATAGTATCATCGGCAGCATCTGACGGTCCCACTAAACTCGCTTGACTCAACTCTTGCTCACGTCTTCTTTCAATATCATGTTTATTAAAGTGCTCAATATTCAGATGGAATGCGCCGGCTATAATTTCTGTTCTAATCTGGTTCATCATGTCTTCAAACATAGCAAAAGCTTCACGCTTATATTCTATCAACGGATTTTTTTGACCCCAACCACGTAAACCTATGCCCTCTTTAAGGTTATCCAGATTTAACATATGTTGTTTCCATGCTTGGTCAATATTTTCTAGCATTAACCATTTGTTAGCATCTTTGATCATCGTTGCCATCTTTTCATCAGCTTGATTCGCTTCTATCACTCTTAAACGATACTCCGTTAATAAAAATTCTGAAACTTTAACACTCAACGATTCGATGTTTTTATTACTGTAAAGATCAAGCTTCTCAAAACCCTCTGCCGGCTGATTGGTCATCGCTGAAAAAACTTTAATCATAATAGCTACTTCATCATCCGTTGGCACTTTATGGGCGGTAGTTTTCACAATAACATTCTTCACCACATGAAAAATCATATCACCCACAAGTTGAGATATCTTTTCAGTAGATTCTAATGCTAATCTTCTCAGATTATACACTACCGTTCGTTGCTGATTTAATACATCATCATATTCTATTAAATGCTTACGTTGATCAAAATTGTGTTTTTCGACCTTCTCTTGGGCACCTTCAATAGATTTTGAAACTCTGGGTGACTCAATACTTTCACCCGTTTCAAACCCGATTTTTTCCATATAAGCTTTGAAGGTATCGCCTCCAAATATTTTTATTAAATCGTCATCCAAAGATAAATAAAATCTTGATTCGCCAGGATCGCCCTGTCTTCCAGATCTACCACGTAACTGATTATCTATTCTTCTACTTTCATGTCGTTCCGTTCCAAGAATATATAAGCCACCAGCGTTTAATGATTCAGGATTCAACTTAATATCAGTTCCCCGACCAGCCATATTGGTAGCGATAGTAACCCTGCCATACTCACCAGCATGAGCAACTATTTCAGCTTCTCGCGCATGATTTTTAGCGTTAAGAACTTCATGAGGTACACCAGAAGCCTGCAATATTTTACTTAAAAGCTCAGATGTCTCAACAGCGACAGTACCAATTAAAATTGGTTGCCCTTTTTTATGGCGCTCTCTCACATCTTCAACAATAGCAGTATATTTTGATTGTTTATTTAAAAAGATAAGATCAGGCTGATCTATTCTAATCATAGGCTGATTAGTAGGAATGGACACAACATCAAGTTTATAAATTTTATGGAACTCTTCTGATTCGGTTGCTGCTGTACCGGTCATACCCGCCAACTTGCTATAAAGCCTAAAATAGTTTTGCAAAGTAATAGATGCTAAGGTTTGAGATTCACGTTCTATCTTTACCCCTTCTTTTGCCTCAATTGCTTGATGCAATCCATCACTATAGCGTCTTCCCGGCAATATTCTTCCGGTAAACTCATCAACTATTAAAACTTCTTCATCTCTCACTACATATTCAAAATCTTTTTTGAACAAAGTGTTAGCCTTAAGAGCTTGGTTAACATGATGCAACATTTTTAAATTAGTCAAATCATAAAGATTCTGAATACCAAAAAAAGATTCAATTTTATCATTTCCAGCTTCGTTTAATTGAACTGATCGTTGTTTTTCATCAACTTCATAATCATCTTTTATCAGTTGCTTAACTGCTTGATTCGCATCAGCATAAAGACGACTACTTTCTTCGGATGCACCGGAAATTATTAAAGGTGTTCGTGCCTCATCAATCAATATTGAGTCAACTTCATCCACAATAGCGTAAGTTAAATCTCTTTGAACGTAATCTGAAAGTCTAAATTTCATATTATCACGAAGATAGTCGAAACCCAGTTCGTTGTTTGTGGCATAGACAATATCAGAACAATAAATGCTCTTTCTTTCCGAATCAGATAAAGAATGTTGAATTACACCAATAGATAAACCAAGATGAGAAAATAATGGAGCCATCCATTCAGCATCACGTCGTGCAAGATAATCATTAACGGTAACTAATTGAGTACTTTTGCCACTTAATGCGTTGAGATATAAAGGGAGAGTAGCGGTTAAGGTTTTTCCTTCACCAGTTTTCATTTCAGAAATTTTACCTTGATGCAATACAATACCGCCCATAAGCTGCACATCAAAATGCCTTTGACCTAACTTGCGATAACCAGTCTCTCTCACCACCGCATAAGCTTCAGGCAAAATATCATCAAGGGTTCTCCCCTTTTCTACTTGCTCTTTAAATTGAGCCGTTTTAGCAGTTAGATCAGAATCCGACAGGGCCTTCATCGAAGGTTCTAAATCATTGATTTTGTTAACAAGAGGTTGTAAGGTTTTGAGCTCTCTATCATTTCTGGTACCAAAAATTTTAGCGAATATGCTAGTTATCATATTTTTATCCTATACTCTCGATGTCAAATTTTTTATATAAATCTAGTATGTTAAAGCCCCTAATGTAAATAGGCAACCTTGATTTTAGTGAAATAATTTATTTTGGGTTGGATTATACCATAAAAATATGTGTAATTGAACCTTTAGTAGTTTAAATCTGAATTATTCGAGTAAAAAAAGAAACATCATCGTGCTGGTAGACCAGAAGAACTAGTTCCTTAAAATCGGGTTTTTTATGTTTTCTGGGCATATATAAATTGATTATAGAAATTATGCGTTATATGCCTGTATTGGATAACGGCCTTTAGATGAATCAGTAATAACACTATTAAACCGAGAATCTGCTTGTGGTCTTAACTCTTTTTTAATTTCTACAAGACGGTCCAATTTATTCATAGGTAAAGTTGCTTCCCATGGCTTCGCTCTTGTTAAATCCAACCGTAAGAAATTTGACCGTACTTCATCCCCTAAAAAATCTTCTTCTAGTTCATCCAATCCTAAAGTTACTTCATCTAATTGTTCTGAAATAAGTCGCTCCCTTTTTTGGACCTTCTTTTCGACCTCCTGAATGAGAATGTCATCCAAGGACGCCTGCCAATCAAGTTGAGAGCTTCTTTTTTCTAACGTCAGTTTTGCTGCAGGAGAAATCTGTCTCATTGTTTGCAACAAAAAATTTGTTAATCCAAGCTCAAGAACAGTCTGCTTTTTGCGCTTTTCTAAATCGCTTTTTACTTCTATTAAACCTTGCTCATCTATTTGATCCGTTAAGCTTTCCGTATCTTCAAAAAGAGGAGTTTCAAATAAAACACTGTAACGACGGTTTTTTTTATCATTTGAGTGATTCGCATCTTCAAGAGCGGCCATAGAGCTTGTTACTCTTGGCATTATACACAAAACAACCAATAACAATTTTTTCATTTTATATCCTCACAAATAAATTTTTAGAGACTTTTTAGCTGGCATCAAGCCTATGATGGGAAATTTTGTGGCAGGCAATACCCTGAAACATGAATTAACTTATAACCGCACCATTACTATTTAATTTTACCTACTACAAACCAAAAGTCAACGAGCTCGAGTGTATCAAAAAATTTCACAAATGAATCAAATAAGCTCGTACGGAATTAATTTAACACAAATGGCCTATGAAAAGAAATGATCGCATTGGTTTTATTTTGAGCTTTTAGCAACTTCTTTTGAAAATCTAAGATTACTGAAACACAAGTTCCATAAGTTCGCTCGTGATAATTGGAATTACTGTAATGTGCTCCAAATAGCCAAAAAACCGGTCATGTTAATTTGCTGCGCTCGCAAATTTAACGTTTCTTCTGATAATCGAGCAAGATCATAATGAAAAGGCTTTAAATTGTTTTTTAAATTTCTTCGTGGACAAGAAAAACAACGTTTGATAAAATGCCAAAACTCAGATTCATTTGGTATCTGATCCATATTTTTTTTGGGCTTGAAATAAAGGAGGCGTGAATTAATCTTTGGTGGTGGATAAAAAGATTTCGGCTCAATTCTTATTAACATTTTCCATTCAAAAAAATGCTGTAAATATAATGAGGTGAACCCGAAACCACGGCCAGAGCTTCTCACAATTTTTTCGGCCACTTCTTCTTGAACCATAACCACAGCTTCTTTTAGCTGAGAATAATTCTCAGTAAGTTTAAATAAAATAGGAAAGGTAATTTGATAAGGCAAATTCGATAGTAATACCCATGGCTTAAAATCATTAAAGACGGCAAAATCTGTCTGCAAAATGTCGGTACTAAACATCGTCATACGTTCATCGGTATAGTTACTTGCAACAAATTCAGCCCATTCAGGATCAATCTCAAACACCCAAAAACGGGCAAATTTTTGTTGGAGAATAGATTTTGTGAGGAACCCCTCTCCGCAACCAATCTCAAAAACAGATGTATTTTCATCAAAGCCAACTTGCCGAAGCATGGTATCTACAACAGATTGATCATTGAGAAAGTGTTGTCCAAATTTTTTCTTTAAACCTATGCCACTTAAAGAAGCATTTCTTTTATACATTAAGAACCTAAAAATCTACTAATAAAGATATACAATGAGTACGAGCTGATCGCTCACTAATTAACCAATCTACAGGAATGTCCCAATAAAGTGAAACGGTAGGATATCTATAGCAGTCACGTTCCTTTGCCAGATCATAGAATAGCCCTATCGATACGTGCTCAGAACCCCAACTAGAGCGTCTCTCAAATTCTTTAATATTTGGCTGTAAGCCATTGAATGGCAATGCTTCGGATGACGAACAGCTAGTAACCTCATCTTTAAGATGCGCCACAACGGTATATAAAACAGAAATTCCCAAGCCCTCTCTGATTCCCTTTAAGAAAACTGATGGCGCAAAGACGAACGTCCACCCTGGATTTATACCGGTGAATGCTTTTAATGCTCCATAATTTATAGGCTCATTATCAATTGGCAGCCGCTCTTCTTCATTGCTCTTAAATCGTTTTATAGCTCTAAACATAACCTTAGCGAACCAATCTTCTCGAACTTCATATTGGTTTTCGAACCCAAAATAAGCGCCCCAACGTCTCTCTCCTCCCACCGGTATAGAGGCAGGATTATTTAATAAAGAACGGGGTGAAGTTGGAATATATACCCCTACCTCAGGAGCAAAATTAATAGATCTAAACTTAAAGGTGTAAGGCATAAAATAGTTATACTTAAGGAAAAAAACAACATCGCCAAAGACGGTACGGGAATATAATGGCGGCAAAACTTCTAAATCTTTATTTAATTGTTCTTTTAACTTAAAAAGATAAGATTTATCCCCGGGAGAAATATCAAGAGCAGTTGTATCTAAACAAAATTCTGCTCGAGAATTTACATGGATAAAAAGAAATGATGTACCAAGATACCAGTTACAAGCGATTGGCCATTGATAAAAAAAAGCTATTCCCTGTGTATCAATCCGCCCTTCACGTACAAACGGAATGGAAGATAGCCCCTGAAGATCCGATCTTAATGGATTTTCACTAATTTTTCCGCTCTTAAGCAAAGCATTAATTATACATACTAAATCATATTGACCAGGCAAATCAGGCAACGGTTGTCTTTCAACATCACCCTGGGCCTCATCAGCGCGGATAAAAAATGGCTGAATCTGACCATGGCCATAAACGCAGGGAGTTATCACAAAAGGTTTCTGAAATAAGGGCAAGTATTTAGCAGTGTCATACACCATTGGTTTGATGGATGAAAATGCAAATAAGATGATGAATGCACTATAGTTATAATAATGTTTAAACATAATTGTCCTGGTTTTTACCAATTCTAGTTTTCTAATAAAAAAATAAGCTGTTCTACTGAGGAGAGAGAGGGATTTGAACCCTCGATTCCGATTTGACTCGGAATAACCGCTTTCGAGGCGGCCGCTTTCGACCACTCAGCCATCTCTCCGTAACTTGATCACCAACTTTTCTTGAACTATTACCCCACTATCAATAGCATTAAGCTAGTGTGCTGTCGTAGATGAATAGAAACAGCTATTAAGAAAGCTTAATAAATCTGAGAAAAATGGCAATTAGATTAAGAATAATGGGCAAAATAATATCTAATTTTTTATCAACAATTAAAACGATCCTATTTCTTCCCACAATGAATTAATCGGAAGAGCAAAAAAATTTTCGCCGAAAGGTATTGCTTGAGATCCAGTATGCCAAACTATACCTTTTAAAAATTTATTCCTTAGTTTTTCTTTTAAATAATTAATACCCCTAAAATCTTCAGGAGTAAACTTAGAGTTGCTTTTAACTTCGATACCAACAACATTACCAGACCGATCTTGCAATAGTATATCGATTTCTTCACCATTAGATGCCTTGAAATGATAGAACTTTAGTTCTTTCTTGCTCAAGGTTGCTTGCTTTCTCAGTTCGTTTACAACGAAATTTTAGACAATTTTCCCCGTTTGAGCATTCTCTTTTAAGATAGTTTTTACAGATAAATCTAGCAAGTAAGACAAGAGTCCAGTATCACCTAAACAAATTTTTGGAGCCTTAGTAATACGTAAAGCCAGATTTGTACTCTAGGCAGGCTGTCTATAAATAAGAAAAATAGTTTCTAGCAATATCATATATCTATGCAATGTTTTAACTGGAATTTTACTATCTTTAGATAAATTAGCAACATTCATCAATCCAGAAGCTTGAGCTGCTAAAAGTTCAAGAAGATTGGGGATCTCAGCTATTTTTTCAATCTGGGATAAATCTTTTATATCTCTTTGAAGTATAAGATTAAGATAATTTCGCATCCAAGCAATTCGGTTTTCTTCTAATGGTTTTACCGATCTTTTGAACATAACCAATTAAACCTTTATGCAAAATGTCATCTAATGTCATAAATCATGACAGTTAATGACATTTTTTACAACAATAGCTTTTGTAAGGTATAAACCACTCCTACCTACAAACCAAGCAAACGCTTTGAACCTTGTTGAAGTACACTACTTTCAAGCATTATATTTAGGTTCTGTTGAGTTTTTAAAAAATTAGGCTCTGTTGAGTTTTGGAAAAGCAAACTTTGAATTATAAATAGAACCCAAAAAGCGATCCAGTTTTCCTCAATGCGCTTATATTACAAAACAAATAAGTAGAAATTTTAAATGATTTTTAGTTATATAGCATAAAGCTATTAACCAAGGATTAAAAAATGCTTAAAACTAGAAATTGGCCAGGCCATTTCTCGCTATTACTCGTGACCGCCCATCTAACAGCTCTTGCCAAACCCTATGAACAAACCGAAAAAAATTACCCGCAATCAATAGAGCTAAACTCTAACGACAAGCTCCTTAAACAATTAGAGTACGCACAAAAGTCTAATCTTGAATTCGCTTGTGTGCCTGATACTGTTGCCCGTGCATTTTTCAACCTCCATCAACAACTACCCACAGAGATTTACTCTGAAAACTATCAGCAGGTTCATCTTGATTTACAAGATAATATAAGAACAATTGAATATAACAGTATGACCGCTGCCACTACTGAGGCACTTGCAATTTCAACAAAACTAATACAGAGCTCTGTCCCTCATGCAGACCATCTAGCGCTCATGAAAGAACTTGTTGAATACAAAAATAACTTAGAAAACAAAGAAGCTTTATTTGTTATCGTCCCTGAAGAGATAACGCGAAGTCGTAAAAAATGTGAAACGTTTTGTAACCTATTAGTTAGAAACTGCCTGAGAGCTAACACGCTTAATGCAGAAACGGTTAATGCATCAAATATTTGTTCAGGAAATGTTGCCATAAATGGTTCTCTCACTCTTGACGGGACAATTATTAATCTCGCTGATGCCTTTGGATTCACCGGCCCCGTGGGACCTACTGGGCCATTTGGAGGACCAATAGGGCCAACCGGGGCTACAGGACCAACTGGCCCTACCGGACCCACGGGATCAACCGGCTCAGTAGGGCCCACGGGATTTACCGGATGCAACGGCACAAGTACGCTCCTTAACTCAAGCATTAGGGAAACGAACCTATTAACGCACAATTCAATGGGTGCTAATTTTTTAATGTCGACCCCAACCAATGTTCCAGCGGGAACCTATTTGGTTGCGTTTAATGGCATCATCAAAGCACTACCTCGAACAGAAACAACGGGAGAGTACTTCGCAGAAGGAACACTGTCTCTGTGGGTTGGCACCACGCCAATACCAGAAACGACTATTGCTGTAGTATCAACAACAGTGCCCAATTCTGCCAATCCTCCCCATAATTTTATTTTAATTCCTTATAAAGCTTCAATAAATGCTATAGTCACAGTTCCGCCAGGGGGAGCAACTTTAAGTATTTTTTGGGAAAATACCGGAGGAGTTAATGCAAGCATTCTTAGTTGTACCAATAGAATTTTAAATTGGGTAAAAATAGCTTAAATTATTCAACAGCCCCTGAAATAGGGGCTGTTTTGGCTCCCTTAAATTAGGAGCTGTTCTTTTACGAGCCTCCTATATTGTAGGACCTATTTTAATCAGGATCTGTTGAGTTATTAAAAAACAATTTTGGATTATAAATTAAACCTAAAAGAATGATGGAGATTTCGGTATAACTTGAATGCCTTATCTGAACTTTTTTTAATTTTTTTAAACTTTTTTTCAGAAATCTGGGATTTTGTATTACTAAACCATCAGATGTATAAGCAAAATTTAATAATCCTAAATCC
>Ga0105046_10008565_pt1 | contig 16061 bp, 9 predicted proteins | sample MAT03_FD_78385 | JGI IMG/M metagenome (GOLD analysis project Ga0105046, IMG submission 78385) | Freshwater microbial communities from Lake Fryxell liftoff mats and glacier meltwater in Antarctica - MAT-03 (megahit assembly) | ecosystem: Environmental > Aquatic > Freshwater > Ice > Liftoff...
AATTTGACGGTGCTTTCGCTAATAACCAAACGATTGGAGATGTCGCGATCGCGCAAGCCCTGAGCCAGCAAGGTCATCATTTCGATCTCCCGCTCCGATAAAGGCGGCAACGCATCTGCCCCTGCACAACTACCCCAGACATCCCCGCGAGCCACAGCATCGACCGCATCTCTTAATTGAGCAGAACTTGTAGAGAGATCAAGCATTGCTTTAATTTCCTTTGGTGTTACCTGCCCCGGTTGCTGAATCCACAGCACTTGCTTGGCGGTAGCCACCTGGGTCACATCGTCCGTCAACAGCGGCGCATCATTCTCTGAGGCATCGCACACCGTCAAACCTGCTAAAAACGCCAGATGCGTGAATGCCATTTGCAATACTGGGAACCGACATTGAACCCGAACCCGCTGCCCCTCGGCAGAACTAGGATAGGGAATGCTAATTAAAACCTGCACTACCTTCTGATTCCCTCCTGGCTTGGTTTGTAGCACCCCTCCTAAACAGGAAATTGGGAACAACAGCCTATCCAAGCCCCTATAGGTGGCGGTCTGGGTGCCGCAAGTCACACCGTCAGACACGGGGACTACGGCTTCCAAGGCTACAGTGTCAATTGTGTAGGTCAGGCGACAGTAGGTACATCCGGCTCGATTCAGGGCTTCGGCAGCTTGGAGAAATACATGGCTTAGCGGTAGTGGCAGCGCTTGTTCAGTTCCGACTAGGGTTAAACGAGACGACGTTAACGTAGCCGCGAGATGATCCGATAGCGATAGGGTGTTGAATGCCGGGGTAGGGACAGGCGATCGCCAGTTCTGCTTTTCCTTTTGATGCTGTAAAGCCGTGTCGAGGGCGATCGCCACCATTGTACAAAGGGTTTGCAAAACCTCTAAGAACTCTGCCTCTAGGGGGTGATGGCTAAAAGTAGCCAGTACACCAAGGGTGTGGTCTTGAATCACAAGCGGATAACCTGCAAATCCACGGATATTATTGGCGATCGCCCATTCTCGATTTCCCACCCACGACTCTGCAGCTAAATTGTTGCTTAAAAACGAAATCCGATTTTGAGCAATCTTGCCCACCTTGTAAGCCCCCATGGGAACCCGGCCAAAAAAGCCGTTAGTGCTGGTATACATCCCCGATGAAGCAACCAATTTCAAAGCCGTTTGATCAGGTTCCAACAACCACAGCCGAGCAAAGGCACAGCCAAATTTTTCCACTAACCCATCTGTAACTCGACGGGCAATTTCTTCTGGCTCTAAACATCCAGCGAACCGCTGGGCAATCTCATTTCCCTGCTGCAAATCAAAGAGAATTCGCGTTGGATCGAGTAACCCGGTGGGGAGGTCAGGCATCTAAACACTGGCTAGAGTCTCTAACCAATTGAGCCGCAGATCAAGCTGTAGCTCTGTATCAAAAGGTACAGAACTATGCTTTATGTAAGTAGCGTCAAGCCATGATGTGTACGCCCCCACATCAACGGTTCCTGTAAAACAGCTTACAAACAGCCTAAAAAATTGGGTGTTGCTGATTTCATGTATGAATTTTTTTGAAAGGGGCGCGGCGCGCCCCTTTCAAAAAAATTCATACCCAGATTAAGCAATGCCAAAAATTGAATTAATTTTGGAGGTTCTTCAAAAGGTGAGCTTAAGGCATAGGCTTTTCGGGCACGTCGCGTCCGAAAAGCCTATGCCTTAAGCTTCTTAAGCTAAACTAATGTATTTCTGGGGTCTTTTATTCTCGCTATTTTTCGACATTAGTTGAAATTTTTTTGGAAGATTTTGTTCAACTCGATGGTTCTATAGCAACCCATCTCACAAATCATTTAGGGCTGCTATGTGACGGAAAATAAATCCCTCATTAAATCAACAGAGTTAACAGCATCAGAACGTGATTAGATTTGATCTTTTTTGACACTTAAAAATTCTTTCAGTCGCTTTTTAGCCCTATTTAATCTCTCTAGTCAGAGCCTTTAAATCTATCTAAAAAGATGACTGCCTCGTCTTCCTTGGGGTTGATGGAGATCGGTGAGTCCAAGCCTAGGATTGTATTGTGAACTACAAAAATAATTCCACTTGTGCAATCACTCACGGTTGCGAGGCGGAAGGAGGAAAAAATGGTTTTAGGACATCACAAGCGTGCCGTCGGAACATTCTCTAACCATCAAGATGCAGAGGTAGCGCTGCGCGAATTAAAGACAAGCGGTTTTCCAATGGATCGCGTTTCTGTGGTTGGACGAGACATCGATCGCCACACAGACGTTTCTGGAGCAGGTGCTAGCGATCGCCTGACGGATGCAACTGAACGAGCAGCACACGACACTGAAGCGGATGAAGGCGTAAAGAAAGGCGCGGTCGCAGGTGGCACGTTGGGTGGGCTAACTGGCCTACTAGTCGGTTTAGGTGCTCTGGCTATTCCAGGCGTTGGCCCAGTCATGCTAGGTGGAGCAGTCGCAACGGCATTGGCAACGACACTCTCAGGTAGCGCAATCGGTGCCGCCGCGGGTGGCTTAGTGGGTGGTTTAGTCGGCTTAGGTATTCCTGAGGATCGAGCCAAGGTCTATGGCGATCGCGTGTCCAGAGGAGAATATTTGGTCATGGTAGATGGTTCAGATGACGATATTCAGCGGGCTGAAGCAATTCTCAGTCACCGAGGAATCCAAGACTGGGGCGTTTATGACGCTAACGGTAGCGATCGTGACCCCGAAACCTACCCCGCTGGCACCGTTTATCCTGCAGGTACACCTTACTCGGATACCCCCCAAACGGGTAGCTACGACCCCTCGGTTCATCCGGCTGGCACCCTGTACTCAGAAGACAGACGACAAATGTAGGTATTGCCAAGCCTACTTCTATTAGGTAGCACGAGATTGCGTTTCTTACACAGCAAGAAGCGCAATCTCCCGAAGGTGTTGCACAGGTGGAAAACTGCAATGCTGAGCTACCGAGCCAAGACTTTACTCAGGCCTAAGCGCCAAAGGAGGAATAGAAATGAATAAGATGCTTTTACTGCTAGTTAGCGGTTTTATGATGATCACTGTTTCCGCTTGCAGCAACGCTAAAACTGCATCGGATGCTCCAAACTCAACCGAGACGGCTGGGCAAGCCCCAACTGCAGATAACAGTCAAACCGCACAAAACGATGCCCAGAGCGAGGTTCGCAAAAACCAGCTCGAATCTGACATCCGTGCCAATGAGCAGCGCAACAATATAACCGGCGGTGATGTAGACCGAGCCGACGGCGATCTACAAACTGAAGTTCGCAGCAAGCTAGAGGCAAATATTCCTAACAGCCAGCTCACTGTCGAGGCTGAAGATGGAGCTGTTACAGTTGGTGGAACTGTTTCAACGCAAGAGCAGCTAGCTAAAATTGAGCCGCTAGCAAAGGAAATCAAGGGTGTTCAGCAGGTTGTCATTAACGCCACTGTTGCACCGGCTCAGTAGTAATGCGATCTTTCAAGTGAATTGTGTGTGCGCCATTTCCCCATTTAGTCGGGAAATGGCGCACTTTTTGGAAAAAGGCATGGTCAATCAGACTCCAACCTGATGGAGATTGTTTTGGTAGCAAGCAGTTCAACACTAATTCACTGAGACACTCCATCGGAATTGGGTAGTCCTCAATTAGTAAGGATTTTTTGATGGGTGGGCGAAACCCACCCATCAAAAAATCCTTAGGATTGCAAATTAATTAACCTGTAATCTTTTTTTGGAAGTGCCGCGCGGAGCGCGGCACTTCCAAAAAAAGATCAGGTTTTATTTTGTACGCAATCCTTACATCACTATCACTACCCGGAATTTTTCAGTAAATACCTGCTGGAATGACTGCCCCAAGGAACAGCAACGTTGCTGATAACGCAATTTGACCTAGTGCACGAACTAATTTTACAAGTGTTAACGAATCAGATTAATTGCGCGATCGCCACTCAAAAGGTTGCTAGATCAGACGTTGAAGTTAGCAGTGTTTTCAGTCTAGTTAAAGGTAGCAGGGTCTTGATCGCGTCGATGTGTCATGGGAATTGGAGTTCCCTGGCGATCGCCGACTAAAGCAGCGGTTTCCTCTAAAGCTTCCCGCAGTCGCTTGGCTGCATAAATCGACATATCACGAGGTACATTTATGCGATCGCACAAATAGCGAAGAGCCGAATCAGAACCGGTCGGCGGGGTGCAGACGATGCCAATAACCATATAAGTTAAAGCACAACGCAGTGCTTCATCAAACAACAGGTCATCAGCAGGATTAGCTCGAATAATATTGGCGCGGTGTTTGATAACGCGGTGCAACGCCTCAGACCGAGACGTTTCTGGCTCTGGATACGCCACATCAGGCAATCCTAACCAAGGCCCCCGATCCACCCGCTCCTTATTAAGGAGCATTTGCGGCTCACCATTTTCCCAGCAGCCGCCCATTTGGGGTGGCAAATCGTGAGCATGAGTATGAAAATCACTTTGGGTACCGCGATAGGTTGAGCGGCTTTCCATCGCTGCAAACCAATCTTGAAAACGAGAATTTTCTTCGCGCAAAGAATAGCCTTTATAATAATAAAGACTAGCATTCATGCGCTCGACATAGGGCGTAAAAATGATGTCAGCCGTGCTGAACTCAGCTAAAAAGTATGAACTTGGCGTGCTAGCCAGAGCATCTTCGACCTTAGCCACCACACCCTTAAATTGGTCTCGGTTGTGCTGTTCCTGCTGAGGTGAACTAGCAGGATAACAAAGCCAAGCACACCAAGCTCTAAAAAGAAGGCGCTCTAACTGTCGTAGTGGTAGTACAGCAGGATCTAACATACCCGCTCCCAAGGAACCATAGGCGCGTTCCAAGGCAATCAAAATATCATCACTTTCAGTAATCATGCGGTCATCTAACTCAACAGCAGGTAACATCCCCGACGGCACCTTCCGCTTATACCAGCTTTCTTTCTCCCCATAGCAGAACATAGTCACCTTCTCAATGCGATAGGGGATCTGCTTTTCCTCCAGCCATAGCCAAACTTTCTGACAGTAGGGACACCAAGCATGGTTGTCACGGTATAGCGTTACCCGGACAGCAGATTCAGATTGACCAAACAATCGTAAACGAGCCTGAGCATTGGTTGCTCCATGAATAGTATCGACTTGGAAGTTTGTAAGTTCTTCTAGTTCTGACCAGCTTAAGGGAGCACAGGGTGTAGGGGTAGATATCATGCTAAGCGCTAAAGTTAAAGCAAATGAAGGGTCGTGATGAATACTGAAAAATGTGGAGGAGTCAATAAACAACACTCCGGACAGTTTTTGAGATAGAGGCTGAAACCCGCATTCTACCGTTAGCACTTGACCTCAGCGACGAGGCTGAAACCCGCATTCTGTCGTTGACGATTTAAAACTGTCCGGACTGTTGAATAAAGAGAAGGCGAAAATTCCATATTTCTATGTCGTGAATTTTTGAATAAAACTCAACGGTCTTATGAGAGGCAGCCGAACGTTTTGTGCACCCTAAAACTGTGCGATCAAACTCAGCATGACAGCGTTTATCAATTCATTAGATCCTCCTGCGTGAATCGTTTCCCGGCTTCGCTGGGAAACGATTCACGCCCTCAAAAAAGCATTCATGCAGGAAGTCTAGTGTATTGCGGCGACGTTAATCGACCAGAACCCAGTTAGTGTCATGGAAGCCTTACTTTGCGTGGCTCTCCTTAACACTAATGGATCACAAATTAATTAACCTGTAATCTTTTTTGGAGGTGCCGCGCTCCGCGCGGCACCTCCAAAAAAGATTAGGTTTTATTTTGTACGCGATCCTAAGTGAGACTTATGCAACCGAAGTTGCTATGGCGCTATGCACCTGGGTTGAGACTCTTTTGGTGTGCAGTTCTCGCGCCGCGAGGATTTCACACAAAAAGAATTGTTCTAACATCTACGCCTAGCATTAAATCAGCAACCCTGTCTATGCAGAAGGCACCAGTCGCTTCCGCAGAGATTCAGCACGCCTCAGAGCAGTGCCATTTTTAGGATCGATAACTAAAACCTGTTCATACATCTCAAGAGCTTGAGCAATTAGCTGTTTTTTTTCATAGGCAAAGCCAAGGTTATTCATCACCGTCACATAACCAGCTTGTCGATCTAGAGCCTCTTTGTATTGACGAATCGCTAAATCAAACTGCTCTTGAGCCGCATAGGTAAAGCCCAACGCATTATAAATAAGTGCAATATTTTCAGAACCCTCTAGATCCTTTGCCTTAAGAGCCTTCTGAAACTGTATCAGCGACTGTGAGTAGAGTTTTTTATCCAAATAGATAGTTCCCAGTTCGTAGTAGTCCTGAGACATACCACTTTCCTTTGACAACTTCTCTTGTAACCGATTTAGAGCCGTCTCTACCCGACGAGTTTTGAGAATTTGCCGGAGCAATATGAACCCAGAGCCAGCTAACAGAACTAGCAAAACACTGAGGTATACAACTGGAAGTAGACTATCGTCCATAGAGCCAAAATCGCACAAACGCTTTAATCAAGGTTACCTCAGCCTACAACAGAATGGGATCTTGCAGTAACACATTTCAACCCTCCAAGCAAGCATCGGCTGAGGAGGACAACCGCTGCAACTATCCACCCAAGGAACAATTGAAACAAGCTGTGTTGCAGTAAGTAGTTCAACTTAAATAAAAATAAAATTCTAAACTTCTGCGCCGCCCGCGCAGCGGGCGGCGCAGAAGTTAGGGTTTTATGTTTAATTACGCCCACCTACTTATAAACAGGGTTGCAAGTCGTAAAGTCGCGCAGGTGGAGATGTCTACTTTGCTGTAGGAAATGATTTGCTGAATTCTTGCTAAACAGCCTTCAAACGTTGCATCTTTACCTTACTCACAGGGCGGCGAGCCATACGAACAGTATGGGGCAATACACCCACTAGCAACGCAAACGATTCGTCCGGAATATGGGCAATTGTGTTGGGATCAAAATAGGTTTCAAATTGGTTCAGAATTTTCTGTGCCCGTTGAACTGCCTCTGAAGTGTCGGTAAATTGCTGCGTTAGCCGAATCCACTGTCGCCGAATCAGGTAGGCCTCTTGACGCTCTTCATGGGTCTCTGGTGAAAGCAGAGACAGGTCACCAACCGGAATCACCTTTTGGCACTCTTGATCAAACAGGCCGCCTACGGCTGCACCCGGCCCTGCAAATTCTGCATGAAAGGGTTTGTAGAGCACCAAGCCATTGCGCCGACGTTTGTTGACAACTAGTAAATGACCTGCCCGAATATGGCGCAGAATTTCGTCTGCATTTAAGCTATCAATCACCTCTAATGGCGCATCAAGAGGCTTGCCGCCATTGCTGGAGCTGTTACCATTAGACTGTGGCCCGTCATCATTCACTGCCGCAACCTGCCTTGATGGGGTCTCAAGAGTAAGGATTTCATAGGGGTTATGGTAGTAGCGTCGGTCGTGTTCGCTATCCATTTCTGATATGCTCCTGGCTATTTTCCTGGAGGATGAATGTTGGAGTTGCCGAACTCTAAACCAATATTTCAGTCTACCGCTTCAACCTAACAACTTCAGGAACAGTTTTCGCCAAATCTTAGAGTAATCCTGTATCTGAACCTCACATCAACTAGCCCTGAGACACTAGTTTCCCAGGCTCTAAGGCCACCGTTTACGTAGGTGAATCAGATAACTGCGGGAAAGTATGGTGAGAATAGGCATCTATGCCTCAGGACAAAGGTTTCATAATGTAATTTCACAATGTAAAAACAAGTGTCCCTCTTGCCTGTAAACCTTCCTTCACAAGCCCATTCTAGAGTACTTGATTAGTTCTGAGAGGCCGTAGTTGTCAAAAGTTTTAAAGTTCAGATGAAGATTAGCGATCGCCTTTAAAGCATTTGTAAAGCTTTTGGTCTTAGTACGATAAAACGGGTTTGAAAGGCACTGCTGACTAAGAAAGCTAGTTTTGTACTCCCTCAAGCAATGCTAAATGAATAGACCTCCTGCGTGAATCGTTTCCCGGCTTCGCTGGGAAACGATTCACGCCCTCAAAAAAGCATTCATGCAGGCGGTCTACTCATGAAAATAATGATTTGTGAAAGCAACTGCACGAAGGGCAACTGCTTTCACAAATTATTGGTAGTCCTAAATTGGTAAGGATTTTTTGATGGGCGGGCTTCGCCCGCCCATCAAAAAATCCTTACATCAATACCACTACCAAATTATTTAGGAGCGCTACAAATAGCTAAGGAATGAGTGATTTGTGTAGGAAAAGCTGTTGTGACTGACCCAAAATCCACGCACTTGGACTCCATTCCACAGTTTTCGCTTGATATCCCAGCTTGGTGTAAAGACGACGAGCTGGCGCGTTACTCTCCAGCACATGCAAATACAAATCTTGAAAGCCTTGATTTAGCGCGATGCGTTCGCAAGTCAGCAGCAGTTGGTGGGCAACTTTTTTCCGCCGATGATGTTTAGAAACAGCCAGGTTAGAAATGTACATTTGACGAGTGCCCATAACCTGCCAAAAATGGGGATGGCGCATGTTCATTTCGACCGTGCCTACCAGGCTAGCTTTAGTTAAAGCCCCCGCCGTGGATGTCGCAGAGTGTTTCCCATGATTTTCAGGGTCGAGCGATCGCTCTACTGCTACCAAACATACGTAATGATTGGAATACGAGCGGAATCGGGTTCGTAAATCCTCTAAGATTCCTATCCGAAGTAAAGGATAGATCCAGCCTAAAATCCCGTCTTGGCTGTGAAAACTAGCCGCTAGCACATCCGCCAGCTCAGGCAAATCTGCTGAGCGTGCGGCTCGCACCAGGATAGCTCCATATTCATTAGAACATGCGGCGGATAAATCAGCAGATGTTGAACTAGGGAAACCCTGATCGAACGGCAAACCTGACATTGGGGACAATTGAGTAAGTGCTTGACTATAACCAGTGACCTTAATTTTAGCCTTAGCATAGCTATGGCGCTGTTTTCAGTAAACCTACTCTTGGGCGAAACGTCATAAACCCATAACGTTATGGTTAAGTAGATGGGCGTAATTAAACATAAAATCCTAAAAGTCTGTGCCGCCCGCTGCGCGGGCGGCACAGACTTTTAGAAGCTTGTTTTTATTTAGGTCGAACTACTTAGAAGATGTCTAGAAGACTGCTTTAACCATCGCTTAATCCTATAGAAGATACCCCTGTGGAAGCGTAAAACGTCATGGAAGCGCAAAACGTCGAAATCTGGTGAAACCATCCACTCTTAATAGATACACGAGACAAACGACTAAGAGGATGTTTGAAAAGTGGTCTGCTGTGATTTTAGGCACCTGTTGATCCCCCTAGCCCCCTACCCTTCGGGAAGCCGCTTTGCGTCTATAAAAAGGGGGAACTGGACTCAAAGTCCCCCTTTTTTCTAGCGCAGCGGCGCGCCAGCGCGGGGATTTAGGGGGATCTAAAACGTTTTGCTACTAACAATCAGACTTTTAAAACATCCTCTAAGCTCTAGGTACTCAAGTTGCCTCTTTGTCCAAAGCGACCGAGGATTCAGAACTGGCTAGACCTGCATCATCTCACACTCAATGAGAATGCTGATTTTATGACTACTAAGTAGGTGGGCTTAATTAAATATAAGATTCTAAAACCCTGCGCCGCCCGCACAGCGGGCGGCGCAGGGTTTTAGAATTTGGTTTTTATTTAGGTTGAACTACTTAGCCCCGCAAATCTTGATGTAACTGTACGGGTGCCTCCTAAAGTAGGCTGTATAAAGTAGGAATTGCTCGTTGTACCACGCTAGCCATCTCAATGTTCAATTAGTAATCAGTGACTAAAAGCATTGTTTAATCGGCATTGCTTAATCCGGTGAATGAGACAAGCCTGTTGATAGATTCGGATCTATAGCCCCGTAACTGGTCGAACCACCTTGGCAGACACTGAACAATGTTTTCATCAAAATGTCCCGATTAAACTAAGGCCGATCGCGCTAAAAACAAGCGTGTGCCTAGCTTCCGGGCATATATCCGTAAGCAGTGCTGTTTCATAGAAACGCTAAGAGCTGAGACTTAACCTCTAGAAGCGATCGCATCCAGAGGTTAAGTCTTCGCCCAGAGTGGGAACCTTATGATCATATTCAAGTGAATTTATATTCTGTGCTTGAGTTTTTTGTCTCTGTCTGGCCCCTTTTACAAAAAGGACAAGTTCACTACTGTGTCTCCCACACTTAGGCCTATAGTTGTGTTAATAGGGATCGCATCTCATACTGTAAGTGGCTCAGTGGCAAACTTTCGTGTAGCGAGTTTGTTTCAAGCCACGTTAGGGCTGAGCCAATTTTGGGTGCATAGGCAGGTGCTTAGTCAAGCGATCTATCGTCTGGCTCTGAAGAAACTACAGTCATGGAGGTGGTGTCTGGAGGATAGCCAAACTGTTGGCCATTCCATTTGGAGCCACTTACTTGCAGAGCATTTAATTTCTGACAAAAGACGCTGGAGTCAGCTAATCCCTGGTCAGCGTCCCAAAGATCACCTGTTCGAATCCTTCATTCCTCTACGTCATTCAACTCCTTTATTCAACTGCCCCTGTTGCAGGAGAGCGGTGCATGAAATCCCAAGCTCACATTAAGCCAAAGATTCTGGTCGTTGATGACGAACCAGATAATTTAGATCTGCTTTACCGCACCTTCCATCGCGAATACAAGGTGCTGAGGGCAGAGAGTGGGCATGAGGCTCTGACGCTTTTGGCCAGCGAGGGCGAGATCGCCGTGATCATTTCTGATCAGCGAATGCCCTCCATGAGTGGAACTGAGTTTCTCAGCCTAACTGCAACTCGCTATCCCGACATCATCCGCATCATTCTTACGGGCTACACCGATGTAGAAGATTTGGTGGAAGCCATCAATTCTGGCAAGGTGTTTAAGTATGTTACGAAGCCCTGGGACGATGAAGAGCTAAAAGCCGTTGTGCGGCAAGCAGTCGATACTCACAACGTGTTGAGAACTCGCACCCAAGAGCTAAGGCGAACGTTGCGCCAAGAGTCTCTGCTCAATGCCGTAACTAATACGATTCGGGGCGCACTTGACTACCGCCAAATTCTCCAAACCATTGTAGAGACAGTGGGACACGTGTTTGAGGTAGATTGCTGCATTCTTCGTCCATTTCAAGATAACCAGATGGATGATGAGGTGTTTGTCTACCGCTCAGAGCGGGTTCTGGCTGGGCAAGTAGGCGCTGAGATAGCGCACAAACTAGACAATAAGAACAGTTTGGCTCACACAGTGTGGGAAACGCGCACCGTTCAAGTTATTTACGATGCTCAGACCGATTTGCCAGTCGATGATACCTTACCCCAGGTGTATCAACAGGCATACCAAGATGCCGATATTCATTCCAGCCTAGTTGTCCCGCTGATCTGCCAGCAAGGTTTAATGGCGGTGCTAGCGTTGCACCAATGTGTGCAGCCACGGGTATGGCAGGACGATGAAGTGCAACTGGTGAGCATGGTGGCAGACCAAGCGGCCTTGGCACTATCTCAGGCTCGTGCCTATGAGCAAGTGCGAGCGTTGGCAACACGCGAGGCGTTGGTAAACACAATTACAACTGCCATTCGATCGAGCCTCGACCCACAGGAAATCTTTGCGGCAATTACCCAAAAGCTAGGACAGGCATTGCAGGCAGACGGGTGTGCCCTATCGCTATGGACAGACGGAAACGAGTTTGTCCAGTGTGTTGGGTTGTACGATGCAGCTCACGATGCTGTAACGCTATTGGAAAGTGATGCGTCTGGCACCGTTTTAGCGGCAGGCAATCCCTTTGATGCGGCATTGTTGACTAATCGCTATCAACTGCCTCTCTCTAAAGTCCCAATTGATGGAAATCCAGTTTTACAGCGTGTGTTGACCACACAGGCTCCGGTAGTGATCCATGATCTGGGAGAGCATCCGGAAATGAACGTGCTGGATTTACCTGTGCGATCGCCTGCACGGGCTTTGCTGGTGGTGCCCCTCATCTCCGACGGTAAAATTATCGGCAGTATTTCCCTGCGTCAGGTGCATCAGCCTCGTCAGTGGAAACCTGAGGAGATCGACCTGGCACGAGCTGTTGGGGCACAAGCGGCGATCGCCGTTCAACAATCGCGCTTGTACCAAAAAACGCGGCAGCAAGCCGAACAGTTGTTAGAGCTAGATCGGCAGAAAACTGAATTCTTTCAAAACGTTTCTCACGAGTTTCGCACCCCGCTAACGCTGACTATTGGGCCGTTAGAATCGGTGGTAGCGCAGCAGCAGGGCTTGCCCCTGGCTCAGTCGATCATTGCCCTGCGTAACTCTCGGCGGCTATTGCGCCTAGTCAACCAATTACTCGACTTGCAACGGTTAGATGCAGGCCGGATGCAACCGAGCTTTCGGCCATGCAACCTGCTAAACTTTGCCACACAGATTATCGATTCGTTTCGCCCTTATTGTGAAAAAAAGCAGATTAATCTGATTGCTCAACTCACCGAATGCCCACCCGTCTACTTAGATGTGGAGAAGTTTGATAAGGTTCTGTATAACTTGCTGTCAAACGCCATGAAATTTACGCCAGCGGGTGGCAGTATTACTGTCGCGGTGTGGCCAGCGGGTGATCACTGTTTGATTAAGGTGCGGGATACGGGAGTCGGCATTCGCAATGACCAAATTCCTTACTTGTTTGAGCGTTTCCGGCAGGCAGACGGTTCAGCCAATCGCCGCTATGAAGGAAGTGGACTGGGACTAGCTCTGGTTCGAGAGCTGGTCGAAATGCACGGGGGCAAGGTATCGGTCGAATCTACCTATGGGGAAGGAACGAGTTTTACCATCTGGCTGCACTCGGGAAGTACCCATCTGCCATCCGATCAGGTGATCGAAATTTTAACCGAAACTGAACATAGCCGTGCCCTGGTGGAACTGGCCGATATAGAAATGGAGGCGACTGAATCTAGTACTCCAAGGGAGGCGATCGCCATCTCCTCTGGCACCGTCGAAACCGACGGGGTTATGGAACCTGTGATCCCCGCTGACCCACAGACATCTGCCGCCACCATTTTGGTCGTAGACGACAATGCCGACATGCGCGGTTACATTGCTGGAGTATTACAGCAGGCTGGATACCAAATTTTGACTGCTCGCAACGGCAGCGAAGGCTTCCAAACCGCTCAGGAGCAATCTCCTCAACTAATCATGACGGATTTAATGATGCCCGTGGTATCGGGGCTAGAGCTGATTAAGATGATCCGTCAGGATGAAAGACTTAAGGGCACACCCGTTGTACTGGTCACGGCCAAGGCAGACGAAGAAACCCGAATTGAAGGGGTAGAGCAAGGAGCGGATGGCTATTTATCTAAGCCGTTCAACGCCCGTGAGTTATTGGCAGAGGTGCGTAACTTGCTTGCCCTCAAGCAAAGCGAACGCCGCGTTGCAGAGTTGAATACCTACCTGACCGAATCGGTGCTAAAGCGATTCTTGCCGCCCTCGCTGGTGCACAAAGCAGCCCAGGGCGAACTGGCGCTCGATCTGCGCCCCGAACCTCGCATGATTACCATTTTATTCAGCGATATTATTGGATTTACGCAACTGTCGAATACGCTGCGATCGCGCCGAGTAGCCGAGCTGTTGAACGAATATTTGACCGAGATGACCCATGCCATCTTCCAAAACGGCGGCACGGTCGATAAATTTATGGGTGATGCGATTTTGGCGATTTTTGGCGCTCCTGAAGAAATTAGCCCGAATGAGCAAGTCAAACGGGCGATCGCCACAGCTCGCCAGATGTATCACACTCTCGACAAACTCAACGAGCGGTGGCAGCAACAGGGGATCAGCCGAGTCGAGTTTCGCTGTGGCATCCACCAAGGCACGGCAGTAGTGGGGATGTTTGGTGGTGCAGAACGAGCTGACTACACCGCCATTGGGCCTAGCGTCAACATTGCTGCCCGAATTCAAGAAGCCGCAGAACCCAACACCATTCTGGTTTCTGCCGCTGTTGCCGATTACTTGGATCAAGACACCATCACCAAGTGCAGCCCTCTAGAACTAAAAGGGGTGGATGAAACAGTATTGACCTTTTCGATTACTGTAGATCACCTGATGGAATAGGGCTTACGCAGTTGTATAAATTTGCGGGCGCAGAGCGCTTACAGATTTATGCAACCTCCTTAATTTTTTGTCGAGACAAACTAGCGATGCTTGACATAAATAGCGTAATCCTGCTTACCCTGTTAGAATACAAAATCGCGGCATCCGCTTCCAGTCTTCGTGCCGCGTTTTTATCCGCTGGTTTACTTTACTATCCGTCTGCCTAAGGATTGCGAGTGAAATAGACCTTCCTACACGAATTGGTTCCCGCCTTCGCTGCGACTAATTCATGTGTTCACAAGGCATTTGTGTGGGAAGGTTTAATTGTGCATTTAATGGTTTAACAGAAGGTGTCGGCTGATTGAACCCTTTGTCAAACCCTTAGAAGTAGGTTCACAACCAAATCCTAAGACTGGTGCCGATTATGGCGACAGACCGATGATATTTTTGGAGTCCTATGTCTTTTTCTGCTCTCGGTCTGTCTCATGAAATTGTTCGCGCTGTTACCGCACGGGGCTACACCGAGCCTACCCCCATCCAGCTTCAGGCCATTCCTACTATTCTCAAGGGCAATGATTTGCTAGCAGGTGCCCAAACGGGTACCGGAAAAACGGCTGGCTTCACGTTGCCCATTTTGCAATTACTCTCAAAGCAAACGGCCAAATCTGCTCCCCATCGCCCTCCCATTCGGGCGCTGATCCTGACTCCAACGCGTGAATTGGCGGCGCAGGTTGAAGAAAGCGTTAAGGACTACGGCAAATATCTCAACCTGAGTTCGATGACGATGTTTGGCGGAGTCAATATCAATCGTCAAATTCAGCGGTTGAAAGGTGGTGTAGATATTTTGGTGGCTACGCCTGGTCGCCTGTTAGATCATGTCCAACAGCGAACGGTTGACCTGTCGCAGGTGCAAATTCTGGTGCTAGATGAAGCAGATCGAATGTTGGATATGGGATTTATCCGCGATATTCGACGAGTGTTGGCACTGCTACCACAGCAACGGCAAAACCTGCTGTTCTCTGCTACCTTCTCTCCTGAGATCAAAGATCTGGCTCAAGGTATCCTCAAGCAGCCCGTGATGATTGAGGTGGCGCGCCGACAAGATACGGCTGAGTTGATCGCGCAAAAAATATACAAAGTGGCACGCGATCGCAAACATCCCTTATTAACCCATCTCATTAAGCAACACAACTGGTTTCAGGTACTGGTATTTACCCGTACCAAGCACGGTGCCGATCGCCTCTCTAAGCAGCTTACCCAAGATGGGATTCCATCGCTGGCGCTGCACGGCAACAAGAGCCAGATGGTGCGGACTCGAACCTTGGCGAAATTTAAGGACGGTAGTCTGCAAGTTTTGGTGGCCACTGACATTGCCGCTCGCGGGATCGATATCAGCGACCTGCCGCATGTAGTCAATTTTGATTTGCCCCATGTGCCTGAAGACTATGTACACCGAATTGGTCGAACAGGGCGGGCAGGGGCTGAAGGTGAAGCGGTATCGCTCGTGTGTGTGGACGAGCACAAGATGCTGGCCGATATTGAAAAGCTAATGAAGCGATCGCTCCCGCAGGAAGTCGTGAGTGGGTTTGAGCCTGATCCCAATGCCAAAGCTGCCGTAATTCCCCAAAAAGGTCAGCAGCAGCGACGCTCGCCCGGTCAGAACCAAGCCCGCTCAGGACGAACTTCTGCCAAGCCATCGGCGCAAAACCGCGATCAGCCCAAATCGGCTCGGCCAGACACGGGCGGCGGCGGGCAGCCCCGTTCGCAGTCGGCTAATTCGAATAATCCGAACCGCCCGCCATCGGCAGGTCGTCGCCCACGTTAAACCCAGAAATTCGGTAGAGACGCGATTCATCGCGTCTAATCGTAATTCATCGCGTCTAATCGTGATCAGACGCAATTAGACGCAATTAGACGCAATTAGACGCGATGAATCGCGTCTCTACGGGGTGATTGCGTTTCTGCCGATTTCTTTGCCTTTGGCGGTTGCCGATTGGTGGGCGTCCAGGTATTCTTTTCCACCCAGCATCACGTCGCCGTAA
>Ga0105046_10008566_pt1 | contig 16060 bp, 13 predicted proteins | sample MAT03_FD_78385 | JGI IMG/M metagenome (GOLD analysis project Ga0105046, IMG submission 78385) | Freshwater microbial communities from Lake Fryxell liftoff mats and glacier meltwater in Antarctica - MAT-03 (megahit assembly) | ecosystem: Environmental > Aquatic > Freshwater > Ice > Liftoff...
AGGCCCAATGGCGCTTAGAGGATTCATTCCTCATCCTTGATCTGACATGGTACACGCCGGCGGGCGCAAAAGGCGATGACAGTGTCTTCGTGCATCTCTATCCTGAGAACGATGAAAATGCGCCGCAGGTCGCCCAGACAGATACACGCCCTGGCGGAAATGCACTGCCCCCTGAGAATTGGCTCCCCGGCACTGTAAGCGATACAATGACGGTCAATCTCGATGATGTGCCTGATGGACGCTACAAAGTGGCCTTTGGTCTATATGATCCCGTGACATTTGGGCGCCTTCTGCCGAGCGTTGACACAGCACGGGCGCAGGTCTCAGACGATAGTCGGGTTTTTCTGGATACTGTGGAGATAAAACGGTGATGGCTGACGATCATGCCCTGGTTTATCAAGCGCTTCTCGATGCTCAACATCAGGGCGTGGGGGCCGCGCTTGCCACCGTGATAGAAACCAGTGGATCAGTGCCGCGCCATGCGGGCAGCAAAATGCTCATCTATGCCGATGGGCGTATTGTGGGCACAGTTGGCGGTGGGGCGATGGAAGCGCGTGTGATTCAAACCGCGCAGCAGGTCATTCAAACGCTGCAAACCCGCATCGAAACGTATACGCTCAACAGCCTCGACGCAGGCGACCCTGGCATTTGTGGCGGCACAGCCCGTATTTTCATCGAGCCTGTTGGACAGACGCCGCGCTTGCTCGTGATTGGCGGCGGGCATGTGGGCAAGTCTCTCGCTGAATTGGCGCTGTGGGCAGGCTACCGCGTGACTTTGTGCGATGATCGGCCTGAATATGCCAATGAGTCGTATGTGGCAGGCCTCGATGCCTATATTGTTTGTGCGCCGCAGGATGTCCCGCAGGCGGCCTCGATTGATCGGCACACCTATATTGCGGCGGTGACACGCGGCCTGCCTGTGGATGTGAATTTGATTCCGGCGCTGCTGGCGACAGATGCGCCCTATATCGGCTTGATCGGCAGCCGCCGCCGTTGGGCAGTCACGATGAAAGCCCTGCGTGAGACACACGGCGTCACCGCGCAGCAGTTGGCCCGTATTCATGCGCCGATTGGCCTTGAGCTGCAAGCCGAGACGCCCAAAGAAATCGCCATCAGTATCCTGGCCCAGATCACGATGCTTCGGCGGGGCGGTACTGGTCAATCCATGCGCTGGATCGGGGATGAGAGTCCTGTTGAATCAGCGCCATAAAGTATAAAACGCCTTATTGTGGTCTTATTGGAACGAGTCCGTGAAACTTTTATGTGTCAGCGATACCGTAATGCAGCCGCTCGAAAATGCGGCTAATTTGCGTCGTCGTTATCATGATGTAGATGCGGTTGTAAGCTGCGGGGATATGCCCTCTGCGTATCTGGATTTTATCTTGACGATCCTGGGCAAGCCGCTGCTGTATGTGCGCGGCAACCATGATGAGATGTACGACGATACGCCGCCAGGAGGAACAGATCTGCACAATCAGATTCTCGAGTTTGGCAATTTGACAATGGTCGGCATTGAAGGCTCTATCAAATATAATCGAGGTGTCATACAGTTTACCCAACTGGAGATGCACACTCTCGTCATCAAATTGGCCGTTCGCCTCAAATACTGGCAGATGGTTAAAGGACGCGGCCTTGATCTGCTGGTGACACATTCACCTGCCAGGGGCATCCACGAGGGCGATGATTTCCCGCATCAGGGCTTTGAGGCGTTTTTACGGTTGATGCAGTGGTTCAAGCCGCGTTACATGATTCATGGGCATGTCCACACCTGGGATCGTCGTAAAACCGTTCACACCGAGTATTTTGGCACCCAGGTTTTGAATATTAATCCGTATATGGTTTTAGACATTGAGCCGTTAGAGCCAAAAGAGTAGAGTATATGGCGCAGCAGTTCCCTGATATGGTCGAACGACTTTTAAGCAGCCCCTCACCGGAAGAGCGTCGTATGGCCCTTATCACGCTGGGCAAGCTTCGCTACCATCGCCTCGTTGCACGCGTCATGAGCATTCTTCAAGACGATCGTGATACGGAAGTGCGTGCGATGGCAGCCTGGACGCTCGATATTCTCAGTGCGCCGGAGGCTGTCCCGGCGCTTGTGCAGGCCATGTACGATAATGATTTTGGCGTGCGATCCAATGCGGGTTGGGCGCTCGTGCATCTGGCGTCCCGTATGTATCCGCCGATGCTGCTGCCCGAAGTGATTGATGTGCTGCATGATCAAGCCCATCCTGATGCGCAGCAAATGGCCTATCTCGTCCTCAAGCGCATCGATCATGAAGATGCCCGCCGTGCCATCCGTGATTATGGACGATAAGAGAAACAATCAAAATACAGGATAGAATCTCATTCGCAGCGAGTCGATAAAAGATTTGGCATAAATATTCTTTGTGCTCTCAGCGTATTTTGCGGTTTATTGGCAATCATTGGTGCAAAGAATAGGGATTTTGAGGATGTCGTGGGAGAAATATCTCAGCGTGAGTACCGTTGCAGAAGCACTTGAGGCGCTGGCCGAATATGGCGAAGAGGCGCGTATTGTGGCGGGTGGCACCGACCTCCTGCTTGAAATTGAGCGCGGCGTGCGGCGCGGCATTCGTGTCCTGATCGATATTACGCGTGTACCAGGACTCGATCAAATCCAGCAGCGCGGCGAGATGGTGACGCTTGGCCCGCTCGTGAATCACAATCATGTTGTCGCCAGCCGCCTGCTCATCGAGCGGGCGCTGCCTTTGGCACAAGCCTGCTGGGAGGTTGGGGCCCCGCAGATTCGCAATCGTGCGACCATTGCGGGCAATCTCATCACCGCTTCGCCCGCCAATGACACGATTACGCCTCTCATGGCACTCGGCGCAGAAGTCACACTTGCCTCGGTTGAGGGCGAACGCTCCATGCCCTTGAAGGAGTTTTACACGGGATTTCGTCGCACTGTCATGCGCCCCGACGAGATGCTGGTTGGGATTTCGTTCCCGCTGCTGGCCGCAAACGAGCGCGGCATGTTTATCAAGCTCGGCTTGCGTCAGGCGCAGGCAATCTCCGTCGTCAACACCGCCGTTGTGCTGGCCTTTGAGGGTGACACAGTCACGCAGGCCGCGATTACTTTGGGTAGCGTTGCGCCGACCATCATCCGCGTGACTGAGGCGGAACAGGCACTGATTGGGCAAACGCTCACGCCTGAGACGATTGTGCAGGTCGCCCGTGCTGCTGCCGCTGTGCCTCAGCCCATCGATGATGTGCGTGCGCCTGCCACCTATCGCAGCGAAATGGTCAAGGTGTTGGTGGCGCGGGCGCTGCGTGCGATTGCGGGCCATGAAACAGCCGCTCACTATCCGCAGAATCCGCCGCTGTTATGGGGTGAGCGCGGTGCACAGGTGACCGACAATGCGCTCCCGCAACCGCTTCTGCATGACGCCGACAAGCCCATCGATACCACTATCAATGGGCGCAATCTCAGCATCACGACAGGGCAGGATAAGACCCTCCTGCGTTGGCTGCGCGAGGATGCTCATCTCCCAGGGACAAAAGAAGGCTGTGCCGAAGGCGAGTGCGGGGCCTGCACGATTTTCCTGGATGGGGCCGCTGTCATGGCCTGCCTGGTTCCTGCCCCGCGAGCACATGGCGCATCTCTTGTAACGGTTGAAGGGTTAAAGCAAGAAGAAAAGCTTCATCCAATTCAGAACGCTTTTATCGATCAAGGCGCGGTACAATGTGGATACTGCACGCCAGGGCTTTTGATGGCGGGCGCAAAGCTGTTGGAAGAGAATTCACAGCCAACCACAGCGCAAATTCAGCAGAGTATCAGTGGGAATTTATGTCGTTGTACGGGCTATTATAAAATCGTACAGGCCTTTATTCAGGCGAGTCAGCAGATTTCATCATCGCACGAGTAGAAAGAGGATTTCATGGAAGTTAAACAAGGTATGGGTGGCGGTGGAGACCGCAAGGTTAACACTGGTACCAATTGGCAAAAGATTCTCGCGCCTGTTGTAGGGTTTATGCTGCTGCTTATGGGCGGGATCGTCGCTTTTATTCTCTCTGAGCCGGTCACAGCCCTTCTGAAAAGATCCGTTGCCAAATTTCCCACACAGCCTGAAATTCGGTATGTGGTGGCAGTCGGCATCTTTTTGATCCTGATGCTGGTGCTGTATATGGTGTATGCAGTGATTGCCCCCAAACCCAAGGCGACAACGACAGAAGCAGCCCTGGATAAAGAGAAGAAAGAAAAACTCGAGGAGCAGGCTCGCGCCAAGCGCCGCCAGATTGAGATGAAGCAGCGCATGAAGCAGGCCAATCGAAACAAAAAAGAGTAGGTCGAGTGTCTTTTTTAGAGACGAACATACAGGGGCATGATAGGACGTGGCAGCACGGGCCTTCTATCATGCCCCTGTGTGTATCTTGAGACAGATGACTATATTGAGACGGAAGGTGACATTATGGAACGAACAGTCCCACGCACAGGTGGCGAAGAGATTCAACTCTATATGCGGACGTACTACTCTCTGTTGCGCTCCAGCGGTCAGTTTGCGATTGAGACCCTGGTCGAGAGCCATACCGCGATGGGCTCATCGCTGCATGTGGGCGCAACAGATGAACGCCCGGATGTCTCAGCATTGATTTATGGGGCGCTGCGGCTGCCCGCCTGCCTGACGCACGTTGAGCAGATTCTCGTTGGGCAGATGGAACGCGCCTTTGTCGAGGCGGGTTTCACGGATGTGGCCCAGTGGGAGCGTGTGTATGCCCCTGGGCGGCGGCGGCGTATGCACTATGACGGCGAGTCGACGCTGGCGGTTTATATCATGAGCCGCTCTGATATTGATGACCTGCTGCCAACCCTGGTGGCCTATCAAATTGAATGGAACAAACTGCATCAATCGATGCAGAATGGGGCGGTACGCGATTTTATGGCGACTCTGACTCCTACGACTGCTCTGACCCCTGATGAGATGGAAACGCTGGCCGGTTTGCTGAAAATGAGCCTCGATGATTTGCGTCGTCTTGAGATTGTGTGGCGTGGAGCATTTGTCGAGACGCTGACATTGATTAGCCGGACGGAAAAAGATATTGCTTTGAGAATGCTGGCGGGCTCCTTCTCCGATTATCGGCGGGCAACAGCAGCGTGGTGGGGGGAGCTGGAGAAAACGATGGCGGATGCGGGTCTCGATATTGACCAGCGGCCCATCTATTTTGTGTCGAGCAATACGCATTCCCTCATCAATCTGCTGACAGGTTTTGCGCGCCGCTATGAAGAAAGCCTCATCGAGTATATGACGCATGCCGGGCACGAAACACTTCTTGCCCAGTACGAGACCACGCGCGATACGAATCGCATTTACGATAATTTCCTGTATTACGTGCTCGGAAAATATCTCACCGATAATAAAGCCACCGTCGAGCAGGTGCGTGCGGAAGAACGCAGCATTGGCATTATCCGTGTGCCCAACAAGCACGGCTTTGAGATCGAAGCCCAGGTGATTGATCTCACCAAATTGCAGCCCCAATGGTTCGATACGCGCCTGACACATGATCTTGATGCTCAGGATTTGCCCCAGAGTGATGCTCTCATCTTGAATATTGATTATCCGCTGGGTATGGCGGCCTATGAAGTCCTCAGCCGTATCACGGAACGCACGAGTCAACTAAAGGGCGTGTATGTGATGGGCAAAGCGGCCACGCTCAACGCCCGCATTGGTGATGTGATGATCCCCAGTGTGATCCACGACGAACACTCGCAGAACACTTATTTGTTCCAGAACTGCTTCAGCGCAAGCGATGTGCGACCCTATATGACACGAGGCAATGTGTTGGACAATCAGAAGGCCGTGACATGCCTGGGGACATTCCTGCAAAATCCTGGCTATATGAGTGTGTTCTATCGTGAGGGCTATACCGATATTGAGATGGAGGGCGGGCCATATCTCTCAGCAGTCTATGAAGCCTATCGTCCACGCCGCCACCCCGAAAACGAGATCGTCAATTTACACGCCGTTCCCTTTGACATCGGCTTTTTACACTACGCCTCGGATATGCCGATGAAGGTCGGTCATAATCTCGGTGCGGGCAATCTGGCCTATATGGGCGTTGAAGCCACCTATGCGACAGCAATCACCATTTTGCGCCGTATCTTCCAGCGCGAAGGGGAGCGTCTGCGCAAACGGCAGGCTGTGGCGAGTTTGTAGAAAGATTTCAATCACAGGGCGACTTGCGACTCGCCCCGCATACGGAGAGCATAGAGATCATCATGGCTGACGAAAAAACCGTTGTGATTGGGCAGTCGATTCGCCGGATTGATGCCCCCAGTAAGGTCACGGGCGAGGCGGCATACCCTGGCGATATTGATATCGAGGGTCAATTGTGGCTGAAAATCCGCTTCAGTGATCGTGCCCATGCCCGTGTGCGTGGCGTCGATGCAAGTGCGGCGCTGGCTTTGGTGGGCGTGGTGGCGGTCTATACCTCGCTCGATATTCCGGTGAATGAATACGGGCTCGTCATGAAAGATCAGCCTGTCATCTGCGGGCTGGGCAGCAGCAAACCTGGCACGGATGTTGTGCGTGGGTATATGGACTGTGTCGCGGTGGTTGTCGCGGAGACGGAGGCTATCGCGACCCAGGCTGCAAAGTTGATTCAGGTCGATTATGAAGATTTGCCCCCTGTGTTCGATCCTGAAGAGGCCATGCAGGAGGGTGCGCCCCAACTGCATCCCGATACCCCAAACAACATTATCAGCCGCTTTCGCATTCGTAAGGGCGATATGGATGCGGGGTTGGCGCAGGCCGATGTGATCGTGGAAGACACCTACCAGACGACCTATCAAGAGCACGCCTTTTTGCAGCCGGAGGCAGGTCTCAGCTACATCGATGAAGAAGGGCGTGTGACCGTCATTGTGGCGGGACAGTGGACGCATGAGGATCAGGAGCAGATTTATCATGCGCTGAATTTGCCGCCTGAACAGGTGCGCGTCATCTATCCCGCGATTGGCGGCGCGTTTGGCGGACGTGAGGATATGTCTGTGCAGATCGTTCTGGCGCTGGCAACGCTGAGATTACAGCGCCCTGTGAAAGTCCAGTGGAGCCGCGAGGAATCAATGTTGTTCCATCACAAGCGCCACCCGATCAAGGTGCAGGCAAAATGGGGCGCGACGCGTGAGGGTAAAATCGTTGCGGCAGAAGCGACTGTCGTCGGGGATGCGGGCGGCTATAACTACACCTCGAATAAAGTCCTCGGCAATGCCAATTTGACGGTGACGGGGCCGTATGTGATCCCGAATATTCATATCGATACCTTTGCGGTCTATACCAACAACATCCCCACCGGGGCGTTTCGTGGGTTTGGTGCGCCGCAAGCCCTCTTTGCGGCTGAGGGCCAGATGGATCGTCTGGCCGATGCTCTGGGTATGGATCGGGTCGAACTGCGCCGCCGCAATGTGTTTGAAGAGGGCAGCATTCTCTCAGTGGGGACACCGCTGCCCAAAGGCGTGAGTATGCCCGAAGTTTTAGAGGCGTGCGCCACGCAGAGCTATTGGGATCGTGCCTCGGATGGGGCTTATCAAAAGCGCGCCCTCCCTGCCGACGCGGATCCGACCAAACGGCGCGGCATTGGCTTTGGGTGCGGCTTCAAAAACATTGGCTACAGCTTCGGTTTTCCAGAACATTCGCACGCCAAGATCGAAATTCGTGGCCGTTCGCAGATTGAAGAGGTCATTCTCTATGCGGCGGGCGCAGATGTGGGCCAGGGCGCACATACGGTCTTTATGCAGATGGCGGCAGAAGTTGTCGGCGTGCCGTTTGAGTGTGTGAAAATCGTTGCCAGCGATACAGCGACATCCGGCAGCGCGGGCAGCGCGTCGGCCTCACGGCTCACATTTATGGCAGGCAATGCGATTAAGGGCGCGGGCGAGAAAGCCTTGCAAGCCTGGAATGCGGAAGAACGTCCCGCGATTGGCGAGTTCATGTATCGCCCACCCAAAACAACCGCCTACGATGCGATGACGGGCCGCAGCGAACCCAATTTTGCCTATGGCTACACGGCGCAAGCCGTTGAGGTCGAGGTGGATATTGAGACGGGCATGGTGCGTTTACTGCGCGTGTATGCGGCCAATGATGTCGGCAAGGCTGTCAATCCGCAGCAGGTGCAGGGGCAGATTGAGGGCGCGGTGATTCAGGCACAGGGTTATGCGCTGATGGAGAATCTCATCAGCGTACAGGGGCGTTTGCGCAACCCTTATCTCTCAACTTATTTAATTCCCACCTCGCTCGATATTCCTGCTGAGGTGCATTCGATTGTGCTGGAATACCCTGATCCGATTGGGCCCTGGGGGGCGCGTGGCATGGCCGAGATGCCGATGCTGCCGCTTTTGCCCGCCATTGCAGCGGCGATCCATGATGCAACGGGCGTGTGGATGACGCATCAGCCCTTTACACCGGATAAAGTGGTGGCGGCATTACGGGCTCATGGGATAGGAGTGATTTAAAACCCATAGCACGGGGCGATCCAGCGGAACGCCCCGACATGTCCATATCCGCTGCGTTCCATAAATTATTACTTTGCCCCTACGATCACAATTTACACTCAACTATTTTAAAACCGCATATCTTTTGCAAAATATCAGCCTCCCCGTTATCCTGACACCCTCTGTCATATTTGGAGGAGTGTTATCGTATGCGGGCTGATCGACTGCTTTCGATTAGGCTGCGGATGCAGGGACAGCGACGGATTACTGCCCGTGAATTGGCCGCGCAGCTTGAGGTGTCTGAGCGCACGATTTATCGCGATATGGAGACCCTGAGTATGGCCGGGATTCCTGTGCTGGCCGAGCGCGGCATCAATGGGGGATGGGAGCTGCTGGAGGGCTATCGCGTCAACCTGCACGCACTCAATCTGACAGAAATCCAGAGCGTATTTCTTGCTGCGCCCGCTTTGATTCTCAATGATCTGGGCTTGCAGACTGCGGCAGAAAATGCCGTCCTCAAGCTGCTGGCCGCGCTGCCCGCGATTTATCGTGCTGATGCCGAAGCGATGCGTCAGAGGCTGCACATTGATCTCACAGGCTGGACGCGCACCAAAGAGGATGTGTCATGCTTGCCTGTGCTGCAAGAGGCTGTCTGGCATGAGCGCAAGCTGACGATGCTGTATCAGGCGGCTGAGGGTAAATCTGTTGAGCGCATCGTTGATCCATTAGGGCTCGTCGCAAAGGGCAGCGTGTGGTATCTGGTGGCGGCTGTAGAGGGTAAAATTCGCACGTATCGTGCGTCAAGAATTGTGTCGGTTTTGATGAAAAATGAAAAATGTACGCGACCTGCCACTTTTGACCTTGCCGCCTACTGGTCACAGTCCACCGCCGATTTTAAGGCCAATCTGCCGCGCTACGAAATCGTAGTCCGAGTGGCTCCAGAGATTTTGCCACGCCTGCGCTATGCGGGAACGTTCGCCAAGATTGAGCATGTTGCGCCGCCTGATGCGGTTGGATGGTGTGTCGCGCATATCTGCTTCGACATCCCCGATGAAGCGCATGAATATGTGCTTGGCTTTGAGACGCAGATGGAAGTTATCGAACCGCCCGAATTGCGTCACGCGCTGATTGAAATGGCGCAGGCCGTCATCGCGTTTTATGAAGAAAAGTCTCCCTCCGCTTTGTGATGTTTTGACCAAGCAGGGTTGTTGTTTAACAATCCATATCAGAAATCAACATGACTTCCGCTACAATAGATAGCACAAACGAGAAGGTAAAACGCGCAATGAAGCTGCAACAAGCATTTGAGGTCTCAAAAGGCGAAGTTGTCGCGTTTACGGGCGCGGGCGGGAAGACAGCGGCCCTCGTTGGGCTGGGCTATGAGCTGCATGAGATGGGCTGGCGTGTGCTGGCAACCACCACCGTGCCAATGGATGAACATCAATTGGTGCTGTTTCCGTATGCTCTGTCATATCATGCCGGGTGGCACGCGATCAGTGCGGCCCTGGGAACACATGGGTTCGTGTTTCTGTACAATACGATCAAGCAGGGTACGGTGACGGGGCTGCCGCTCGATAAATTACCGTCTCTCCTGGATAACCTCGACTCGGATGTGCTGCTGGTGGAGGCCGATCAAGCGGCAGGGCTGCCCTTCAAAGCGCCGTTGGCCGCTGAACCGTTGATTCCTCATGAGACATCGTTGGTGATTCCCGTGACATCACTTTCTGCGCTCGGCCAGACGCTGGACAGTGCCCATGTGTACCACCCCCAATCGATGATTGAGCGTTTTGGCTTTTATGCCGGGAGCAAGATTCGCTTGCCCTGGGTCGCTCAGGTGCTGCGCGATGAGACGATGGGGCTTAAAGGCATTCCAGACGGGGCGCGTGTGATGGCCTTCGTCAACCAGACACCCGACAAAGGCTATATGAAAACGCGGGCTCGCCAGATTGCGAAACTCGCACTGCGTTCGCCGCGTTTTACGGGAGTCGCGCTTGGCTCTGTGCGCAACGCCAACCCGATTCTTGAGGTGCATCGCCCGATTGGGGCGGTCGTGTTAGCGGCGGGGCAGTCGTCTCGCATGGGTCAGCCCAAGATGCTGCTGCCCTGGGCCGATGGCAAAACCATTATTGAGCACATTGTTGAGCAGCTTGTCATGGCACGGATTGATGAAATTGTGGTCGTCACCGGTCATTATTCGACGGAGGTGCGTGAGCGTGTGCAGCCGTTTGGCGTCAAAATTGCGTTTAATCGCAGCTATAAAACCGGGGAAATGCTCTCGTCCCTGCAAACCGGTCTGCGTGCGATGTCAGATCATATCGCGGCGTCACTCATCGTGTTGGGCGATCAGCCGCAGATGCAGCCGCGTGTGCTCTACCGCCTGCTCAAAACCTATGCGGAAGGGGCCGGGCAGATTTTGATCCCCAGCTACCAGATGCAGCGCGGTCATCCAATTCTGTTGGGACGGCAGTATTGGCATGAGATGCTTCAGCTTGAGGGCGATGCATCACCGCGACAGGTGATGGATGCCCATAAGGATGACATCCACCATGTGGTTGTGGATACCGATACGATTTTGCACGATGTTGACACCCCCAGCGATTATCGCGCCGCACGCCGCCGGGCCGGACTGCCGGATGCGCCCCCACGCCGCTCAGATGCTGAAAGCTAAGAGGCTCCTCCACCCCCCCCGCCGCGCTGCTCGATGAGTTCACGCAAAATATCGCGTGACCACTGATCGCTTTGCAAGACATGGGTGCGTCGCAGCGTGGCCGGACGCTTATTGGCGCTGCCATGCGCAACATCTCGTATTTCATCCGCATTTTTCATAGGTGTCACGACGATGAGAACCTGGTTCTGCTCGATTACATAATCATGCGTGGGGGCATAGAGGAAATTCTTCTTGTCTGCCAGCCGAATGCCAATGATACCCGCCTGAAACTGTTTTTGGACATTCAACGCCCCGACAGTCTGCCCGATCCAGGGCGATGTTGTTTCCATATAGAGTTCCGTTGTTTCAAGCCCTGTCATGTAATTGAAGATAATGGCGTTGATAAAATCGCTAATATCAGGCCGCGTGCTGGAGAGCAAAATAAAGCGTGCTGCCACATGGAAGGGGCTCACAACGCGGTCCGCGCCTGCTCGTTCCAGCTTATCAAACATATCATCGCTGGGGGCGGTGGCTGTGATGAGCAGACGCTTATTGATTGAGCGGCAAGTCAGCACCGTGAGGATAGACTTGGCTTTTTCATCAACGGCCACCATGATGGCTGAGGCACGCTTCACACCGGCCCGAAGCAGCGTTTGTTCATGGTGCGGATCGCCCTGTACAACGCGAAAGCCGCGCCCCAACATCTCTTGAGCCGTCTTCGGATCATCGGTGAGAATCACGAAAGGCCGCTCCGGATTCAGGCGGGCGACAGCGCTGTGAGCCACGCGCCCTGACCCACAGATGATGAAGTGCTGACTCATCTCCTCGATGGCAGTGACAGACTCTTCAAGCGTGTAAATGTGTGCGCCGCGCGGCAATACGGCGGTATAGTGCATAATCTGCGATGAGATGATGGCATGATTCGGCATTCGTTCGCTTTTGGCGTCTTCACTCAGCGTGAAGATATGGACAGCGGGGGCGACAAAAATAAGAACCTCATCTTCTTCAAATGTGTAATCTTCAGAGGGGGCCGGGACGAACAGGCCATCTGCCCGGCGCAGCCCGATCAGGCTTGCGTTGTAGCGTGTTTGCAACCCAAGATCATTCAAAGATTTGTCGATCCAGGATGATCCCTCCGCAATATGCACCTGTGTGAGTCGATAAGGCGTCTCAATATCGAACAGCAGACTGTTGAAATAATCATTGACCGCAGGGCGCAGCGTCGCATTGTTGAGAAACTGGCCCGCCACATCATAGGGCGTAATGACATAGTTGGCCCCGACGCGAATCATCTTCTGGCCGAGTTCGTCATCCAGCACACTGGCAGTAATCGGCAGGGTGGGGTGAAGATGGCGGGCGGTGAGAACCGTGAGCAGCGTCTCCGTGTCATCGTCTAGAATAGCGGTCAGGGAGCGAGCATGACGAATCCCGGCCAGACGCAGAACATCATCCTCAGTGGGATTGCCTTCAATCGCGCTCAGGCCAGCACTGACGAGATGTTCCGCATAATCCCCATCTGTTGTCACGACCACCACAACATCCATGAGTGTTTGGCCGCGCACAATACGATCACTGTAGAGCAGGAAGAGTTTACTGAGCGGGGCCCGTAGAAAGTGGGCGAGGGCCTGACCCAGATATTTTTTCAGAAAGGCGTCAGTGGGTTCATAGGCCTGATTCAGCAAAACTTGTCGGCGACTCTGCGCAAATTGCAGCACATAGCCCACCGTTTTATCAACAATTTCGCCTTTGCCGCAGATGATATAGTGCTGGCGCATCTGGCTAATCTTTTTATACACCATGCGCCGATGACGCAAATTACGAATATCGGGGCTGAGAAATAGGAGTGCGAAGGCTTGCAGCGCGGCGGTCAGCGCCCCAAAGCCGAACACGACCAGGAACACTGTAAATAAGCGGCCCTCATCGGATTTGGCCGCAAAGTCGCCATAGCCGATGGTGACCAGCGTGATGAAGGTGAGCCAGGCCGCATCCCGAAAGGCGAGATTTTCAAAAAGCATAAATCCGACAATACCGGCTGGAATAATAACGAGGATGATACCCAGGGCAAGGCGAAGCTGGCGTTGAATCTCTTTCACGACTGGTCCTTCTCAACCTTGAGGATGGGCCCGAAGCAGGCACAGGATTTCTTAACCGTGTGTTCAAATGCATTATAGGGAGAAAAAAAGTCTCTTTTTACGACTTGAGCCAATTGATGAGACGCGAGACGAGATTGCGTCGAGCACCTGCAATTTGTTCATATTCCTGACGCAGTTGGCCCGTCAAATATTCCAATTCACCAACGCGCATGCGGGCACCATTCACGACAACCCACTCTTGATCGAGGATATTGACCTCAGTTGGAGACCGTTGATACAGTTTTTGATAGGCTTTCACATATCCATCGACAATTTTATCAACGCTATGCACGGATAGCACTCCCATCAACTGTAACAAAAATCTATTGTACTGCATTATATTCTATCACAAAACGATAGGTGGGCCACACTGCGGCGGCGTCTTTAGGCATAGAGAAATAAGACGATGTTCCTACTCCCATAAAACGATATAATCGATCCTCTATCGACCACCCGTAGAAAGCTGTCTTATGACCCAGGTCCCATATCAAGAAACAGCAGCCTTTATCCGTCAAGCGATCCCAACAATCCCTCAGATAGGTATTGTCCTCGGCTCAGGATTGGGGGGACTGGCGGATGCGGTGGAGAACCCTGTCTATTTGCCCTATGAGACGATTCCGAACTGGCCGCGCTCAACCGTGCATGGTCACAGCGGGCGTCTGGTGATTGGCACGCTGGAAGGCCAATCGGTTCTTGTGCAGCAGGGTCGTGCGCATTTTTATGAGGGCTACGATATGGATCAGGTCGTGCTGCCGATTCGCGTGATGGCGACCCTGGGCATTAAGACCGTGATTCTGACCAATGCAGCGGGCGGCCTCAATCCGGCGTACTCGCCCGGCGATATTATGCTGATTCAAGATCACATCAATCTACCGGGTATGATTGGGCACGGGCCTCTGATGGGGCCGAATGATGATTCAATCGGGCCGCGCTTTTTGAGCCTGACTCAGACCTATGATCGCGAGCTGCGCCAGTTGGCCCGCAAGGTGGCCGAGAACGAAAACATCACCCTGCGTGAAGGGGTCTACTGTGGTCTGAGCGGCCCGACGTTTGAGTCGCCTGCTGAAGCGCGTATGCTGCGCGGTTGGGGTGCTGATTCTGTCGGGATGTCCACTGTGCATGAGGTGATTGTTGCGCGGCACATGGGGCTGCGGGCACTGGCCTTCTCAAGCATCACGAATCATGTTGTCAATCAAATTGATACGGACACCGTCACCAATCATGAAGAGGTTCTGGAGGTTGGAAAGATGATCGTTCCCCGTTTGATGCGCCTGCTGCGCGGCGTTTTGAGTCAGATGCCTGCATGATAACCGTTGTGAGTTTCCTTGACCGCCTCGCCCCCGGCTTGTACATCTTGCTAGGGGCGGCGTTTATGTGGAATCTGTGGAAGACCCGCCGCACGGGTATACAGCATCGCGCGATGTACTTTGAGTTGGAGCGCGAGGTTATGCGTTTGCGCCGCGTGAATGCGATGACTGTTCTGGTGCTCGTCGCGCTGGCGGGATTGACGCTGCTTGGTGTCCAGCGATCCATTTTGCCATTTCTTCGGCAGGTTCAAGATATTCAAGCCATTCAGCAGGAGGTGGCGCAGGTTATGGATGGAGCTTTTGCCACCAGCACACCGCGCAACCCCGATGAAGCGGCGCTGAATATTCAACCGGTAGGGCCACTAGGAGGCGATGATGTGCCGCTGGTCGTGGCAACACCTGCCCCCACACCAACGCCTGTCGGCACCATGATCCCGAATCCGCCGGACATCGAGGGCTGCACTGATCCGCGTGCGACACTGACGCTTCCGGCCAATGGGATGCGCGTCTTTCAGCCGATTTCGATTGAGGGCACGGCCTACACGGACAATTTTTCGGAGTGGAAGATTGAGATCAATGGTGCTACAACGCTTAACCAGTGGAGTGTGACCAACGGCCTTGATCGACCTGTTCTCAATACACAGGCGTTCGCGCAGTTCAGCCCTGCCAACTATGTGGCTGGCATGTATCAAATGCGGCTGATGGTCTTTGATTTTACGGGTATGGTTGTGGCCTCATGCAAGGTGAATATCTATATCACTGCACCGCCTGAGACGCCAACACCCACAGGCACGCCGAGCACCTAACCACAGTTGTTGTTCTTCGCAGGTAAGCATCGCACGATTAACCCTATCAACTGAAGAGTGTGTTGGGCGATCTGGTGGGATCGCCCCTTTTTCTAAAAAGGACCCCTTTTATGCGTTTTACCATCCGTGATGTCCAAAAGATGAAAACCGACGGTCATCGCATCGTTGTGGTGACTGCCTACGATGCAACCAGTGCCCGCGTGGCCGAGCGGGCTGAGATTCCGCTGATTCTGGTGGGGGATACGCTGGGCATGGTGGTCCAGGGGCACGATTCAACGATTCCGGTCACATTAGAGCACGCCCTGTATCATGCGGGCATTGTCACTCGCGTCACGCAGAAGACTCTCGTGATTGGTGACATGCCTTTTATGACTTACAACCTGAATGCCGAGCAGGCCCTTACCAATGCGGCTCGCTTCATGCAAGAGGCGGGCGTGACCTGCGTCAAAATTGAGGGTGGTGTGTCCATCGCGCCCACGATACATCGTCTGGTGGAGGCCGGGATTCCCGTCATGGCGCATATCGGCCTCACTCCGCAGAGCGTGAATCAATTTGGCGGCTTTCGTGTGCAGGGACGCGAACTTGATTCGGCGCGTCAGTTGGTGCGCGATGCCCTGGCCGTACAGGAGGCGGGCGCATTCTCCGTCGTGCTCGAACTTGTGCCTGCAAAATTGGCCGCACATATCACAAAGCGCTTGCATATCCCTACGATTGGCATTGGGGCCGGG
>Ga0105046_10008569_pt1 | contig 16059 bp, 14 predicted proteins | sample MAT03_FD_78385 | JGI IMG/M metagenome (GOLD analysis project Ga0105046, IMG submission 78385) | Freshwater microbial communities from Lake Fryxell liftoff mats and glacier meltwater in Antarctica - MAT-03 (megahit assembly) | ecosystem: Environmental > Aquatic > Freshwater > Ice > Liftoff...
CTTATCCGCAGTCACCAGACCGGGCAAGCCGTCTCGGGTTGCCCATCAGGTGCCAGTTCTCGGTCGGATAAGGTGCGGCGGGATGATCGGGAGGCGGAAGGAGCAGAGCGGCAACGCCTACGGAGCGAGCTTTCTTGAGCTCTTCTTCGACCTGGTCTTCGTTTTCGCGGTCACCCAGATCTCGCATCTGCTGCTCGACGACCTGAGCTGGATCGGCGCGGTTAAATCGGCGATCATGCTGCTGGGCGTCTGGTGGGCCTGGAACCACACGACCTGGCTGACCAACGAACTCGATGTGGACGCGGTTCCGGTGCGGCTGACCATGTTCGCCCTGATGCTGGCCGGGCTTCTGATGGCGATCGCCATTCCGGAAGCATTCGGCGAGAGGGCGCTGCTGTTCGCCCTCGCTTACGTGGCGATTCAGGTCGGGCGCACCGCCTTTCTCGCCTTCGTCGCCTCCGATCGCGGCACTCCGGCGCGAAATCGAGCGGTCAGCGTCCTGACCTGGTTCTGTGTTTCGGCGGTTTTCTGGATCGCCGGGGCGCTGGCGGACGATGGCCTGCAGATTGCGCTCTGGGCACTCGCCCTGTTGATCGAATACGCGGGTCCGCTTTTTACCTTTCGGGTGCCGGGCCGGCCGGCGCTCGCCCCCGAAGATTGGGATCTCGGAACCGAACACTTTGCCGAGCGCTTCGCGCTGTTCGTGATTATCGCGCTGGGCGAATCGATCATCCTCACAGGCACAACCGCGGCCGACCTCGACCTGGATGGCGCTGTGTTCGCTTCGCTGCTGTTCGCCTTCGTCGGGACCGCGGCGCTTTGGTGGCTCTACTTCTCCGAAATCGCCGGTCGTGCCTCCAGAGGTCTGGCGGAATCCGAGGACTCGACTCTGGTTGCCCGCGACGTCTTCACTTACGGCCACGCGCTGATCATCGCCGGAATCATTCTGTTCGCAGTCGGCGACGAAATAGTGATCGCTCACCCGCGCGAAGCCCTTGACGGAGCCGAACTGCTGACTGTCATTGCGGGGCCGGTCTTCTATGTGCTCGCGCAGTCCCTGTTGGCCTGGCGGATGACCGGGCGCTTCAGTTCGAGGCGAACGATCGCCGTTGTCGGCTTGCTCGCGGTCGGCCTGGTCGGCCTGGCCGGGGCGCAGGCGATGGTCATCGGCGGCCTGCTGGCCACAGTGCTGGTGGCGCTTGCGATTGCCGACCACCGTGGCTTTGCGCGTCAGAACGCGAAGCGCGCCGACGCGAAGCGCGCCGCTGCGACGTGAACCGGAGGAGGCTTCTAACGACCGGACTGGGGGTCGCCGCAGGATCGTTGCTGGCCGGCTGCCGGGTCCCGTTCACCGGTGAGGATGAAGAAGGCGAGCTGCCCGGTTCGCTCCCGGACTTTGGCGTCCCGCAGCCGACCGCCTACCTGCGGACCAACTGGTCCCGTGACCCGTTCGCGCTCTGTTCCTACTCCTGCCTGCCCCCGAGCCGCCTGGGTGCCAGTGCCCGCGCGATGCTGGCGGAGCCGGTCCGCGGGCGGCTTTTCTTTGCCGGAGAAGCAACCTCGACCAACAGCCCGGCGATGGTCCATGGGGCGCTCGAGTCGGGGTTGCGCGCCGCACAGCAGATCGTGGCCGTCGGGCGACGCGGGGCCGCGGTCACTGTGGTGGGGGCCGGAGCGGCCGGTCTGGCATGCGCACGACAGCTGGTCGATTCGGGATTCGAGGTGACTGTGGTCGAGGGTCGAGGCCGGATCGGCGGACGACTGTGGACCGAGGAAATCGACGGAATGCCGGCAGAGATGGGCGCTTCCTGGATCCACGGACAGCGGGGCAATGTGTTGACCGAGTTGGCCGACCGCTTCGGTGTGGATCGGATTCCGTTTGAGTACGAATCGAGCTTCCCTGCGCCGGGTCAGGCCAGGGCGGCCGCGACGGGCCGCCGCCAGCTGAACCGCGGACTTGAGTCCTTCAGCCCGCGGCGGAGCAAAGCCGCGACGACACCGATCGCCGACCTCCTGCCCCGGCGACGGACGCCGGGCCTGGAGTGGGCGATCGATTCGGAATTGGTTCAGGAGTACGGGGCCGACCCGGAGCGGCTGTCGGTCATGGCGACCGAAGAGGGTGACTGGCTTCGCGGCGGCGATGCGCTGCTCGGTAGCAGCTACACCGGGCTGGTCCGCCAGGCGGCCGGAGAGCTTCCGATCCTCACCGGGATCACCGTCGAGAAGATCGCATGGGGCGAGAGCGGGGTGGAGGTATCCGCCGCCGGGGGCGGCACCTACATCTCCGACCTGGCCGTGGTGACCGTGCCGATCGGTGTCCTCAAGGCGGGCTCGATCGAGTTTGTCCCCGGGTTGCCGGCGAGCAAGATGCAGGCGATCGCTGGGCTCGGGCTCGGTCTGCTCGACAAACTCTGGCTGGCCTTTGACGAGCCGTTCTGGGACCGGAAAGCGGAGATGATCTCCTGGATCGATCCGGAGCGACCGGGCCGCTGGGCGGAGTGGGTCAACGGCTACCGGGCCTTCGGCAAGCCGGTGCTGCTCGGCTTCAACGGCGGCGACGAGGCGCTACGCCTGGCCGGAGAAGACGACCGGACGGTGATCGAGAGCGGGATGAGGGCGCTAGGCGGGATGTACGGACGCGGCTGAGGCTCAGCCGCGGGGGCCGATTGAGACGCCGCCGGACCGGCGCGGAGTCAGCCCACCCGAGCCGCCGGAGCCACCCGAGCCACCCGAGCCACCGGAGTCACCCGAGCTCTGGCCGGCCACCAGCTTCTGGACGCAGCTCACCCTGCCGTTGCAGTTGCGCAGCGCCTTGACGTCTTTGACCATCAGCCTGAACTCTTTGCCGCGCCGGATCTGCAGACCTTCCAATTCGAAGCGCCGGCCGTTGACGATGATCCCGTCGAACAGGCGCATCTGGCGGGCTGCCACTTTGTAGCGACCCTTGCGGACCTGCGCGGCGATGTTCGTATCGCTGCCCTTGCCGTTCGCCGGCAGGGGGTCGATCCCGCCCGGCCCGAGGTTGAAGACGAAGGAGGTCAGCGCGGTGACCATCGACGGAGTCACGGTCGCGCCCCTGATCCGGGCGAACAGCTGGGCCTCGGCCTTGCCGAGATCCTGGCGCAGCAGCTTCAGACCGCGGGCTTCGCTGATGCAGCCCCACTTCCGGCGGTCCTTCGCGGTCGGCGGGCCGAAGTGAAGCAGGTGGCCGTAGCCGATAGTCGCGTGCCCGGCCGGATCGGCATAAGGGCAGGGGACGAAGCCCTCGAAGGCAGCCACGAAGCGGGTCGTCTTCAGGGTTACGGCATCGGCTGGGCTCGGGACGAGCCCGAGCATAGCCACGGCGATCAGGGCGATCAGGAAACGGCGCACCCGCGAAGGGTAACCGGGTCGCGGCTCCGGGCGGAGACATCCGGCGCGGGCGAAAGATCCGTCCCGATCAGGAGACAGCCGGTTTTCAGCGGGAGTCGAGGTCGACCGTGACCGGATCGGTCTCGTCGATCACGGGTGTGTCGAACGGTTCAATCGGCTCGCCGGGCTGGAGCCTGCTCGCCCGGCGGGCCTTCATCAGCTCGATCGCGACCGGAATCACCGAGAGGAAGACGATCGCCAGCAGGATCAGCTCGATGTTGTTCTTGACGAACTCGATCTGGCCGAGGGAGTAACCGAGCGCCGGTACGCCGACGCCCCAGAGCAGTCCGCCGAGCACGTTGTAAGTGACGAAGGTCCGGTAGTGCATGCGGGAGGTCCCGGCCATGACCGGGACGAAGGTCCGCATCACCGGTACGAAGCGGGCGATCACGACCGTCTTCGGGCCGTGCTTTTCGAAGAAAGCTGCCGATTTGTCAACGTACTCACGGCGGAAGAACCTGCTGTCGGGGCGGTTGAAGAGCGGCGGTCCGAACTTGCGGCCGATCAGGTAGCCGACCTGGTCGCCGGCGATCGCGGCGATCGGAATGGTCACCAGGAGGATCCAGATGTCCGGCAGGATTCCCTGGGCCGAGAGCAGCCCGGCGGTAAAAAGCAACGAGTCGCCGGGCAGGAAGAAGCCGATCAGCAGGCCGGTTTCGATGAAGACGATCGCCAGGATGCCGATCATGCCGAAGGTCTTGATCAGATATTCCGGGTCGATCCAGCTCGGACCGAGGGCCAGCGGCAGGCCGGAAATCAAGTGGTGGACAAAATCCATGGCCAGCAAAGGTACAGGGCGATGCGGTCACTCGGGCGAGCCGTCGTCCGCTGCGAGGCGCTACGATCGACCACGAAGTCGATAGTGCCCCGAAGCAAGGGGCCAGGGAATCCGGTCAAAATCCGGAACTGGCGCGCAGCGGTAGGGACGCATTCAAGGGGACTCAATGCCACTGGACGAAAATCCGGGAAGGCTGTCCCCGAGTATCAGCGTCCAAGTCCGAAAACCTGTCGATTTTACGCCCGCCGGGCGTACCGACAAAACGTGGCCCCGCGTAAGGGCCGCACGGAAACGAAAGCAGTTAAAAATGAATGGATCGTCAGCCGCAAGGCTGGTCCTCGGGCTCGCTTCGGCCGCCCTGCTGTCCCTCTCCCTGATCCCTGCCGCTTCGGCCAAGGTGCCGACCCATGTCCGGGCGGTCACCTGGCAGGGCAAAATCCTGGTCGACCGGGAAATCCGAACGGCTACGACAACGGTGCCGACCAGCGCCAGCGCGTCCTGCTTCGGCGGATCCCCGAGCGACGGTACGAAACGCATTCCCGGTGCGACCGCTCTCGGTGCCCTTCAGGACGCACAGGCCGCGAGCAGCCCGCGCCAGCCACTGCTGCTCACCAACGCCTTCGACTTCGGCCTCGGACTCTGCGGGGTCGGGAATGCTGTTGCGACGGGCGAGCAGTTCTGGGAGTTGACCTACAACCATCAGCCCTCGATGCTCGGGGGTGAAGCTACGGAGGTCGAGCGTAACAGCACCGTGCTCTGGTACCTCTCGCAGTCGTTCAACACATCAAGCCCTGACGAGCTGGAGCTGCGGGCACCGGAGTCCGTCCGCCGGGACGCTGCATTCAAGGTGCGCGTCGTCGCTTACAACGACCAGGGCCGAGCCCGTCCGGTTGAGGGGGCCAAGCTCTCTCTCGCCGGGATCCGTCCGACCAACGTCCGCGGCTACACCACGGTGAGGATCAAGTCCCAGTCCAGGTTCGCAGCGCGGGCCGGGGGACTGATCGTCTCGAACCGCTCCACAGTGAAGGTCCGGCGGTAGGCCGACACCTCGACAGCCGAGCCAAGCGGCCGGGGCGGTTTCTCGCCCCGGCCGTGGCTCTGCTAGCGGTCCTCATCCTGACCGGATGTGGGGTCGGCTTCGGCGCGGGCGATGAGTCCGGCAGCGCCGGGCTGACCGTCACCCGGGACTACGGTTCCCAGGTACTGGTCGATGAGGCCGTCGGTGGCCTGGGCCAGTCGAGCACCGCGATGCGGCTGCTCGACGGGGCGGCCGAGATAGAGACCCGCTACGGCGGCGGCTTCGTCCAGTCGATCGACGGCATCTCCGGGAGCGGTGGAGCCCGCAGCTTCGACTGGTTTTACTTCGTCAACGGGATCGCGGCCGACCGCGGCGCGGCCGAGTATGTCGTCGCTCCGGGCGACCGGATGTGGTGGGATCACCGCGACTGGACCGACGCGATGAACGTCAACGCGGTCGTCGGCTCGTATCCGGAACCGATGAAGAGCGGCTACGAAGGCCGCGAGTGGCCGGTTGTGGTTCAGTGCCGCGAGCAACAGGGCCCCGCCTGCAACCTGGTCAGCGATCAGCTGGCCGCCGACGGGGTCGAAATCTCGACCGGTGAACCCGGGCCGGAAAGCATGCGCGTCATGGTTGGTGCCTGGCCTGCCCTGCGTTCGGATCCGGTCGCTTCGCGCCTGGACGCTGCCCCCGCGGTCAGTGGTGTCTTCGCCAGGTTTGGCCGCGAAGGAGGGGAAGGTGGCTCGGTGACTCTGACCGGGCTCGATCAGCGGGGCGGGGCGGCGGCCGGGTTCGGTCCGGCCACTGGCCTTCTGGCCGCGCTCAGAACCGGTGAAGACCCTCCGGTCTGGGTGATCACCGGAACCGACCCGGACGGGGTTTCGCTGGCCGCCGCCGCGCTCGGGGAGGCCAACCTGCGCCACCGCTATGCGGCCGTGGTCTTCGACGGAAAGGTCGCCTCGCTGCCGATCCCGGACCCAGCGGCGGGGACGGCACCGTGAACGGGATTTCCCCACTGGCCTACGTACCCCGCCGGGCGACGCTCCAGAGCGCCGGCCTCGGTCCGGTCGCACTCTTTCTTGGCGCCTACCTGCTGGTCTGTTTCTTCTCCAGCGATCCGCTCGTGCTGGCCGCCGCCACCACCGGGGCGGCGATCGCCGGCTACGGCTGCGGTGCCGCGCGCGCGGTGCGGTTTTCGCTGCGGCTCGGCTTCGCTCTTGCGGCGGCACTGATCGTAATCAACGGTCTGGTCACCAGTCGCGGCTCGACCGTGCTGCTGCGGCTCGGGGAGTGGCCGATCCTCGGACGAGTGGACGTCACCCTGGAGGCGCTCGCCGCCGGCGCGGTGATCGGCCTGCGCGCGATCGGGACCATGGTCGTGATCGGGGTCTGGTCGGCTTGTGTCGACCCCGACCGGATGCTTCGCGCGGTGTCCGGGGTAGCGCGCCGATCGGCGCTGACCGCGACGCTGATTTCGCGCCTGGTGCCGCTGGCCGCCACCGACTACGCCCGGCTCGGCGAGGCGGCCGGGCTGCGCGGCCCGGGGGCCGCCCCGGTCGGCCGCGCCGCGATGGCCAACCGGCTGCTCGCCGGATCGCTCGACCGGGCGGTGGACGTCGCCGCGACGCTGGAGCTCCGCGGCTACGGCCAGGGAAAGGACGCACCGGCCCGCGATGAGCACCGGGCGCGCTCCAGATTCGACCGGCGATTTCTGGTCGCGGGGGTGGTGCTGATGGCAGCGGCGCTGGCCGCGCTGGTCACCGGAACCGGATCGCTGACGACCTATCCGACGATCGATTACTCGCCCGGGCCGCTTTCGTTCGGGATCGCCGCAATGTTCGCAGCCGGCGGTTTCGTCACCTGGAGGCGCGGCGGATGGAAAGGCAGGCGGGGCGATGGCCGTTGAACCGACCCTCACCCTGAGCGGGGTGAGCTACCGCTACGCCGCCGGCACCACCCCGAGCCTGACCGCGATCTCGGCGAGCATCGACCCCGGCGAGTTCGTGGTGCTGGCCGGTCGCTCGGGGTCGGGCAAGAGTTCGCTGCTTCGCGCGTGCTGCGGCCTCGTACCCCATTTCCACGGCGGTGAGTTCGAGGGCTCGGTAACGGTCGGCGGCCGCGACACCCGGGAGTCGGGCCCGGGCGAACTGGCGGATGTGGTCGGCTACGTGGCCCAGGATCCCGAGACTCAGGTCGTCTCGACCACGGTCGCGGCCGAGCTTGAGCTGCCGCTTCGCTTTCGTGGTGACCGTGCCGCGGCGCGGGCCCGCGCGGTCGAGGAGGTGGCGCTGGCGCTCAACATTCCGCACCTGCTCGGGCGGACTGTGGCGACACTGTCCGGGGGTGAGATGCAGCGGGTCGCGCTGGCTGTGGCACTGGTCACCAGGCCGCCCCTGATCCTGCTGGACGAGCCCACCTCGCAGCTCGATCCGGTCGCCGGCGACGAGTTGATCTGGCTGCTCAGGAGGCTGAACGAGGAGTGGGGGGTGGCGGTGCTGCTGGCCGAGCACCGGCTCGAGCGCTGCCTGGCGGCCGCCGACCGGGTGATCGCCATGGACGGCGGTCGGATCGCCTTCGACGGTCCGCCCCGGCAGTTCCTCGAGTACGCGGTCGCGCAGGATCCGGCGCTGGCGACGCCGGCGGCGCGCATGTTCTCCCTGGCCGGGATCGATCCGCTGCCGGTCGGGGTCCGGGACGCCCGGGCCACCCTGCGGGTAAGGGGCGTCACCCCCGACCCGAGCGCCGCCCCGGACGCCGACGTCCGGAAGACGCCGGACCGCAACGGTCGCGCCCTTAACTGCCGGAACCTCTGGGTGGAACTCGATCCCGGCGACGGACCGGTGGACGTGCTGCGAGGCATCGACCTCGAAATCGACCCCGGCGAGACGGTCGCGCTGATGGGCCGAAACGGAGCCGGCAAGTCGACCCTGCTGAGGGCCGCCGCCGGCCTGATCGAGCCGGTCGCCGGCAGCGTGACTGCCCGTGGTGGCATGGCGCTGCTGACCCAGAACCCCGGTGATTTCCTGGTCCGTGACCGGGTCGGAGACGAGCTTTCCGGCCGCGAGGCCGAGGCTGCGATGGCTGCGGTCGGACTCGATCTGCCTCCCGATGCCGACCCGCGCGACCTCTCCGGGGGCGAGCGTCAGCGACTCGCCCTGGCGATCGCCCTGGCCGGACGGATGTCGGGCGAGGCCCTGCCCGACCTGGTCGCGCTGGACGAGCCGACCCGCGGCATGGACCGCGGCCTCAAGGACGGACTCACCGGACTGGCGCGGGAGCTGGCCGGCCGCGGCGCGACGGTGCTGATCTCGACCCACGACGTCGAGTTCGCCGCCAACTTCGCCGACCGGGTCGTTCTGCTCGGGGATGGTGAGCTGATCGCCGATGCGCCCGCCGCGGAGGTGCTGTCCGGAGGGTGGTACTTCGCATCGGAGGTCGCCCGCGTGCTGAACCTGCCCGGTCTGACCGGGGTGGAAGCGGGCGCCCGCATGCTCGGCGGCGGGAGTGGCCGGCCAGCCGCAGACCGCCACGGACCGGAGCCGGCGCCGTGAGCTGGCAGGCCGGCACGCTGGCCCTGGTGCTGCTGATGATCGGTGCGGGAATGCTCTGGTACGAGCGCTCGCGCCCGCCGTCGCAGATCGTCGCCCTGGTAGCTGTGCTGGCGGCGCTGGCGGTGGCCGGACGGATCGTGCTGGCCCCGATCCCGAACGTGGTCGCGACCACCGACATCGTGCTGATCTCCGGTTACGCGCTCGGCCCGGCGCCGGGCTTCGCGGTCGGAGCGCTCGGCGGCCTCGTTTCCAACTTCTGGCTGGGCCAGGGCGTCTGGACCCCGTGGCAGATGGTCGGCTGGGGAATGGCCGGTATCGCCGGCGGTTTGCTCTGGCGGGTGACCCGCGGAAAGGCCGACCGGTTGACGCTCGCGGCGGCCTGTGGAGCCGCCGGACTGGTCTTCGGAATGTGGATGAACTTTCAGACAATGGTCAGTTTCGGAGGGGAGATATCGCTGGAGCGATACCTTGCACTACAGGTAAGAGCGATTCCTTTCGACCTGGCACACATAACCGGAAACATCATCTTCGCCCTGGCGGCCGGCCCGGCCATGGTTGCCGCGCTGCGCCGTTTCCGCGAGCGGTTCGAGTGGCGGCAGGCGACCGGCCTGGCCGGCACGCTGCTGGTAGTGCTCGCGCTCGGCACGATCACCCTGGCCCCTCCGGCGAAGGCCGACCCCGGCCCGGCCGTGAAAAAGGCGGCCGGATGGCTGAAAAGTCAGCAGAACACCGACGGCGGCTTCCCGGTTTCGCCAGATGGTGATTCCTCGGTATCGATCACGGCGCGGACGATGCTCGGGTTGGCCGCGGCGGAGATAAACCCGCTCGACGTACGCAGCGGGGACAAAAGCCCACTGGCCTTCCTCCGTGAAAAGCGCCAGGAAATCAACGACGCCAACGACCTTGCCCTGGTGATCCTCGCGCTCGACACCGTCGGCAGCGACCCGCGCGCTTTCGAAGGCCGCAACCTTGTGGAGGCGCTGACCAATCGCCGGGGAAACAACGGCTCTTTCGGCAACAAGGTCAACGTCGCCGCTTTCGCGGTGCTCGCCTTCCGCTCGGTGGACGCTCAGGCTGCGGCCCAGGCGAGTGCCCGCTGGCTGCGCAAGGTTCAAAATCGCAAGGGGACCGGTAAGGGCGGTTGGGGGATCGCCGACGGCGCCATCAGCGATCCGGACTCGACCGGCACCGTGCTCCAGGTGGTCAGCGCTCCCAAGTCGGTCGGACCGGCGTTCCTGTTCCTGAACCGCAATCAGCAGTCGAGCGGCGGCTTTGCCAACAACGGATCGGTCAACTCGCAATCAACCGGCCTGGTGCTCCAGGGCCTGGCCGCGCGTGGGCGGTTCCCCGGCGCGATCAGCAACAACGGCAATACAGGTCTCGACTACCTGTGGGCCCGGCAGCAGGACGACGGCAGCATCTGGTACTCGAAGGCCTCCGACCAGACCCGGGTCTGGGTAACGGCCGATGCGCTGGTCGGCATGGCCGGCGCATCGCTTCCGGTCGGCGAGCCCATCCGCGAACCGAAGCCGAAGCCGGGGCCTGATCCCACGACGCCGCCCGACAGCGGCGGCTTCATCCCCGATCTTTCCGGCGGCGGCTCGCCCTCGACCGGCAGCGGCGCGCCGAACCCGAGCCCGCCGGCCAACAACGTTCCGGGTGACGGCGTCAACCCGACGCCGGATTCGGTACCGCCGACCGGCGTCACCCCGCTCGAGACTGCGGTACCGCCGATTCCGGTGATCCCGAGTGCCGATCTGGTCGCCGCTTCGCAGGCCGGCCCGAGTCCGTCGCCGGTGCTGGCGATCCTGATCGGCCTGCTTGTCTGGGGCGGATTGGCTGGTGGCACCGTCCTGCTGGTCAGACGCAGAGGGTGGTGAACTGATGCTCGCGCGCGGGCAGGCGCTGGAAGCAATCGCCGGCGAAAAGTTCGAGGTGGTCGTGATCGGCGGCGGGATTACCGGGGTCGGGGTTGCGCTTGACGCCGCTTCACGCGGCTACTCGGTCGCCCTGCTCGAGGCCCGTGACTACGCGATCGGGACGTCCTCGCGCTCTTCGAAGATGGTTCACGGCGGACTGCGCTACCTCGAGAACTTCGACCTCGGGCTGGTCCGAGAGGCGCTGCTCGAGCGCCAGCTGATGGTCGAGCTGGCGCCGCAGCTGGTCTATCCGACACCGTTCCTCGTACCGACACTCGGCGAGGCGAAGCCGGACCGCAAGATCGGGATCGGGCTGAACGCCTACGACGTGCTGGCCGGGGTCGGTGGCGGTCACGGACGAACCCGCCGGGAGACCCGCCGCCTCGGTCGCCAGGCCGAAGCGGAGGGAAACTGGTCACCGGACCGCCACCGCACGATCGACCGCGACGAGATGGTTGATCTGGTCCCGGCTCTGGCCGATCTCGAACCCGAGTCCGCCTACATGTTCTACGACTGCCAGACCGACGACGTGCGGCTGGTCCTGACCGTGCTTGGCGAAGCCCAGCGCTTCGGCGCCGTCAGCGTCAACCGGGCCCGGGTGACCGGCGTGAGCGAGAAGAACGGACGCGCCACCGCGGTCGAGTTCGAGGATGGCGCCTCCGGTGAGGCGATGACTGTCTACGCCGACAACGTGGTCAACGCGACCGGGGTCTGGGCTGACCGGATCCGTCCCGGTGAGATCCAGGACGAAGAGGACATTCCGAAGATCGCCCCGAGCCGCGGCGCCCACATTCTGCTTTCGACTGACGATCTCGACATGGGCAGCGCCGCCTGCGTCGTTCCGGCCGGCGAGGGCCGCAGCATCTTCGCCCTGCCCTGGTACGGCCGGACTCTGGTCGGCACCACCGACGTTGACCACGAAGGCTCGATCGAGGAGGTGCCGCCGACCGGGGAGGACATCGGCTATCTGCTCGACTCGGTCAATAATTTCGCCGGGACCTCGCTGAGCGACTCCGACATCGTCGGGGCCTACGCCGGGGTGCGACCGCTGATCAGCACCGGTGACCCGCGCAAGTCGGTTGACATATCCCGGCGGGCCGAGCTCTACGAAACCTCGTCGGGAATGCTGACGATCACCGGCGGAAAGCTGACCACCTGGCGGCGGATGGCCAAGCAGACGGTTGACCGGATCGTCGAGCGCGCCGGCCGCAAGGCCCGCTGCCAGACGGCCGAGATCCCGCTCGGCATGGAGATCGAGCCGGAGCGACTCAACGCGCCGGACGGGGTGGGGGAGGACTCGATCCGCCAGCTCGCCTTCCGCTACGGCCACGCCGCCCGATCGGTGCTGCAGCTCGCCTCGACCGACCCCCGGCTGGCCGAGCAGATCCTCCCCGGGATGCCGGACCTGAAGGCCGAAGTGGTCTTCGCGGTGGAGTACGAGCAGGCCCGGTCGGTCGCCGACGTGCTGCTGCGGCGGACCCGGATCGGGCTGACCTCGGCATCGAGCCTTTCGACCGCCGATTCGGTCCGTGAAGTGGCCGAACTGACCGGCGGACCGCTGGGCTGGAGCCCGGGGCAGGTCGCCGCCGAGGCCGAAGCCTGGGCAGAGACGGTGAGGGCCGAGGGGCTGAACCCCGGCGGTCTTCACTAACCTCAACCTTCGAATCATCAACAGACACCGGAGCCGTATCCGCGGTCGAGACATAGATGCTGCGCATCGCCGTCCGCGACGAAGGCCCGAGACACCAAGGAGAACAACATGACTGACTTTGAATCGAAGACCCTCGCGGAACTTCATGAACTCGCCGCTAAGGCAGGCATCGAAGGATTTCGCCGCAAGCGCCGTGAAGACCTGGTTGACGAACTCGACACCTCGGGAGGCGGCTCGGGCAGCGACTCGGACGGCTCGGGTGACTCGGGTGACGGCGGCGAGTCCGAAGGCGACCGGCCGCGCCGGCGTCGCAGCCGCGGAGGCCGCGACCGCTCCCGGCGTGGCGGCGGCGGACAGTCCTCCGGCGGAGACAAGGATCGCGACCGCAAGGACCGCGACCGTGATGACAGCAAGGACGAGGAAGCCGATGAGCTCAGTGACGCCGCCGGCGTGCTTGAGGTTCAGCCTCGCGGCAGCGGTCTGATCCGCGGCGAGGGCCTGCCCGAGGCCGGGGTGTACGTTTCACCGGCCCAGATCCGCCGCTGCGAACTGCGCTCCGGTGATCAGGTGGCGGGTCCGGTTCGACCGGCCCGGCGCGGCGAGCGCCGCCCGTCCCTGGTCCGGGTCGAGACCGTCAACGGCGAGCCGCCGACCGACGAGCGCGGCCCGGCCTTCGAGGGCCTGACCGCGATCGCCCCTCACCGCCAGATCCCGATCAAGGCCGACGGCGAGGACCTGCTCGCCCGCGCCGCTGACCTGCTCGCACCGCTCGGCTTCGGCCAGCGGGTGCTGGTTGAAGCGTCACCGCGCTCCGGCCGGACCACACTGCTGAAGTCTCTGACCAAGGCGATCGTCGCCGGGTCCGAGGAAGGACCGGAAGTGATCGTGCTGCTGGTAGACGAGCGGCCCGAAGAGGTGACCGCGTGGACCCGCGAGGTGACCGGTGCCGCGATCGAAGCCGCACCGGCCGATCTCGGCGCCAACGAGCAGGTCAAGGTCGCCGAGCGCGTGCTGGCCAAGGTCCGCCGCCAGGCCGAGGCCGGGGATGACGTCGTCCTCGTCGTCGACTCGCTGACCCGCTTGGGCACCGCTTATGGCGAAGCCGGCTCGATCAAGCCTTTCTTCGGCTCCGGACGTGAACTCGAAGAGGAGAGCGCCGGTTCGGTCACCGTGATCGCGACCGTGCTTTCCGGTATCGAGGGCGATCAGGCCGTGCTCGAAGCGGTCCGCACAACCGAGAACTCGACGATCAGGCTTGATGCCGATCTGGCAGCCGCCGGAATCGCGCCGTCAATCGACGCGTCGGCCTGCACGATCTCCGGCCAGGAGAATCTGATCAGCGAGGCCGCGGTCGAAGGCCTGCGCAAGCTGCGGGCCGATCTGGCCGGGATGGAGCCGAAGGCCGCCGCCGAGAAGATCGCCGGGCTGATCAAGGACTCCGAGTCCAACCAGCAGTTGCTCGAAAAGCTCTAAGCGCTCAGCGGCGGAAGGAAACGCGGCGCCAGGAGGGCTCTTTGGCGAGTTCGATCATCTCCGGGCCGCGGTCGGGCTGGATGTAGCCGAAGCTCTGGCGGCGCTCGTCGAAGACGATGTCGAGTTCGCCTTCCTTGACCCGCTGGTCGAGCCAGGCGCCGCGGAAAACGAGCCGGCGGATCCAGTGGACGAAGCTCTGGTTGGAGGGCCCCGCGAGGTCCTCCCAGTGATGATGGACGTGGACCCCGAGCCCTGAGGAGGGCTCGTCGATCTCGCCGCTCACCGCGAGGTGGAGCAGGTCGTGGATCTCGGCGTGGGTCAGTCCGGGTTCGACGAATCCGAGGCGGACTGCCGCCTGCTCGACACGCTGACTGAAGTCGCGCTCGTTGAAGGCGAACCGGAGTTCGCCGTACTCGAGCACGTAGTCCGTGCCCGACTCGTAGTTGCCTCTGCGGGTTGTCTTTCGTTCCAAGTTGAAGCTCTCTTGCGCCTTCGGGACTGGTCCTGAGGCGCAGTGGGCATCATGCCTGCATGCCGGTCTACGCGCCTTCGGCTGCCCGGCCCTGAACGCTGCTTTGCGTGCTGCACGGCCCGTTTCACCGGGGGCGAGTTCCGTCGGGCCGAGACTCAGCGGGTCATGGGGCGTCCCGCTGCGCGGAGATTTCGAGGCCTGGCCGAGAGCACGGTTCTCGGGATCGAGGTGCCTGTGGCGGGCTCCGGGCGCTCCCGACTGCTCGGCCTGGCCTGGCTGGATCTCGATCAGGCGGGCCATGGACTGCTGCTGCCGCGCTGCCGGTCAGTCCACACCTTCGGCATGCGCTTCCGGCTTGACCTGTTCTTCCTCGACGGCGACGGGCGGTTCCTGGAGGTCCACCGTTCGGTCGGCCCGCGGAGGGTCGTCTCCCGTCGCGGGGCGCGAGCGGTGCTGGAGCTGCCCGCGGGGGGAGAGACCGGGCCGGCCGGGACTTAGGACGACATGCTTCCCGAAACGAAAGAGATCGCCCGACTCGTGATCTGCGAGGACGACCGCGCGACGCTCGATCTGCTCTGTGACCATCTGCTGGCCGACCGCTTCGGCGTAATGGCGGCGCCGACCGCCGCCGACGCGCTGCGGCTCTGCCAGTACGGATCGCCCGACCTGCTGCTGCTCGACCTGACCCTGCCGGATGCCTCCGGCCTGGACGTTCTTCGTGAGATCCGCAACCCCGACTGCGCGGTCAGTCGCTTCGACTCGAGGCTCGGCGTGATCGTGCTGAGCGGGCGCGGCACAGAGCGCGACCGGGTGCGCGGGCTCGAGCAGGGCGCCGATGATTACGTGGTCAAGCCGTATCACTACTCTGAGCTGCTCGCCCGGATCGGCGCGGTGCTCCGCCGCCGGCGCTCCAACACCAACAAGGTGACCCGGGTGGCCGAGATCGAGATCAGTCACGCCGAGCGCTCGGTCGCGGTCGACTCGCGGCCGGTCGAGCTTTCGGCGAAGGAGTTCTCCCTGCTGGGGGTGCTCGCCGCCGAGCCGACCAGGGTCTTCACCAAGGAGGAGTTGCTGCGCGACGTCTGGGGCTATCGCTCGATCGGTCACACCCGGACCCTTGAGGCTCATGCCAGCCGGCTGAGGCGCAAGCTCGACCCGGACACCGGCCGCTTCGTGATCAACTGCTGGGGCGTCGGCTACAGGCTGGTCGAGCCGTGAGGCGGGAAACGGCATGAGCCCCGAGCCGTGGACAGCCCTGCTGCTGGTCGCGGCGCTGTTCGTTGCCGAAAGGTGGCGAAACGTCCGGCGGCGCTCGGCCCTGAACCGCGCGCTCCACGAGATTCGCCGGCCGCTTCAGGCGCTGGCCCTGCTCACCCCGGCGCCGCCGGCTCTGGCCGGTCACGGCCGCCTGCCGCGGGCTCCCGGCCCAATTGCCGATCCGGTCGGTGAGCCGGTTCTCCAGGCGATCAGCGCGGTGCGAGAACTCGACCGGGAGCTGAACGGCGGACCGGGGCCGGCCTCCCGCTCCGAGATGATCGCCTGCCGGCTGATGGCCGATGCCTGCGTGCGGCGGTGGCAGTCGCGTGCGCACCTGTCCGACGCCTCGATCCGGCTCGAATGGACCGGTCCGGACGTGCTGGTTCGCGGGGACGGGGTGGCGCTCGCCGCGGCGCTTGAGAACGCAATCGTCAACGCGATCGAGCACGGCGGCCCGGCGATTACGGTCAGCGGGCGCGGGGTTGGCGGCCGGGTCCGGATCGAAATTGGCGACAACGGTCGGAACGCC
>Ga0105046_10008570_pt1 | contig 16058 bp, 10 predicted proteins | sample MAT03_FD_78385 | JGI IMG/M metagenome (GOLD analysis project Ga0105046, IMG submission 78385) | Freshwater microbial communities from Lake Fryxell liftoff mats and glacier meltwater in Antarctica - MAT-03 (megahit assembly) | ecosystem: Environmental > Aquatic > Freshwater > Ice > Liftoff...
GGATGACCCGACGACGATGACGACGGACGATCCGACGACGATGACGACGGACGATCCGACGACGATGACGACGGATCCGATGGACACCGGCGACGAGTGCCCGATGGGCTCGGAGTGCATGGACGACACCATGTGTGGCGCCGGCGAGACGTGTCTCGGGTGCATCTGCATCGGTGGCGCGGAGACCGGGACCACCGAGTGCGGCACCAACGTCAGCACGATGAACGTGGCGTGCGACGACTGCTCGCACATGAACTGCTGTCCCGAGGTCCAGGGCTGCTTCGGCGACGAGACGGTGATGATGAACACGCCGTGTCTCGAGCTGAACAACTGCATCGCGATGAGCTGCATGACGGCAACGACGATCGAGGAGCTACAGACGTGCGTCGATGCGATGTGCGCCGACTTCGCGGATCAGCTGCAGGCGTGGCTCGCGTTCAACCAGTGCCTCGCGACGAGCTGCATGGCGCAATGTGCCGGCTGAGCGGTGCGACAGTGGGTGCGGCGTCGCGATGCTCGCGGCGCTGTTCCTACTCTCGCTCGCGGGGTGTGAATCGAAGCCCGCGCCGGAGCCGACCCCGGCGCGTGGCGTTGCTCTCGCCGAGCTGACGTGGATCGAGGCCGAGGCGGTGCTCACCGCGGACGCCGTCGTCGTGCTCCCGATCGGCGCCGCGGCGAAGGAGCACGGCCCGCATCTGCAGCTCGACAACGACTGGTTGCTCGCCCAGTACTTCGCTCGGCGCGTGCGCGAGGCAGCCGACGTCGTCGTCGCGCCGACGCTCGGCTATCACTACTATCCGGCGTTCGTCGAGTATCCCGGCTCGACGACCTTGTCCGAGACGACTGCGCGTGATGTCGTGGTCGACATCGTGTCGAGTCTCGGGGCCCACGGACCGCGGCGCTTTTATGTGCTGAACACGGGGGTGTCGACGACGAAGCCGCTGCAGGCGGCGGCGGAGGTGCTGCACCAGCGCGGCATCCTGCTCGGCTACACCGACATCCTCGCGATCGCGGGCCCGGTCGAGGCGAAGATCACCGAGCAACCCGGGGGCAGTCACGCCGACGAGATCGAGACGTCGCTGATGCTGTACATCGCGCCGGACACCGTCGACATGACGAAGGCCGTGCGCGACTGGGCACCGAAGACGAAGCAGGGCTTCTCGCGCACGCCTGACGGCGCGGGTCACTACAGCAAGTCGGGCGTGTGGGGCGACGCGACGCTCGCGACGCGTGACAAGGGTGAGATCCTCGCCGAGGCGATGGTCACGGGCATGCTCGCGGAGATCGAAACCCTGCGCAGCTCACCGCTTCCGCCCCAGCGATGAAATTCTCGCCGGAATCGTGAGCCGTTTTGGTCGTCGTGTACGACTGAGGGCCGTAGCCTATGACGATGGCACGCTCCACCAGCATGCTCGCGCTCGTCGCCGTCGCGCTCGCGCCGGCGGTCGCTTCGGCCGATGCGATCGACGATCTCGCCCCCGGCACCTGGTACGAGATCCCCGACACGCCGATGCGGGCCGTGTGTCCGCCGGACACCAAGCAGTACGAGTGGAGCTACTACTGCAACAACGCGATCCTCGCGTGGGGAGGCGGTGCGATCGACACGACGCGCGGACGCCTGATCGTGTGGGGCGGAGGCCACGGCGACTATTGGGGCAACGAGGTCTACGTCTTCGATCTCCATGCACTCGAGTGGTCGCGGCCGTGGGGGCCGACTCCCGACGCGCAGATCCCCTCGGGCGGTACGCACGAGGTCTACGACGACGGCAACCCCGGATCGCGCCACACGTACTCGGGGCTCGTGTACGTGCCCGCGCCGCACGACGCGATGATCTCGATGGGCGGTGCGCTGTGGCAGTCGGGCTTCTTCGCGGCCGGCGTATGGAGCTTCTCGTTCGGCGACAACGCGTGGACGCGACTCGCCGACGGACCCTCGGCGGGCGAGGGCTACGGCGATCCGCTCGTGTTCGACCCGGTGACGGGGCACGTGTTCCGGCGCAGCAACCAGCGGATGCTCGAGTACGATCCTGTCAGCGACACGTTCACGGATCGCTGGCAGAGCGACGGTGGCTTCTGGGCATCGAACGTCGCGGCGGCGCTCGATCCCGACGCGCGGCTCATGATCATCGTCGGCGACGGACGACTCGACACCTACGACATCGCGACGGACACGTACGTGATCGACGTGCCGATCGAAGGCGCCGACGTCGAGTCGGTGCTCGGCGGTGGCAGTCCCGGTGTCGCGTTCGACGGCGAGCGGTTCGTGCTGTGGGGCGGTGGGCTCGAGGTGTACACGTACGATCCCGTCGCCTCGACGTTCGCGCTGCACGAGATGCAAGGCGACGACCCGGGCACCATCAGCGCGTCGGGTGGTGCGTTCGGCCGCTTTCGCTATGTGCCGACGCGGAACGTGTTCGCGTGGGTCGACACCGCGGATGCGAACGTGTTCGTGCTGCGCATGAGCGAGGGCACCGGCGTGCCGCCCGGCGACGACACGACCGGTGGCGAGTCGGGCGGCAGCGACGGCGGGGCCGATACCAGCACCAGCGGCACCGGTGGATCGGGCGCGACGACGAGCGCGACGGGTCCGGATCCGACAGGCGCGGATCCGACTGTGGCCATGACGACGACGACCGCCGACGAGACCACCGGCGGTGCGGCGAGCGACGACGCCCCGAGCGGTTGTGGCTGCCACGCACCGGGTCCCGGCGCGCTCGCGAGCGGGCTCTTCATGCCGCTGCTCTGGCGTCGCCGACGGTGAGCCGTTTCGGTCGCCTCGCGCGACCACACCGGCACCGATGATGCTGCGTCGACTCACCCCCCTCGCGGTCGCGTCCCTGTGTCTGCTGCCCGCGGTCGCGCATGCGCTCGACGAGCCCATCGCGTACATCCGGTGCCCGCGTACGACCGAGTCGATCGATCTGCCGAGCGGCACGACGATGCTCGGCCTCGACGTCTACGACGTGCTACCCGACGTCACGCACTTCTTCTCGGGGTTCGCGGCGCCGTGCGATCTCGTGCTGCGCCAGCCCGACGGCACCGAAGCGGTGCTCTACGACTGCACGAGTGAGTCGACGGACGAGGCCGGCTGCGCGGCGATGGACCCCGCCGTGTCGTTCGACGGCGAACGGATCGCGTTCGCGGTGTTCCGCGGCCCGCTCGAGCACGGCTCGGAGAATTTCTCGGTCGCCGTCGGTGGCGACGACGCGTGGCACGATCTGCCCGGGCGCAATATCGCGGCGACCGAGGCCGAGCTGTGGCTGGTCGACGTCGCGACCGGCGAGCTCACGGCGCTGCCCCATGTCGAAGCGACGTTCGACGCCGGGCCGGCATGGCTCGCCGACGGTCGCATCGCGTTCACGTCGACGCGCGACGGCAATCGTTCGACGATGGTGTTCGGCACCAACAGTGCGGGCCTCGGCTCGCGGATCTGGGCGTTCGATCCCGACGGCCGCAACCTCGATCTCGCGAGCAACCACTCGCTGTCGCAGGAGCAGCATCCGCTGGTGCTCCGCGATGGTCGGGTCGCGTACTCGAGCTGGCAGATCTTCGGCGGCATCACGTTCCGCTACACCAACGGCAGCCCGGGAGGCTTTGGCACGATCGGCAACCACTTCAACATCTTCGTGCAGGCGCCCGACGGCGCCCAGCCGTTCGCGTTCTACGGCCAGCACTGCGGCGACCACTATCCGATCACGAGCGCCGGCGTCGATCACAAGGCGGCGCACTTTCTCGCGCAGGACAGCAATGGTCGCGTGTGGTTCAACGACTACTACCGCGGCAACAACAACTCGTTCGGCAACGTGGTCGGTGTGATGCCGGAGCCCGAGGGCCGCGAGGGCATCCTCGATCCGAAGGCCTCGCTCGCCGATCTATACGCGCCGAGCGACATCGTCTCGCTGGCGACGTGGTCGACGAGCAGCGACAACTTCGCGGGACCGATGGCCGATCCCGAGTACGTGCATCCCGAGTACGCCGACCCCGTCGTGTTCGCGGGTAAGCTCGGGCATCCGACCGCGCTGCCCGATGGTGGGCTCGCGGTCGTGTGGGGCAAGGGTGCGTGCAGCACCGTCGCGGGCAACGAGATCTTCGATCACCTCGGTCTGCCGGTGCCGCCGGCGACGTCGGGCTCGGGGCAGGGCGTCGCGGCGAACGTGTTCACGCAGCTCGGGCTCGACACGCCGGCGTGCGATGCCGGCATCTACACGCCGACGACGAGGCCGTCGACACACCCGAGCGATCTCGAGCTCGTCGTCGACTCGGCGCAGTACCACGAGATCATGCCGCGCGCGGTCGTGCCGTACGCGGCGATCCACGGCATGGAGCGGCCGGCGGAGATCATGCGCGCGGACAAGTCGACGTCGCGGCCCGAGCTGCCGGTCGGCGCGCCGTTCGGTCTGCTCGGTGCGGCGTCGATCCTCGATCGCGAGACCCATCCGGTCGGCGGCATCCACTTCGCCGGCGAGCATCAGTTCCACCTGCAGGGCACCGACACGATCAACTACGGCGACGACGATCTGTGTGGCGTGCGGATCCTCGGCGTGCAGCCGAACCGCGGCGACAACACCTACCAGCAGATCGCGAACGTCGCGGGCGAGCGCGTCGTGATCCTCGGCGAATTCGGCGTGCGCAACACCGAGGACGGCGCGCCGCTGGTGGATCCCAGCGGCTTCCCCGACACGAGCTTCCTCGTGCGATTCCCGGCGAACGTGCCGTACTTGATGCAGGGCATCGACTGCGATGGCCGCACGCTCAACACCGATCAGAGCTGGCAGAGCCTGCGACCCGGCGAGATGAAGACCTGCGGCGGGTGCCACGTGCACTCGAAGGACTCGCGCGTCGAGTTCGAGGAGACGTTCGCGGCGCTGCCCGACTACCCGGTGATCGGGCTCGGCGAAGGCACCGTGCCCTTGCTTGCTGGCTCGGGTGAGGGCGGGCCGGCCGTGCGCGAGGTCGATGGCTACGCGCTGCAGATCGACTTCGAGCGCGACATCGTGCCGATCTTCGAGACGCGCTGTCAGCAGTGCCACGCTGGGGACACGCCGGCCGGATCGCTCGCGCTCGATCGCCCCGGCATCGAGGAGGGATCGACGTGGTGGTGCCTCGTCGCCGATCGCGGGCAGTCGTGCGTGCCCGAGGGGCAGCGCATGGTGACGACGAACGGCACGTCGTTCCGCCGCCCGCAGCTCACGCGCTACCTACGGGCCTTCAACGCGCTCGGCAGCCCGCTGTACTGGAAAGCGAAGGGCGAGCGCACCGACGGCAACACCGACGACACGTTCGACGACAGCAGCATGCCCGACGATCGCGATCTCGACTTCGGCGCGGTGCATGCGACGACGATCACACCCGAGGAGCTCGGGCTGTTGTCGCGGTGGATCGACATCGGTGCGCCCGGTGGGCCGCAGGAGCTGACCGACACCCAGAAGCCGACGCTCACGCTCGCGGCGCTGTACGAGGGCGCCTCGGTGACCGCGCTCCGCGTCGGCACGGTCGACATCCCGAGCGGGATCGATTCGGCTTCGCTCGTGGTGTGCATCGTCGACGACGCGGGTGCGTGCGCGACGATGCTCGCGCAAGGTGGGGCGCTGCCGCACGACGTGCTCGAGATTCCGGTCGCGCTCGACGATCCGGAGGTCGAGGTGCTCGCGCGCGTGCGCGACATCGCGGGCAACGAGACCGAGCTGCGGCGGACGGTGCGATGGTTGCTCGACTCGCCGCTGCCGCCGGATCCCGCGGGCACCGAGACCGGCGCGGACGAGAGTGGATCGGGATCGGCGAGCAGCGGCGATGCGAGCGCGGGCTCGGTGACGAGCGCCGGTAGCGAAGGCACGTCGGGTGGCGGTGCGGCGAGCGACGATGGCGGTGGCGGCTGCGGCTGCACGACGTCGTCGCCGAGTGCGTCGTGGCTCGTGCTGCTCCTCGCGGGTCTGCGTCGCCGCCGACTACGGCTCGACGAGCGCCGCGCGTGATTGCTCGCGCACGGTCTCGTTGCCGGCGCCGTCGCGTACCGTCACGCGCATCGTCGCCGACTCGGGCACACCCGCGAGCGCGACCTCGACGACACCGGCGAGGGCCGCAGTTGGTCCGGCGAGCTCGGTCCAGCCAGCGCCGGTCGACCACTCGATGCGCAGCGACTCCGCATCGATGCCGTCGCCGACATCCGCGGTGCCGATCGCGAGCACGTCGCCGGAGATCCGCGCGACGACGATCGGTGCCCATGTGTCGCGCACGAACGCGTCGCCCGCCGCAACCCCGGTGTCGATCCACCGCGCGAGCACACGCAGCTCTTCGGGTGTGATCGTCGTCGGATGATCCTCACCGAAGTCGATGTCGTCGTCGGCATCTGCGTCGGTGCGACCGTCGGTGCGCGCGTTGGCGGCCTTCCAGTAGAGCAGGCTGCCGAGCGCGGCATGGAACCGCACGAAGCGCGAGAGCTGCGGCTTGCGCAGCGCGCCCAACACCGGCACCTGCTGCGCCACGGGCACGTAGGCCTGCGCATAGTCGGCGGCGAGTCGCCACCACGTGCCGCCCGGATCGGTGCTCGCGAGATCGAGCGGAAGCTCGGCGGCCGGCGCGTCGCCGCCGTGGCACGAGGTGCAGTGCGCGTCGAGGATCGGCTGGACGTCACGCGCGTACTCGAAGGCGATGCCGAAGCCGTCCTGCTCCTCGGTGGTGTCACCCGCGAGCAGCGGCACGACACCCGCGCCCGCGAGGATCGGCGCACTGCCATACGCGGCGGTCTCTTCGAAGCGCAGCGGCAACGTCGATCGCACGTGGCATCCGCCGCACGTGCGGTCCTCGCCCGGTCGCAGCGAGAAGGGCACCTGCGATGCGGTGAGCGTGCGGCCCTCGCAATCGATGCCCGCGACGACGAGCGGTGTGTCGGCGGGCACACGCACGCGGAACGAGGTGTCCGGATCACCGAGCGGATCGAGCACCGGCATGCCGCCCGCCGACTTGCGCACGCGCAGCTCCGCGAGAATGCGCATGCGATGGCCCATCGCCGAGAAGAGCTCCGTGGCGTCGCCCGCGACGTTCGGTGCGAGTGCGGCAATGCGAACCCCACACACGTCGTCGTCGGTCCATTGGGCCGTGTGGGCGCCCTGCAGCGCCCACGCGATCTCGCTGCCGAGCGGGTTGCCGTCGAGGCTGCGCGTCTCGTGCTGCAGCAGCGACGATCCGCCGAGGATCGCGAACGGTGTCGCGAACGGCAGGGCTTCGTCGTCGGCGCGGCGATGGGCGGGCTCGATCGGCGCGGGCGTCGGAGTACCGAACACGTCGGCGAACGGCTCGACGCGGCGCGGCATGATCTCGTGGTACTCGATGCGATCGATCACGGACTCGAGCGCTGCGGGGTGCTCGATGGGTAGCGTGCTCGCGCGGAAGATGCCGACGTCGCACCCGGGGTTGTCGACGCCGAGCGTCTCGAGCACGTTGAGCGGCACGAGCCCGCCCATGCCGTTGGTCGCCGGTGGTGGAGGATCGCCGAGCAGGCCCGCGTCGCCTCCGATGTCGCTGCACGCACCCTTCGCCCACGCGAGCAGCAGCGTGCCGCTCGCTTCGGTGCTCGGATCGCGGACGCGACCGGCGAACACGAGCGGATCGGCGTACCCCGGCAGCATGATCGTCGGTGCGCCCAGCGGCCCACCGAAGCCCATGTAAAACGGTGCCCACGGCGTGAGCGCGACCATGTCGCTCGGGCGGAACACGTCGCCGGGATCCACGGTGTGCGGCGCGGGTCCCTCGCGACCATCGGGATCCGGTGCGAACGCCTGCAGGGCGCCGGCACCGAAGCCGCCGCTGCCCTCGACGAACACGATGCGTCCATCGCCGTGCTGCGTGAGCGCCGTGATGCCGCCGTGCTCGAACGCGCCGCCGAGCAGGTGGGTGTGCTGGCCGAAGAGCGCGGTCAGCCGCGCACCGTCGGGATCCTGCGCATAGAGATGATGAACGGTGGTGTAGGCGCCCGCCGATCCGTCCGCGCCGTTGGTGTAGCGATACGGCAAGAGGCCCACACGCTGCGTCGCGACGACCGCGACGCGACCATCGGCGAGCTGCAGCGGGCTGCGCGTCGCCGTGAGATCGTGCGCACCGACGCGTGCGAGATCGGTACCGTCCGCAGCGATCGCGAACAGCACCGTCGTCGTCTCGCTAGCGGCGCTCCACGGCTCGGCGATGTCGCGCACGACCGTGCCGAGCTGCTCGGGCAGGGTCGCCGCGAACAACACCCGCCCGTCGTGCAAGAACGTCGGCGTGCGCCGGATCTCGCCCTCGCCTCCGGGCATCTCGACCCGCGTGCCGGTCGCGAGATCGAGCACGACGAGCGTCGAGCCGATCGGCGCCAGCATCGGGTTCGGCAGCGCGACGCTGCCGACGTTCGCGGGCTCGGCATCTTCGCGCAACGTCTGGCTCGCGATCGACTCCGAGCGATACGTGCGCGGGCCGTGCACGACCACGTACGCGAGCTTCGTACCGTCGTGCGACACGGCAGGGTCGATCGCGATGCAGGCATCGTCGTCGGTCGCGGTCGAGCTGCAGTCGTGGAGCACCTGCTCGTCGCCGTCGTCGCCGCGCCACATCAGATCGCACGGCGCGACGACACCGCTGGTGCGACCCGGGGTCGGCAACGTGTCGTAGAGATCGACGTGGGTGAACGTCCGCATCGCCGACACCGTCGCGCCGTTCACGACGACATCCGCAGTGACCGGCAGCGGCGTGCGCGTGCGAGCGCAGCGGACGTAGGTGATGCCGCCCTGCGCGAGCACGCCGGTGTCGCCCGAGCTCGCCGACGACGACGCGGAATCGGAGCCGGAGTCCGTCGCGGCACCGGTCGCGAACGGATCGAGCTGCCCGGCGCCACAGCCGAGCACGAGGCCCAGCAGGGACGCGCGTCGCATCAGCGCACCCCCGCGAGCACGTCGAGCGCGACGACGAATTCGCCGATCGGCAGCGCGGTGCGGTGACGTCCGCCGCCGGTGTCGATCGACAAGGGTGGCAGCGCGACGCCGATGTGCGCGCCAGGGCGCAGGCGCAAGCGTGGCGACAGGCGGATCGCGACGTCGAGCATCATCGATCCGATCGCGGTGACGGTCGTGTCGCGCCGACCTTCGTACGCACCTACGGCGCGGCCGCGCGTCCATGCGACGAGCAGACCGCCGCCGAGGCCGAGAAACGGCGACACGCGAGCGCGCGGCACTGGCCACATGCCCACGTGCACGCGACCGACGAACCATCCGAGCTTCGCCGTGCCCGCGGGTCCGCGCACGGTGCCGCGCAGCGCCGTCGTCGCGATCTCGGCATCGAGGCCGAGCCGACGTTGCGCGCCGAGTCGCACGCCGGCGCCGAGCAGCGGCGAGATCACGACGCCGAGCGCACGCGAAGCCCCACCGACCGCGACGCCGAGGCGTACGTCGCCACGCGCGAACGGGCGCGCCGGCGGAGGTGGTGGGGCAAGGGCCGGTGGCGGCGCGGGCTCGTCGACGACGGCCGCCACCTCGGTCGCGAGCGCATGCGCGACCTCGGCACACCGCACCGCGAACGTGCCGTCGTCCTGCGTACCCTCACCGGTGACGATCGCGACGGTGACCAGGCGCTGACCGTCGCGGCGCCACAGCTCGGCGCGATCGCGATCCGCGGCGATCCAGACCGCGATCGACGCGTTGTTCTCCGCCATCTCGAGCACGACGTCGGGCGTGCCGCTGTTGCCGGCGGAGGGCACGAAGAGCACCGTCTGCACGCCGAGCGCACCGAGCTCCGCCTGCACTCGCTGCACGCGCTCGCTCCACTGCGTCGTGGGTGCCGATGCATCGACCCACACGAGCATCGTCGTCGCGGGCGCAAGCACCTCGACGGGCGGCTCGAGTGGCGATTGGTATGGCGCCGCGATCGGCTCCTCGATCCCCGCGAGCAAGCGGGCGATGAGCACGATCGCTACCGACGACGCGGACATCTCGAGCAGGTGCGTTGCTCAAGGTGACGCGAGCAACGCATCGGCGATCTTCGCATGCGGACCGTCGGGATAGGAATCCAAGTACACGCGTGCCGCCGCGCGTGACGCCTCGCGATCGCCCCCATCGCGTAGCGCGACCATCAAGCGCCCGCGGGCGAGCTTCGCGAAGCTGCCCTGCGGCGCCTCGGCGAGGTAGGTCTCGAGCCAGCGCACCGCGTCCTTCGGCTTTTTCGACGTGTCGGCCGCGAGTCGGCCGAGTTGGAACGCCGCACGCGCGGCGGTGGCCGTGCCGGCGAAGCGCGTGCGCAGCTTCGTGTAGGCCGTCTGCGCATCGGTACCGCGGCCTGCGAGACGCGCGACGTCGGCGAGATGCTCGAGCGATGCGGCCGGCAGCGAGCCGAGCGCGGCATCGAAGCCGGACGCCTCGATCATCGCGAACGCTTCGGCGTACTTGCCCGCCCGCGCGAGCGCTTCCCACGTCGGCGTGTCGATCGGGTCCGGGGTTGCTCGGGGTTTCGCGCGCGGGCGCGGGGTCGTGGGCTCGTTTTCGGGCTCGATCGCGGGCACTGGCACCGGCTCATCCGTCGGTTCGATCGCCGTCAGCTTCACCTCGCCGGATGGATCCGCGACGAGACGCCTGCCCGCATCCACCGCGATCGCGGCGCTGCTCGTCGGCGTGTGGACCTCGACCTTGCCGCGCGTCACCTCGACCTCGAACCGACCTTCGCTCGGCGACCACTGCACCGCGAACACCGTGCCGACGACATGCACGCGATGCGGACCCGCCTCGACGACGACTTGCCGTCGTGCGTGCGGATCGACCTCCGCACGCAGCGTGCCCGCCTCCAGCACGACGCCGACCTGCGCGTCGTCGGCGATCGACACGCGCCCGCGCGCACCGTCGACCAGCGACAACGACGCACCGTCACCGACGGGCAGGGCGACGGCACCCGTCGTCGGCGCCTGCATCCACTCGCTCGGGCGACTCGCGATCGGTCCGACGACTTGCCCGTCGACCGCAACGGCAGCCGCGCGCGGCCACGCCCACCACACGACCAGGGCCGCCGCGACGGCGAGCGCACCGACGCTCGCTCCAATCCACACGCCCCACACGCCACGAGGCGAAGGCTCTTCGGCCGCGCGCACGAGTCGCTCGCGACCGGCGAGCCGCGCGGCCGGCTCGATGCGACCATCGATCGACGACGCGACGAGCTCGCCGACCGCATCCAGATCGATGCGCTGCGCGTCGGTCATGAGCTCCCCGCCTTCGCGAACCGAGCGGCGACCTCGGGATCGTCGGCGGCGAGCGCCGCGAACTGCTCCGAGGCCCGCGCGATGCGCCGCTTCGCCGTCGCGAGCGAGCAGTCCATCAGCCGCGCGACCTCGACGAGCTCGTGGCGCTCGACGAATCGCAGCACGAACGCAACACGCTCCGACGTGCCGAGCCGATCGAGGCGCCGATAGATCCGGCGCAACAGATCGCGCGCCTCGGGATCACCGTGACCGCCCTCGACGTCGGGCGCCTGCTCGCTCGACCAGAACAATCGCCGCAGTCGACGTCGGCGCAGCTCCGAGCGCGCCGTGTTCACCGCGACCGCCATCACCCAGCCGCGCAGCGCCGCAGGCTCGCGCACTCGACCGACGCCGCGGAGGATCTGCACGAACGCATCGTGCACGACGTCCTCGCGCTCGCGATCCGGGCCGAGACAGCGTGCGACCACGCGATGCACGTCCGACGCGAAGCGGTCGTACACGACGGCAGCCGCGGCCGCGCCACCCCGCTGCAACAGCGCCATGAGCTCGCGATCGTCCCCCGCCCACGGCAGGACCTGCACGTTGGCCGCACCGGGCGGCGCGAGCCGATGGGCCGGGGAGGTCACGCGTCCACAGTCGATCGTGCCCGGCCAAACGGCTCAACGGGTCGAAACGACGCGCGGAGTCCCGGGGCCCACCCGGCGTCGCGAGAAATGCGGGCCACGGGCGGGCAAAATCCGCGGCCGCATCGGAATCGCCCGTCGCGTATCGCTAGACTCCCGGCGCGTGACGGATCGGCCCGCAGCGCGCACGCCCGCGCGTCACCGCAGACAGCTCGTGATCGGCGTGCTGCTCGTGCTCGCCGCCGTGCTCGTGGACCCGCTGCGCGGACGGCCGATCCACCTCGGAGCGGCGCGCACGATCGTCGTGCTCGTCGGACTGTTCACGATCGTGCTCGCGCTCGCGGCGGGTCGGCCGAAGCTGCGTCGCGCGACGGTGGCGTTGCTCGCCCTGTCGACGATCGGCTACGCGTGTCTGCTCGCGCTCGAGGGTGTGCTCGCGCTCGTCGCTCCACCGGCCGCGACCAAGCTCGCGCTCCAGGGATTCCAGGGCCGCACGATGGAGGATCCCGTCGTCGGATTTCGTTCGACGCCGAGCTGGGTCGGCACCCACGACGACGGCATCGTCCACGTCGAGTACCGCCACAACTCTCGAGGTGATCGCGACGACGAGTCACCGGTCGCCGGCGCGACGCGGCGCGTGCTCCTGCTCGGCGACTCGTTCACGTACGGCCAGGCGCTCCCGATCGAAGCGACGATCCAGGCGCGCATCGAGGCGCGCTCGTCGGGATCGGTGGACGCGTACAGCCTCGGCGCGTCGGGCTATGCCGCGATCCACTCGCTGCGCCGCTTCGAGCAGAGCGATTGGTGGCGCGGTGACGACGTCGTGTACCTGTTCTTCAACAACGACGTGCACACCGCGTCGCGCGAGTGGGACTACATGCGTGTGCAGGACGGCTACTCGGTCGGGCGCCGGCGCCCCGACGGCACGCCGTTCACCGACGAGGAAGCCGCGCGCCAGCTCCGTGCTGCGCTCGAGGCGGATCCCTCGGGCTTCCGCGCGAAGGTCGATGCGTGGCTCGGGCTCGCGCGGCTACGTCGGATGATGGTCGCTATGCTCGACCGCGAGATCCGGCTCACGGGCGTGCCGACGTCAGCGATCGATCCGGCAGTCGCCGACGAAGCGGTGCGCGACGCGTTGGCGATGCGCGCCCACGCCGAGTCCATCGGCGCGCGCTTCCACCTCGTCGTGCTGCCCGCACCGATGGAAGGCGGCGTACGCGAGTGGTCGCTCGCGACCGGCACGTTCGTCACCAAGGCGCGGGCAGCGGGCCTCGAGCCGGCCGAGGATCTGCTTCAGCAAGTCGAGCCCGCGGACTACGTCGCGCATGATGGGCACTTCAGTGCGTCGGGTGCCGACAAGACTGCGCAGCTCGTGCTGCGGCTCGTCGATCGCGGCTGATTCAGAACGGACCACTCGAGGAACGAGTGCCGTCGGTGCCGTACTCGGGGCGCGGCGGCATGCCGACCTTGGCCGCGACGTCCTCGAACAGCTCGAACGGCACCGCGACCTCGCCCGGCGCCGGCGTGTCCGCGATGCAGTCGCGCCATGGATCCGCGGGGCACAGGCGTAGGCGATCGTGGCCGACGAGATGCGCGATGAACGGTGCACCGTCCTGCATCAGGAGCCGCAGCGCGACGGGCCACGCGGGCGGCGTCGCGGTCAGCCCTTCGCGCACGCCGCCGGCGATCGCGGTGCGCACGTCGGCGAGCAGCGCCGCGTCGCACGTCGCGATCACGCGGCGATCGTCGAGCGCGACGATCTCGATCGCGACGACGCGAGCCGCCGCACCGACCAACGCGGCGGCGGTGTTCTCGTGGGCCTCTACGACCGGCGGCGTCGTGTCGGGCACCGGCTGGGGTCGACACGCCGCGAGCACGACGCACAGCAAACCCTTGCGCATCATCACGGCACGTATGCGAAGTACCCCGTCGCATCGGGTTTCAGGCCGAGGACGTCGGCGTACCACTTGTACTCGAGCGCGTAGGTCGACTGGTCGACGTACATATAGTTGCGGCTGCCGACCGCCCGCAGGTTCGCGCCCATGCCCGGCGGCGCGCCGTGCATCGTGATGCCGGCCGCCTTCGCGAGCGCCTTCATGTACGTGTTCGGCAGGATCTTCGTGCGAATCGCCGTCGCGATCTCGTCGGCGGAGATGTCGAAGTCTTTGCCGGCGTAGGTGATCTTCATCTTCGCCGACTTGTCCTTCGCGCGTGCGGCCGCGCGGACGATCGTGCGGTTGTCGGTGGTCGCCTGGCAGCCCCACATCTTCGCCGTGCCGCCCGACGCGAACGCCTTCTTGAGGTCGGCGACGCGGGCCATCGAGTCGAAGTCCTTGCTGCGCCCGTCCTTGTCGCCGGGATCGCGGGTCGTCGTGCTCGAGAACGCCGCAGTCTCGAACGTATTGATCATGATCGGACCGCCGACCCACGCGTGCGAGAAAATGTCCAAACGCAAGAGCGACCCCGCCGCGGCGACGCCGAGGTCCTGGATGTAGCCGTACACGTGGACGATCGAGATCGAGTCGTCGCCGTGGCGCTTGGTGATCGCGACGTCGGTCTCGCCGCCGGCCGTGTCGGTCGCGACGGTGCCCTGCAGCACCTTGTCCATGCGATGCCAGTCCGACTTGCCCTTGATGTACCGGGTGCGGTTGCCGGTCTTGAAGTCGAACAGCGTCACCACCGTGGTCGGCGTGACGACCTTGGGGATGGTCGTCTTGCTGCCGGTGCCGTACGTCGTCCCCGACCACAGATCGTCGCGCCACGTCTTCGCGTACAGCGAGTTGTCGGCGCCGCCGTGGTAGTCCCACCCCGCGGCGAGCACGACCTCGGTGTGCTTCTTCGTCATCGCGAACCCGAACACGAACAGCGTGCGCGTGCCGGCGGCGCCGTCGCTCGCGGTCTGCTTGGAGAGCGTGCAGCACAGCGGCGAATTGCCGTCGAAGCCGACCGCCTTGCTCCCCGTGCCGGAGATCTTCAGCGAGAACGCCAGCTCCGGGTGATCGGGCAGCGTGACCACGAGCTTCGCCTCACCGGCCGCGAGCGCGGCGAGATCCAGCGACAGCCCTTGTCCCGCGATGTCGGCGAACGCGTGGCTCGTGGTGCCGATCACGACGGCGACGCTCTTCGGCGTCACGTCGGCGCCGTTCTCGTCCTTGACCTTGACGACCGCGTGCTCGCTCATGCCAGCATCGTCCCGCCGCTGTCGTCCCACGGCAGATCCGCGAGCGCCCACTGCAGATCCTCGGCGTTCTGGGGGCGGCCGGCGCTCGCGATCGCATCGTCGGGCTCCGGCTCCGGCGGGATCAGAGCCGCGAGCTCGAGCGGCTCGATCGCCGCACCGAGATCGCCGAGCACGTCGAGGAACGGATCGAGCGACTTCGCGTCGACGAGCGTGATCGCATCGGCGCCCTGCGGCTCGAACGTGAGCGTGTAGTCGATGCCGCGGCGCACGCCTTCGAAGTGGAACATCGTGAGCCCGAGCACCTGACTCGCGCGCGCGAGCTCGATGCACACGTCGTACGGACCACCCGCGAGTCGCATCGCGGAGCCGGCAGGCCACGCCGACAACCTGCCGAGATCGATCGCGATCTCGAAGCGCGCACCGGTGAGGACGACGATGTGGGTGAAGCCGGCACGCAGCTGTGTACGACCGTCGCGGGTCGATCGCGCGCTGCGGCCGGTCGGCTCGATCAACGTCACGTCGCTCGCGCCACCATCGGGGATCGGCAGCGGCTCGGGGAACTCGAGCATGCACGTGCCCGGCTCGATGTCGTCGACACGGAACTTCGAGTTGCCGTCGAGCGTCCCGTCGGTCGCCTCGCCCCCGGGCGTCAGCACGCGGACCTTCGCACCGGCACAGCCGACGCCGCCGTCGAACACGACCTGGATCTCGATGAACGTCCTTTTCGGATCGGACGGGCCGAGATCCTCGGCGAGATCCGCAAGGTTGATGATCTCCGACTCGATCGGATCGGTGCGGCCGATCTGGCGCGGCCGGGCGTGCAGCGACAGCCGGCCATCGAGCCAGGCGCGCGCTAGCACCAGCGCCGCGCCGTCGTCGTCGTGCTCGGTGCGGCCACCGAGCAGGTCGGCGGCGTCACGGAGCCGCCGCGGATTCGCGTCACGAAGCCGCGCCATGGCCTCGTCCAGATCGCGGGGCACGAACGGGTGCGGCGGGACGTCGGCCGGTGGCGACGACCACAGCTCGAGCGTCGAGGTGGCTTCGGACA
>Ga0105046_10008572_pt1 | contig 16058 bp, 11 predicted proteins | sample MAT03_FD_78385 | JGI IMG/M metagenome (GOLD analysis project Ga0105046, IMG submission 78385) | Freshwater microbial communities from Lake Fryxell liftoff mats and glacier meltwater in Antarctica - MAT-03 (megahit assembly) | ecosystem: Environmental > Aquatic > Freshwater > Ice > Liftoff...
AAGTGTTAGAAGATTTTGAAAATAAATTTCCGGGTAAAATAAAAATAATACTTAATAAAAAAAATCTCGGATTTACAAAGGGATGTAATCAGGGAATTCGAATCGCTTCAGGAAAGAATATTTTACTATTAAATCCCGACACGAAAATTACCGGGAATGCAATTGAGTTATTAAACATCAAACTTGATGCAGATGAAAATACAGGAGCGATTGCACCGCAATTGATAAACTATGATATGACAATTCAGAAATCATGCAGGACTTTCCCGGGATATTTTGATATGTTTTGCGAGATGACAATGCTTTCGAAAATATTTCCCGACAGTCATTTACTGAGCAACTGGAAAATGAATTATTTTTCGCATGATGAAGAAAGAATTGTGGAGCAGCCGATGGCAGCAGCTTTGATGGTGAAGAAGAAAGTTATGAATGAGATAAATAATTTTGATGAAAGATATGAAATGTTTTTTAACGATGTGGATCTTTGCAAAAAAATAAATGCCAAAGGTTATAAAATTCTTTTTTACCCGGAAGCAAAAATATTTCATACGAAAGGCGTGAGTATTTATAAAGACAGAGTAAGAATGATAAAAATCTGGAATGAAGATTGTCTGAAATATTTTAAAAAGTACTATTATAAAAACAATTTTTTCTTATACAACTGGCTTTTAATAAGTTTGAAAGTTACAGGATTTTTCAGAATTTTACATTACAAATTAACCAAATGAAAATAGCGGTAGCGCAGACAACGGCTGTAATAGGCGACATTGAAAAAAACATTGAGCATCATCTGAAGTTCTGTGATGAAGCAATAAAAAACAAAGCTGATTTAATTGTATTTCCGGAATTATCTCTGACGGGATATTCTGTAAAAGATCTTAACTACGTAATTTCTGTTAATCTTTCAAAAACAAAATTACTTAATAAGTTAAAATTAAAAAGTAAAAAGATTTCTATCATCTGCGGACTTGTTGAAGAAGATGAGAACTTTGCTTTTTACAATTCGGCGATATTTATTTCCGAAGGTGAAATAAAATTTGCACATCGTAAAATTTATCCGCCGACGTATGGTTTATTCGAAGAGTTCAGATATTTCAGCGGAGGAAATGAATGTATATCTCATGAAACTAAGTTCGGTAAACTCGGATTGCTTGTCTGTGAAGACATGTGGCACATGTCTCTTCCTTATAATCTTGCAATGTCAGGAGCGCAAATTTTAATAGGAATAGCGGCATCACCGACGAGACTTGCGGCGAATTATGACAAGTTCAAAAATTATGAAGTAAACTCAGAGCATCATAAAACTTATGCAAGACTTTTATCAAGTTATTTTATTTTTTCAAACAGAGTTGGATTTGAAGACGGAATAAATTTCTGGGGCGGAAGTGAAATTGTAGATCCGTTCGGAAATGTGGTAGCAGTGGCGAAACTTTTTGATGAAGATATAATTTATGCCGAAATAAATTTGGAAGAAGTCAGAAGAGCGAGGCATCAGGCGAGACATTTTCTCGATGAGGATTTGGATCTGACGATTAAGAATCTGAGTAAAATCGGGAAGTGAGCCTTTACATTTATCAAAAAATAAATTGCCACTCGCCTCGCTACGCTTGTCGGAGCGGGCAGAGTCACAGAAGAAAACAAATAAATAAAAATCTCAGTTTTTTATTTTACCTCTAAGACACTAAGGCTCAAAGAATTATTTTAGAAAAATTGACACCTCGATGAAACGGATTAAGAAATTTTTTTTCATTTTCAAGTTACAGAATAATTATAAAGATAATTTATAATTATTAAGTTTAATTAAGTATTTTTTTCTTAGAAGCATTGATTCTCAGAGTTAATTTTAAAATTCAATACTAAGCTAAGATTTAACAAATAAATATTAAAATAGTAAAGGAAAGACAGTTTTGGCAAGAAATATCTCATTTTAAAAATTTGAGAAATTAAGTATTTTGTAGGTAATAAAAGAATCAATTAGAAAAATAAGTAATAATATGAACGAAATTCTGTCGGACAGGGAAAAAGAAGTTTTGAAATATGTAGTGGATAATTTTGTCCAAAGCGCAACGCCTGTTGGTTCGAGAAACGTATCGAAGCAGACTGATCTCAATTTATCACCTGCAACAATCAGAAATGTGATGAGTGATTTGGAGGAAATGAATCTTCTCAATACGCCTCACACTTCGGCAGGACGCGTTCCTACAGACAAGGGTTACAGATATTATGTTGATATTTTAATGAATCAGGAAAGACTTTCATTGAGTGAGGAATTTTCATTAAAGAGTAAGTTTGACGAAAAGAATTTGAATTTACTCGAGAGTCAGGATTTATTTATGGAAGCATCGAGAATTCTCGGAAAGATTTCGCACTTACTTGCAGTAGTTTCACAGCCGCAGATTTCAAAAGGAATTTTTGATAAATTAGAATTCGTAAGTATATCATCGAATAAAATATTAGTTGTATTAAACATCAAATCCGGAATTATCAAAACTGTCATAATGGAAATAGACAGTGAGATTACAAAAACGAAACTCGAAAATCTTTCATCGTTTTTGAATGAGAGACTGCACGGACTGACATTGAATGTAATAAGAGACACATTCATAGAAAGAGTCAGTGATTACAAACATCATGAGCCGGAACTGATACAGCTTTTTATAAATTCGATTGATAAACTTTACGGAGATGAAGAGAGAGGAAATAAAATTTATTTCAGCGGGACGAGTGAACTTATATTGCAGCCGGAATTCGGCAATCCGAAAAACTTCAAAGAGATAATTGATCTTGCAGAAGATAAAAATTTAGTCATACATATTTTTGAAAATTCAAATAAAGTTGATAATAAAGTATTTGTTTCCATTGGCAATGAAAATGATGACGAGAAACTTAAGAACTATAGCGTCGTAACAACTGCTTATAACGTAGGCGATGTTAAAGGAAATATTGGTGTTATCGGTCCTAAGAGAATGAATTATGCAAGAATGATTTCACTTGTGCAGTATACATCGAAGATTATAAATGAAATTTCGAATTAATTAAATTTGATAAAAAATTATTTTAAAAAGAAAGGAAATATATTTATGAGCAATAAGAAACATACCGTGAATATTAAAGACGGAAAAAGTAAGGATAAAGAAAATTCTAAAAGAGAAGAGTCTCAGGAAGAGTCAAAAGCAGAAGAAGTGAAAGAGAATATAATGGAAAACAATATTTCCGATAATTCAGTTAATTCAAATGGTGAAAAAGAAATTGCGATTTTAAAAGACACGCTCTTGAGGAAGGTTGCTGAGTTTGAAAATTACAAGAGAAGAACTGACGGTGAAATTTCCAATTACATAAAATATGCATCAGAAAATATTATAAAAGAATTGCTTCCTGTATATGATGATCTTGGAAGATCGATTGATTCGATAAATAAAGGCGAGACAAAAGATTTTGAAACTCTGAAGAAGGGAGTTTTTCTTATTTATGATAAATTTAAAATTATACTTGAAAGAGAAGGTCTTACGGAAATAAATTCACTTGGAAAAGAGTTTAATGTCGATGTAAACTCAGCATTGATGCAGATTCCCAGAGATGATGTGAAGCCGAATACTGTTATGGAAGTAATAGAAAAAGGTTATAAGTTGAAAGAGAAAGTCGTGAAGCATGAGAAAGTTTTAGTTTCAACAGAAAAAAATTAAATTCAAAAAGGAGTAATAAAAAAGTAAAATGACAAAAAGAGATTATTATGAAATATTATCTGTGACAAAAACATCGAGTTCAGATGAGATAAAAACTTCATACAGAAAATTAGCAATGAAATATCATCCGGATAAAAATCCCGGTGATAAAGAATCCGAAGATAAATTTAAAGAGCTTGCAGAAGCTTATGAAATATTATCTGATCCGAATAAGAAGCAGCGGTACGACCAGTTCGGGCATCAGGGTGTAAACGGCGGTGCACATGGTTTTGACAATATGAATGATATTTTTTCACAGTTCGGTGATATATTCGGAAATTTTGGAAGAGGCGGTAATAGTGGTGGAAATAGTGGCGGACAGAGTGGCGGAAGTATATTCGATGATTTTTTTGGAGGCGGGCAGAAAAGCTCAGGCAGGAGTCAGAATAATCAGGGAAGTGATCTGAAGATAAATCTAAAACTTACTTTGGAAGAAATCGCAGAAGGTGTAGAAAAAACTTTAAAAGTGAAAAAATATAAAGTGTGTTCGAAGTGTGAAGGCAGCGGAGCAAAATCGAAAAGCGGATTCAGTAAATGTTCGCATTGCAACGGCTCTGGTGAAATACGTCAGGCAACGCGATCGATCTTCGGACAATTTATAAATGTAACGATGTGCAACTACTGTCACGGTGAAGGAAGAATTATAAAAGAGAAGTGCGATGAATGTCACGGTGATGGTCGAGTAAAAACAGAGACGACAATCAAGGTGGAAGTTCCGCACGGAGTTTCAGAAGGAAATTACATTCCGATGAGAGGTCAGGGAAATGCAGGAGTTCGCGGCGGTGATGCAGGGAACTTACTTGTGTTCATAGAAGAAGAAGTGCATAAAGATTTTATCAGAGATGAAGATGATATTTATTATAATCTTGAAGTAAGTATAGTCGATGCGATAATGGGCGCCGATGTAGTGGTACCAACACTTGGCGGGAAGGCAAAATTGTCTGTTGACAGCGGCACAGAGTCGGGAAAGTTGCTTCGTATGAAAGACAAAGGAATCAAACATTTGAATGCGCACGGCAGAGGTGATCAGCTGGTAAGAGTGAATGTTCACATTCCAAAAAAAATCACAGCAAAAGAAAAAGAGCTTTTAAAAGAATTGAGCAAGTCTGATAATTTTAAACCAAAGCATACGCATTCAGAAACTTCAAAAGATAAAAAGTCAGAGAAAAGTTTTTTTAAGAATGTGTTTAGTTGATTAGTTAGTTATAGTAGTAATAATTTATTTGTTTAAGCAGTTTAATGCAATCCGGTTGGATTAATTTAAGCTGCTTTTTTTGTTTTGTAAAATTTAAAAGTTCTAAAATCATATCAAAATTCCACTCCTTTACAATTCCGTAACACTTCCGTAACATCGGTAACAATTTATTAATCTTTAGTAAACGTGATTAATATAAGTTGATGATATAAATCTCACTTATAAATCTAATCGCATTTTATGCATAAAAAAATATTTCTTCTGATTATATCAATTATAATTTTTTCATCGCAAAATATTTATTCGCAGTCAATTAAAGGTAAAATCATTGATGAGGCAAATTCGGATCCTCTTGCAGGTGCTATTATAAAGATTGTTGAAACCAAGCAGGGAGCAGCAGCAGATCAGGATGGAGTTTATACAATTGATGAAATAAAACCGGGAAGTTATACAATTGAAATTTCCTATATCGGATACACTTCGCAAAAAATAAATGATGTAAAAGTTTTAAGCGGAAAGGTTACAGATCTGAATATTGCTTTGAAAGTTGATGGTGTCAGTACAGATGAAATTACTGTTGAAGCTTCGCAGACACTTGCAAACGAACAATCACTTTTGACCGAACAGAAAAATTCATCAAAGATACAGGACGGTATAAGTGAGCAGCAGATAAAGCGTGCACCGGACGCAACTGCCGGAGATGTTTTAAAAAGAATTATTGGGGTGAATATAATTGATAATAAATTTGTATATATCAGAGGAACTTCTGAAAGATACAATAACACTACATTGAACGGCGTACTGATACCGAGTTCGGAAGCTGACAGAAAATCATTTTCATTTGATTTATTTCCTTCGAAACTTTTAGAAAATATAATTATAGCAAAGTCATTCAGTCCTGAACTTCCGGGAAATTTTTCCGGAGGATTGGTTCAGCTTAATACAAAAGATTTAGTAGATCAGCTTACTGTAAATTTCGAAACGAGTGGAACATTTCTCACAGGTACAACTTCCAAAGGAAATTTTTATGATTATAATGCCGGTGAAAAGAAAACACTTTTCTGGCTTAATGGTCTGGACAATGGCAGTCGTGCAATCCCGTCTGATTTTCCTTCTTCAAAATTCACCGGTCCAAATACATTCGGTAAAAGTCTGAATAACAACTGGCAGCAGAACGCGAATAAAGCTCCGCTGAACGGCGGTTTCCAGCTTACACTCGGTAATAATTTTTCAATATTTCAAAATCCACTCGGAGTTTTGTTTGCATATACTTACAAAAACGGATTTGTAAATGAGACCATTCAGAGAAGCGAATATAATTCCGATACAACTACTTTGGTAAGTTTTTCCGGAAGAACATCCAACTATTATGTTCTCAGTGGCGGTTTATTAAATCTTAATTATAAAATAGGTGACAATAATAAATTCAGTTTTAAAAATACTACTTCCATTTCATCTGATGACAACACAAGATATTATGAAGGATTTTCAAAAGTTACGGCAGATTTAGATAAGAAAATTTATGTAACTGATTTTATTGAAAGAAGATTATACTCGGGACAATTATCAGGAAATCATTATCTGCATAATTTATCGAAACTGAATTTCAACTGGTATCTTTCATATTCCGAATCAGAAAGAAATGAGCCTGATACAAAATCCACATTTTACCAGAGAGAAATCGGTACTGAAGATCCTTATTTTACACCGCTCAGCACGATTGCCAATGCAAATGTCGGTGAAAGATTTTATTCAACTCTATTTGACATAAACAGAAATCTCGGATTAAACTTTGACATGAACTTTTTGAACTTTTCAAATAAGCAAAGATCAAAAATTAAATTCGGAGCTTTGGGAGTTGGTACTGACAGAAATTTCAGTGCGAGAAATTTTGCTCCTGTGAATGCGGGAAGTTTTATGATAGGATTCGAACCGATTGACAGCATTTACAGACCGGAAAATATGGATTCTACAAAACTTTATTACATTGAGACAACAGATCTCAGTGATCAATATACAGCTTCAGAAAATTTATATGCGACATATTTAATGTTTGATGTTCCGCTTAACAAGCTGAAAATAATTGCAGGGCTGAGATATGAATATGATGAAATAAAATTAGACAGTTATGTCAGAAATACACAGACTCCAGTAAATGTAAATCAGACAAACAATGATTTGCTTCCTTCTGTAAATGCAATTTACGCTTTGAATTCAAAGACAAATCTCAGAGCTTCATTTTCGCAAACTGTTTCCAGACCTGAGCTGAGAGAGATTGCTCCTTTTGCATACATAGATTTTGTGACACAGGGTTTGCTTTCAGGAAATCCGAATTTGGAAGAAAGTTTAATTCAGAATTATGATTTGCGATACGAACTTTTTCCCGATGCAGGTGAGATTGCATCATTGAGTTTGTTTTATAAACACTTCGATAGCCCGATAGAGAAAGTGATAGTTCCGACATTAACATCAGCAATTCCTTCATACACTTTTGCAAATGCAACAGGTGGCGCGAATAATTACGGATTGGAAATTGAGCTCAGAAAAAAATTAGGATTCATTTCAAAATATCTGAATAATTTTACTTTAAACGGAAATGTGACTTTAGTAAACTCACAGGTAAATCTCGATGGACTTCAGACAGCTGTAAACGAGCTTACACGGCGTCTTCAGGGACAGTCTCCTTATACAGTGAATCTCGGATTGTATTATGACAATTATGAAGCAGGGTTAAATGTGAATTTACTTTTGAATATTTACGGAGATAAAATTTCCGAAGTTGGTAAATCCGGATTCAGTGATGTATTGGAAAACGGCAGAGACGTATTGGATTTTTCGATAACGAAAACTTTTCTGCAGAAGTTTGAGGCAAAGTTCACAGCACGGGATTTGCTTAATCAGGACTTGGTGTTCACACAGAATTTTAATCTGAATGATGAAATTCTTACAAAAACTGTAAGGACTATTACTACGGGAACGAACTATACATTTACATTGGGGTATAAATTTTAGGAAAACCGTTTTAACGGTTTTTTTTTTAGGAGTCAGAGCAATTTTAATTGCTGTGACTCCTTTGAATAAAGTTTTATTAAAATAAACTTAAGAAAAGAAAAAATATACAAACAAATGAAATTCAAAATCCAGTAGTTTTGAATTTCATATTTTTAAAAACAAAAAAAGAGGAATCCAATGAAAGCAAGAATTTTAATTCTTTGCCTTGCAATTATTTTAATAATTTCAAAGCAAACATATTCGGCAACAGATTCAACAACACTGAATACATCAAGTATTACAGGAAATGTAACACTTAACAGAAACACAACCTACATTTTAAAAGGCAACAATAATGTTTTAAACGGAGCAGTATTAACTATTGAATCCGGAACAAAAATATTCGGTGACTTTAATTCAAAAGGAACACTGATAATTAACAGAGGCGGAAAAATTATTGCAAATGGAAACTCAAACGATCCTATAGTTTTTACAAGCAGACAACCAATCGGACAAAGAAGAGCAGGTGACTGGGGAGGAATAATAATTCTCGGAAGAGCCGCTATAAATACTTCGACAGGTCTTGACTCTGCGGAAATAGAAGGTTTCGGACCTGGACTTGGACCAATATACGGTGGACAGCCGGTTGTAAATAATGACAGTTCGGGAGTTTTAAGATATGTAAGAATCGAATTTCCCGGTGTGAATCTAACTGGAATTTCCGGAAATGAAATCAACGGATTAACTATGGGTGGAGTCGGAAGCAGAACGGTTATTGAAAATGTGCAGGTAAGTTACAGCGGAGATGATTCATTTGAATGGTTCGGAGGAAATGTGAATTGCAAAAATTTAGTTTCGTATAAAGCTTTAGATGATGACTGGGATTGTGACAATGGATTCAGAGGAAGGATTCAATTCGGATTAAGCATAAGAGACAGTGCGATTGCAGATATAAGTTCGTCTAATGGTTTTGAAATAGACAACAACAATAACACTCCTTCAAATTTCAATTCACCGAGAACAAAACCATTATTTTCAAATATGACAGTTGTCGGTCCATATATAACAACAACGTCAAATGTAAATCCATTATTTCAAAGAGGATCACATCTGAGAAGAAATATGTTAGCTTCTATTTACAATTCTATAATAATGGCGTGGAAAGTCGGAGTCAGATTTGACGGTTCAGGTGTTGGAAGTGCAGCACAATCTGATACTGTGCAATTGCGGAATAATATTTTCGGAGGGAATCTGAAACTTGCTGATAGTACAGGTACCGGAACTTTCGCACCGCAGTCATGGCTTCAGACACCTTCTTTCGGAAATACGATATTAGCAGAAAATACGCAGGTGCAATTAACTAATCCATTTAATATTTATCCCGATGTTCCCTTGCCGGCGAACAATGTGAATTACTGGATTCCTCTCAGTGGATCGCCGGCTCTTTCGGGATCATCTTTTACAAATCCAAATTTAAACGGATTTGAAGTTGTGAGCTACAGAGGAGCATTTGGTACAGCTAACTGGACTACCGGCTGGACACAGTTCAATCCAAAGAATTATGAAGTGATTGGGATTAATCAGATCTCTTCGAATATACCGAATAACTTTTCCTTGAAACAAAATTATCCTAATCCATTTAATCCGAATACAATTATTAATTATCAATTGCAAAAATTCAGTAATGTCAGTCTTAAAGTTTATGATGTTTTAGGAAATGAGGTTTCGACACTTGTAAATCAAAAACAAAATGCGGGAAGTTATGAAGTTGGTTTTAATGCAACAGCATTATCAAGTGGAATTTATTTTTATACTTTAAAGACAGAAGGATTTAGTGAAACAAAGAGAATGTTGTTAGTTAAATAAATATATTTTCTGATATAGTAAGTAAAGACCCTGGAATTAAATTTCAGGGTCTTTTTATTTTATATAAAAAATAACCTGATTTCATTTTACTGAAACCAGGCTATTGAAAAAGACATGAAAGACATATAAGTTTCAAAAGAGAATATGAAAGTTATCTGTGCCCGGGATCGGAATCGAACCGATACTGCCTTTACAGGCAACAGGATTTTAAGTCCTGCGCGTCTACCAATTCCGCCACCCGGGCTGAACCGATCACAAATTCGTAATTTTTGCAATAAATTACAATTCAGTAATAAGAGAAAATCGGATTGTATTAATTCTTTATTTGTAATAAGTTATAACAATCACAAATAATGAATAATTTTAATTTTAAAATCGGATTCGGTTACGATATTCATAAATTCTCCAAAGACAGAAAACTGATTCTTGGAGGAGTGGAAATTCCTTATACATTAGGGCTTGAAGGTCATTCAGATGCAGATGTTTTACTGCATGCAGTATGTGATGCTTTACTCGGTGCAGCAGGCTTTAAAGATATTGGTAATCAATTTCCGAATACCGATATGAAGTTTAAAAATATTTCAAGTCTTGTTTTGCTTGAAGAATCTTTTAAACTTATTAAAAATGATAACTGGAAAGTAAGTAACATAGATTGTGTAATACTTTTAGAAGAGCCGAAAATTTATAAGTATTCGGATATTATGAAAAAAAATATTTCCGCTATTATCGAAACAGAATCTGTTTCTATTAAAGCAACTACATCTGAAGGAATAGGTTTTATCGGCAGAAAAGAAGGTTGTTCTGCTTATTGTACAGCATTGATTTACAAATAATTTATTTAAAAACTCACTTTGGATTTTCTTCATATCTTGCAAGTCACAGACGAAACTATTTTTAAATTTATAAATATTGACTTAGCTAATCCTGTAACGGATAAATTTATGCCGTTCATCACAGAAAGAAATAATTGGTTTATTTTTTATGTTTTAATCTGGCTTTATCTTTTTTTAAAAGGCGGCAGGAAGGGCAAAGTTTCTGCATTATTGATTTTACTTTTGATATTATTTTGCGATCAGTTTTCAAATAATATGATAAAACCTTTCTTTGACAGAATCAGACCTTGTCATACAATTCCCGGAGTTCATTTACTTATCGGTTGCTCTGATTCTGCTTCTTTCCCGTCAATTCATGCCGTAAATAATTTTGCAGCCGCTACTTTATTCTCATTTTTTTACAATGGAATGAAATACATATTATTCTCAGGTGCCATTATCATTGGCTTATCACGAATCTTTTGCGGTGTTCACTACCCTTTTGATATGATCGGCGGTGCTTTAATCGGTATTCTTTTTGCAGCACTGTTTATTTTTCTGTGGAAAAAAATGAACAGGAAATTAAAAATTTTATAATAATTAAAAATATTTTTTAATAACTGTTTGATTAAATCATACACTAATAAATTCAATAATAATTTATTTTTTAAAATACTGGTAGCCGGTTTATTCTTTGCCTTATCTTTCCCGCCGGTAAATTTTTATTTTCTTATTTTCTTTTCATTTATAATTCTTTTGGATGTAATTTTTCAATCGAACAGTTTAAAACAAATTATCTCCAGAACCTATAAGATTTTTTTTGTTGCAAGTTTAATTGCTGTTTCATGGATTGCTCTCAGCGGAATGAAAGAAGGTGCCGATCCTTTTCTTATACTCGGAGGTGTATTTATAATTTTGGTTTATCCGTTATTTTTTGTTATACCTTCCGTACTTTTTTTCTTTATAAAAGAAAGTTTTTCCGGTAAATATCATCTGTTAAGTTTAATTTTATTTCCATTTATCTGGACAGGATTTGAATATGTTCTTTCACTGAGCCAAATCAGTTTTCCGTGGCTGCTCGCTGGTAATTCTCAGACTTACAATCTTGAAAAGCTGCAATACATTGAGTTCACAGGTGTTTACGGAGTTTCCTTCTGGGTTTGCTCTGTTAGCATTAGTCTTTATATTTTCACTACCAATGTAGTAAATAAATCATTCAGATTTATTTCGGTCAAATCAATTTCAATTCTTTTCGTAATCATTGCACTTTATTTCTTACCTGATTTTTATAATTATTTTACTGATTCAAAAAAAGTTTTTACAGATAATAAATCAAATGGTTCAATTAAAGTCGGTATCGTTCAGCCGAATATTAATCCCTGGAAAAAATGGGGAAGCAAGCAGACAGATCTTATTAATTATTATGCTGAAAATATTAAAAAAATTTATAATGAAAATCCTGATATAAAACTTATTGTTCTCCCGGAAACAGCACTCCCGTATTATTTTCGTGAAGATATTTTCGAAGAAAAATATTTAATACTGAAAAATCTCTGTGACAGCATTAATATACCTATTCTCATAGGTACTCCCGATCTACAGGTTTATGAAGATCAGTCATCTGCTCCTTCTGATTCTAAAATTAAAAGAAGTTCAGGTATTAAATACGATACTTTTAATTCTGCTTTTTTATTCGAACCGGGAAAAGATAAAAATGAATTTCAATTTCATAATAAAATTAAATTAGTCATCGGCAGTGAGAGAATGCCTTATCAGGAATATCTTCCTTTTACAAAAAGTCTGATTGAATGGGGTGTTGGTCTCAGCAGCTGGCAAATGGGAAAAGATACAAATGTATTTTCAATTAATTCCGGTGAAAAGAATTATAAATTTAATACTGCCATTTGTTATGAATCTGTCTACCCGGGATTCTTTGCTGACTTTGTAAACAAAGGTTCAGAATTTTCAGTTATAATTACAAATGATGGCTGGTGGGGAAAATTATTCGGAACTTATCAGCATAACCAGTATGCTGTTCTCAGGGCTGTTGAAAACAGAACATGGATTGTGAGGTGTGCAAACACAGGCATTTCCTGCTTCATTGATCCTTACGGTAATATGTATGACAAAACTGAAATTGATACAGACGTAAATACTACTCGTGAAATTGGTTTAAAAAAATCTAAAACTTTTTATACAATTCATGGGGATTTATTTTCGCAAATTTGTTTTGCAATCGGAATTCTTTTTTTTCTTCTGAGTTTCTTTTTTAAAACTAAAATTATTAAATCTGATCCTACAATCCCGAATCCGTAATTTCTTTATGAAGTTTTATAGTCTCATCTGAAATCAGTTTTGTTTTAATTTCAATATCAAATGATGTATAATTTCCTTCAATTATATTTTCATCTTTATCTTTACAAATTTCTTTGTATTCATTTTTAAAATCTTCTGAAATTGCAAACTCAAACTCTTTATTATTTTCTTCATTATTCTCTTTAATATTCAATACTTCTTTTAGTATCGGCAAATCTGTTTCAACAGTTTTCAAATCATTAAAATAATAATTAACTTTGCGTGATAGTTTTTTAGAAGGAATGAATTTTATTGAATAATCTTTTCCCTTGTTCAGCGATTTATTTTTTTCAATAATAAAATCACCAAACTTAGGAATATTTAAATTATTCCTGATATTAAATACTTCTTTTATTGTTTCAAAAATATTAAAAACAATCTTTTCCGATGTATCCCTGCTCAAAACATACTCTATAGATATTACAGAAATAATTTCACCGTTTTTTGATGAAATTCCATGAGCAAAATCACTCTCTTTGTAATATCCGAACTTTACAATATCTCTAGGAGGAATAACAGTCTTAATATTTTCCGTATTTACCAGGACTTCCGGATGAATTCTAATTATTTCAAAAATCCCGAAATCATTTATATATACATTTTTTCGCTTTTTTAAATCAGTTGAAATAATATCTATAACAGTATCAAATATCTTTTCAGCTTTTTTCTTTTTGATTTCAGATTTCTCCGAAATAATTTTTATTAGATTATTCTTATTCAATAATGCATTTTAAAATAAATGTAAAATATTATTTATTAATTTTTCTAAATGAATCTTATCGGTTTCATCAAAATTATTCAACACGTCACTGTCTATATCTAAAACTCCTGATACTGTATTATTTTTAATTATCGGAACTACAATTTCAGATTTTGACAGTGAATCACAAACTATATGTCCGGGGAATTTATCGACGTCATCAACTATTATTGTCTCCCGCTTTTTTGCAGAAGTCCCGCAAACACCTTTGCCGACTGCTATTCTCGTGCATGCAACTCTCCCCTGAAATGGTCCGAGCACTAGTTCATCTGGATTATTCCTGTCTGTAAAATAAAATCCGACCCAAAGTAAATTATCGAATGTGTATTTCAAAACAGAAGTTATGTTTGCTATGTTTGCAATGAAATTCTTTTCATCTTCTATCAATGCATTTATCTGTGGTAATAATAAGTTGTATTTTTCCTCTTTCGAAAGTTTATTATTTATTTTTAATTCAAATGCCATACTTTTATAAATTTATTACGGAATGTTTAAATAATATTTTTATGAATTCTTTAAATCATCAAACTCTTTCTCTTCAAGAACTTTGACTCCAAGCTCAATTGCTTTTTCTAATTTACTTCCCGCTTCTTTTCCTGCCAATACGTAATCTGTTTTCTTACTCACGGACGAACTCACTTTCCCTCCAAAGTCTTCAATGATTTTCTGCGCATCTTCTCTTTTGTAATTATCTAATGTGCCCGTTAATACAAAAGTTTTATTTTTGAAATTAATATTTTCTCTGCTTATAGTTTTCTCAATTTCAAATTTCAATCCGGCTGATTTTAATTTATTTATTAATTCAATATTCTTTTTATCTTTGAAAAATTTCGCAATACTCTCAGCTATCTTGGGACCAATCTCATGAATACTTAAAATTTCATCTTCAGTTGATTGCATAATTTTATCAATCGTACCAAAATGTTTTGAAAGAATTTTCGATGTTCGCTCACCTATGTGACTTATACCAAGTGCAAATAAAACTTTATCAAACGGTTTATTCTTTGATTCTTCGATTGCATTTAAAATATTATCTACACTTTTAACACCAAATCTTTCAAGCTTCAGAATGTTTTCTCTCTTTAATTTCAAATCATAAATATCCGAATAGTTTTTTATAAATCCGTTTTCCAAAAATATCTCGATTATACTTTCACCGAGACCTTCTATTTCCATCGCATTCCGGTGAACAAAATGCTCGATACGGCCTTTTACCTGTGCAGGACAATTATAATTCGGACAATAATAATATACTTCGTCTTCAGGTTTATCAAGATTTGTATTACAGACAGGACATTTCTCGGGAATTGGAAATGGCTTAGAATTTTTTTCACGTTTATTTAAAACAACTTCTAAAACTTTAGGAATTACATCACCGCCTTTTTCTATTTTTACAAAATCATTTTCACGAATATCTTTTCTTTTTATTTCATCAAAGTTATGAAGTGTTGCACGAGAGATTGTTGATCCTGCAAGCAATACAGGCTTAAGATTTGCAACAGGCGTAATCGTGCCCGTCCTTCCAACCTGACAAATAATACTTAATATTTTTGTCTCCGTTTCCTTTGCCTTGAATTTATAGGCAATTGCCCATCTTGGTGAACGCGATACACTTCCTAATATTTCCTGCTGCTCAATCGAATTTACTTTTACTACAACTCCGTCTATATCATAAGGCAGTGAATCTCTTACTATTTCAATTTCATCACAAAAAATTTTTACCTCATTTATATTTGCTGCTTTTTTGTAAAGTTTATTTACAGGAAATTTTAATTCTTCAAGAATCTTTATACTTTCCAGATGAGATTTTATTTTTATTTCATCTGTATAAATAAAATATGAAAAAAATTTCAAAGCACGTGATGCAACTATTGCTGAATCTTTCATCTTCAGTGTTCCCGCTGCAGTGTTTCTCGCATTCGCAAAAATCTTCTCCCCTTTTAATTCCTGTTCTTCATTTATTTTTATAAAATCTTCTTTGTTAAAAAAAACTTCACCTCTTACTTCGTAATTTGATATTATTTTATTCTTCGTTGAAAGCGGAATTGATCTCAGTGTTTTGATATTCTGTGTGACTTCATCACCTTTCGAACCGTCACCTCTTGTAGCAGCTGTTTTAAGTTTACCGTTTTCATAAATAATTGATACCGCAAGTCCGTCGAATTTTAATTCACATACATATTCATACTTCTCATTCTCTAAAATATTTTTTATCTTCTTATCAAATTCTATCAGTTCTTCAAAGTTATATGAATTAGAAAGTGAAAGCATTGGAATCTTATGCACAACCGTTTTGAAAGCTTTTGTCGGCTCACCGGAAACTCTCTGTGTGGGAGAATCATCTGTCTTAAGGTCGG
>Ga0105046_10008574_pt1 | contig 16055 bp, 16 predicted proteins | sample MAT03_FD_78385 | JGI IMG/M metagenome (GOLD analysis project Ga0105046, IMG submission 78385) | Freshwater microbial communities from Lake Fryxell liftoff mats and glacier meltwater in Antarctica - MAT-03 (megahit assembly) | ecosystem: Environmental > Aquatic > Freshwater > Ice > Liftoff...
GCGACAACTTCGGTAAAGTCGAGCGCATGGGCCGCGCCGGTGTCGATTATGTGGGGCATGGCGCTGTCTCCGTTCGGTGCTGGTCACCAGCGGCGCGATTCTGGTTCAGGATGTGCACCGTCTGCTGGGCCGCTGCGCGAACCTCGGGGTGGGGGTCAGCGGAAGCCATTGCCGTCAGATGGGGTAACGCCTGCCCTGCATCGAGCGCGATCAGCTCGCGCATCACCTGCCACCGTATCGAAAAATCGGGATCGGTGAGCGCATTGGCAAAAAATCGGAGCGGCGTCATGACGACCAAAGGTGCGCAATAGCGCCAGCCCCATCTGACGAAAGCCGGTCGTGTGGCCCGACGCCGCGACCCGGATCAGGCGGCCGGTGACGGGGTCATGTTCGCGCATGGGCATTTGCGACGGCGCATCGACGAACAACTGCAGCATGACCATGTCGCCGTCACCGCAGCTGATGACGGGCGCGTGGTGAGCGGGGCGGCCACCAGTGGTGGCAGGGCGCCACCCCGCGCGCTCTGGCCGAGCGGCGGGGCGGATTTTAGCGCAAATGATGGGCGCGGATCAGAACCGCTGCTGGCGCTCGTACAGATCGCGATAGTGCTGCAACCGGGTTACGCGCAGGCCGGCCATGCCGCTGCGGTCAATCGAGCGCTGCCACCCGGCAAACTCTTCCAGCGTCAGGCCATAACGCCCGCACACTTCATCCACCGTCAGCAGCCCGCCATTGACGGCGGCCACAACCTCGGCCTTGCGGCGCACGACCCAGCGGGTCGTCGACGGCGGCGGCAAAGATGCAATGGTCAGCGGTTCGCCCAAAGGGCCAATGACCTGTGCGGGCCGGATTTTTTGGTTCTCAATCATTTTATTTCATTCCCGGGGCCGTTGCCATCAGGGCAACCGGCGATGTTTGTCGGGGGTACATCACGATGTTTGACCATCGGCTGAAATGCTTTGGTAAACGCACCGTTAATTTCTGGCTTCGTTGTATTATCTATCACCTGATCAGGGGCCTGAACGACAGCGACATCGGCAAAGCGCGCAATGCGGACCGCTTCTGATACTGCGAGCAAGCGGCCGGTCGCGAGAAGCTCGCACCGCCGCGAAAAATCGACCAAGGGCGCTGTGACCGGGCGTTGTACCGTGACCAACCGTGCCGTTATGCTCGTGGCCTGACGCGTCCCGGTTACAGCCATCAGGACATCAAATCCTGGCCGAACCGGCGCGTCGCTGGCCACGAATCGAGGGGGAAATTCAAACTTCATGCCGGTCGGTTTAGCGCCGATCAGCTAAGCGCAAGTAAAGGCCGCCTTCATCGGTCATTAGCGAACATTAAGCACGCGAAAGGAAATCGCGCCGCTTTCCTGCGGGTCTGGCCATTTCGGCCACGGACGCGTAAGGCAAATTTTCTCATGCGCGTAAAGGATTCCTCTCTGTCCGGCTCCACCGTCGGTGACTTTCAGCTCGCTGCGCCGCTGGCGGGCAAGCGAATCGTTGTCGCCATGTCGGGCGGTGTCGATTCCAGCGTGGTCGCCGCGTTGGCGGTACGAACGGGGGCAGAGGTCATCGGCGTGACGCTTCAGCTGTATGACAGCGGGGCCAAGGCGCGGCGCCCCGGGGCGTGTTGTGCTGGGCAAGACATCCGCGATGCCCGCGCGGTCGCTGACCGGCTGGGCTTTGCGCATTATGTCCATGACCATGAAAGCCGCTTTCGCGATACCGTGATCGACCAGTTTGCTGACGAATATCTCGCGGGACGCACGCCCATTCCGTGTGTGCGCTGCAATATGGGGGTCAAGTTCACCGACCTGTTTGCGCTGGCCAAGGATTTGGGAGCCGACTGTCTTGCCACTGGCCATTATGTCCGCCGCGTGATGGGCGCAGACGGGCCGCAGTTGCACCGTGCCATCGACCCTGCGCGCGACCAGAGCTATTTCTTGTTCGCCACCACACGCGAACAGCTTGGCTTTCTGCGCTTCCCCCTGGGCGGTATGGAAAAAAGCGCGGTGCGGGCGATTGCCGCCGAATTGGGGCTGGGCGTTGCAGCCAAGCCCGACAGTCAGGACATCTGCTTTGTCCCCGATGGCGACTATGCCGCGATTGTCCGCAAGGTGCGCCCCGATGCCGATGATGCGGGTGAGATTATCCATCTCGACGGCCGGGCACTAGGACCGCACCGGGGCCTTATTCACTACACCGTTGGCCAGCGCCGCGGGATCGAAGTGGGCGGCCAGCCCGAGCCGCTTTATGTCATCCGGCTTGATGCCGCGACCAGGCAGGTCATCGTCGGTCCCCGCGCCGCGCTGGCGGTTGCGGCGGCGCAGATCGAAGAGGTGAACTGGCTTGCAGGCCATCAGGACCGCGACGTGCTCGCCAAGGTGCGCAGCATGGCCAAGCCCGTGCCGGCACGCTTTACCGGCGGCACGCTTCGTTTTGCCCGGCCCGAATATGGAGTCGCACCCGGCCAGGCTGCAGTATTCTATGACGCTGCCAACCCCGACCATGTCATCGGCGGCGGGTGGATTGCGGCGACTGTGGCAGCGGACCTGATCCCGGCGACTTGACTTTGCTGCGATAAGGGCCAGCATCTGACATGACCAAGGGGGACGATCATGAAATGGATAATCCGGGGCATCCTGATTCTGTGGGCGGCCTTTTTTGGGCTGACTGGCTTGCAGGGATTGCTGGCACAGGCGCCATATTTCGAACTGTTCGGCATTACCGGTGACGCAACGGCGATAAATACCATCCGCGCTGACCTGTCGGCCTTTTTTCTGGTCGCCGCTGGTGGCGCTTTATTCGGCGCGCTGCGTCCGGGGGCATCGCGTGCCTTGCTGGTGCCAGCAGCATTGTTTGGCACTGCGCTGCTGGGCCGGGCGCTGGGTGTCCTGGTGCTTGGCGATACGCTGACCGCCGCAATCACGCAGGCGATGCTTGCAGAAGCCATTTCGGTTGCCTTGATGCTGGGGGCAATGTGGCAATTCTCCCGCGATGAAACCGGCAAAGTCATGGCCGACCCAGCGGCCGGGCAGGGTGCGCCAGGCCAATCCTTGCCTTGACGGCTTATTTACCAACGCCTGCTATCCAGCATTGTTGATGCACAAGCATATCGTGCAAAAAAATTGGATGATTGATCGGTTCCTTTAAGCGGAAGGGCGAGTGATGGATCGCAAAGCTGGTGAAACAGATGCGCGTGGCCGCCGGGTCATAGACCGGCGCCGTGCTGATGACCCCCATAACACCGGGCCGGAACGGCGCGTCGGCGTTGATCGTCGGAAAACCCGTGATCGTCGCGCTCGTTCGGATTGACGCGGTTTAACTGGCCCCGACGCTGCCCGCCGCAATCAGGGCAGCGATAGCCGCGTCATCATAACCAAGAGCACGCAGCACGGCCACGCTGTTGGCCCCCGCTGTTGGCAGCGCCGCTGGCGCTGAGGGCCGTCGCCCGCCCATCATCAGCGGCAAAGTTGGCAGGTGTGTTACCTCACCGGTATCGAGCGTAACCGGCTCTAGCCCGTCCGACGCGGCCAGATGCGGATCGTCGAACAGCTCTTCGGGTTTGCCGATGGGGGCAAAGGGCAACCCACTGCCGTCCAGACAGGCCATGACTTCGGCGCGCGTGAAACCTGCAATTAATGAGCGGATTTCGGGCATAATCCGCTCGCGCGCCAGCACCCGGTCATTGTTGCGGCGCAGGCTTGCGTCCGCCCACAGCGCATCAAGGGCGAACAACGCGCAGAATTTCTCCCACAACGCATCGGTGACCACGCCAATGAATATGGGATCATCGCGCGTTTCGAACACGTCATAAATGGCCCAGGCCGAAACGCGCGCTGGCATGGGGGCGGCGGGTTTTCCGGTGACCGCAAATTGCGCCATATGCTGGCCGACCAGATAGACGGTGGTTTCAAACAGGCTGGCGATGACCATCTGGCCTGTGCCAGTGCGGTGCCGTTCCTCAAGCGCGGCCAATATCCCGATCACGCCGAACATGCCGCCGGTCACGTCGATCACACTCGCGCCCGCGCGCAAGGGGCGGCCTGGCGGCCCGGTCATATAAGCAAGACCCCCCATCATCTGCGCGACCTCGTCCAGCGCGGTGCGCTGTTCATAGGGGCCGGGCAAAAACCCCTTTTCGCTGCAATAGATCAGGCGCGGGTTACTGGCATTGAGCGCGTCATAGCCCAGCCCCAGCCGGTCGAGCGCGCCGGGGCGAAAATTCTCCACCAATATGTCGGACTGTTCGGCCAGCGTGCGTGCGATTTTCAGGCCATCAGCGCTTTTAAGATCAAGGCAGATGCTGGCCTTGTGCCGGTTGTACATTGGAAAATAACCCGCACCTGATCCCAGCAGGCGCCGGGTCTGGTCGCCGCCAATGGGTTCGACGCGCACCACCTCTGCGCCCAGACTGGCAAGGATATGGCCGACCGTCGGCCCCATCACCATGTGGGTAAATTCAACAACCTTCAGGCCAGCGAGCGGCGTCGGCCCGGTCATGCGGCACCCCGCGCCTGATAGCCGAGCGGTAGCCCGGCATCAGGGGTGAAGCCATAGAGCGGCTCGCCGGGCAGCGCATCGGCGATGATTTCCCGCACCTTCATCAGCTTGTCGAGGTCGATGCCCGTTTCCACCCCCATCGCCGCGAGCATAAAGGCCAGATCCTCGGTTACAATATTGCCCGACGCCCCCGGTGCAAAGGGACAACCGCCAATCCCGCCAAGCGACGAATCAAGCGTTGTGATGCCCTCTTCAAGCCCCGCCAGCGCATTGGCCAGCCCCAGACCCCGGGTGTTGTGCAGGTGGAGCGTCGTCATCCTGTCCGCGCCGACCGCTGCGCGCACCTTCTTTAGCAGCCGTTTGACCTGTGCCGGATCGGCATAACCTGTAGTGTCGGACAGGCTGAATTCCTGGGCCCCGGCTTCCGCCGCTGCTTCGGCCAGACGGACGACTTGATCTTCGGGAATCATGCCCTCCATGGTGCATCCGAATGCTGTCGACAGGCCGACGGCGAAATGGATGTTGGCGGCGCGCGCAATGTCGGCGATCGCGCCGATCTCTGCGATCATCTCAGCATGCGACTTGCGGACATTCTTCAAGCTGTGGGTTTCGGACATGCTAAATGGGGTGGACATGGCGTGCACCCCGGCCGCCGCTGCGCGCGCCGCGCCTTTGGCATTGGGGACCAGCGCGACGACATTAAGGCCCGCTATGGTCTTGGCGAATGCGACCACTTCGGCGGTGTCGGCCAGTTGGGGAAGGAGCGCAGGCGGGACAAAGCTCCCTACCTCAATCTCGCGCACTCCCGCTGCGGCTTCAGCGGCGATCCATGCCTGCTTGGCGGCCAGCGGCATCACGCGATCAATGGATTGCAACCCATCGCGCGGACCCACTTCGGAAATGAGGATGGGCACTATTTTTCCTCTCCATTCGTAGAATAGGGAGGGGGACCATCCGCAGGATGGTGGAGGGGTAAACGCGCCACCGCTGCTGTTGCAATCTGACCCATCACGTCATTCAACCTATCTTTGATCAGCGGAGCAGGGATGCGCAGGGTCTTGATTCCATGCATCTCGAAAAACTTATCCCGCTTGGCATCTCTGCTCGGATTGTCGCCCATGCTATGGGCTACACCATCGACCTCAACACAAAGCTTCGCTGCCGGGCAGTAAAAATCAAGCGTGTAAGGTCCGGCCGGGTGTTGCTTGCGAAATTTCAGTCCGGCGGGTCGTGAGCGAAGCGCCGCCCACAGGCGCAGTTCGGGTGGCGTCATTGTGCGCCGTAAGGCCTTGGCGCGAACGACGACAGCATTGGTTTTGGGCGGCAGCTTCTTTACCCCTCCACCATGCTGCGCATGGTCCCTCTCCCCCTCCTTTGGATTGAGAGGTAAAAGATATATCCACGGCCGCGCGGTGCGGTCGGCGTGTTGCCACGCCGCAATGGCAGCGCGGTGTTTGAGCGTCACTTCGATGGCGTCAAGCCCTTCGAGCAGCATCTGTTTTTCTTCGCTGCGGATCGCGAAATGATGGCCGCCCGCCGTCTGCGCCGCCAGATCGATAGTGACACTATCGCCGATCATCCCCCGGATCGCGGCTTCATCCAATGTCACGGGCAACAGCCCGTTGCGAATGCAGTTATTGTAAAAGATCGGCGCAAAACTGATCGCGATAATGCAATCGATACCAAATTCCTTCAGCGCCCACACCGCGTGTTCTCGGCTTGATCCGCAACCAAAATTGCGGCCCGAAAGCAGCAGCCGCGTGCCGATGAAATCGCGCTGGTTCAGCACGAACTTGGGATCATTCACCCGCGCATCGGCGTCGGTATAGCGCCACGGCGCGAACAGACCGTCCGCCAGCCCCGTCTTGCCGGTTGATTTCATCTCGCGCGACGGAATGATCATATCGGTGTCGATATTATCGACGATCAGCGGTGCGGCGACGCTGGTTAAGACAGTGAAGGGGGTCATGATGCAGTAATGCACCCTGCCACGGCACTCGCTGCGACGACTTCGGGGCTGGCAATGTGGGTGCGGATGCGTGGACCCTGGCGGCCTTCGAAGTTGCGGTTGGTAGAGGAAATCACGCGGCTGCCCGGTGCAAACCCCTCGCCCCCGGCATAGAAACACAGCGAGCAGCCGCTTTCGCGCCATTCAAAACCGGCGTCGATGAAAATTTTGTCGAGGCCCTCTGCTTCGGCCGCGCGTTTGACCGCGCTTGATCCGGGTACGACCAGCGCCTTGGCGATGCAGGACGCGATGCGTTTGCCCGCGACAATCGCGGCGGCGCGGCGCAGGTCGGACAGGCGGGCGTTGGTGCAACTGCCGATGAAGGCGGCGTTTACTGGTGTACCCGCAATCTGCTGCCCAGCGGCCAGCCCGATATAGGCCAGCGCGCGGGGGTCGGCATCGGCGGGGATGACATCGCCGATGCCGATGGCCTGCCCCGGCGACGTGCCCCAGCTAACCATCGGGGTGATAATGCTGGCGTCGATATGGATTTCAGCATCAAATCTTGCACCGTCGTCGGTCACAAGGTCCGACCAGTCGGGCAACGGATCAGGCGCATAGCGCCGCCCGGCGAGGTAGGCGTGCGTCGTGTCATCGGGCGCGATAACGCCGGTGAAGGCAGCAAATTCGGTCGCCATGTTGCACAGCGTCATGCGCGCTTCCATGTCGAGTGCGGTGACGGCGTCGCCCGCAAATTCGACCACATGCCCCGCGCCGCTGCCCGCGCCATGCTGGGCCAGCAGCGTCAGGATCATGTCCTTTGCGGTCACTCCGGGCGCAAGTTTACCCGTGAAGCGCACCTGCATCGTCTTGGGCCGTGCCACCCGCAGCGTGCCGGTCGCCATCGCATGTTCCGCTTCACTTGTCCCGATACCCCACGCCAGCGCGCCGAATGCGCCTTGCGTACAGGTGTGGCTGTCGGGGGCGATCAGGGTGCAGCCGGGGACGACAATTCCCAATTCCGGCGAGATGACATGCGTGATGCCCTGATCCGGGTCATTGACATCGAACAGGGTTATCCCGGCCGCGTAGCAAGCCGAGCGGGTCTCCGTAATGAAAGCCTCACCGCCAGGCATCATCGTGCCATCGCCGCGTCCGGACCGTGTGTCGACAATATGGTCCATGACCGCGAACACGCGCGCAGGGTCGGCAACCCGCCGCCCCGCTTCTGCCAGCGACTTCAGCGCCGCCGCCCCGGTGCGCTCGTGCAGGAAAATGCGGTCGATGGCGATCAGCGCGGTCCCGCCGCCCAGATCGGCAACGACATGCCTGTCCCAGATTTTGGCGAACAGGGTGGGCATTACTTTTTTCGCCTCACGCAAAGCGTGTGGAGGGGGACCATGCGAAGCATGGTGGAGGGGTTAGCGCGCAAGGCTCCAATACCCCTCCACCATCGCTGCGCGATGGTCCCCCTCCCCATTTTGCAAAGGGGGAGGAAAATCACCCCTCCAAACTCCGCCAATCCTTGGTCACAAACACTTCTTGAATCGCCGTCCGCGTTTCCAGCATGCCATTGCGGATCCAGTGCCAGGTGCGGCAACGGTTTTGCCCACAATCCGAAATCTGGATCATTTCATAAAGGTAAAGCGCGGGATCGCCCTGTCGTTGCCAATACAGCATGACCGAGCGGTTATATTCGTCCAGCCCAACCTCGGCGGCCCAGCCTTTGATCAACTCATTGTCCCACCACACCCGCTTGTCGCGATATTCCGCCGGAAATTCGCGTATTTCGGTGCGGCCATCGGCCCAGGTATAATGATTGGTCTGGTGATAGGGATAAGGACCATCGTCGGGAAAGCGGCAGAACAGGCGGCTTTTATGTTCGTCGATTTTTTCATTGGCGGCATTGAAATAGGTATAGGTGCCGTCCCACACGCCTTCGTGGCGGGCGAGCAGTGGCATGGCTTCGTGGATCAACATCGGTCATTCTCCTAGTTGCAAGGCGGTAGCAAAGGCCCGGGCTGCGGTCGCGCGGAGCAGCGCGCGATGTTCCAGCGCCAGATGGTCGGCATTAATGGTGGCGGGGTCAAAGGGAATCGCGCTGCTGGCGCTGGCCATATACCAGGGCGCATAGAAATGCCGCGCGCGGATGACGCTCCACGCAGTGGTCAGGTAGGCACCGTGGCGGTCGGGGGTCAGGTCGGGGAAAAGCTGGGCTGGATCACCTTTGGGGGCCATCGGCAGGGTCGGCGCAGCCGTACCGAAGTGCTGCGCGGCGGCGCGCACCACACCCTCCCACGCAGTGCGGTGCGTTGGCACTTCGCCGTGCCAGCCTGACGACAGACCATGCCCGGGCAGATCGACGACGATGCTGTCCGCTGCATCGGTCAGCGCGCCTTCACTCCCCGGCGCATGAACGGCCAGCCGTGCGCCTGTCCCACGCCAATGGAGCAGCCCGGCAAAGTCATCGCATTCCAGCGCCGCGAACCCGGCATCATGGTCGACGGCGAAATGCTCCACCAGTGGCCCGGCATAATCCTGCAGAAACGCCAGACTGATCGCCTGATGTTCTGCTGCCGTGGGCACCTTTGTGGCACGCCAGCCCGTCGGCATTGCCCCCAGCCGGTCAATATGGGCCTGCAACGGATCGCCGTCATACGCGCTGATCAGCACGGGCGGCGTAACTTCATGCGGCAGCGGAATGTCGCGCGGGGCGCGCAACACCGCGCCATAGCCAAGCCGGTAAGCATCCCCGGCATCCAGCATTTCCATAATGATCGCATGCACACGCGCGGCATCATCATGCGCGCCCGACAGCCGTGTTTCGGCGCGAACATCGAACCAGGGGAAAAACCAGCTCTGTTCCATGATCCGGTGCCACAACCACGGCAGATGTTCACCATAGAGGCTTGGGCGAAAGGGCGGCAGATAGCATTCGCCGAAAACCGCCATTTCGTGCGGCGTCCAGATCGCATAGCCGCCAATAGCAAGGCCGGAGAAAAGGTCGGCATGACGCTTGAGCGCAGCGACCAGAATGATCCCGCCCGAATGAAAGCCATAGGCTGCGGTTCGTTTGAGGCCAAGCGCGCGGGCAAATTCGACCACCGCATCGGCATAATCAGTGATATCGGGATCGGGTTTCACGAGGGGGTCTGACTGGCCAAATCCCGGCGTGTCGGGCGCGATGCAGGTAAAATGCGCGCCCCATGCGCCCATCAACGCTTCATATTCCGCCGAGCTGCGCGGACTTTGATGCACCATCAGCAACGGCGGCCCCTTGCCCGCGCGGCGATAATGCACGCGGCGGCCGTTTACGGTCAGATAATGGCGCGTGATCGTCATGCCCACCCCGCAAAAGTTGTCCGGACAAATTGCTCTCGACAAGCGCATAGTCGCTGGTCCACAAGGACGCAAGGCAGCAGGGCGGGACTTTGAGCGAGATGATTGGCACGCGAATGATTTCGGACGGCAAAACCGCACGGCAATTGTTTGAAGAGGTGATGGCCAATCCGGCGCGCAAGAAATTTGGCTTTGGCAATAAACTGGCCATTGTGAACGTCGATTTTCAACAGGCCTATACCCGCACCGACATGTTTGCGACGGCCTATGAAACCGACCCGCGCCAGATTGAACATGCCAATCATATCTCGTCACTGGCGCGCGTGCGCGGGATGCCGGTGATCTGGTCGCGCGTCGGATTCATGGACAATGCCGGGGACGCGGGCGTGTGGGGCACGCGGACCAACACGCCCGACAGTTTGCAGAACATCAAACACGCCAGCGAACGCCACGCGTTCGATCCGCGCTGCGAAATTGACGCAGGCGACCTGCAATATACCAAGCGGATGCCGTCGGCCTTCTTTGAAACCCCGCTGGCGAGCTATCTCGTCTGGCACGGCGTCGATACGGTGGTGGTGACTGGTGGGTCAACCAGTGGGTGTGTCCGCGCAACCGCAGTCGATGCACTCAGCCATGGCTATCGCACCATCGTCCCCATCGAGACCTGTGCTGACAAACATGAAAGCTATCACTTCGCCAACCTGACCGATCTTCAGCTGAAATATGCCGATGTCGAACCTGTGCAGGTGGTTGTGGAATGGCTGGAAGCATTCAGATGATGCAAGCTGACCCCAAACTCTATGACTATGCCGCCTATCGCGCGCGCCCGAAAATCTCCTGGCCCGGCGGCAAAAGCATCGCCGTCTGGGTCGCGCCCAATCTGGAATATTATGAGATTGATCCGCCCGCGCATCCCCAGCGCAAGGCGTGGGTCAGGCCGCATCCCGATGTCGTCGGTTATTCCCACCGCGATCATAGCAACCGCGTATCGCACTGGCGCATGGCCGAGGTGATGTCGAAGCATGGCTTTCCAGGGTCGGTCAGCTTGTCGGTGGCGCTGTGCCAGCATCACCCCGAAGTTGTGGCCGATGCCAATGCGCGTGGGTGGGAGTTTTTCAGCCACGGCATTTATAACACCCGCTATGCCTATGACATGGACGAGGCGCAGGAACGCGCGATCATCGCCGACAGCATCCATACCGTGCGCGAGGCGACGGGGCAGACGATCCGCGGCTGGCTTGCCCCCGCGCTCACCCACACACCGCGCACGCTGGATCTGATCGAGGATATGGGGCTGGATTACACCTGCGACCTGTATCATGATGATCAGGTTCAGCCGGTGAAGACGGCACGGGGGCGGCTCGTGTCGATCCCCTACAGTCTTGAGGTCAACGACCATTACGGCTTCTTCGTCTATAATATGTCGGGCCGCGAATATGCCGACGCGCTGATCCGTCAATATGAGCGGCTGGCGGCAGAGGGGGCGAGGCCAGAGGGATGTGGGGGCACGGTGATGTGCATCCCCTTGCACGCCTATCTGATCGGTCAGCCGCACCGGATCGGGCCATTTTCAGAAGCGTTGCGGCATATCGCGGCCGATGGGCGAGCGTGGATTGCCCGCGCGGGCGAGATTGTCGATGCGTGGCGGGCATCGTCCCCTCTCCCTCACGGAGAGGGTGGATGACCCTCGATCCCGCCTACCTCGCTTACCCCAAGCGCCGCCACGGCTATGACCATGACCTTTTCCCATGGTCGGCGCTCCACGAACGTGCGCCGATCGCGTGGCCCGATGGCAAGTCGGTTGCGCTGTGGGTGTGCGTCAGCCTGGAATGGTTTCCGATTACGCCCAGTGACACCCCGTTCCGCGCGCCGGGGCATATGCAGACCGCCTATCCCGATTACCGCCATTATACCGCGCGCGATTATGGCAACCGCGTCGGGGTGTACCGGCTGCTCGATGCCTTTGCGAAGGCCGGGGTCCGCGCAAGTTTTGCGACCAACGCGGCGATTGCGCAGCGCTACCCCGCACTGATCGCCGATATCGTCGCGGCGGGGCATGAGATTATCGCCCATTCGACCGACATGAACGGCACTATCGCCAGCGGCTTGCCGGTCGAGGAAGAGCGCGCGCTGATCGCGGCTTCGCTCGACATACTGGAAGCCGCGACCGGCACCCGCCCCACCGGCTGGCTCTCCATAGCACGGTCGCAAAGCTGGAATACACCGGATTTGTTGCGTGAGGCGGGGGTGCGTTTTTGCTGCGACTGGGTGAATGATGAATTGCCTTACCGGTTCACCAATGGCCTGATCAATCTGCCGCTCAATCACGAACTTAGCGACCGGCAAATCATCACGGTGCAGCAGCAATCGGCGGACAGCTATGGGCAGAGTATGTGCGATGCTTTTGACTGGCTGGCGGCAGAGGCCGCACGCTATGGCGGTCGGATGCTGCCGCTGCACATCACCCCCTACATCTTGGGCCTGCCTTACCGGATTGCGGCGCTTGAAACATTGCTTGCGGAAATGACCGCGCGGCCCGAATGCTGGAACGCAAGCGCCGGCGAGATTGTCGCCGCCTGGGAGGCGCAGACATGAAGATACGTAATCCGCGTACCGGGCAGTATGATTATGCGATAACCCCGCTTGATGGTGCGGCCCTCGACACCGTGTGCGACCGGCTACGCAACGCGCAACCGGGGTGGGCGGCACGCAGCCCAGAGGAGCGCGGATCGTTGCTGCTCAGGCTCGCCAACGCCATCGCTGCGCACGCCGGATCCATTGCCGATGCACTGACGGTCGACACCGGACGGCGGGCGATATCTTTTATGGAAACAGGGGGCATTCCCGCGCTGCTGCGCCGCTGGGCCGGTACCGGGCCAACCATGATTCGCGCCGCGACCGTTACGGGACGGGACAGCGCAACCGTTGGCATCGCTATCGACACGCGGCTGATCCCGTATCCTTTGGTGGGCGTGATCAGTCCATGGAATTTCCCACTGACGCTGGCGCTGATCGACGCGATCCCCGCGCTGGCGGCAGGTTGCGCCGTCATCGTCAAACCATCGGAGGTGACCCCGCGCTTCATTCGGCCACTTATGGCGGCGGTGGCAGCGGTGCCAGAGGTGGCAGCGGTGCTGGCGGTGGTCGAGGGCGATAGCGCGACCGGTGCGGCGCTGGTCGAACGCGCCGATTACATCGCATTTACGGGATCGGTCGCAACGGGACGCAAGGTCGCGGAGAGCACGGCGCGCGCCTTTATCCCGGTCAGCCTGGAACTGGGCGGCAAAGATCCGATGATCATATTGGCCAGCGCGCATGTGCCGGACGCGGCGCGCACAGCCTTGCGGGCCAGTATCGTGAACACCGGGCAGGCGTGTCAGTCGATCGAGCGCGTCTATGTTGATCGCCAGATTGCCGAACCCTTCCTCGCGGCACTGGTGGCAGAGGCGGAAGCGGTCCGGTTCAACTATCCCGACATTCGCACTGGCGACATCGGCCCATTTATCTGCGCCAAACAAGCCGATATCGTCGATGCGCAGATTAAGGATGCACTGGCCAAGGGCGCACGGTTGCTGAGCGGCGGCCAGGTGGAGGATCTTGGTGGCGGGCTTTACCTCCGCCCGACGGTGCTCGCCGATGTCACGCCTGGCATGGCCGTGATGCGCGAAGAAACCTTTGGCCCGGTCATTCCGGTTATCATCTTCGACACGGTCGAGGAAGCATTGATGCTGGCCAACAACGGTGTTTTTGGCCTGTCAGGCGCAGTACTGGCGGGCACAGATGGCGAGGCGGCGGCGGTCGGCACGCACCTGGCGGTTGGTGCCGTGTCGATCAATGACGGCTCGCTCACGGCGATGGTGTGGGACGCCGAAAAATCGAGCTTTGGCCTGTCGGGTTTGGGGCCGACGCGGATGGGGGACAGCGGGATGACGCGGTTTTTCCGCAAACAATCGCTGCTGCGACAAATGGACAAGGCGCTGCCGATGGCGGCATATTCGGAAGAGGGGTTTGGACAATGAAATTGGCTTTTTCTGGCATGGCAGCGGCCCTGCTGCTTTCGGGCTGCGTCGTGGTGGTCGACAATAGCCCGCCCGCCACCAACGCGGCCGGCAGCGGCTTGCCCGTCACGCGTTCCCCTGGCGTCGAACGCCCCGCCGAACGCCTGCCGACGGATATTCGCCGTACCACGCTGATCGTGCGTGACATGGAAAACAGCCTGAAACTGTACCGCGATGTGCTGGGGATGAAGGTCAATTACGACACGGTGGTCACTATGTCGGGCGTCGCGCTGCCAGCCGGTACACCTGGGGCCACTGCGCGCCTGGTGTTGCTTAATGGCAATGATCCTTTCATCGGCTGGATCGGCCTGATGGAATGGATCGATCCAAAATTGCCCGACCCCGGCCCCTATCCGACGCGTATGGGTATCGGCAGTCATGTCATCATCACCCAGACCGACGATGTCGATAAACGCTGTGCTCAGGCCGCCAAATTGCCGGGCGTGACCATGACCGCACCGGCGCGTGACCAGACCTATCCGGGCCGCAATGGTGCGCCGCCCATCAAAGTGCGCGGGTGTAATTTCTTTGATCCGGACGGCACCCTTATCGAAATGAACCAGCTGATCGGATGACCATGCTGCTCTCCCTGCTCGCCCTGGCGGCCATGCCTGCACCTGCACCTGCACTGGCGCCCTGTGACAAGCCCGTATACATGGTCGTCGCGGGGCCAACGCATGACCGTGTGCGGATGCAGGCCTATGCCAAAGCGATTTTTGACAGCGGTCTGTATCAACAGCTTGGCGGTTATTACATCAATGCACCGGTGCCGGTGGCGACCTTTGAAGGCGATGTCCCGGCCAATCAGGCGGCACTAATTGTTCGCTTCCCCTGTCTCGCGAACGCCAAGGCCTTTTGGTATTCAAAGGCGTATCAGGAAAGCATCAAACCGTTGCGGCTCAATCCGTCGGCGGGCGATTATACGGTGACGGTTTACGCCGAGATCCCGCTGCGCGCAGATATGGCGGGCAAGGTTGGCGATGTGGGCTATACCGCGACGTTCGATGCCAGCGGGGTGGCGCAGACGGCGCACTGATCGCCGTCATTGCTTCGCTTCGTTCGCCCATGACGGGTCGTTACCGCGCCAACTCCACCAATTCGTACCAGGTCATCATATATCCATCGACGCCGCCCTTCAGGAAAATTCCGTCGGCATCGTCGGTGATCCACAGTTCATAGCGCGGATGTTCGCCCACCATGCCGCTGTCGCCCGGATCGATAAATGCGAACTTGCGGGCAGCAAAGGTGCCCGCGGCAACCGTCACTTCCTCGTCCCCAAGATATTCGGCATCGATCTTGACCTGCGCGATCATCGGCGGGGTCGCGCCGCGATGGTCGGGGGAGGGGAGGTAGACGTTGAACTTGCGGCGTTGGCCGACGGTCCAGTCCTTGGTGGACAGCAGATAGCCGTCGGCGACAATCGGGTGCGTCCCAAACCCGTCGATCGGCATTTCCACCGCCACGCGCTGCGACAGGCGGCCGATGCTGGGACCATAGCTTTCGCACTCGATATACGTCCCATCAAAGCGCAACCAGCCGCTGCCCATGAAGGCATCGCCCACCACCAGTCGCACGGACAGATCCATCGGCTGTTTATGCTCATCAATGGCATAGACGATGTCGCGCATGACTGTCGGGGCGGGTTCCTCAATCTCACAATGCGCGCGCAGCACCACTTTGCCGTCACTATGATGGGTAAACATGAATGTCTCGAATCCGCGCGCCGCGCCCTCCATCCCCGACTTGCGTGAGGTATAGGCTATTCGCCCTGTGACAATTCGGTGTTTCATGTGCTTGTTCCCTGACCCCATATCGCAAAGCGCATTTTGCACGTGCCAAGCGAAAGGTGTCCACACAAATCACGTTCGGGCTGAGGAGGCAATCTGATATAACGCAATGAACTAGCGCGCGGTGACGTTAGATTGCCGCGCCAAAATCGGCCCGCCGCAATCACGGCGGGCAATCTATCGGCATCACGCTCTTAATCCGTCGGCACCCACAGATCCTCGTTGCCCGCACCCGTCACTGGATCGTCGATCAACGGCTCACCCGTCAGCGGATCCAGCCCGCGCATTGTGATCAGCGGCGCGACAACGCTGGTATCCCCTGTGCCGTCGTCGCCTTCGCCGTCACGTTCGATCACTTCCTCGATCACGTCGCGAATGGGGAAGGTGTCATCGGGCCGGTTCGCCCGCGGCTGGCACGATA
>Ga0105046_10008576_pt1 | contig 16054 bp, 18 predicted proteins | sample MAT03_FD_78385 | JGI IMG/M metagenome (GOLD analysis project Ga0105046, IMG submission 78385) | Freshwater microbial communities from Lake Fryxell liftoff mats and glacier meltwater in Antarctica - MAT-03 (megahit assembly) | ecosystem: Environmental > Aquatic > Freshwater > Ice > Liftoff...
GAAGACGCTACAAAATGCCGTATTCATCTTTACTTTCCCATTAGAGCAATATCGCCGCGAGGATGGATACATTGATGCGATTTGTAATTATTTTGGTAAAACGCGCAAAAGTGAGGGAATTGTAGGGCTTAAAGTTGGGGAATCGTTTCAGGATTATATTCGTAAAAATAGCTATCCGGAAATTTCAATTTCTGTGACGAATGACACGCCAATTGGCTTGTTGGCGGCGAAGGCTGTGGAAATCGAGCATAAAGTTCAATTTGATGCAGTAATTAACATTATTGTAGGAACTGGGACGAATATTGCATCTGGTTTTAACCTGATAATTGACGGGAAAAAGCAGTTTTTTATTGTGAATACAGAATTTGGGAATTTTGTTTCTGCGCCGCTTTCTCGTTTTGATGAAACGCTCAATAATACTTGCGATACGAAGGATCAGCATTTGACGGGAAAAATGATTTCGGGAATTTGGCATCAGCAAATTTTTAAAATTATGGTTGATGCGGCAATGGCGCAAGGGCTTATTGTAGCGGAGGAAATTCAGGATTTTAAATTTACAACTTTGGATTCCGGCGAGATTGAAAAGTACCTCAAGAGTCACAATCCCAAAAGCGAAAGTTTGCAATTTTTGGAAGTGCTTTGGTACGAAATCACCAATCGTTCTGCCGTTCTTTGCGGATTGGTTATGGCGAATATTATGCGTGATATCAAACAAAAAATGGACATGCCACAGCTGAAAATTGGAATTGTGGAAGTGGGAAGTGTGATTGAAAAGGCGTTTAATTTTAAAAAAGTGTTACGGGAAACCATTGATATGGAATTAGCCAGGCATGATGTGGCGAAAAAAATTGACTATCAATTCTATAATCCGAGTTTCCAGAGTGCTTTGGGAAGCGCGATTTTTGATAGTTTGTTTCAGAAAGACTGAGGCTGGGGGTGATAGCTGGGGGGGCTTTTTTACTTGGGTTGGTGTTTTTGGTGTTGGTCTTTTAAAAAAGCCCTCGCTTTTCTGGAGGGCTTTTTTTTGTGATTAAGGGGACGGGGGGAAATTTTTGCTTTGCAAAAATGGGGGAGCGAACGGCGGGAGCTCTCCCTTCGGTCGAGTTATTGAAGCTTCTTTCGCATGAAAGCTGGAATATCGAGTTCGCTTTCTGCTGTTCTTGAAGGAGTTTGTTGGCTGTTTGGTACAGCTGTTTGGCTATTTGGTACCGCGTGATTGCTGAGCGGCATGTGTTGACGAAGGATGGTTGGTTTTTCACGTGGAGTGTCATCGAAACCAGTTGCTACTACGGTGATTTTTACTTCACCAGTGTAGGAATCATTGATAACTGCACCGAAGATGATGTTTGCTTCTGAATCGGCAGCTTCTGTAATAATGCGGGCTGCTTCATCAACTTCGAACATGCTCAAGTCGTTGCCTCCAGTAATGTTGAAAAGTACACCTTTAGCGCCATCAATTGAGAGTTCGAGAAGTGGTGATTCGATTGCTGCTTTTGCAGCTTCGATTGCTCGATTTTCACCAGTTCCATACCCAATACCCATTAACGCTGCACCGGCATTTTCCATGACTGCTTTTACATCGGCGAAATCCACGTTGATCATACCGTGAACGGTAATAAGATCAGCAATACCTTGTACACCTTGGCGAAGAACGTCGTCTACCACCATGAAAGCTTCGGTAATTGGAGTTTTCTTGTCGATAATTGAAAGAATTTTGTCGTTCGGAATCGCGATGAGCGTATCCACTTTGTTCTTGAGGTTTTCAAGACCGTCTTCCGCTTGTTGTCTTCTTCTGTGTCCTTCAAATGCGAATGGTTTTGTTACCACAGCAACGGTTAGAATGCCCATTTCTTTTGCGATTTCAGCAATAACTGGCGCGGCACCTGTACCGGTTCCTCCACCCATACCACAAGTAATGAATACCATGTCTGCACCTTCCAAAGACGCACGAATTTCTTCGGCGCTTTCTTCAGCAGATTGTCGGCCAATATCTGGGTTTGAACCTGCTCCTAGCCCTCTTGTTGTTGCTTTTCCAATGTTGATACGAGTTGGAGCTCCAGAATGTGTAAGAGCCTGAGCGTCCGTATTTACGGCAATAAACTCAATTCCTTTCAAGGCAGTTTTAATCATTCTTTCGAGCGCGTTTCCACCACCTCCACCAACACCAATCACTTTAATAACGGCAACTGGATTTATTTCAGGATTTACTTCCTGGCTCTTTTTTCCAATGTGTGATGAACCTGAGAACAGGTTACGGAGTGAATCTTTTTGGGAATTAGATACGGCCATAAAAATTTGATAAAGAATTGCTTAGAGATATTCTAATGAGACAGTTCCCCCTAAAAGGAGATAGGATGATAACTACATGTTGATCTAATGTCAATACTATTTTCTAATTCAAATCTCCAGATCTTATTGATTGACTTTTTTGCTTTATGGGAAAAGACCACGAACCCATTCTTTAAAGCCTCCTAGGGATTTTTTGAGATTGAGACTTTTTAGATTGAAGCCATACGTTCGATGTTCAAGTCGGCTGCCCCAAAGTATTAAACCGATGGCTGTAGCATACGCTGGGTCATCAATTTTATCAACTACCCCGTCAAAATTTTGAGGGAAGCCGATTTGGACTGGGAGATTAAGGGTTTCTCTAGCAAGATCTAGTATTCCGGGCATTTTTACGCCGGCACCTGTGAGGATTACTCCTGCCGGAAGCATGCCGTCTCGGTGGATTCGAGCAAGTTCGTCTTTGACTAAAACGAAAATTTCGTGGTACCGAGCTTCAATAATTTCAGCCATGTGTTTTTTAGCGACTTTCTGACTATCAATTTTGCTGACAAGTGAGAGATCGATAATTTCACGATCATTTACGTCGGCTGGCTGGCAGGTTCCGTATTCGATTTTAATTTTTTCTGCGGTATCAATTGACGTTCTAAGGCCGATAGCAATATCATTCGTCACGTTTTCTCCTCCTACTGGAATTACCGCTGTATGAAGTGTGGTGCCCTCTTCGAAAACGGAAACTGACGTTGCGCCGCAACCGATATCAATTACTACTACGCCCAATTCTTTCTGACGTTTTGATAAAACGGCTTCAGCTGAGGCTAAACAAGATGGGATAATATCGTCGATGTCTACACCAGCTTGGAGCACGCATTTTTCAATATTTTTGACGGCTGGCGTGAGGCCGGTGATGATATGGGCTTCTACTTCAAGGCGAATGCCTGTCATACCCACGGGATATTTAATGCCTTTTTGCTCGTCTACTGTGAAAGTTTTTGGAATAATTCTTAAAATTCTTCGGTTACTTGGAATTGAAACAGCTTGTGCAGCTTCTAAAACACGATCCACATCATCTTCAGTAATTTCATTTCCTGATGAAACGGCAATAACTCCCTTGCTGTTAAGGGATTCTATGTGATTACCACCAATTCCTAAAAACACGTGATTAATCGGTTCGCCGGCCATTCTTTCGGCATCTTCGAGGGATGAGGAAATGCTGTTAATCGTTTCATCGACATCAACAATCAGCCCCTTGCGGAGGCCTGTAGAAGGCGCAATTCCAACTCCGATAATATTGGGAACTTGAGATTTCTCTTCAATCGTTCCAACGACAGTACGTATTTTGGAACTTCCAATATCGAGGCTGGCAATAACTCTTGGTTTGGGCATTTGGAATGAAAAAAAAGACTGAAAAGACTATATAATAATATGTGGGTTTTTACAAATGTATTTGCGAATTTAAGGGAATTTTACATCATTTTTTTAGTATGACGACATTACGTAGTACCTATAGTGTCAAATTAGTGATAGAACCACTATATTTGGTGAATCGCCAGCTTATTGGCCCTGAATTATTTTTCATAAAAATGAGTTGCTAAAATATCCAGGCAAAGGTGGGAGAAATTCCTTTCAAGGATGATGGGCAATAGATTGATACGTGCTTTAGAAAATTAAATATTAAAATAATGTACCTTGCAAACTTGGCTCTTCCGGCTGCGGCTCTACGAACTCTGGGAAGGCCTGCAAGCGGTTGGCGATGCTTTTGAATTCCAGTTCGTCGAGGGCGGTTTTTGCGGTTTGGTATGGGATTGGCCTGAGGAGGCAGGCTTCAAGGTCTAGGGTTACTGGAACATCGCGCTGGATGGTGGCGAGTTTTTTGCTAAAGAGTGCGCTTTCACGACCTTCGGTGAGTTTTTTTTGTTGGCCGGGTCTGAGTTCGCTGAGGTGGTCATAGATGTTTTCTAGAGTTTGGTATTTGGTGAGAAGTTCGCAGGCCTGTTTGTCGCCGATGCCGGGGACGCCGGGGATGTTGTCGGAGACGTCGCCGCGGAGGGCTTTGTAGTCAATGACTTGCTCTGGCGTGAGGCCCATTTTTGCGATGACTTGCGCGCGGTCGTAGAGCGTGGCTTTGCTCATGCCCATTTGTGGGGAAAAGACGAAAATGTGGTCGTTGACGAGTTGGAATGAATCCATGTCGCCGGTGACGATGAGCGTTTCGATGTCGCCTTTTTGGCTTGCTTGTGTGGCGAGTGTGCCGAGGACGTCGTCGGCTTCGTAGCCTTCCATTTCGAAAATTGGGATATTAAAAACTCTCAATAATTCTTGCAATTTTGGCATTTGCGGAAAAAGTTCTGGTGGTGGTGGTTTTCTTTGGGCTTTGTACTCCGCGTATTCGAGGTGACGGTTGGTTTTGGATTTGTGGTCGAAAGCGATGGCAAGATATTCTGGTTTTTTGATTCTGACAATCTCAAAAAGCATTTTCATGAAGCCGTAAATAGCATTGGTGTATTCGTTTTTGCTGTTTACCAAGAGCGGCATGGCGTGAAAAGCGCGGTAGAAAATGGCGTGGCCGTCAATGAGGACTAGTTTTTTCATGATTTTTCGTTTTATTGCTTAGAAATTTTATAGGAAAAGTTGGTGAAACAAAATGGCTACTTTAAGGATTTTTATTTTGTGGCTGATAATAACATCAAGACTTCCTGTTGACTTGTTTTTATTATATGAGGAAGTCATACTCCTCTTATTTCGGTGCGGATCGCTCATTTTGCGGCTTGAATCCATCATCCTTCTTAGTAACTGATGTTTCAATTGCGCCCTTTAACTGAGTGGAATAGAACCATGGAAAAAATGTTGGATTTTTGCTATAATGATCAGATTATCACCATTTTACACCTCCATGCACAAAGTTAAGACTCATCGGGTTGCTGCGGTTTCTGTGAAGATTGCTACTCAGAAGGAAAGTTTTCAGGAATTTAAGGCTGAAAAAAAAGCGGCAAAAGAAGAATTTTATGGTGAAATTGAAGGGGTTTGCGATGAAAGCAAGCTCAAAACTCCGCTTCTACTTCTTTTTGCTACCGATTTGAATGGTGAAAAAGAATTGGTGGATCGGGAATTATTGTTTCGGGTCCTGGAAGGCTGTCGAGTTTTGAAGTTGAAAGTAGTGGTAGTGGACACGCAAGAGCCTGGGGAGAAATTTTCGCAGCATCATGACATTACTTGGCTTAATCCTACAACTGCTTTTCGAAAAAAAAGCTCTGGCCAGAAAGAAATTGACCGGCTTTTTTTAGCTGCAGATATGGCTTTGGTATTCAGTGCACATTCTGACCTGATGCGACTTTTGATGAGCTATGGAGTGGTTTTATTGGCTAAAGACCAGTCGCCAATTTTAGAAAGCTATCACCCAAACACTGAAGAGGGTAATAGCTTTCTGTTTGATGAATATGATGCTTGGGCAATTTTTGCGACGTTGGTGCGTGCGACGGAAACGTATCGTTTCCCGTTTGATTGGAGCCATATTGTCCGTGGCCTAGTGAAATAAATTAGTTTAGGTAGGACTTGTTTGTAATTTTAAACATTGCTTGCCCCATTTTAGCAGCAATTTCATCAATTTCTGCTTTGAATTTTGTCTTGTTGTTTGGGGCTTCTTCTTTTTCCTCAAGCTTCAATTGATAATAAATATCGCTACTTGCGTACATGCCAATGCGAGTTGCCATTTCAATCATGAAAGCGCCATAAGTATAATCTGTTGGATGAGTACCTTTTATAAAGTCTAGAACCTCCTCTTCTGTTGGCTCATCTTCATTACTGATAGAATAATCAGTAGCTTTGCTTATAAGTGTCATAATTATTTCATGCGGTTGAGCAAAAGCTTTGAGCTGGTCCTCAAGTGTATAGTCACCTTGCCACAGCATATCTATAAGATAATTTGCTTCTTCTTCGCTCAAGTTTGGATAGTTATCAAAAGAACAAAGGAGAGGTTCGTTCTCATTATCGTAGAGAGCGGTTTTTCTTAAAGTATCCATGATTCAGATAAAAATAGATAAGATATTACCTTATCATACTTATTGCGATTGTCAATGCTTTGTGGTGAAGTATACAAAAAGAGCCTATCTTGCTCTTTTTTGACAGATAGGCTCTTTCATTTGTATTGATCTTTTTCTATGAACCTAAGGAATTGGAGCTTCCTCCGCTGCTGTTTCCTAACCCTTCGGTGAGGCTTTGGATGTTTTGGATTACATCATTGAAATTGATGTAGCGAATGATGTCTAGACCGAAAAATCTGCCGACTAAACCCACGATGACTACGGCGAAAATTGTTATAATTAAGCCGATAATTGCGTAGCGAATGGTTCCTACGGCTTGCTTAATTTTATCTTCTGCTCCTCCGGAAAGAATAAAAGTAAATCCACCCCAAAAAATAAAAATTACTGAGAGTAAGCCTGCGGCAATTATTGCATATGCCAGGCCTTTGTTGATGATGTCGAGGATATTATATCTACTTGCTGAATCAATAATGGTACTTCCGTTGTCTGGCATAAAATTGTGGTTAGTGTACTAATCAAAAAGCAGGTCAAGAAAAAAAAGGACGGGAGGAATATTGGGATTTGTCGCTTTTTCTCAATTGAAATCTAAATTTGTGCATCCAATGGATCAATGGCAACTTCACCACCTTCCGGCTCAACGATTTTTAAGTTGATTCGCGCATTGTTTTTTGAACCGATAACGCGGAGAAGAATACGAAGTGCTTTTGCTGTTTGACCAGCTTTACCGATGACTTTACCCATGTCGGCACGATCAACTTTAAGTGTGATTAATACACCTCTTTCGTCAATTGTACGATCAATTTCTACGCCATCTGGATTTTCAACAAGTTGTTTTACAATAAACTCAATAAACTGTTGATCTGAAATTTTTGTATCACCGGTCATGGAATTGAGATAAAGATATAAATGGATTGAAGGGAATATTTATTCAAAAAAAATGAGCTTTTATTCTGAGAGGGAATCAGAATCTCGAAAGGCGTAGAAACTACGTTTTTTAAAATTCTGATACGCTCTCGCGCAAATGCTCATTTTGGAGTGTACTTTCATACTTTAGACTTGGTAGGTAAGCCCGAAACCGATTTAAGCGGCTGCCGCGTTTTTGTCTTTTCTTTGGCGGTTTTTGACTTTGATGAATTTTTCCATGTTAGCAAACCCATGTTTCTTCAAAAGTGAAGCAACGGTTTCAGATGGCTGTGCGCCCATCTTAATCCAATGTTCGATTCGGTCTTTTTTCACTTCAATAGGCTTGTCTTTTTTGCTCGCGCTGTAATGGCCTAGAAGCTCAAGATACTCTTTTTTTACGGCTTTGCGATGTTCTGCAACCACAATACGGAAGCTCTCTTGAGAAGTTTTACCGGTGCGGGTTAATCTGATTTTTAACACGAAATTGGGAGGTTATAATACTATAAAGCGGCTTCAGTCTATGGTTACAGTCGGTTGTTGTCAAGAGAAAACGAGACGGCAACATTGTCTTTTTCCCTGGCTCAGATTCCCTTCTTCTTTTTTCGGAACGTTTCTGCTTGCTGCGGCGGCGAACATGTTTGCCTTGCAGACGGGAGCGTTGTTGGGAAAAATTTCCCCGGGCCTGCACTCGGCTTATTTCTGAAAAAAGCAGAAGGGAATCTGAGCCAGGGAACATAATGTTGCCGGTTGCTCACTCGCTTCCTCCTGGATAAAACCGCATAGCCATAGCTTTTGGCCTGTTATTTTACCTAGCCGGGGGTGGATGCTTGGTGGCAATGGGGCGCTGAGGAGAAGAATGAGCCTGTGGAGAGTTTTTTTAGGATTTTTCGCCTTCGTACTTTTTTTCTTTGAGGAGAGTTTTTATGTCAATCTTCGTGATGGATTTTTCGCCGAATTTTTCTGTTAATTTTTCTAGGATTGTGTGGCGGCGGATGGCTATTTCTTGGCACCAGCCTGAGTTTACGGCTCCCAGCTTGAGGACTTTTTCTTTGTAGGAAATTGGGGCTACTTTGTCTTGGATGTTGGGGATTTTTGGGAAAAGTTCGGTAAGGATTTTTTTGGTGAAGTTGCAGACCTCGATGGATTCGAAGCTTTTGCCGAGACCGATCTTCGCTGCCGCGGTTTGGAGGAGTTTTTGGAAATCGGAGGAAAAGGAGAGGGGGATTTTGCCGCTGGAGGAGCTGGGGAATTTATGCATAGTTATTTGGGCGAGGGATTTTTTGCGATTGCTCTTGGTGGATTTACTGATTTAGGCACTTCATATTATCTTCAAAATTTTGAGTGGTGTTTGGAAATTAAGATGGTAGCTTTGGTTTATTCTATATTTTTCCCCTTTTCACTGGCAACTTGATAGACTTGCAAAGTTTCCTCAGCCATTTTGCGCCATGAGAATTTCTCCACATGTTGGAGGCCGTTTTTTATCAGCTCGTTGCGGAGTTTTTCATCTTCTAAAATTTTGATGATTTGTTTAGCCATATTTTCTGGGCGATGGGGATTGAAAAATACGGCATTTTCTTCGCCGCAGATTTCTGGGATGCAAGAGGCGTTGGAGGCGGCGACGGGTGTTCCGCATTTCATGGCTTCTAGTGGCGGCAATCCGAATCCTTCGTAGAAGGAGGGGAAGACGAAGACTTCGGCGTTGCTCATGAGGTAGATGAGTTCGTTTTCGTCGACGAGGCCGGGGAGGAGGATTTCTGTTTCGAGGCCGAGTTCTTCAATAAGATTGAGGACGGCTGGGGCGTAAGTTGGATCTTTTTTTCCGGTGATGACGAGTTTGAGAGGTTTGGTGTAGAGGCTTTTCAATAAATAAAAAGCTTTGATGAGGCCGAGGACGTTTTTGTGGTCGCGCCAGACGCCGGTGTAGAGGAGAAATGGCACATCAATTCCATACTTTTCTGCGACCTGTTTTTTCAGTCCCGGAGTTTTGCACATTTGGAAATCCTCATGCACGCCTTCGTAGATTACAGCCACTTTTCGGGCGTCAGTGTGCAAAACTTGTTCAAGATCCTTCTGCGTATTTTTCGAAACGGTGATGACTTTTTTGGCCCGCCAAACGATGTTTCGAATTATCAAACCGTACGCGAGGCGGTGGAGCGGGCTGGTCATTTTTTTTCCAGGATAAAAGTGGAGCGTGAGGTCGTGGATGGTGACGATTGATGGTTTGGAGTAGAGCAGTGGCGCGTTGAAATGGGTGAAATGTGTGAGGTCGAGGTTGGCGGCGTTTAAAATTTTCAGGAATTTGGTTTGTTCTTGGCGGGAATAGTGGTGGGCGTTGACGAGGATTTTCTCGACGTTGGTGGCTTGGCGGCCGTTCTTGAGGAGTGGCGGCTGAAATTCGGCATATTGAGGTTCGTTGAAAAAGAGGACGTAGTGATTCTTGGTATCAATCGCTAATAAATTTTGAATGAGTTCATAAGTGTAGCGGCCGATTCCCGTGAATTGGCTTGAGTACATTCTGCAGTCGATTCCGATGCGCATGGTTGGAAGTTACGTTCGAGAGGAGTTTAGCAGTTTTTGGGGCGGCTTCATAAAAATGTTTTTTTTGGGTCGCTTTTCAATATTGAGCGTTTTTTGGTATAGCTCTTTAATATTAAGCAGGAATTCTTATTTGCGGAAATTTTTACTTGCAAAAAAAGGGCTCTTTTATTAGACTGAGCCCACTTAAGCAAGCTGGTTGTGAAATCGTGACATTGATTTTGCAAATGTAGAAGATGGCCTCTTGAGACACAAAATGGTTTATGGAGACGTAGTTCAGCTGGTTAGAACGCCACACTGTCACTGTGGAGGTCGCGGGTTCGAACCCCGTCGTTTCCGCCATTAAAAAATCATTGAAACTTGAAACGGCTTTGTATGGAGTCGTTTTTTGTTGTGGATATTTTTTAAAATAAAAATTATGGAGGGGGGTGTTTATCGTTAGCTTTTTCTTATTTATATTATCGGGAACTGCTCTCGCAGCAGTAGCAGGTGAAACTTGGAAAGGCTTTCCTGATGTAGAAAAAGGTAGCTATTATGAAACATCCGTGGGTGGTGTGTTCACGCCTGGAATAATATCAGGGTATGATACTGGCAATTTTGGTCCGCAAGATAATGTTTCACGCGCGCAAGTTGCAACAATGCTAGACAGATATAATCAAAAAGTAGTAGCTGAATTAAAGCAAGAAAATGCTTATTTAAAAGCTTTGGTTTGTTATCAATTCAAAAAAGAGGATTACGATTGGAATGATTATAAAGTTTCTTGGGATGAAATGTGTGCTCCCGAACCAACTCCATAAATTAGAAAACTCTGTGTAACTGTTGGGGTGTCATTGAATCAAAAAACAGCTTTTCATAAAGCTATTTTTTGATTGTTAGGTTTGAGAACAATTTTAACTCTATATATTTTATATGCAGAAAATTACATATTTAGTAATTATCTGACTTTGTATTGTAGCGCCGCGAACTTTATGATATATTATAACTACGAAATAATACAGTATTCGCCATTCACTGCAATCAAAATATATGATACACCAAGAACTTTCAGGTTTAAGTTTGCAAGAGCGGGAAATTATCAGCCATTTTTCTGCCTTGGAACAGGATGCGCTTAGTGTAAATGAACTCCTTCAATTTCATCCTTTCAAGCGTGACACTGCCAATCAAATTTTAAGTCGATTGGCAAAAAAAGGCTGGCTCCAGCGATTGAAACACGGCGTATATGCAATTGTCCCATTATCTTCAACCACCGCTACACCTGCTATTGAAAATGTATGGCCTTTGGCTATGAGTCTTTTTAAGCCGGCATTTATATCTGGGTGGTCAGCTGCTGAGCATTGGGATTTGACTGAGCAAATATTTAATAGTGTTTCCATTGCGACGCTGGCGCCTCAAAGAGAAAGTATTCAAGTAATAGGCAATATTACATTTCGGACTCGAATGTTGAAAAAAGAACAATTTTTTGGGGCAAAAATGGTTTGGTTTGGGAGCAAGATTGTTGAAATTGCTGACCCAAGCCGTACATTAATTGATATTTTAGATTTACCGAGTTTTGGTGGTGGAGGGAGACATATGGTGGATGTTGTTCGTCAATATTGGCATTCCGCTTTGCGTAATCCAGATTTATTACTAGATTACGCCATCCGTTATAACCGCGGTTCAGTATTTAAGCGTCTTGGTTTTCTTGCAGAAAAATTTGGTGCTCCTGTATCTGAACAGTGGATTGATTCTTGCCGAAAAAATATTACCAAAGGCATCTCATATCTTGACCCTGATGGACCAAAATCTGGCCCTATAATCAGCAAGTGGAACTTACGAATTAATTTACCGATTTCATTATCATGATCACAAAAGCTGAAATACTAGACCTCGCTAAATATTACTCACTCCAACCTACAACGGTTCAAAAGGATTATGTTATTGGCTGGATGCTCAGGGCGATATCAAATCATACCCATCTTTCGAAATGGGTATTTAAAGGAGGAACTTGCTTGAAAAAGTGCTACTTTGAAACTTATAGGTTTTCTGAAGATCTGGATTTTACAATACCCGCTGATCTTCCAATTGATAGCGCGCTTATTCAAATATATCTTGAAGAGGCAATTGCCTGGATTGAAGATAATTCCGGCTTAACTTTTCCTCGGCAGGACTGGAAAATTGAGGAGTATGTAAATCCACGCGGCAATACATCATTTCAAGTAAAAGTCTCTTATAATGGACCAATTCCTGGTGCACCAAAATCACTTCCTCGAGTAAAATTTGATATCACTCAGGATGAATTGCTGGTTGATACACCGCAATCGCGTATTTTACATCATAGTTTCTCTGATGAATTTGCTCCAAAACCTCTAGTTCTTTGCTATTCCATCAATGAGATTCTGGCGGAAAAATCACGTGCGCTTTTGGAAAGAAATGGGAGAGCACGTGACGTTTATGATGTTGTGAATATTAGTCGCAATTTTCGGGAGGAAATTGAGCCACAACGTACAAGGGAGATCGCCAATGCTAAGTTTGATTTTAAAGGACTTTCGGCACCAAATGTACGACAAATACTCGGCGCTATTGATCAAGAGGGTTTAAAAGTTAACTGGGATCAACAGCTTTCCCATCAAATAAGTAATCTTCCCCCAATTGAAACGTTTCTTGTTGATTTGGAAGATGCGATTGCTTGGTGGCTAGAGCCAGCAATTGCCAAACCAAGCCTTGCGCCAATGCCTGGGACAAGTGGACAGACAGCTACACGCATGTTTTTCCCTTCTGTTGGAAGGCTTACTGGAGCCGCGTTCGCCATTGAACAAATTCGCCGTGCAGCCCATAATAGGCAATGCGCATTGATCTCTTATCATGGCTCTATGCGATTAGTGGAACCGTACTCATTACGCTATCCATCAACAGGAAATGAATTATTATTTGTTCGTGAAATTGAAAAAAATGGGAGGCCGTCGAATGAAAATAAAAGCTACAAAATTCATGAAATAGATTCGGCATCAATATCAAACAGAACTTTTGTGCCGAAGTGGACAGTTGAATTGTAAACCTTGGGGGGTTTTAACAACTAACCGACTGAACCCCAGCCGTTTGAACGATACTCCTCTGTTGGTGGTGCTTTCTTTTTCAAAATTGTGGCAAACCGTTGCAAATTTTGAAGCAGTTCGTCGAAATTTTTTGCTAGTAAAACTGGTAAAAGCATTTCTTGAGTTTGGTGTCCAGTTCTGGTGATTAAATCGTTGAGGCTCTCTGATTGATTTGGGTTTAGAAGATCATAGAGAAGGACTACTTTTTCATCGATATAATCTAGTTGTGGCTTCTTTTCTTTGCTCAGTTCAGCTCTTTGTGCGCCACTAAACTGAAGGTGGCCATGAATTTTGGCATTACTGCAAATGGTAGCTACAAGTTCATCTTGATATGGTGGGGGGGCTTTTTTGATTGTTGGATCTGGTTCGTCGCATTCAATGAGATTTTCAGCCTTGCAATGGCTCCACGCAATGTGATGCGACTCATGTGGAAGATTGTGTTTTAGGTATGCTTGCGCATTTCCGTAACTTTCGCGGAGCATGACGAAGGAAATACCGTTGGGCACTATTACCGCAACAGCTTGAGCGCCAGAATTTTTATAGAGACGATCGAAAAATTTGGATGGCAAGGAAATTGCGTAAAATCCAGTGGATAATTCTTGAAAATTGATTTTGGGTTTTTCATCTGAGGTGAATTCGCTCAGGGTGTGGGGGAAGGCTTGGGTTAGTATTCCAAGAGCATCTTTTGGTTCAATTTGGAGTTTGGTGTGTTGAATTTGCGAGTGTTTTTCAACGGCTTTTTGGATTTTTTCTAACTTTAATCTCAATGCTTCTGGAAGCTTTGTGGAATCAGATTTATTGTTATTTTTGCCAATAAGTTTTTGAATGAATGCCGCATAGAAATTTCCACATTGAGAAGAAAGTTCTAGGCATTCTTCATCACTCAACTTTTCCAAATTGAAATGATTTTTTTCTAGGTTGCTTGCTATTCTGCTTGCAGGAGAAGTTTGAGTAACATCACCAGCTTCATATGGCTCTTGTTTTAAGGATAAATTGGCTGCCATGATTATGCTTTAGGGATCAATGTATTGTAGTACATTTGGAGATGAAATGAAATTTGTTCATGTTGGTTTGGTATAAATGAAGCAATTGATAATTTTGTCTTTTTATGAAAAATGGTTTACACTTAGATTACAACTTAAGTATGAACATTATGAAAACTAAATTGGTGGGATTAAAGGAATTGAGGCTTAATCTTTCGGCTCTGACAAAGGAAATTGAAGAGGGAAAGATTCGAATTATTGTTTTGAATAAAAATAAGCCAGTTTTTGAAATTTATCCGATTAAGACTGATATTTTTGATATTGGGGAGTTGAAAAATGAGGTTAAGGAAGCGCGAAAGCAATTCAAAAAAGGAGATGTTTATGCGGAGGATGAAGTCTGTAAAATGTTCAAATAGTCATGAAATTCAAGGTTGTTTATTCTAGGAAAGCGGTTGAGGCCTTGGGAAAACTTTCAGAAGCTTTGAGCAGTAGGATTGTGAAGAAAATCCGCTACTTTGGTGGGCAGGAAAATCCTCTTCACTTCGCTAAAAAATTGCAAGATAGGGACTTCGGACAATATCGATTTCGAATTGGTGATTATCGGGTGCTTTTTGATGTGGAAGCTGATGGGCAAATAAATATTATTCTGATTATTACGGTGAAACATAGGAAAGATGCCTATTTGGAGTAATTTTTCTTCATCTTCATCACAAAAATGGGGTGGGTAGAAAAGTCCGTGCCGCCATTAAAAAATCATTGAAACATAAAACGGCTTTTTAACGAGAGTTTTTAGGTCGCCAAACATCAATTATTGACTTTTTTATATATTTTTTATATACTTTTGGTATAAGCATGATTTAAAAAAGCCACACTATGACATCACTTATTTTTAAAGTTAACGATAAAATTCCAAAGGAGCTTGATTTGATTCAGGAAGAGGAAGGACTTGGAAATAGGACTTCGACGCTCACTTTTCTGGTTAAATATTATTTTTTGACGAAAAAAAGTTCTTTGGATCAATCAATCCAAATTATGGACAAATTGCTTGATCGGATTGATATGTCAAAGCTTCCTTCTGCCAAAGAACAGCTTAAGGATATCTAAAAAAATTAACACACTCCATGATCCAAATACTGTTTTCCGAACATTTTAAGAAACAACTTCTTAAGCTGAAGAAAAAATATCCAAATGTCAAAGGCGATCTTTTGAGTATGACCAATTCGTTTGATCCAGATAATGAAATTTCGATTGGCCGGTCAATTTATAAAGTCAGGATTCCCAGCAAGGATATGCAAAAAGGTAAATCCGGTGGCTTTAGGTCTTACCTTTATTTGTACATGAGGAAAAATTTACTTTTACCGCTTTGTATCTATCCAAAATCGGAAACTGAAAGTATCAGTGAAAATGAACTTCAATATCATTTTAATAAGACGATTGAGGAGGTTTTGGAACAAAATTACTAGCGCTGTTTTTTGTTGTGGCTTTTAATATCGTCCAAAACATCAAGATCATCACCATTTTATCTCAACGACATGAACACAACTTAAAATATTTCCTAAATCAGCACATTGACAGCTTGCAATAATCTTCTATGTGTCTTACTATCCACGCAAGAATTTAGTAATGCCCCCATGGATACTCAGGATTATCAAGTTTCTCCCCCAGACAACTGTGTTTCGCCTTCATCTGACAAATATTTCAGTGTTCTTACGAATGGAAATGAGGAAGGGATATTAATGCGTGATTTGCATTGGCACCTGTACAAAATCCAAGATAGAGATATTCAGCGGCAGGTTATTGCGCTTCTGGCTCAATTTGAAAAAGCGCCTTTTCAAAAAAAGAAAATTAGAAAAAAGATTGAGCAGCTTACTGGCTTTGAGCAAAGTTATGCTCCTGAGGAAGCGGATTTGGATGGTTTAGATATTGTAGATTTATACGATGTTCGAAAGAGTATTTTGGATAATGATTATCGTGGTTTGCAGGGCAAGTTGAAGGCTATTGCCGAGACGGTTCAAATTAAATCGACGCTGATTAGTTTTATTTATCGAATTGGTACTGCGCTGCGGAAAACCGCCAATATGCAGGAAGCTGGGGCTTTGCATGCGAAAATGGCTAGTCGTGCTTTTGAGGTAACGGCTGAGCAAGGGCTAAAATTGGAGGTAGATTATCATGATTTTACTTTGGAAGAATTAAATTCTCGGCCTCATGTTTATTATTTCAGCCATCAGGGAGGTGGAGC
>Ga0105046_10008577_pt1 | contig 16053 bp, 15 predicted proteins | sample MAT03_FD_78385 | JGI IMG/M metagenome (GOLD analysis project Ga0105046, IMG submission 78385) | Freshwater microbial communities from Lake Fryxell liftoff mats and glacier meltwater in Antarctica - MAT-03 (megahit assembly) | ecosystem: Environmental > Aquatic > Freshwater > Ice > Liftoff...
CCTAATCCGTTCGACTTGCATGCCTCATCCACGCCGTCAGCATTCAATCTGAACCAAGATCAAATTCTCAATAAAATAATTTATTGACATTTGAATATTTTCAAAAAATATGCGTGCCTTTTTCGCTTTCGCTACTCGGGCCGCACAAGCTCTATTTATTATGCTTGCACATTGTCTTTTCTTCACTGTCAAAAAACACGATAAACACTTTAAGTGTGCTTTTCACTTCGCATTTAACTTAACGTATTGCTCGAAGGAAGTAATGAACATACAAGAACTTGAGTATTTTTCGCAAGGGCATTTTTCTACAGTGATATTTTTTTTCGTAATAGACTTATAATCTGCTTGTTACGAATCAATCAAAAAGGGGTCTCTGATTTTCTGAGAGAGACCATTTTGCAAGAAACTACGTCTTGTTTTGTGATAGGCGCGACTTGATGAATGAGAATACTTAAGAATGTAAAGTCATCCTTCATAGACTGCCCTGCAAATCCTATAATGCAGCTAACTAATTTTACAGGGTAGGCAGGATATTTAAGATGCACAGGGCATTAGGAACACATTTTTTTTCATATCATACCCGAATCTTACTTGTAAATTAGTTGAGATATCGGGTTTTCTCCTCCTTCATATCCTGCCTGATCTTGCAAATCCTGTGATGTTCCTTAGATAAGTTTACAGGATAGGGAGGATATTTAGGATATGCTGAATATTTAGTAATGCATTCTATTATTCTCAATATTCTACCTGGATCTTCTAGCTAAATTTGTGGCAATATCCTGTTTCCATCCTTCATATCCTGCCCGATCCTGCAAATCCTGTAACTTTTTTAACCAAGCTTGCAGGATAAGTAAGATATTCAGATTTAGTAATGCATTTTTTTTATTCATATTCTTAATATCCTGCCTATACCTTTTACCTAAATTAGTTGAGATATTAGGTTTTCGTATCCTTGATTATCTTGCCATTCCTACAAATCTGTAACTTTCTTAGCTAAGTTTACTGAATAAGTAGGATATTTGGACATGCTGGATATCTTGGAATGCAATTTCAATCCTACCCATCTGCTTTCGCAATTTTGTATTTAACCGCATTTAGCACTTACTAATATATTATTTAATATAATTAACTAGCTTTAATCCGTTAATGGAAAAATATTTTTTGAAATATAGTAACACTCCAATTTATTAAAAAATAAGATAGAAACAAATCTTAAGAAATAATAATACAACATTTTTTTACACTAATATTTGCCTGTCGCCTTACTTAATTTGAATTAATCAACAATAAAATTTTTATATGAATACGCAATAAAATTTTAATTTAGTTTTAACTTGTAGACATTTGTTTTTAAAATTACTAAGAATAATCGTTTTTTTTATTTTAACTTTATATTAATTAATAAATTGTAGTATAACAAAAGGCCTAACTTTTTTATAAAAATCAGTTTCTTAAAATTTATAAATTAATTAAAAATTTAATATGAATGTTTCATCAATTCAAACGCCTTCTCGCCGAGCAATCCGTTCTTACGAAAGCAATTTGGCCCCGAGTGTTCGGAGAGGCAATCTCGCAGAAGATACGCAAGAACATGCTTATTTAAGATTACAGATACACGCAACATTGTCTGTGGCTTACTATAAAACAGCCTTAAGAAGTTCAGGTAAATTAGCTCGTGTAAATCTAGAAGCTAAGGGTGCCCGAATTCAAATCGGACGAGGATCTGGTCGTTATCATGCTTCCCATGCAAATACAGCAGCAGGATTGTGCGACAATCGGCGCAAACAAATTATGAAAGAAATTTGTAAAGAAAATGCCGTCACTCCGCGCAAAAAGCGAATTTTGAAAGCTAAAGGTTTTTCAGAACGACAACTTAAACAATTAGTAAAAACTAGTCTTTCAAATACAAAATTTAAATCTTTGTTTAACAAAGTATGGTCAAAATACGCTCAATCAATAGTTGACGGAACTACTTTAAATCTGGTAGCAAATGGAAGTACTACAGAATTGCCTAAGCAACTTAATTTGCAGTGCGACGGTAGACTGGAAAGAACAACCGTTAGAAAACAAATCCCTATAGTTTTTAAAGAAATAATGCAGGGTACTTGTAGCCCAGAAACAAGCACAAAAAACTATTGCTTTAAAATTCAAGGCTATTTGCAAAACTCAATAACTGAACTTAAAGAACGTATTAAAATTTTAAAAGATTTGAAAAATATGTTCGCAGCATCTCACCCATCTCTAACTACTGCTCAAGTTGCTGAACTGAAAAAGGCTAAATCAAAACTCGCTCGCTCTAGTCCCGGGGCTACAAAAGCCAAAGACAATTTATTAAAAAACCTCAATAAATTTATCGAGGGTAACAAAAAATCTTTTAAAAGTTTGTTCAAAAAGCGTGGCTCAGAAACTAGAAATGCAATTGATGAACAAATTGAGTACTATAAAACATTGCGATCCTATGCAAAAAATGAGCTAAAGGGTACTCAAATGCCTCCTTTTGAGCAATTAATCGGCAATTATGATGCGGCTACAAAAAGCTTTGTACCACTGACTTCCACAGAAATGAAGGATTTACAAATGAAGCTTTTGCGCCCCGCAGAATTAGATTCTCCTCCTCCGGTATCTAGTAAACCAACTATGCCTCGGGGAAAGTCTGTGAGGAAAAAATTATTCTAGGCAAACTCTCACATTAGTCTTTTGAAAAGCATTAGCCACTCCTTGCATTCATCAAATGTATATGATAGAAAACATCTAATGATTATTAGAAGGTTTTCTATGAATCTATTCATTCGTTTTGGTTTTGGTTTGTTAATTCTCCAACATTTTGCCTATGCAGCAAACGTCATAGAGCCTGTTACTCAGCTTACTTTCCCCCCTAGTGTAAAAATCGCAAATAACGAGATAGAAGTCTCTTTAGAATTAACTGGCGTTGCGATTCGGACAAAATTTTTTGTCGACATCTATGCCCTCGCCCACTATATGCAAAACCCTATAAAGCTAAGCCAAGAGCGTGTATTTGAGGAAGTTTTGCGCGATAATAAATTAAGCAATTTACATTGAAATGGGTCCATGATGTAGATCTTAAGTCTATTCGAGAAGCTTATTTAAATGGTTTTCAAAAATCATTATCTGCTGACGAACATCTCAAAGTAAAAAAAACAATCGATGGATTCTTAGCATTTTTTACTGAGGAAGCTAAAGTTGGAGATGTACATATTCTTCAATGGTTTCCTGGAGGTATTATAAACCTATTAATCAATGATCAAATTAAGGGAAAAATAAAAGATCCACTGTTTGCAAAAGGGTTATGGAGGATCTGGTTTAACCCAAAAAGCGTGGTTAACTATAATAAATTGGTAAAAAATCTATTAGACTAAAGGCGGGTGGTCATTAGGGTAAAAGGGCTCAATATGCACAATGACATCACGAACTGCTGGCCAATCTTTTTGTATTGCGGCACGAACTTCTTGGCTAATTTTATGTGCTTGTTCGACAGATAACTGAGGATCAACTTCTACATCGATCCACACTTGGGCATCTGGTCCGTAAAGCTGAATGCGAATTTTTTCTGTGTCGCAAATGCCGGCTACTTTTAAGGCGGATAAACGTACGCGCTTGAAAAACTCAGGATTTGGGACTCGATCTAGGAGTTGGTCAATATTACTCCGCGCTGCTGTAATTCCCAAGATTACCATGAATAAAGCGATGAAAATCGCACCCATTTGATCGATACCCCAGCTTAAATGCGGAAAGTAGGCAGCAGCTATTAAAGCGATAGTCGCTAACAAGCTTGTTATGCCATCAACACGATAATGAGCTGCTTCAACAGCTAAAGCAGGACTGTTTTCACGCAAAGCTGTCCGCATGACAAAGCGGTAGGAAATTTCAAGTAAAATGACGGCCACGAAAGGGATTGTCCATGCCCATCGGCTGATCGCTATCACTTCAGGGGTTTGAAAAAATTGAAAAGTTTCATGTATTAACATGCCCCCACCAATAAGAATCATGGAAATTCCTAGCTGTAAGCCAGCTAGAGGCTCATAACGTCCGTGCCCAAATGGATGATTGCGATCTGGCGGTTTATCGGCGAGTTTAATAAAGAAAATCAGCAATATTGTGGCAGCCACATCCACCAGGCTTGAAAGAGCATCCATTTTTAAAGCTGCACTGCCAAAAATCAAATATCCGATCATTTCAAAGACGATGATGCTAAAACGGATTAATACACCCCATTTAGCTGCCTTTAAAAGCGCTCGATTTCGTTGAGTTCGTGATTGAGAAATCGTATCAGGTAATACGATTGGATCTGGAAAGCCGGCCATTATTTTCCTTAGGCAAGATCAATATCTTGGATTTTTATCAGATGAATTCCTGCATTTTGCATTTCTTGTAAAGCAACTAATTCATCTTCGTCAGCCAAATTAACAGGTCTACAGGCATCTGTGAGAACAAATACATCAAAACCTAATTTTTTAGCGTCCAATGCGCTAAACTTGACACAATAATCTGTTGTCAAACCAGCAATATAAACTTTCTTAATCCCTTTTTCTTTTAAAAACACATCCAATTCAGTCGATTTGGAATGTTCATTATCAAAAAAAGCACTATAGCTATCAATATTTTTGTCAGTGCCTTTGTAAAAAATCCGGCTAAATTTTTCAGTCACTAAATTAGCAGGAAAGCAGGAGCCAGTCGTGCCTTGTACGCAATGCACTGGCCATAAAATTTGATCGATATCGTGAACTTTAACACGTTCGCCGGGAGCTTTATGATGATTCGAGGCAAAACTAGTATGATCTGCCGAATGCCAATCTTTTGTGGCTACAATAACGTTAAATGGCAACTGGACTAGTTTATTAATAATCGGGATGAGCTGATCTCCTTTTATAACTGCAAGCGTCCCCCCAGGTAAAAAATCATTTTGTATGTCTACGATAATTAGTGCATGCACTTTAGGCCTCGAGATATCTTGAATTAATTTTCCAATTCGTCTGAAGAAACTAGAAAATCTTTGGATATTTCAGAACGAATTAACTTTATTAGATTAACTTTTTGGTCATATAACGATTTCTCCATTCCAACAACATATTGATGGGGATTTAAAAAACGTTTAATTCCCACGGGGAACTGCAAAAGTTGCTTTTGCGTCTTTTCCCGGATTTCAGTCAGCGAAGGCAAGGGATAAATATTTTTTCCATTCTTAAAAATAGGGACCAAAAGATCTTCACTTGGCAGATTGGCATTTAAAAAACGTTGCCGAGTTGAATCGAAGGGATCAATCAGATGGCTTCCGTGGCTCAAATCTGTATGGATGTCGTAAAGCACATCTGCAATGTTTTCATGAGCATTTCGATAGCGACGCACTTGCAAAATTCCGGGGTTGGAGACCTTCATCATTTGTTCTGAAAGCTTAAGCTTATAGCTCCATTCTTTGCCTGGATCGCGCATGGCTGAAAGTTTGTAAACACCATCGAGTGCAGGTTGATCTTTACCTGTTACTAAATTCGTCCCTACTCCCCATACAGTTATTTGAGCTCCTTGTCTTTTCAAATCTGCGATGACGGTTTCATCTAGCTCATTACTGGCAAATATGAGAGCGTCTTGAAAACCTGCATCATCCAGAAGGCTGCGGCTAATTATACTTAAATAAGTTAAATCGCCTGAATCCAGCCTAATGCCTATGAGTTTTTTTCCTTGGGTCTTTAGCCATTTACCGACTTCAATGGCATTTTTAACTCCCTGCACGGTATTGTAGGTATCCACTAAAAATACACAGTTGCCGGGCATACATTTTGCGTATGTTTTAAAGGATTCGAGTTCATCATCGAATGCCATGACCCAACTGTGGGAATGCGTCCCTTTAACAGGGATTCCGAAAAGTTTACCTGCTAAAAGATTCGAGGTAGAATCACATCCTCCAATATAGGCCGCACGACTAGCTGTCAAAGCTCCATCGAACCCTTGAGCTCGGCGCAAGCCAAATTCCAAAATGGGTTCTCCCTTGGCAGCAATACACATACGAGCGGCTTTGGTGGCAATCAATGTGGAAAAATTAATGAGATTTAAAAGGGGTGTTTCCAAAATTTGGCATGTGATCAGAGGGCCTTGGATTCGAATTAAAGGCTCATAAGGAAAAACCACAGTTCCCTCTGGAACAGCATCCAAGGAACAATCAAATTTTAAATTAGCTAAATAGTCAAAAAACGCAGGTTCGAAAAGGGGTTCCCCGTCCGGGGTTGTCAGTGTGGCTAAGTATGCCAAATCGGTTTGATCGAATTGGAAATTGTTAAGGTAATCAATCACATTTTCAAGTCCGGCTGCAATGGTAAAACCACCTTTAAAAGGAGGACGTCGAAAGAAGAGATGGAAAACAGCTTCCTTTTTATCTAAGCCTGCTTTCCAATATCCATAGCTCATAGTGAGTTGATATAGATCTGTCAATAATGAGATCGATTGATTGTAAATGTGCCGGGGAGATTTATCTGTTTTCATTGACACAAGCCTTTTGATGAGATTTTTTTTGATGTCCTAAGTTACCTGGAATACAAAAAAACCAAATACTGACAATGATCTCTCATTAGTTATAGCGATTTAGAAAGAAAAAAAGAAAGTTATTTCCGAAGCTCAAGCAGTTGATCAAAATTTAATTAGTGGTGGCTTTAGCTTCTAAAGTGTCTTTATAATCCTTGTTCTTTAAAAACTGCAATTTCAACCTGTCTTAAGTGAGGTGACTGGGTTTTCTCAAAAAAAAAGCATGAATAGATAAAAATCTTAAGAAAATATCTGTCCTCTAGACACATGAAATATTTCTACTCAATAACTTTCATGCCTGTTAAAATCCATTTAAATTACCGAGGAAAACATGCGTCATTTTTTATCTGTCTTGATCGCTCTTTGCTGGTGTTCTTCAGCAGCTGCTAATTTGTATTTGAGAGATAACTTGCAGAGGGCTGAAGCTGGAGATTTTATCGTCACAGTTCAAAATAAAACATGTACGCTGCTACATATTCATCATAAAGAAGGCAATGTTTTGACGATTGAAGAGATTTCTCTTCCTATAACCAAGGCAAAACAAATCATTCCTGCATGGCATTCTTGGGTTCAAGCAGAAGCTCCAGGCCATACTTCGTGGATGATGTATGCGATCAATTTGAATGGAAGCGTCGAGCGATGCTTTTCCTTTTCTAAAGGCCGTTGGCTAGATCCTGCATCGACTGAGAATTTTCTTGGGACTTTACTTAACTTACGTCTTCGGTTAGTTCCTTTGCCAGAGCGCAAAAAAGTAGGAAATTCCTCAAACAGAATTTGGGAGCCCAAGTTGGTGGTCAACGGAACGATTGTTCCTGGAGTATCTTTTAATGCCTGGAAAACACGTTGGCCGAGTGATGGCAGCCCATTAGCAAGCAAAACAATAGAAGTCTATGTCCCTGCAGAAAACACTCCTTACCCTTCTTATTTTCCTTATTGGCTGCAAATTAGCGGAATGATGGGCAATGCACAATTGCGTATTGTGGATTCCGGAAAAGGCTTAACCTCTCCAAAACCAACTTTATTTCAGCTGCAAACCCAGCCTTAGTTATCAACATTGGCCAACTCTCTAATTTGAATCATTTTTAAAATCTAATTTTTTTAAGATTTTTTTCTTAAGAAGCTGCCCTACAATAGTTTAAAATGGATTATTTTAAAAAAGCCGCCTGAATGCAGTTGGCAGCAAAGTAAGTATTTTTATTTTGATCTTCTTTTTGCAAACAAACTTTCCACAAAAAAAACGCCTTAATTTCAGTGTATTACCTCGTTCGACGCACAAAAGGTGAACACAAATTGCTTTATTGCAAAATGGGGTTATAAAAGATATACTTCTGGCTTTATAACACTTCACCCCCCTTTCACTTATGCATTTATTTAACTCTAAGTATTCCCTCAGAAAATCGCGACATATCATGAAACAAGGGTATGCCAACTACCAAAAAAAAAGAAAAACGCTATCTGCCGAACAGCTGAATAATTTCGAAAAAAACCTGGGAAAATTAGACCAGGCGCTTCTAAGTAAAAACCGCGACGAAGCTGATCTCTATGCCCATCAGGTAGAGTCTTTTTGTGAAACATATTTCAAGAAAAGCTGGCTAAGTTATGGCTTGGAACTTTTTTTTGCGCTTGCTTTTGCTTTGCTCGCAGCGACAATCATTAGACAAGTTTGGTTTGAACCCTTTGAAATTCCTACAGGATCGATGCGACCAACTTTTAAAGAACAAGATCATGTGACTGTCTCTAAAACGGCTTTTGGGATTAATGTACCCTTGCAATCCTCACATTTTATGTTTGATCCTCAGCTCGTTCAAAGGTCGAGTATATTTATATTTTCTCCAGATAATATGCCCATGAGTGACACTGAAGCCACTTATTTTGGCATTTTTCCTTACAAAAAAAGATACATCAAACGCATGATTGGTAAGCCGGGCGATTCTCTCTATTTTTATGGAGGCAAAATCTATTCTATCGACGAACAGGGCAAATTGAATGAAGATTTATTAAATGCTCCCTGGATGCAAAATCTGGAGCACATCCCTTTCTTGCAGTTTTATGGTCAACATAAAGTCATTTCTCAAAATCAAGTCGTCTTTTCTTTAATGAATCAACCTCTGGGCCGCCTTTCCATTTCTAATCAGGGCACAATGCGTGGGGAAATTCATAAAGGACAAGATTGGATCAAAGACAATCCACTTGCACCTCGCACACCCCATCAGGAATTAGAAACCTATAGCGATTTTTATGGATTGCGCAATTTTGCCACAGCCCGTCTATTGACCAAAGATGAAGTTAAGAAATTGACGACAATCGATCCCAATGAAATCGGAGAAGGAGTCCTCTATCTAGAATTGAGACATACCCCTACTCTCACTCCTCCTGCAGGTCGGGTATTTTCACCTGATACGCCATTGACACTTTTGCTCAATGTGCAAACTACGGTCATTCCGCTGCAGCAAAAGCACTTAGATACTCTTATGGACCATATGTATACTGGACGCTTTATTGTCAAAGATGGGCACGGCAGACGCCTTTCTCAAGCACAAGCTAACATGACTAGCCCTTCCTTTAAAGGGGTACCCGATGGCACTTATGAATTTTATTATGGAAAAGGCTCGAGTGTAGGCTTCGGTGGAATCACTTCTCCCCTGCCTGAAAACTCTCTTTTGAATGCAAGAACTCCAGAAAATATTCAAAAGCTATACAATCTTGGAATTGAAATGGATACCCATTTTGTGCCTTCATCCAAGAATCAGGGCTTTTACCCAAACCGCTATGCGTATTTTCGCGATGGAGATCTGTATACTTTAGGCGGGATTCTACTCAAGAAAGATGACCCGGTTTTACAAGATTTTGTGAAGAATGAAAAAAATCGTGAGGAGACATCCACGGAACGACTTCCTTACATTGCCTTTAAAGACTACGGCCCCCCTTTCAAAGACGGAAAGGTTGACGCTGATTTTATTCGAACTTTTGGTATTACAGTCCCTCCAAAACAGTATTTAGGATTAGGGGATAATCATGCCATGAGTTCTGATAGCCGCGTCTTTGGATTCATTCCGCAAGCCAATATTCAAGGCGCTCCTTGGCTAATTGTATGGCCCACTGGAGATCGTTGGGGAGCACCACCGCAGAAGCCATATCCTTTTGTCAATCTTCCTGGATCTATTATATGGGGGCTAGCCTTAGCAATTCTAGGAACTTGGTATTGGTTATACCGCAGAGGGCTAAAGAAGCCTATTTTTCGTAAGCTTCCTTAAGGAAAAAAGAGACAGATCTTTGAAAAGATCTGTCTCTTTCGATTAGAAATCAGCTTTGCCTGGATACCTTGGGAAAGGAATCGCATCGCGGATATTCTCGATTCCAGTCGCAAATTGAACTAAACGTTCAAAGCCTAGTCCATAGCCTGCATGCGGCACCGAACCATACTTGCGCAACTCTAAATACCACCAGTAATCTTCTTCCCTTAAATGATTTTCGGCTAAGCGATGTTTGAGATAATCCAATCGCTCTTCTCTTTGGCTGCCGCCAATAATTTCCCCAATGCGCGGCACTAGTACGTCCATGGCCGCTACAGTTTTTTCGTCTTCATTCATGCGCATGTAGAACGATTTAATTTCTTTTGGATAGTCGGTAATGATCACTGGTTTTGAGAAATATTCTTCAGCTAAAAAGCGTTCATGTTCCGATTGTAAATCCATTCCCCACTTGATAGGAAACTCAAACGGTTTATTTGCCTTTTCTAAAATGCGAACTGCATAGGAATAGGTGGCACGTTCAAAGGGAACATTCACAATCTGTTCTAGGCGTTCACGCAAGCCAGGAGAAACATATTGATTAAAGAAGTCAATATCATCTGAACTATTTTCTAAAAGATACTTCAAACAAAACTTTAAGTATTGCTCTGCATTGTCCATGTTGTCATTGATATCTGCAAAGGCCATTTCAGGTTCAATCATCCAAAACTCCGCCAAATGCCGCGCTGTGTTTGAATTCTCAGCTCTAAAAGTTGGACCAAAGGTGTAGACATCTGAAAGCGCACAGGCGTAGATTTCACCATTTAATTGGCCAGAAACAGTCAAGTAGGCAGGACGCTCAAAAAAGTCTTTTGAGTAATCCACTGCGCCTTCTTTCGTCTTAGGAATAGCTGCTGGATCTAAAGTAGTCACACGAAACATCTTTCCAGCACCCTCACAATCTGAAGCTGTAATGATGGGTGTATGCACATAAATAAATCCCTTCTGCTGAAAGAATTGATGAGTGGCAAAAGAAAGTGCATTTCTGACACGAGCCATAGCCCCAAGAGTATTCGTGCGAGGTCTTAAATGAGCGATGGTTCTAAGAAACTCGTAAGAGTGCCGTTTTTTTTGCAAGGGATAAGTCTCTGGATCGCACTTTCCAACAATGCGGATTTCTTTGGCCACGAGTTCCAGAGCTTGATTTTTTCCAGGACTTTCCGCTAAAACACCTGTGATTGATACAGAAACCCCTGTATTAAGTTCTTCCATCAGTTTTTCATATTGAGGCACATCTGGATTGGCAATGACTTGGAAATTTGTTAACGTCGATCCATCGTTCACTTCAATAAAAGTAAACGTTTTTTGATTTCTAACTGTGCGTACCCACCCCTTAACGGTTATGTCTGAACCCACTAAAGAGGGCTTGTCAGCCGGAGGATGTTTAAGCTCTTTGATTTTGATGCGCATATTCATGTGCCTTTTTCTAAGTTTTTTAAAATTAATCTAATCGTTAACAAAACCACGAAGTCGTTGGATTTCTTCTTGCCAAAGTTCCGGTCCGCCAGGAGTTTCCAGATACTTCGGTAGATGCTGCGTGCGCGGATCATTCATCAGAAATTTGAACGAATCGATGCCGATTTGACCCTTGCCAAGAGGTTGATGCCTATCTACTCGAGATCCTAGACCTTTAAGAGAATCGTTTACATGGAATGCATAAAGATGCTCCAAACCTACAATGCGCTCGAAATCCTCAAGTGTGGCATTCCATGCTTCCGGCGTTCTGATATCATACCCTGCGACAAATATATGGCAAGTGTCGATGCATACGCCAATTGGAATTTTATGTTTGACACGCTCAATGACATAAGCCAGTTGCTCAAAACGATGCCCCACACTTGATCCTTGACCCGCAGTAGCTTCTAGCAGAAGACGAAGTTGACTATTTTCCATCAGATCTTGATTTTCAAGCAGGCTATTGCAGATGCGGTCAAGACATTGGAGTTCATTATCTTTAATGGCGGCTCCTGGATGAAAGTTCAAGTAAGTCACCCCAAGCTGTTGACAGCGGATGATCTCTTCGCGGAAAGCATGGCGGCTTTTTTCCAAATTGTCTACGCTAGGAGCTCCAAGATTAATCAAATAACTATCATGACTCATCACTTGTTCAATGCCCGTAGCACTGAGAGCCTCTTTCCATTTTTGGATATCCTCATCAGTCAACGATTTTCCCACCCATCTTTTCTGATTACTGGTAAAAAATTGAATGACAGAAGCCCCGATTCTTTGACCTTCAAGCAAGGCATTGTAGGCCCCACCGGCAGCTGAAGTGTGAGCTCCGATTAAAAGTTTTTTTGCTTTCATGGAATGAATTTCTCCTAGATAGTGATCGATGAACCATTTTACCAAAGAGGATCTCTGTTGACAACCGAGATTTTTTCTCACTATGATAAATCTATGAAGATATCCCCATTAGACTCTACTCATTCTCTATTTCAATCAGCCAAGCTTTTTTTTAGCGGCACTTTTTTGAGTCGATTATCCGGCATGGCCCGAGATATTTCGATGACATTCGCTTTCGGTACCTCACCTGAAATTGCGGCATTTTTATTAGCCTTTCGACTAGCACACCTTTGCCGTCGATTATTTGGCGAAGGGGCGCTGCACTCGGCCTTCATCCCAGTTTTTGAGGACGAACGCAGCCAAGGAAAGAACGTTGCCGCCTATCAATTTTTTCTGCATACACAAGGGGGGATTAGTGCTGCCCTGCTCTTGTTAATCTCACTCAGCATAGCTGGATTAGGAAGTGTGTTACTATGGGTACCCCTATCTGCAAGCAATCAGGAAATTGTGTGGCTCACCCTTCTCATGATGCCAAGTCTTTTATTTATTTGTTTATATGGCGTAAGTGCAGCCTTTTTGAATTGTGAAAAAAAGTACTTTGTTCCAGGAATTGCCCCGGTGCTTTTTAATCTAATCTGGATCATTAGCGCTCTTTGGTTGAGCTCTACGGCGCCTAAGCTGGCGATGCAATACCTTGCGATAAGCGTCATCTTGGGATGCCTGCTGCAGTGGGCTGCAACCATTCCCAGTATTCATTCTATATTCAAAAAAGAACACCTTACTTTAACTTGGAAGATGCTAACGCCCAATTTTGCAAGTTTGAAAAAGCTTATTAAACCACTCGCTTGGGGCGTTATTGGAATCGCAGCCTCACAAATCAACAACACTTTAGATGTTTTGTTTGCGCGTTATGCAAGCGTCGAAGGCCCCGCTTATCTTTGGTACGCGATTCGTTTGCAACAACTCCCGCTAGCTTTGTTCGGCATCTCTTTAGCCGGCGCATTGTTGCCCCCATTGACACGCTCAATCAAAGAAAACCAACCTCATGTTTTTTTTGAACTACTCAAATTCTCATTAGAAAAAACTTTTGCCTTGATGCTTCCTCTAACCTGTGCTCTATTAGCGCTTTCTGGGAGCAGCATCAATCTATTGTATGGACGAGGACTTTTCTCGAATGACTCCGCTTACGAAACAACTCTGTGCCTCTGGGGATACGGCTTGGGATTGCTTCCAATGGCACTCATTTTAATTTTAGCGGCTGTTTTTTATGCGCAAAAAAATTATCGAATCCCAATGATTTCATCCATTATAGCGATGATTTTAAATCTAGTTTTAAACACAGCCATGGTTGCAATTTTTGAATGGGGCCCTGCTAGTATTGCCATTGCAACCAGTGTGAGCGCTTGGGTGAATGTCTTCTATCTTCTCTTTGGTTTGCCCAAAAACATCTATGTGCAAATCTTGCAGACATTGCGGCTTCCCTTTCTTAAAATATTGGGGGCTTCTTCGTTAGCCTTATGCAGTACTTCCCTCTTAGCGCATTTCTTTTTCAATGAAATGACTGTATTTAGCATTCTCAACCAAAATAGCGAGACCTATTTTCCTCGTGATTTTTCTTTGCAATGCCTGCACTTCAGCGTCCAATTTGGATGCTTCTTAGTGACGCTAACTGTAGCGAGCTGGTTATGCCGTTCTCAAGAAATCCTTGGACTCTTCAGCCGTACTGAGTCAGTAAAAATATAATCACTTTGCAATCATAAAAGCTTTTACAAAAGTGAGTGGCCTGGAGGAAGAGGCAATTTTTTTGTGGGTTATTGTGAACAATTTTACGTACTAGGAGGAAATTAGAATATCCTAATTTCTTATTCCAACCTAAATTATTTGCGAAAATTAATATGATATGGCCCTCATTGCTAGCTAAATTTTTAACTATTTATGTGCTGTATTTTTTACACAGATAATACAGTTTAGTAGCTTTTTAATTAAATTATAGTTATAACTGTCCTATCTGTAATTTTAAAAAAGGAAATACGTTATGTCAGTAGGAGAAATTGTTGGTTCCGCCTTTTTTTGTACCGCGGTATGTGCCGCGAGTCTGGGACCCTCGCAAGTAATCGGCGCGGGGATGTTAGCCTATTCTGCTGGAGAAACAACTTTTATTTTAATAAGAGTTGCTTATGGAGCTCTAAGAAACCTCGGAAAACATGGGATCAATAACCGTAGAGATTATAAGAATTATGACAAAAACCATACTTATACTCTTGCAGACAAAACTTATTTCAAAAATGAAAGATGCAAAGCTCAAGGTGTATGGATTAAAACGATAACCTCTCAGCGAATTGTTTCAGGAGCCTTTGGAATGCTTCCTTTTGTAGGAATCCTCTTTGTAGCATTCTCTGAGTGGGCTCAGGAGGAACGTCTTGACGACTTTTTCTCTAAGTCAAACATTACTACCATTGATCGCATCTTGGAAGACATCGAAAACCCAAATCGTGCTTAACAATCCCGTTTTGGCGTTTCTCAGTGCCTTTTTCCTTGAAGAGAAGTGATTTAATTGTCTACTTCTCTTTCTCAATTAATGGCATAGAATATCTTAAAGTTTTAATTTGGTATTTTCACGATTTTCTTGGCAACGACATGATAAACGTGCCAGTGCTTCATTTTACCATCAGCACTAGGAATGAGCCCGTCTTCAATTTGTAAATATTCTATAACAAACTGCTCTTTGAATAATTGTTGGAACTCTTCATGCGAGTGGATAGTCAAATCAGGATTGGTAGCCCATTCATCTTTTTCACCAAAAAATTGCCCCGAAATTCGCCCTCCAATAGCTAATTGATCAGTGATCAACCGCCAGCATTTCGTGAAGTCGCAAGGCATGCAAAAAGGCAAGCTGTAGCTTGCATTAATCAGGTCTAAGTTAACCGGTAGAGACATTTCAGAAAAAGGCATGACCTTTACTTCAAGATGATGTGAAGCATTAGTCCGATTTAAGATAAAGTCGATTGAAAGTTGTTCTGAATCCAAAGCCAGTACATTCCACCCTTTCTCCAATAAGTATAATGTATCTCTTCCCGCCCCGGCCCCAAGATCTACCGCCTTACCCCCTATTTTATTTTCTTGTTGAAAATATTTTTGCGCCAACATCACTGTTTTGTGGGGCTCATTGATGTCCATGGTATTTCGATAAAAACATCCCCATTTTGTAAAAAAGCTTTGAAGCAAAATAAAATATTTTTTAAACATCGGATCCAATTAATAAAAATCTGACAATAAATTGCTTTTCTTAGTCCCCAATTTTTGAAATTGGAGGCACCGCTGAAAATAATGGAATAAGCCCTTCTGGCAATGTCGGGTGTGTAAAAATAGCATCGCGCAAAGCCGTGTAAGGTAAACCCCCGATGATTGCGACTTGAACAGTAGCCATAATTTCGCCGGCGCCCACTCCGAAAGCAGAGAATCCAAGAATACGATCGCTTTTCGTATCGATCAAAGCCTTCATGAACCCCCTTGTTTCAGAAAGTGTTCTGGTGCGCAATACTGCCTTCATAGGTACTTTCGTGAGTCTATAAGGAACACCTTGTGCCTTTGCTTCTGTTTCACTAAGGCCAACCCTCGCTAATTCAGGATCTGTAAACATACAAAATGGAACCTGACGTCCGGTAGTCACCCGATGACCTCCCGCGATATTATCCCGCACAATACGAAAGTCATCAAAAGCAATATGCGTGAAATTTGGACTCCCTGCACAGTCACCAACTGCCCAGATATCCGGTGCGGTCGTCTCTAACCGTTCATTGACCTTGATGTAGCCACGATCATCTAATTCAACCCCTGTCTGATCCAAACCAATGTCTTGAGTGTTTGGTGTACGGCCGCTTGCGATTAAGAGATCTGTGCCTTCGATGGTTATCTGGGATCCTGCACCTGTCCCGTGAAGCTTGACCCA
>Ga0105046_10008579_pt1 | contig 16052 bp, 18 predicted proteins | sample MAT03_FD_78385 | JGI IMG/M metagenome (GOLD analysis project Ga0105046, IMG submission 78385) | Freshwater microbial communities from Lake Fryxell liftoff mats and glacier meltwater in Antarctica - MAT-03 (megahit assembly) | ecosystem: Environmental > Aquatic > Freshwater > Ice > Liftoff...
GGTGGCCACCGAGATGGCGAAGCCGACGTTCTGCGCGTCGGGGATTCCCGCCGAGTTGATGCCAATCAGGTCGCCGTTCATGTTGACCAGCGCGCCGCCCGAGTTGCCGTGGTTGATGGCCGCGTCGGTCTGGATCAGACCGTGCAGCGTGAGTGTGCCGGACTCTTGCAGCGTGCGATCGAGGGCGGAGACGATACCGGTGGTGACGGTGGGTGAATCGCCCAAGTCCAACGCATTGCCGATGGCGACCACCTCGTCGCCGACTCGGATGGTGGAGGTGTCAGCCAGCGCAAGCGGGAACAGGTTGCTGGTGTCGTCAAGTTGCAACAGTGCGACGTCGTAGTCGGCAGAGGCGCCCAGGACTGTGGCCGAGCGGACCGTGCCGTCGAACATCTTGACCGTGAACGTCGGGCTCTCGATCGCATTGCCCTGCTGGTCGGTGACCAACACGACGTGAGCATTCGTCAGCATCAGGCCGTCATTGGAGATGACCACACCCGAGCCAGCGGCGATCGGGGTGACGTCGCTGCCGTCGCCGGCCGAGACCTCGATCGCAGCGACCGCGGGTTCGGCCTTGGCCAGCAGCGCGTAGAGGTCGTTGGTGGCGGCGGAACCGTCCGCACCAGCGCCGGTTGCGACGTAGGACACCTGCGTGCCGTCCTCCTCGGTCAGTCGAACGGTGCCGTAAGCGACACCGGCGGACAGAACAACACAAGCCGCCGCCGCTCCCACCAACCGACCGGCACGAGAGAAGGACCGGGTTGGCGCCGTCGCGTCGGGCAAGGAGGGGGGCGGCGGGGGCGGGAGCGGCGACGGAGGCCTGTGGTGGGGAAGTTCTGTCATTGGTAGATGATGCCAGCGACGCCCTGAGCGGACGCTGAAGCTGGCTGAAGCAGTCTTCAGCCGACGCACCGCAGCCCGAGCAAGCGCGCTCGATCGGTGCGACAATGCACCCGATGCGAGTGCTGGTGGTCGACGACGAGGTGCGCCTGGCGGCGGCGGTGCAACGCGGGTTGCAGGCCGAAGGTTTCACCGTCGACGTTGCGCATTCCGGCTCCGATGGACTGTGGGCTGCCACCGCGAACCGCTATGACGCCATCGTGTTGGACATCATGCTGCCGGGCATGAACGGATACCGGGTGTGCGCCGAGGTGCGCAATCGCGGCATCGACACACCGATCCTGATGCTGACCGCGAAGGACGGCGAGTTCGACGAGGCGGAGGCGCTCGATACCGGTGCCGACGACTTCCTCTCCAAGCCTTTCTCCTACGTTGTGTTGGTGGCGCGTCTGCGTGCGCTGATTCGGCGGTCGAGCGGGCGCAGCACGAATGAGATGACCGTCGGCAGGGTCACGCTGGCGCCCGCCGAGCGACGCTGCACTGTTGATGGCGTGGAAGTGGTGCTGACCACGCGCGAGTTTGCGATCCTCGAGTGCCTGGCCCGTCGGCCGGGTGAGGTAGTAGCCAAGCGCGAGATTCTCGACAACGTGTGGGACGACACCTTCGATGGACCCGACAACGTGGTCGAGGTGCACGTCCACGCGCTGCGCCGCAAGCTGGGCGCCGATCGAATCGAAACGATCCGCGGTGGCGGCTACCGCCTGGCTGTCGTATGAGTGAGCGGGTGGTGGTCCGCCGCTCCACGTGGAGCGCGCGTCTGCGCAACACGTCGCTACGCCTGCGCGTGACGGCCGTTGCAACGATTGTGGTGGCCCTCACATTGCTCGCAACCGGGCTGCTGGTCACCCGCTGGTTGCGATCGACGCTGGTCGACGACGCCGACCAGCAGCTGAGCCGGCAGGTCGAGTTCGTGGCGAACCTGGCCGAGCAGGGCAAGCTCTCACCCACGCTGACGGCGACCGGTGTCGACACGGGGCAGGTGCAGGTGATCACCGGTGACCGGGTGGTCGTGGCCGTCTCGCCAGGGCTCGCGGCCACCGTGCGGCTTGACGTCTTCCCGGCCCCGGCCGTGGGTGCCCAGGCGGCGCAGACCGTGCCCGGCCCGGTCGTTGGTGGTGTGGGAAGCACCCACTACCGGGTTGTAGCGCGCACCGTCGATACACCGGTGGGGCCGCTCACCGTCTATGCCGCGTCCTCATTGCGGGCGGCGGAGAAGTCGGTAGCCGCCCTGGTGGCGGGCCTTTGGGTGGGGTTGCCGTTGCTGACGTTGCTGGCGGTTGCCGGCATCTGGTTCGTAGTCGGTCGCTCGTTGTCGCCGGTGGAACGCATGCGTCGCGAGGTCGCCGCCATTCCGGGAACTCGACCCGATCAGCGCATTTCAGCGCACGCACGCGCCGCTGAGCTGGATCGGCTGGCCGCGACGATGAACGGGCTACTGGAGCGAATCGACGAGGCAGCCGCAGCCCGTCGGCAGTTCCTTGCGGATGCGTCGCACGAGCTGCGCAGTCCGCTGGCCTCGGTGCGTGCGCAGCTGGAAGTCGGCCTTGCTTACCCGAGCGGCACCGACTGGCCGGCCACCGCGACCGAGGTGATGGTGGACATTGACCGTCTGCAGTCGCTGGCCGTCGAGTTGCTCGACCTGGCGCGGGTGGATGGTGGCGGCAGGTTGCCGACAACGCAGCGGCTCGACCTTGCGGCGCTGGTCGACGTGGAGTTGGCGCGATACACCGACCAGCGGGTAACGGTGGAGAGCAGCAGTGCGTGGGTGGCTGCCGATGCGGCGCTACTGCTTCGTCTGGTGCGCAACCTCGTGGACAACGCGCTGCGGCACGCGCACCAGGCGGTGCGGATCACTGTTGGTGTGGAGGGTGACGCGGCCCGAATGCGCGTGTGGAATGACGGCGCCCCGATCCCCGAGGGCGACCGCGACCGCATCTTCGAGCCGTTCACGCGGCTCGACGAAGCGCGAACCACCGACGAGGGCGGTGCCGGCCTCGGCCTGTCCATCGCGCGGCGGGTCACCGAATTACATGGCGGTACGTTGGTTGTTGGGTCGTCAGACACCGGAGCCGAGTTCATCGCCAGCCTGCCGCTTGCGCTCGCGAGTTAGTCCCAGCGAAACAGCGCTGTTGCGATGAGCGGGGTGATGCCCGCCCAGACGGCGAGCACGATCCAGCTGGTGGTGGGCTGTGTGCCGTTGCCGCCGAGCGCTTCGCGCACCACGTCGGCCAACGCGCCACTGGGCAGCCCGTGGGCGAGTGCCCGCAGCGCTCCGGGAAGCTTGGTGAACGGAATCACCATGCCGCCCAGCAGCAGCATCACCAGGTACAGGCCGTTCAGTGCGGCGAGGTTGATCTCTCCGCGCAGGCGGCCGGCAAAGGTGAGGCCGATACCGGCGAAGGCCATCGTGCCCAGCAGGACGGCCCCGACTGCGGCCGGCCAGTTGGTGGTGTCGGGCGACCAGCCGAGTGCGTACGCCACCGGGATGAGGATCGCGAATTGCACGATCTCGACGACGGCGACCGATGCGATCTTGGCTACGATCAATCGCCCGCGGCCAAGCGGCGTGGCGCCCAATCGCTTGAGCACGTGGTAGCTGCGCTCGAAGCCGGTGCCGATGCCGAGGCTGACCATTGCGGTGCTCATCACCGCAAGTGCGAGCACGCCGGGTGTGAGGAAGTCGATGGGGTCCTCGGTGCCGGTAGGCAACACATCGACCAGGCTGAAGAAGACCAGCAGCAGCACCGGGATGCCGAGTGTGAGCAGCAGTTGTTCGCCGTTGCGCGACACCAGGTGCAGCTCGGTGCGCAGCTGTGTTCGCAAGCGGCTCATTGCTGCCCCTTGCCAGCGTCGCTCTCGCGCTCCTTATCGGCGGTCAGCCGACGAAACACGTCTTCCAGGCGCTGGGCACCGGCACGCAGATCGGTGAGCGGGTGACCCTCCTCGGCCAGCCATGCGGTCAGCTGCGCCATCAGTCGAGGGTGTGGTGGTGCGTCGATCACGTATTCGTCGTGGCCCACGCGGCTGGCGACCATGCCGATCGCGGTGGCCAACGCGATCGTGTCCAGGTTGGGGCTGCTGCGAAAGCGGATCTCGTCATGCCCGCGGCGTAGTTCAGCAAGGGTGCCGTCGGCAATCACCAGGCCCTGATCGAAGATGATGACGCGGTCTGCCAGTCGCTCGGCCTCGTCGAGTTCGTGGGTGGCCAATACGACGGCGCAGCCACTGTCGGTCAAGCCGCGCACGATGCCGCGGATGGTGTCGCGACCGTTGACATCAACACCGGAAGTCGGCTCGTCGAGGAAGGCGACGTCGGGTCGCGCTGCCAGCGCCAGCGCCAGCGACACGCGCTGCTGCTCGCCGCCGCTGAGCCGCCGCCAGGTCGCCTTCGAACGCGCACTCAGACCGACCTGCTCTACCAACGCGTTCGCGTCGGCGCCCTTGCCGTAGAGCGCGCAGTAGTGGCGAACCGTATCCAACACCCGCGCGCTGGGGTAGACGCCGCCCTCCTGCAGCATCACACCCATCCGCTCGCTCAGCAGTTGCTGCTGGGTGGCAGGGTCGAGGCCCAGCACGCGCACGCTGCCGGCGGTGGCGCGACGGAAGCCTTCGCAGACTTCGATGGTGCTGGTCTTGCCGGCGCCGTTCGGGCCGAGCACAGCGGTGATCTCGCCAGCCGCCGCAGTGAACGACACGTCACGCACTGCGTGCAGCTCGCCGTAGCGAACCGTCAGCCCTGATACCTCGACAGCTACCACAGACCAAAATCTACCGGTGGCGAAAGGCTGTCCATCCGAAAGGCCGTGAGCCGAAAGGCCGAGGGACGGCGAAAGGCGTGGGAGTAGCCTGGGCGAGTGATCGACGTTCGACTTCTGCGCTCAGACCCCGATGGTGTCCGCGCCGCGCTGGCCCGCCGCGGCAGCTCCGAGGTGCTGGATCAGCTGGCGCGGGCCATCACCATCGAGGTCGCGGTGCGCGACAACCAGTCGAAGCGCGACGGTCTGCGCGCCGAGATCAACGAGCTGTCGAAGCAGGTTGGTCTGAAGCGTCGTGAGGGCGATGCCGACGGTGCCGAGGAGTTGCAGGTGCAAAGCCGTGCGCTCGGTGAGCAGGAGAAGACTGCAGCCGACGAGCTGGAGGTCATTCAGGCGGAGCTACGCGATCTGCTGCTGCGCATTCCGAACCTGCCGCACCCCGACGCGCCCGAGGGCGCCGGCGAGGAGGACAACCCGGTCATCAAGGGCCCGTTCCTGCCCGAGTCGTTCCCCGAGCACCAGCGTGTTCCCCACTGGGAAACCGCCACTGCCCTCGGCATTTTGGACAACGAGCGGGCCACCAAGATCAGTGGCTCGATGTTCACGATGCAGCGCGGCGCCGGCGCCACGCTCGCCCGTGCGCTGTGCCAGTACGCACTCGACATGAATGCCGACGCCTTCGAAGAAGTGCGCCCGCCGTCGCTGGTCACCACCGCCACTCTCACGGCCACCGGCCAGCTGCCGAAGTTTGCCGACGACGCGTACGCCATCGAGCGCGACGACCTGTGGTGCATCCCGACGGCGGAGGTGCCCCTCACATCGCTGTACGCGGGTGAGGTCATCGACGACACGCAGCTACCGATTCGGCTGATGGCGTACACGCCGTGCTATCGCCGCGAGGCAGGCTCGGCGGGGCGCGACACGCGTGGCATGTTGCGCACTCACGAGTTCGACAAGGTGGAGATTCTTGCGGTCACTACCCCGGCGCAGGGGCCCGACATGCTCATCGAGTTGCGTGATCGCGCCGAGGTGTTGATCAAGGGTCTTGGCCTGCCGTACCGCGTCATCGACATCTGCACGGGCGACATGGGGCAGAGCCATCACCGCAGCTTCGACATCGAGGTCTACGCGCCGGGTTGCGACATGTGGTTGGAGGTCAGCTCGGTCAGCTGGTTCGCCGATTACCAGGCCCGCCGCGGCGATATTCGCTACCGCACGGCGGGCGAGAAGGGCACCACGGTCGCCAACACGCTCAACGGCTCGGCGCTGGCTGTGCCGCGAGTGTGGGCAGCCATCGTGGAGAACTACCGCCAAGAGGACGGCACCGTTGCCGTGCCAGAAACGCTGCAGCCATACATGCGCGGCATGACGGTGATCGGCCCGCGCATCGGCGCTGCGTGATGAGTGAGCTGGCCTCACGCCGCAAGGACTACGAGACCGCTGGTCTCGACATTGCCGACGTGGATGCCGACCCAATGGTGCAGTGGCAGCGGTGGTACAGCGAGGCGAGCGAAGCCGGTTGTGTCGAGCCGAATGCGTTCGTGCTCGGCACCGTCGACGAAGACGGTTGGCCGGAATCGCGCTACCTGCTGGTGCGTGGTGCCGACGAGCGCGGCTTCACGTTCTTCACCAACTACGAGTCGGCGAAGGGGCGTCAGTTGGCAGCGCTACCTCGGGCCTCGATGTTGTTCACGTGGCTGCAGTTGCATCGCCAGGTGCGCGTTGTCGGCGAAGTCACGCGGGTGAGCGACGAGGAGAGCGACGAGTACTTCGCGTCCAGGCCGCAGGGCTCGCAGCTGGGTGCATGGTCGTCGCCGCAGTCAAAGCCGATTCCCGATCGTGAGTGGCTCGAGCAACGCGTGGCGCAAATGGCGGAGACCTTCGGCGACGGCCCCGTCCCGCGCCCGGCCTTTTGGGGTGGCTGGCTGCTCAAGCCGCAGAGGTTCGAGTTCTGGCAGGGCCGCCCCAGTCGCCTCCACGACCGCCTCGAGTACACGCCATCCGCCGACAACGCAGCCGCGTGGCAACTCGAACGCTTAGCCCCCTAGATCGGCACTCTTCTCCGCCCAAGTGCGGGCTAACCGGTCACTTCCGTCACGTTTACTCACCCATGGGCGGCCGAGGGTGCCAGATCGGAGGGTGCCAGATCGGCGGGTGCTAGTCGGCGCGCAGCGGCCAGGTTTCGGCGGCGGCGGCGAGGCCGTCGATCAGGGATTCGGCGTGGGGGACCAGACCGGGGCCCTTCCAGTCCTTCCAAATTGGGCTGGCACCGCGCACGCGTGGGGGCAGTTCGATCTGCACGCCCTGCTGGCGCGGCAGGTTGACCGGGTTGGTGGCGTGGAGGCCCCGTAGCTCCTTGGGCATTGCATCCAGGTCGGTCTCGATCGTGTAGTCCGCAAGATGGGTGCGTAGATGGCCGGCGACGTGATCGGCGAAGGGTCGGTGCTGCCCACCAAGCAGCAACGTCGTCCAAAGCCCGTGGCGGCCGTAGCCGTGGATGGTGATGACAACATCGACATGGTCGACGAAGGCGGCCAGTGTGTCTGATTCGGCGGCGGAGACGCGGTGCGACGGAATGTGCGACGTGAAGTCGGCCGGCTGCAGCACTCCGTAGTAGCTGGCGCCGCTGCGCTTCGCGGCACGCGACGCGACGATGTCGGTCAGCGCCTCCAACGACCCGCCGTGGTACGCCATGAACCCCAGCCGGCCACGCAGCTCGCAGACCTCGCGCACCCCGGGCGTTGCCAGTAGATCGCGAAACGGCGTCGCCGTCATTCGGCCTGCGGCCGGCGCTGAACCGACATGGAGACGGCGACTGCGGCGATGATGACAATGCACGCGAGGGTGACCACGGTCGCCTGGTTGCGCTGGACGAACCTGGCGAGCTCCTCTTGCCAGCTGGTCGCTTGTGAAGTGATGCTGCTGTCGTAGTTCTCGGTGATGCTGGAGTACCAGTAGTACGTCAGGTAGATGCCGGTCAGGAGCACGAAGACCCCTGCGATGTACTCGAACCACTGCATACCCTTGCGCAGGAATCGCAAGAGGGCGGTGTTGGCCATGGCCAATGTCACCGTGAGTGCCGTGACCAGCAGTGCCATGCCCAGGCCGTAGAGCGCGATGGCAGCGATTCCAGTCGCAATGCCGTCGGTGGAGATGGCTCCGAGCACTGTGCCAGAGAACGGTCCCAACGTGCAGCCGAATGAGGCGACGGCGTATGCGATGCCGAACACGAACATGCTGACCACCGATCGGTCGCGTTCACCGATGTCCATCTTCGGAGCCGTGAACGGAAGGCGGTACCCAAAGATCATTGCAACGCCGAGGACGATGAGAGCTGCGCCGATGACGAGCGAGATGTACGGCATCGTGTCGAGGAACGAGTTCGTCGCCCACTTGGCAATGATTCCGAGGACGATGAATACAGACAGGAAGCCGGCGGAGACGGACAGGCTCACGGCGAGAGCGCGTCGAATGGTCGTGCGCTCGGCGCCCGGCCGTAGGTTCTCCATGCCGAGGAAGAACATGAGATACGTCGGCAACAACACGAAACCGCACGGGTTGATGGCTGCGAGCAGACCGGATGTGAACGACAGCGGGAGGCGACCATCGACCGCGATCACAGGAGATCGCTCTCGATGAACTTGGTGATCGACTCTTCGTTCAACTGGCCGGTCTGGCGGACGATCACGCCGTTGGCATTCACGAACAGGGTGACGGGGAAGGCTGCGATGCCCACGTCGTTGATGAACGCGCCGTCGCCGTCGTAGAGCAATTCATATTGCACACCGCGATCGCGGGCGAATGATTCTTCGCGATCGCTGGCCCCCAAAAAACTGATGCCGACGAAGCGAACCCGGTCGCCGTAGGTCAGGTGGGCGGCGGCGAAGTCGGGCAGTTCCTTCTGACAAGGTACGCACGTCGAGCCCCATACGTTGATCACCAGCGGCTGGCCGGCTAGCGAGCGGATCGATACATCGGTTCCATCAAGGGTCTGCACGTTCACTTCGGGTAACGCGTCACCCTTGACCACCGCATTGGTCTCGATGGTCGGCGGCTGCAGCGGGCTGTCCGTGCCGTCGATGCTGACGGTGCCGCCCCCCGAAGTGTCGGTGCCGTCGCGGGCGATGACCCAGCCGAGACCCAACGAAACGACCGCGGCAATCAAGAGAGACACCACCAGCAACCGCGGACGAACCTTCACCGGGCCACGTTATCGGCGTGCCGTTTGAGTGGACAGTTGATCAGCCCGCTCGCAGCCCCCTGCCGCGCTGCCCTCGGGGGAAAGGGCAGCGACAGTGGCAGGGGGCCGGCGGCTTGCGAGCCGATGGGTCGCAGTGTTCGTTGCCATCGACCGGCGATCTGGAGCCAATCAAGCCGAATCGCTCAACCGGGCCGGGTGGGTTTGCATTCCCCGTGTGCACTTCTTGGGGAACACAAACCCACCCAATCCTCATGCGACGCGGTCCGTCCGCACTCGCAAGAGGTGCGGGGGGATCGGAACTTCGTCGATGACCACGGCCGGGCGCGGGTGCTTGGGTGGACGGCCGCGAGGACGCTTGTTGGCGACGATGCGGCCATTCTCGACCAGTTCGCCACCCCACACACCCCACGGCTCAGCTCGCTCGAGCGCACCGGACAAGCAATCTTCGGCAAGTGCGCACTTGCTGCAGATTGCCTTTGCACGGGCGGTATCGAGCGGGATGTCCGAGAAGAACAGGTGGGTGAGGGTGCCGTTGCCATCGGCGCAACGCGGCTTTGCCACGCGCACCGCGATTGGCTCGACGAGCTCATCGAAGGTTGTCCGAATGTCTCTCTCATTCAGTGTTGCGGTTTCGTTCAGTGTGTACATGTGTTCCTCTCGGACGAAAGAAGGGTGGAAAAACCAGAAAGGCCGCCAGGATCTTGCGATCCCGACGGCCTCGGTGTGGAGCTTGCGACGTTCGTTACGTCGTGAGCATCCCGAGGTGTCGGGCCGTGCGCTTGGTTGCGGTTGCGTTGATGGACTGTGTCGTGTTCACGAACAGTGCGTTCATCGGATTGCCTGCAACACGCATACGCCACTGGTAGCCGTGACCAAAGACGCCGCACGAACGCGCAGCGCCGGCTACGAAGGCCAGTTCTGTTGCGAGGTTCGTGTGCTTCATGGTTCTTCGTTCTCTTCCGTGGTCGTGATGAGCCGCCGTTCGCGGCGCATCAGTGACCAGGCAATCACGTTCGCAAACGAACGTCAACCTATTTATTGTCGTGTTTGTTGTCGTGCGCTATCTCGTCGGGGGAATTGCCGGCGCAGCGGCGGGCAACACGAACCCCGCGGTGGGCACGAAGACGTGCTCGCGGTAGAACTGCATCTCGCTGACACTCTCGCGAATGTCGTCGAGCGCGCGGTGGCTGCCGGCCTTCTGTACTCGGGTGTTCAACAAACCTGGGTACCAGCGGCGGACGAGCTCTTTGACGCTGCTGACGTCGACGCTGCGGTAGTGCAGGTGGTTCTCGATCTCGGGCAAGTAGGCGGCGAGGAAACGACGATCCATGCCAATCGAATTGCCACACAGCGGCACCTTGCGTGCCTCTGGCGCGTGCTCCTTGATGAACGCCAGCGTCTGTGCTCCGGCATCTTCGAGGGTGATGGTCGAGGCACGAATCTGGTTGAGCAGGCCGCTCTTGGTGTGCATTTCGATGACAACCTGGTCCATGAGCGCGAGCGCCGCCTCGGGCTGATGCACCACCAGATCGGGGCCCTCGGCGACGATGTTCATTTCGTCGTCGGTCACGATCGTCGCGATCTCCACGATCACATGGCGGCCCGGCTCCAGGCCGGTCATCTCCAAGTCCATCCATACGAGCACGATGTCGACCCTATCGGTGTGTACGGTGCCCGCATGGCTGATGTGGAGGTACCTGTCAAGGCGGCGGCGACGGTGATGCTGTTGCGCGACACGCAGTCGGGCATGGAGGTGTTCATGCTTCGGCGCATACAGAATGCGGCTTTTGCCGGTGGAATGTATGTGTTTCCCGGCGGCAAGGTGGATGCAGCCGACGGCGAGGGCGACGAGGGGTATCGCGTCGCCGCTGTTCGTGAGTGCTACGAGGAAGCCGGCGTACTGCTGGCGGTCGACGTCGACGGGGCGATGGTCAGCGATGGCCATCCGGCGCTTGCGCATCGCCACGCGGTTCACGACGGCGATGTTGATGTGCGTGCACTCTCGGCCGAGCACGGGTTGCGATTGGCCACTGATGCGCTGCCCTGGATGAGCCACTGGATCACTCCGAAGGGCGAGACGGCTCGACGCTTCGACACGCGGTTCTTCATGGCCGCCAGCCCCGCTGGCCAGACATCGAATCATGACGACAACGAGACCGTTGCCAGCATGTGGGTGCGACCCGCCGATGCCCTCGAGCGCTTCGAAGCCGGCGAGCTGCAACTGATGCCACCCACAGTCACCAACCTTCGCTTCCTCGACGCCCACACCACGGTCGCGAGCGCGATGGGCGCCGCCTGGGCCGTTGGCACGCCGCCGTGCATCCTGCCCAAGATTCGTCTCACCGCCGAGGGTCGCATGGCCGGCATCGCCATGCCCGCTGACCCCGACTACGACTCCCTGCCGTAGAGTCAGTCGGTGGAACGCGTGGCGGCGTCTTTGGCGTCGAGGGCTGCTGCGACCATGTTCAGCATGCGGGCACTGCAGCCGGCCATGTTGGTGGGCGGGGCCACTTCCTCGACGATGAGGCGCGCGATGGCGCGGAACTCGTCGGCTGCGGCGCCGGTGCCATTGAGCGCTACCGGCGCACCGGCGTCGCCGCCGGCAGCCACCGCGGCCTCCAGCGGAATACGGCCGAGCAACGGCACACCCACCTGGTCTGCCAAGGCTTGCCCGCCACCTTCGCCGAACAGGGCGTACGAGGTGCCGTGCTCGCACGTGAACGCGCTCATGTTTTCGATGACGCCGCACACGCGCAGGAAGCTGCGACGCGCCATGTCGGCAGCGCGGGCCGCAACCTTCTGCGCCGCCAGCGCGGGCGTGGTCACGATGAGGAGGTCCGTGCGCGGCAGCATGCGGGCCAAGCCCATTTGCACGTCGCCGGTGCCCGGCGGCATGTCGATGAAGAGGTAGTCCAGTTCGCCCCACTCGACGTCGTTGAGGAACTGCTCGACGGCCTTGGTGAGCATCAGCCCGCGCCACATCAAGGCGGTGTCCTCGCCGACGAGGAAGCCGGTACTGACCACCTTCAGTAGTCCCTTGGAGAGACCGCGTCCGACGACGAGCTCGTTGGGCATGATGCGGGGCTTGTCGCTGCCCTCGATCTTGTGCGCCTCAAGCGGCTCGTCGATGCCCAGCAGGCGCGGCACCGAGAAACCCCAGATGTCTGCGTCGAGTACGCCAACCGTGAAGCCCTGCGCTGCAACCGCGGCGGCGAGGTTGACAGTGACCGAACTCTTGCCCACGCCGCCCTTGCCGCTGGCGATGGCGATGACGCGCGTCGTCATGGGAATCGCAGTGTCGGCTGCGTTTTCGCGGGCGTTCCAGCGCGCTTTCAGCATCACGTCGGTGCGCTCCTCGCTGGTCATTTCACCCCAATCGATCCTGACCTTGGTGACACCAGGGTGCACCGCCACGCGAGTCTCGACGTCCTTCTTGATTTGCGCCCGTAGCGGGCAGCCGCCGATGGTCAGCTTGATGCCCACCGTGACCACGCCATCGTCGGCCACCGACACGCCCGGAACCATGCCCAGCGTGACGATGTCGGCACCAAGCTCCGGATCGATCACGGCGCGCAACAGCTCGGTCACTTCGTCGGCGCTCGGCGGCGTTGTAATCACGAAGTCAATGCTACGGTAATTCCCGGCTACACTTCTCACACGGCTCCGGAATCACCTCCAGCGCCATCTCTCGTCCCGCCTCTACATCTCAGGAGCAGCACAATGATCACCGTCACCGACAACGCCGCCCGCAAGGTGAAGGAACTCCTCGAAGCCGAAGGCGCCACCGACCTCGCCCTGCGCGTGGCCGTGCGCCCCGGTGGCTGCAGCGGGTTCTCCTACGAGATGTTCTTCGATGGCGACTTCGCCGACGACGACGAAAAGGGCCTGTTCGGTCCGGACCAGGTCAGTGTGGTTGTCGACCCGGCATCGGCGCAGTTGCTGCTGGGTGCCACGCTGGACTACAAGGACGGCCTCAACCAGGCCGGCTTCGCCATCACCAACCCGAACGCCAGTCGCAGCTGCGGCTGTGGCCAGTCGTTCAGCTGACTCGCACTACATCGCGAGGAGCGCGTCGATACGTTCGGTGAGTTCGCTCGCGTCCCAGACGGCGTCGAGGCGATCGACGATCGTGCCGTCGGCCGTGCAGAAGTAGATGATCGGTTCGTACTGCACGCCCAGCGCGTTGACGGCCGGCGCGACTTCGGTGGCAGCATTGTCGGCGTACACGTCGGCATGCACCATCACGATCTTGTTGCCCACGCGCTCGTGCTCGGCCATGAGGAACTGCAGGCCGGGTGTGCACGTTCCTGTCTGACAGTGAGCCGGTGTACCCACCATGTAGGCAAGCGGCTTGCCGAGCGCGAGCGCTTCGGTGAGCGTCATCGCGTGCAGCGGGCACGGGTCGGGTGAGAGGGTGCAATACGGCTCGACACCGCGGTGGTCGTCGGCGGTGGGGGTGTCGAACGGGGGCAACTCGTTGCCCGTCAGGGGCGAGATGACGTCGGCCGGTGAGTACACCTTGAAGCTGGCGCCGTAGCCATCGTCACCCTTTACACGCAGCGTGTACGAACCCTTCTTGGGAATCCTTGCGCGCACCTCCCAATACGGGACAACGATGGCGTCGTTACGTCGAATGCCGATGATGTCCGTGATACGCGTGCGGGCATCATCGTCGGCTTCAATCCAGCCGGTCAGTTTCTCGGGACCATCTGCGAGCAGCCGGCCGCCGTCGTCGCCCAACGACACGGGCAGACGAAGATCGCCTGGAACCAGCAGCGGTTCATTGGAGAACCGCTGGACCAAACTCCACGGCTTCGTTTCGGAGTTGTCGCCACATGCAGCGAGGAGAACGGCACTGCCTGCGGCGGTGATGACTTGACGTCGCGAAAAATCCACGAGGTCACGGTACTTCGGTTGCGTCACCGATTCACAGCGTGCGAGTCTGCCCTGCGATGACCTTTGCCACACACCCACGAGCCCTGCGGATCATGCTCGGTGGGGCGGTCGCGTTGGGTGCGTTGTTCGTTGCCGGTGCAGTCGTGCAGGTGCCCCGGACCGAGGCCGACCTCGCCACAAGGGTGGAGTCGAAACTCGCCGCTGCGGGGATGGTCGCCAGCGCTGAGTTCTCAGGACAGGCTGGCATTCTGCAGTGCACGTCGCCGCTCGCCGATCCTGCGCAGGCAGTGACACTGGCGCGCAGCGTGTGGGGCGTGCGCATCATCGAAGCCGATGTCTCGTGCGGTGGGCCCGGTGCGCCGGTTGCCACGACCACCACCTCGATTGGCGTGCCCGCAACGTCCACAACCGTCGTGGGGTCGACGGTGGTGCCGACGACGGCCCCATCGACAACAGTCCCATCACCAACTGTCGAATCAACGACTGTCCCGCCGGCGACGATTCCAGCGGTTGCGCCGCCCCTGTTCACCGCGACGCTCGAAGACGGCACGTTCATCCTCGATGGTTTAGTAGCCAGCGAACTTGAACGACTTGCGTTGATCGACCGTTCAAGCAACGCGCTGTCGCCCAGCAACGTCGTCAACAACCTGACCGTCGACCCGCAGGTTGTGCCCGTACCGGCTACGCAGTTCAACGGGCTGCTCGACGTACTTGCCTTGATGCCCGTCAACATGGTCAGCGGTGCGCTGGGCTGGAACGGCAGCGATGGCGGCCTCGTCGGCTCGTACACCTCGGACGACGCGCGCGCTGTCATCGAGGCGGTGGCAAACCGGGCTCGTGTAGCCGCAATCCTTACGCTCCGCGCTACCGCTACGGCCGAGCAGGGTGCCGCTCTCGAGGCAGACCTCAACGCACTCGTCAGCGCACAGCCGATCCTGTTCGACAAGGGCAGCATCACTATCAGCCTTTCGTCTCTGGGCACTGTGCAGCAGGTGGCCGGAATCGGTAAGCGCTACGGTGGTCTGACCGTCGAAGTGCAGGGCCACACCGACAGCGAGGGCGACCCCGATCGCAACATGGCGCTCAGCGAGCAACGGGCTGCTGCGGTGCGCGACGCGCTGGTCGCGATGGGGGTGCCCCCTGAGGACCTCACGTCGAAAGGCTTCGGTGTGACCCAACTGGTCCGTGACAGCAATGCCAACGAACTGCCAGACAAGAGCCGCCGCGTGGTCTTCAGCGTCACCCCCATCTGACCGACATCTAGACGTATTCGAGGAAGGAACAGCACCGTGCCGTACACACTTGCCAAGTGGGCTCTCTGGTTGATTGCCGCCGCCACTATCGGCCTCGTCGTTGGCTGGATGCTGCGCGGCGTGCGTCGCGCTTCGGTCGAGTCGCCCACCGACGACGAGTTGGCCGAGTTGGATCGTCTGCGCGACCGCGAGCTCGACATGGACAGGATCGTGAACGAACGTGAGCGGCTGCGAATCGAATTGGATGACTGCCGAGCGACCGAGATGTTGACTGCGACGGTGCCCCGATCCGCCGGCTTCGCAATCGTCGGGGCTGTTGCCTCCGCGCCAGCCGACTCTCGAGAGGGTGAGCGACTTGCAGCGTTAGTCGTTGAACAGGAAGCAACGATCGGCGACCTACGCGCTCGAATTTGGAACCACGAGGCCAAGATCGGCGAACTGCAGGGCGCCCTCACCACCCACAACCTCAGCACTGCGCCACGCGACCCGGACCTGGAGCATGGAGCGGAGGTGTTGGGCGAGAAGGTGCGCTTCAACGACCTGACAGTGGTCGAAGGCATCGGCCCCAAGATCGCCGATCTGCTACAAACCACTGGTGGCATCAAGACATGGTGGGAGCTGCACCGCACCGATGTGGCCACCCTGCGGACCCTGCTCGATGGTGCCGGCCCCCGATTTCAGATTCACGACCCGTCTAGCTGGTCGCAACAGGCGGGCATGCTCGCGCGCGGCGAGTGGGAAGACTTCAAGGACTTGACCGCCGAGCTTCGAGATCGCTTCGACGGTTAGGAAGTCTGCGCGTACGATTCGGTCATGACCAAACCCCTCGGCCCTTACACGCCCGCAGTCCGCGCCGGCGACTGGATCATCGTCAGCGGCCAACTCGGTCTCAAAGACGGTGTCATCGTCGAGGGTGGGGTGCCCGCGCAGACCGCGCAGGCCGTGGAGAACCTGAAGAGCCAGCTGGCCTCGATGGGTGCGACGGTGGCGGATGTGGCCAAGACGCTGTGCTTCCTCACCGACATGGAAACGTTCGCCGCCTTCAAC
>Ga0105046_10008582_pt1 | contig 16048 bp, 15 predicted proteins | sample MAT03_FD_78385 | JGI IMG/M metagenome (GOLD analysis project Ga0105046, IMG submission 78385) | Freshwater microbial communities from Lake Fryxell liftoff mats and glacier meltwater in Antarctica - MAT-03 (megahit assembly) | ecosystem: Environmental > Aquatic > Freshwater > Ice > Liftoff...
ACTGAGCTCCGTAGGCTTGCGCGAGATCCAGAGATGCACCGACGCAGTCCTCAACCCGCAGAAATCCAGCGGTCGATTCCACGGTCACCGTATGATCCGATGGCAGCTTGAACATCGGAAACCGTCTGCGAGCTTCTTCCCATGTCAGATTATCCAGCGGCAGGTTGTGAAGTCGCGCCGACTGTCGTGCTCCTTCAGTCACTTCCGAACCCGGAGGCCCTGACATCAGGAGATCACGGCGTTCGATCAGCCTGAGGTTTGACTCTTCAGCCAGGTCCTCCCAAAGATCCCATGCGCGATGCAGCAGAGGCACATAGTTCGGATGTTCGAAATACGCCTTACGAATTATGCGCGTCTCGCCGTGCGAACTTCCGTGATCATGTGGCGGATGGAAGCGATCGATCCCAATGACCTTCAGGCCACGTCTGGCCAGATGATACATCGCAGCAGACCCGAAGCCGCCACAACCCATCACAATCACATCGCATTTTTCTGCCGACATTTCGTACAATCCCTCGTCCCTCGTCCCCGGGCTCTGTCGTCCCTCGTTCCCTCGTTCCCTTGTTCCCTCGTTCCCTCGTTCCCTCGTTCCCTCGTCCCCGGGCTCTGCCCGGGGACGCACTGCCCCCGAGGCTCCGCCTCCTCTACCGTGATCCCCGTTGACATCTCGCATCATTCCCCCCGGAACCACCTCCATGCCACGTTCCCGCTACCGATTCGGACCCGACAGATACCCGCACTTCATGACAAACACCGTTGTGGCATGGCTGCCCGTATTCTGCCAGCCCGACTTCGCGAAAGTCATTTTAGACAGTTGGAAGTTTCTTCAACGCGAGCGAGAAATTGACATTCTGTCGTTTGTCATCATGGAAAATCATGTCCATTGGATTGCGGTCGGGCCGCAACTTTCCAAACGTGTGGGTGAGTTCAAATCGTTTACTGCCACAACAATTCTAAGGGAGATGGAAAACAAAGGCTATGAGACACTGTTGCAGGAACTGCAGTTTTTCAAGGCCCGTCACAAGATAGATCAGCAACACCAACTCTGGCAGGATGGCAGCCATCCTCAACTGATTGAGTCGGATGAAATGATGTGGCAGAAGATCGAATACATTCACAACAATCCATTGCGACGTGGGTACGTGGATGATCCGATTCATTGGCGGTATTCGAGTGCCAGGATTTATGCGGGACAGGCAGGTGTGTTGGAGATTTGTACGGATTGGCGTTAAGGGGGGACTGGAGAGGGGAGGCGGAGCCTCGGGGGCAGTGCGTCCCCGGGCAGAGCCCGGGGACGAGATGGAGAGAGAAATCCCAAACGTTTTACAGCGGCGTCTTGTGCGGTTCGCCGGGGATTTCCTGGACAAATCGGGGTATTGCATAACCGGGTAGTCGAGCGGCGAGTTGCTGAATCAGGTGCTGCCCCAGTTCGCGATTGGCTTCAAAGTGCGCCGTGCCGGTGACTCGATCCAACTGATGCAGGTAATAGGGCATCACTCCCAGATTGATCAGTCGGCGACACAGTGTTTCCAGGGCGTCGAGATTGTCGTTCACGCCTGCCAGCAGCACGGCTTGATTGAGCACAGGAATTCCGGATCGTACGAGCGTCCGCAGCGCGTGAACGCAATCGCCGATAAGTTCGTTGCCGTGATTCGCATGGACGACCATGATGGACTGAGCTCGAAATCCGGTCAGCAGGGCAACGAGTTCGGCAGTGACGCGCGACGGCAGCACGATCGGCAGTCGCGTATGGAAGCGAATGCGTTCCACGTGCGGAATCTGATCGATCGCGGAACACAGGACCTGAAGTCGAGCGTCGTTCAGCATGAGCGGATCGCCGCCGCTGAAGATGACTTCCGTGATCGATGAGTCCGCCGCGATTTCATCCAGTGCCGGTTGCCAGTCCTGCAGCCGTCGCGGTTCTTCAGCGTAGGGATAGTCGCGTCGAAAACAGTACCGACAGTGAATGGCACAGGCACTGGTCGCGATGAGCAACACGCGTCCGGCATACTTCTGCAGCACACCGACCGTTCGTCGAGCGTCCAGATCGCCAACGGCGTCGGAAACGAATCCATCGACGGCCAGGCCCTCGAGAGCCAGCGGCAGGACCTGGCGCAGCAACGGATCGTGCAGGTCTCCTGGCTTCATGCGGGCAAGAAAATTCTCCGGCACGAGAACCGGAAATCTTCGAAGTGTGTTCTGATCCGCGAGCTGAATCCCCGCGATTTGCAGCAATTGCTGCGTCTGCAGATCGTCAGGATTCAGCCCCAGCCGTCGCAATATTTCTTCACCGCTGCGGACTGCCTGAGCCAATTCTCGCTGCCAGCTGGCGCGTTGGGACGGGTCGGAGACGCCGGTAACATCGCTATTTGCGAGGAAGGCGTCAGGAACAGACGACATCTGGATTCACTCTGATTGGGGGATTTGTTACGTTTTGCCCGGTTTTGGCGTTCTCACGGGCCGCAGTATGTGGCGGATCGCCTTTGGTCGGTATTCGACCGCATGATTTCCAGACAAGATAACAGACTTCGAGAAGCAACTTCAATGGGCAGCATCCAGGCCGGGGAATTCAAAAAGGGGATTAAGGTACAGATCGATAGCGAGCCCTACGAAATGCTCGAATGCTTTTTCGTAAAACCGGGCAAGGGACAGGCTCTTTATCGCACTAAGCTGCGAAATCTGTTGAGAGGATCGTTATACGAAAAAACCTACCGCAGCGGCGATTCGCTGGAATCGGCCGATGTGCATCGGAACGAAGGCGTCTATTCGTACCGTGACGGTGACAGCTATGTTTTTATGGACAACGCGACATTCGAACAGCACAGTCTGCCGGCGGCCATCGTCGCCGACGACATGCGCTGGCTGATGGAAGGAGCAACAGTGGGCTTGTTGTTCTGGAACGAGAAGCTGATCTCGATGACCCCTCCGCAACACGTTATTCTGACTGTGACATACACGGAACCCGCCGCGCGCGGAAATACGGCAAACAACGTCACCAAGCCGGCAACCGTCGAAACCGGTGCCGAGATTCAGGTGCCGGCGTTCATCAAAGAAGGCGACAAAGTGAAAATCGATACAGCATCTGGTCAATACCACGAACGTGTGCAGGCATAACAAGGGGTGAGACCCCTTGACCCGAAGGAGCCTACTGGCTCGACACTCCGAAACCGCTCACGTTGTTCGCTTGCTGAAAGATCGCGCATGGTGCGCCAGAAACGGTGTTAGACTCAAATGAATCCAGGAACATCTCACAACGGTCGCGTGTATATCGAAACCGTCGGCTGCCAGATGAATATGCTGGACAGCGAACTGGTCGTGGCGGCATTGCGCAAGGATGGATATGAACTGACGGACGATCCCAAAGAGGCCGACACGGTTCTGTTCAACACCTGCAGCGTCCGTGAACATGCCGAACATAAGATTTACAGCGCTTTGGGACGGCTGAAATACAGCAAACGCAATCGCCCGCAAAAAGTGATCGGAGTGCTGGGCTGCATGGCTCAGAAGGATCAGGATCTGATTTTTCAAAAAGCGCCCTATGTGGACATCGTGGTCGGCACCGGGCAACTGGCAGAAATCCCGCGCATGATTCGTGAGACGCGCGAATCTGCAGTTCGAGTCCATACGAAAGCGGTGAGTCTCGGACGCCGTGACGGATCCCGTTCGGAAGTGTCCGACAGCTTTCAAAGCTACGATCCGTTGCGTGATCCGGAAATGCGTCCGACGCCGTTCCAGGCATTTGTACGCATCATGATCGGTTGCGACAAGTTCTGCACGTACTGCGTTGTGCCGGTGACGCGTGGTCCGGAACAAAGTCGTCCGCCAGCGCACATCCTGAAGGAAACGCGCGTTCTGGCTGATCAGGGCGTTAAGGAAATCACGCTTCTCGGTCAGACGGTCAACAGTTACAAGTACACAGAAGACGGACGCCTTTTGCGGATGTCGGAATTGCTGGAGCAATTGCACGAAGTCGATGGTATCGAACGCATTCGGTTCATCACAAACTTTCCGCGCGACATGACGGACGACCTGTTGCAGGCTGTCCGAGACCTGCCGAAGGTCATGAAGTATCTGCATGTTCCGCTGCAATCTGGCTGCGATGAAGTACTCAAGCGCATGAAACGCGGTTACACGGTGGGCGAGTATCGTGAAATGATGCATCGCATCCGCGAACAGATTCCGGGGTGTGCGATTTCCAGCGACTTCATCGTCGGATTCTGCGGCGAAACAGCGGAGGCATTTCAGAAGAGCATGGATACTGTTCAGGAATTTCGCTTCAAGAACAGCTTTATCTTTAAGTACAGCAAACGCGAGGGCACGAAAGCGTTTGAGATGTTTGAAGATGACATTCCGGATGACGTCAAACGTCGTCGGAACAATGAAATGCTCGACCTGCAGAACCGGATCAGCGAAGAAGACAACGCTGAGTTTATCGGTCGTCGTGTTTCGGTACTTGTGGAAGGCCCGAGTAAATCTGCGGCAAAACGGGCGGCGCGCGAAGGGCAGCCGATGGATCACGGCGGGTTACTGCCGATCGCCAGGGAGGATCATCATGGAAATGCTCACGATCATCACCATGCAGAAGAGCTGCAGTCACTGCAACATGCGTCACCAGAAGCCGCGAGATTGGCCCTGCAACTGACGGGGCGATCGGAATGTGATCGCATCGTGGTGTTCGATGGCAACCCTCGCCTGATCGGTACGACGGCGGAAATTGAAATCCACGATTGCACGAGTACCACGCTGATGGGCTCAATCGTCACGCGCGAACTCCAGCACGGCACCGGCCTGTTGCTGCCGATTCTTTCATAGCGTGTGACGACGCTCTAAGGCGAGCGGCAGATTTCTGGTAACCGTCGAAAACCGGGGGCTAGCGCCCTGCGGCTGATAAAATCAGCCGCCACGCGCTAGCGTCCGGTTGTTTGGTTTGGTCGTTTCTAATCTGCCGCTCGCACTAACCGTGCAGGGTGCCCTTGGAGCTGGGGATGCCGGGCTGGCGAGGATCAATGCTCACCGCCATTCGAAGAGCGCGGGCCGTTGATTTGAAGATGGCTTCGGCCACATGATGACTGTTTGAACCGTGATGCAACAGCAGATGCAGATTCATCAATGCGTTACTCGAGACAGCGGTCCAGAATTCCTGAACCAACTGCGTATCAAATTCGCCGATCTTTTCTGTCAGAAACTCCACATGGTACACGAACGCCATCCGACCGCTCAGATCGACGGCCGACGTCACCAGCGTTTCTTCCATCGGCAACGTCGAATGTCCGTAGCGGCATATTCCTTTTTTGTCGCCCACGGCCTGATTCAGGCAGCGTCCCAGACAGATTCCGACATCTTCCACAGTGTGATGGTGATCCACATGCAGATCACCAACGGCTTTCACTGTCAGGTCAAACAACCCGTGTCGCGCAAACAGGGTGAGCATGTGGTCCAGAAAGCCAACACCCGTCGAAATCTCTGACTTGCCACTGCCGTCCAGGTTTAGAGACAGTTCGATCTGAGTTTCCGCAGTGTTGCGTGTGATGGATGCGGTACGAGTCATTGAGGGGAGACCAAATTCATGTTTGACGGGTTGTCGGGAACAAATCAAACGAGGTACGGGCTTGCAGCCAATCGACTCATCTGAGAATGCCGGGTTGGAAACCAACGCCGTGAACTAAAACAGGACCAAGGATTTGCTAGCCAAGAAACGACACAAAATACTTGGCGCGGGTTTCGCCCGCAACCCAAAGTAGCCATCACGCTCCGCCGTGATGAGCATTTGTCAATCGACATTCATCAACAAAAACAGGGTCAAGTCGTCAGTCGTCAGTGAATCGCAAAAACAAGCAGCCTGCAGCCGACTGCAAACTGACGACTGCAAACTGAAAACTCCATTCATGTGGCCCAGTTCATGGCTCGCCACGGCGGAGCGTGACGGCTACTTTGCGATTTGCCCGTTAACGAGGTCGAACCCAGGTGAAGACAAAGTCAATGCACGACAACAACCTCGGCAAACACGCTGTCCCGCGCCAATCTTGCGCTGTGAACGCCGGGAATTGAGCGGAAGTCGCTGGGACATTCAGGATGGAATCGACCTTCATGCGGCACGTCCATCATATTCGGCACAACCGCGATTGTCACGAGACGTTTTTTACGACATCGGCTATCACTTCAAGGACTCGGTCGATTTCTGAGTCAGCCCCGATTGTGATTCGCAGGCCATCCAGGGTGCCGCCGTCAGGCAGAGCATCTGGAAATTTCATGTAGCGAATCAGGATTTTTCGCTGCCTGAGCTGTTCGTAGAGTTCCCGATGTTTTCCGGTTGCGTGTGTCGTCCACAGAAAGTTGGCCTCACTCGGGTGGACGTGAAATCCATACGTGGGCAACGCAGCCGCCAATCGGTCTCGCGTGGCCACGATCTTCGCACGATTCTGCAGCATCCAGTCCTGGTCTTCCAGTGCCGCCGTGGCTGCGGCGATCGCGACGGTATCGCAGTTGTAGCTGTCCTTCACCTTTTGCATTCCAGTGATCAGATCCGGATGAGCAATCGCAAATCCGAATCGAATGCCCGCCAGACTGTACGACTTGCTGAGGGTCCGCGTCACGATCAAGCGACCGTCGAAAAAATCGCTGCGAAGCAATTCACCCCGATGAGGCACGCGGCAGAAATCTCCGTACGCTTCATCAAGCACCAGAACGCCGCGATCGGGAAGCAATTGGCGAAGCTGTTCCTTAGACCACACATTACCGGTGGGCGAATTCGGACTGGGAACATAAAACACGCGGACATTCTCTCGCAGTCGCGCAGCGTCGGCCGGATTCCACTGCCAGTCTGAATTCAGATTCAGCCGTACGACGTTGCAGCCCTGAATCTGAGCGAGCGATTCGTAGAGCACGTAGCTGGGATACGGATACGCGATTGTTTCATTGGCGTCGCAGAACGATCGCGTGATGATAGTGAGATTTTCATCACTCCCGTTGGCTGGCAGAATCCAGTCAGGCTCGACATTGAATAACTTTGCAGCGACCTTACGGAATTCGGTCGCATGGGGATCTGGATAAACATTCAATCGCCCTTCCGCCGCGTTGCGAATGGCTTCGACGACTCTGGGAGACGGCGGATATGGATTTTCGTTGGTATTCAGTTTGACCCAGCCGCCATCCTGCGGCTGCTCACCAGGTGCATAGCCAGCCATACGATCGACAGCCGGACGAAAAATCGAAGTCATTGAGGTATTTCGATGGAGGAGGGAACTTGGCGCGGGCAAATTACAAAGTAGCCGTCACGCTCCGCCGTGACGAGCATTGAACAGGGCCACATGAATGGAGTTTTCAGTTTGCAGTCGTCAGTTTGCAGGCTGCTTGTTTTTGCGATTTACTCACGACTGACTACTGGACCCTGTTTTTGTTAATGAATGTCGATTGACAAATGCTCATCACGGCGGAGCGTGATGGCTACTTTGGGATGCGGGCGAAGCCCGCGTTGGGACATCCGTGGTCAAGAACTACGGGGTGTTCAATTCGATCAGATTCTGCATGTGGGTGTGGTATTGTCGATCGAGGAGATCAAAGCTGACGCCGGCGATCCCCGGAAGCGATGGTTCTTCAAGGACTTTGTCAGGGTCAGGGCGATAGATTTCGGACAATAGTGTGATGAGGTCATCCCGATAAAGACCATCTTCATAATGCATCAAAAAGTGAGCGAACCCGGCTCCTTGAGTGTACAACTGTGTGATCTGCGGATGATGCTGAAATTCCTCCTGGCCCAATGCAGAAAACTGCTGAGCCGGAAGGTAATAGAAAAACTTCGGATCGACAATCCGCTGTCGCGCGATATCGAACCTGACATAGTCCGGACTCCCTACGGAGACGTGTCCATCTTTAATGTCGAACGATTCAAAGTAGCAGGCGATCCCTTCCAGAATCCAGAAGTTCGATTTTTCGCCAAGTTTCCAACGTGGAGCCGGTCGTTGCCTGAGCTTTAAACCTCGCGCTTTTGCCGCCGTATTTCGCGCTTCCCTCGTGGCCAGATCCAGAATCTGATGCGTGGCTTCGTGGTAAAGTGTGGAAAAGCCGATCTTGTCCGGATTGTCAAAAAAATACGACGTACGATCGTCTTCCCAATAGAGCCCGTTGGTTTCCAGATTCGGGGGAACCTTGCCCTGAACCCGTTCCTGATACTCATCACGTGTTGCGTAATAGTGAACTTCCATCTGGTTCGGCTTTCGGGCAGATGATCTCGAACTGGCTGCCTCAAAGCGATCCTGCAGCGTTTGCGGGGTATCAAAGAACGCGGCAAAATTTTGCTGAAGCCAGTCGTTGAAGATCTCCAGCCGTTGCGATATCTGGACGCCCACTTCCAGACTGACATTCGTTTTCACCAGAAAATGTTCACTCTGGATTTCCCAGGCATTGCGAAAATCCCGACGTAGTTCGCTTTCTTTCTCGGCGCTGACCCAGTCGCTTTTCCACGGACGCAGGCCCTCGTCATAACGAGCCACGTTTCCGGCGGGAATCCAGCCGTACTTTGGGTGATAGACCTGCGGTCGGCTGCCACTCCGCATTTTTTTTTCGAAGAGCGACACCCATTCGCCTGCGTATTCTGCATCGTCCTTCCGCGTAGGGTCGGTAAACAGTTCCTTACCCAGAATGGATCGGGCAAACTGATGATCAGGGTCAATACGAATCACGTCTCCAATCATCATAAACGCCAGCGACGGAAAACCAGCGCGGAGTGTGGAACGTGCCAGTGTGTATAATTCCTTTGCACGCTCTTCACGATGATGACGCAACTGAAGCTGCCATTGTTGATCTTCGATCGGCAGAGATTTAGAAACTGGCGGCGAGACGTATTTGGGTGGTGAAAAATTGGCGTCAGGTGACAGAGCCAGCTGAGCCAGTTCTGAGACTTCTTTTACTGCGTCCGGCAGATCATGCTCAACACACCAACTGTGTACAGAATCGAGATCACGCTGCAGGGAGTCGAGAATCGACTGACGTTTCTCCAGCAACTGCCGATGTCGACGGTCCCGTGTTGATTCGTCATCGGCTGCTGCGTGACCGGAACTGAACACTGGCAGCAGCAACAGGCCGATCAGGAGAAAACGCAGACGTTGAAACACCATAAGCCAGGTCACAAGTGATCCTTTCCGCTGCAGAGTCCAGCGTAGAAATTGTCGGTTTTTTGCGCAAGGATACCAGCCAGGATTCGTCGCGAGAATGCGAATCGGCAGTGACGCAAGCCAATGAACGGCAGTTCAACCCCTGTTTTTGCAAGGTATTCCGGCTGGCGGTCGAGATTTTGGAGGACTCTTCACAACCGGTGGGCAGTCCGTTTGACATCTGTGATTGCCTCGCGTAGCGTGTGGTTTCTATCTGAATTCCGGCAGTTGTGAATGTGTCCCTGATCCATTCAGAGCTCGTATGTTTGTAACAAGTTTCAACGTTTGGAGTCAAACACAATGGGGCGCCCCGTCACGCTGTTCACAGGTCAGTGGGCTGACCTGCCGCTGGAAACACTGTGCAAGAAGGCTCGTGAATTTGGCTATGATGGCCTGGAACTTGCCTGTTGGGGCGACCACTTTGAAGTCGATAAGGCCCTTTCCGACGATGCTTATTGTGCGAGAAAGAAGGAATTGCTCGAAAAGCACGACTTGAAACTCTTTGCGATTTCGAATCATCTGGTTGGTCAGGCCGTACTGGATAACATCGACTCGCGCCATAAATCGATTCTGCCCGATTATGTGTGGGGCGATGGTGATCCAGCCGGCGTTAATTCTCGCGCAATTGAAGAAATGAAGAATACCGCCCGTGCCGCCCAGAAGCTGGGTGTGAGCATCGTGAACGGTTTCACAGGTTCCAGTATCTGGCATCTGCTGTACGACTTCCCGCCGACACCAAAATCCATGTATGAAAAAGGCTATGAACTTCTCGCGGAGCGCTGGAATCCGATTCTGGATGTATTTCAGGACTGCGGCGTGAAGTTCGCTCTGGAAGTCCATCCGACGGAAATTGCGTTCGACATCTATTCTGCAGAACGTGCATTGCAGGCTCTGAATCACCGCGAAGAGTTCGGATTCAATTTTGACCCCAGCCATTTGATCTGGCAGGGTGTTGATCCGGTCGAATTTATTCGTTACTTCCCGGACCGGATTTATCATGTCCACATGAAGGATGCGTCCGTCACCCTGAATGGTCGCACTGGAATTCTCAGCAGTCATCTGCCGTTCGGCGACGCGCGCCGAGGCTGGGACTTTCGCAGCGTTGGACGTGGTGGTGTGCGGTTCGAAGAAATCATTCGAGCGCTCAATGCAGCAAAATACACCGGACCGCTTTCGGTCGAATGGGAAGACAGTGGCATGGATCGCGAGCAGGGTGCCTCCGAGGCCGCTCAGTTCTGCAGGAACGTCGATTTCCAGCCGTCCAACCGGGCATTCGATGCGGCCTTCGGCGACTGAACTCACAGTGTCGGTTCGACGGGCGACACAAAAAAAATGTTTAGCCCGTGTTTCATTCTTCCGGCAGAATTTCCACGGTCGCGCGGCCGAGGAAATTGAGCAACGGGATGAACAGCAGCGTACCGTTTGTCACATTGTCCGACAGCGCCGAGTCCGTCACTTTCAGCCGTGTGAGAGGATTAACCTCGCCGCCCAGCGTGGCATCAAACGGAATCCATTGGCCGTCGATCCAGGCTTCGGTCCACATGTGGGGCGCGAACGAAGCGGGGTTCGGAACATATGCGAATCCCGCGGCCACGCGTGAAGGAACGCCTTCACTCCGCATCACGGCAGCGAGCAAAACGGCGTATTCCGTGCAGTCGCCCTCCTTTGATTTTGCAACCTCACTGGCTGGGCGCAGCGACGTCGAGAATGCAGAGAGTCGCAGATGTGATCCAATGTAGCTCGTCAGTCGCTTGCATTTTTCATGCGGGTCGGTGACCGCTCCACCGCCAATCACTGCCATCCGCCGAACGCCATCGTCCGTGGAATTGACCCATCGGGAACTGTTCGTGAATTTTCGATCCGGGCGCGTGGTGTGTCGCGGAGGTGTTGGTTCAGCGCCGTCCGTGGTGGTCATCGGACGCGTGAGCGTGACAATAACCGAATTGGCCGCCTTCTGTTCTACGGCCTGAAAATCGCTCGCTGGCAGAGAGATCTGTTCTGAGTTTCCGACGGAGATCATCATCCGCACGACGTTGCTTTTCTCCGGATTCAGCAGAGGCCGGCGCAGGGGCAAGGAAGTCAGGAACTGCAGATCCAGTGCCTGCAGGTTTTCTTCACCAAGTGCGGTTGCGGCGTCAGTTCGATAGAAACGCAGAGTTCTTCCGAGCAGCGGTTGTTCCACCAGCACAACTTCCTGCTCGTTGTCGTAATAAACCGACGATCGGAGTTCAGGTTGATTTGCCGGCCAGTAGTCATATCGTGTTACCGCGATCGTTGAGCCATCTTTCAGTCGCAGACTTTGAGGCGCCAACCGACGGATTTCGACATCGACGATTGCCGATGTTTCCGGAAACAACACCGCACTGGACCACTGCTGCGGTCGTTCCAGGATCGGTGCGGCAAGCCATGCCGGCAGGATTGGTGAGCGAGGCTGAATGCGAGATTGCAGCAATTCTGTTTTTGTCGGGTCTGTCGCATCACCATGCATCAGAAACGCCTGGCGCGTTGCATCCCACGTTGCTGACCGTTGCAGTGTGGAACCATCAGGCGACTTGCGACGCAGGGACCAGCTTTGCAGCACGCCGTCGGTAGTCTCAATGGTCTCGAGGTGAGCCGAAACAGACAAATCCTTCCCGAAGCGTTTAAGTTTCAATCGCGTTTCGCGGCTGCGGCGGACCACAGGCATAGTTTCACCGGGATTAAGGATACCGGCTTTCGCGTTCGAAATTTCGACCTCGGTTGTGTTTAACGATTCATACCCGATCGTCGCACCGTCGTAATCGATGAGAAACCAGAGGTCCTGCAGGTCGCTGAATTCGTCCTGTTCTGTGGAATCCTCTCGACGATGCGGTTGAATTGCGGGAGCCTGCAATGACTTAAGTCTGGGTTGCGGAATGATCAAGGGAGGCTGCGTGCAGGCAGCGGAATACTGGCAAGCCATTATTCCGAGCGCTATAAATACCGTGAAGAACGAAGTGTTGCATGGCATATCGCGAAGTATTACAGATTCTGTCAATCAAATCACCAGCAATCTCTGTAGCGATTCTGCGGGCCGAATACACAGTTTCCCTTGTCGGAAGAGTTATCGCTGACTGTTTGTTCGTTCTGAAAAACACCCGCTTCTCCCGAAAATTCACGAATGTGCTGAATGTGTAAAGCGTGTCTCCAGCCTCGTGCTAGGTTTCCGCTGGCTGGCCGAGACTGCCAACGTCGTTCATGCACGGGAACACATTCATGGGCTTTCTTAAGAATTTCCTGAAAACAAACTATCGTGATGGCGAACCTCCGCGCGGCGTCAGCAGCTTTCGAAATCTGTCGGAAGCGCAGCTGGATGCGCATATGAGTGTTGCGCGCTACGGCGACTTTACGCTCACGGATGCTGTGCGGCCATCATACAACCTGGACATCGTTCCGCGAACCGGCTACCGCAACGAATGGTACGTCGATCAGGATTCGGGAGCTCGCATTCCCGTACTGATGACATCTGTCACCCGGGAAAGACTGTTCGACACATTCCTGTCACTGCTTGATCCGCTGGGGGAAACGGTCGATGTCGTACTGGAATCCAGTCACGATAAATCAAACGGATCGCATGTCGATCTGTATCGCGAACAGATCGACATGCCGGTCCTTCAGAGTATTCTGTACGACTATGAGGACTTGCTGCTGGACGATGGTTGCTGCGGCATTGCCATTTTGAATCCTCGCAAGCCGATGGAGGTTCAATTGGACGAACACAAGCTGATGTTTGTTTACGGTCACGACAACGCCAACTATGAACTGGCGTTGCATCATAATCAGGTCGCACGCATCGAGAAGCTGAAATTCATCACTGAAGCCGAACACGTGCATTCGTCCAGCGATGAATTCCAGCAACGATTTGAACAATTCTGCTACCACCTGGGCATCGAGAGCTGATCTGAATTCTGTGTTTTAAGTTTTCTGAGTTCTGTCTGCATCAGTCCATTACTGATGCGATTTTGAACGGGAGGTTCTGATGAAGTGGTCCCTTCCACTTGTCGAACGGAGTCGTCCTGCGGCACGGTGTGCATCGCCTGTGTTCTCTGCTTTAACGCTTGTGGCCGTCGTCCTGCCGTGGATTGCCGGTTGCTCCGCACTGTCCGTGATGCAGCCGGCGCAGGTGCAGGTCGCGATGCAGGAGGGTGCGTCACGCCCTTGGGAATACAGCGATGCCGAAAAGCTGCGACTGTCTCAGTTACCGACAACCCCTGATTTCGATACGCCTGCTGTGACGATAGCTACTTTAAAAAAGCCGTCTGATAAGCCACCTGTGTTGATCGCCGTTCAGCCTTCGGTCGTCGAGTCAAAAGTGGCCGGGACAGAATCTACCAACGCAGGGCCCGCAATTGCCGGAGCCGGACAAAAGAACATCGCGCCATCTGACGCGCCATTGTCCGTGCAGGTACCAATGCTGCGTATCGACGCGCCGAAACCGTTTGCCTGGACGCCGATCGGGAAAACCAGCGGTGACCGCTCATTTCAAACTGTGACTGTCGGTGACGAGGGTTATCGTTCGCTGGTGATCGGTAGTGTTGCCGGCAATGATCCACTTGCGTTGGAACTTGTCGAACAGCTTGCGCGTCATCTGCACAACGGGAAAACGATTCTGGGAGGGTTTCAATCCACTGTCTTCCGCACGCTCAATCCCGATGGCGAAGCACTGCATAAGGTGTTGAATGCAAAGGGCCAATACATCAATCATGGGTTTCCGAAGGACAATGGGATCGCCGACGGCAACCAACCGGTCGAAGTTACGTTTCTGCTTCGGCAGATCGAAACACTGCAACCCCAACGCTTGATTCATGTCCGCACGATTGAAGGCAAAGGACTTGTTGCCGCGAGTTCCGGCTGCCTGGCAACAGCGAACGAAACTGGAGAATGGCTTGGGTTTCGCGTGATCAACCTGCCAGGAAAAGCCGTCTCCGGATCACTTGAAAGGCATCTCGCAGGTTCAGGGCGATGTGAGGTCATGACCTTCGCCATTCCCGCGACGGCAAAGAAGACCGAACTCTGGGACCTTTACGGCGATGCACTTCAGAATCTGCTGATGGGCGAAGACGCCAAGGCTCGCGAACTCGCACGCCAGCAAACGCAGCAAACATCCGCCAACAGCCGCGACGCCGCCGACCGGTGAAGATTCGTTCCGCTCGTTCATGAACTCGAACATGGCAACACACAATTCTCAGGTCAGGATTTCGGTGACCACGTTGCCATAAACGTCGGTCAGGCGAAAATCACGGCCACCGTAATTGAACGTCAGTCGCTCGTGGTCAAGGCCCATCAGGTGCAGCACTGTAGCGTGCCAGTCGTGGATATGCACCGGCGATTCAATTGCCTGATAGCCGAATTCGTCGGTCGCTCCGAAAGCCAGGCCGGCCCGCACTCCGCCTCCCGCCATCCAGAGAGTGAATCCCTTGTGGTTGTGATCACGACCATTGCCGCTCTGCGCATGCGGCGTGCGGCCAAATTCACCACCCCAAATCACCAGTGAGTCCTCCAGCAGTCCTCGTTGCTTCAGGTCTGTCAGCAACGCAGCCAAAGGTTTGTCAGTCGCGGCGCAACTTTTGGTGAGTTCTTCTTTCAGCAGGAAGTGATGGTCTCAGCCGGATCAGCCAGAAAGGCCACTTCGCTGTAGGTGGAAGCCTGACGATAGGTGCGCGACGTGACAATCTCTCGCACGAGTTTCTTCAGGGACCAGCCATCAGCTATGAATCGAACGGCGAGATGATCGAGCAATTCCGGATGGCTCGGACGCTCGCCACTGAATCCAAAGTTGTCCACCGTGCGCACAATTCCCGCGCCCAGCAAATGATGCCACACACGGTTCGTGATCACGCGGGCTGTCAATGGATGGTCCGGGTGCGTCAGCCACTTTGCGAACTCCAGGCGTCCACTGTGATCGGACGAGACCTTTGCCGCGCCTTCAATCTCCACGACCCGCGGAAATCCTCGTGGCACCGGTTGGCCGGGTCGACTGACCTCGCCTCGCTCCATGAGTGGCGCATCAATCACTGTTTCACGATCCAGCACGCCCATTGCCAGCGGCAGGGCCTGACCCGTATCATCTACTTTTTCCAGCTGCCCCTCAATCCCGCCAGACGTCCAGAAGATCCGCAAGGCGTCACGCAGAGTGAAGACCTTCTCCGTGTCCTCACCGGCGGACGCACAGCTTCCGCCGGATCATTCACACGCGGATCCGCAGCCCCCGCCTGAATCCACAACTTGAAATCGTTGATCACAGAGTCTGGCAGCCGCTCTTTTTTTGGAGGCATCTGCAGATCAGGGTCCGAATGAGAAATGGCAGTCAGTAAAAGACTGCCGTCCGGGTCGCCTGGTACGACAGCAGCACCACGATCTCCCCCTGCCCGGATCGCCTTCCGCGAATCGAGCAACAGTCCTCCTTCTGATTTGCCGGATTCAGCCGAATGGCACTTGTGGCAATGCTACACGAGGACCGGTCGGATGTGAGATTCGAAGAAGACAATCCCCTTTTGCGTCATCCCCAACCGCTTTCCCGTCGGCCTGAGTGACACCCGAATCCACCAGCAAAAGTCTCATCACGATGAGACTTGCGCCTTTGCCAGGCATCAGGAATCGATCCCGCAAGTGAAACTTCGATGCGACTTGAGCAACTGTGAGGGACATGCGACTTTGGACCTTTGACGTTACGGGTACACTTCAGGGCGAGCGGCAGATTTCTGGTTACCGTCGAAAACCGGGGCTAGCGCCGGGCTGTTAAAAACTTGGTATTGCCCTATGATTTTCTGGGGCGAAAAAGTTCTGTTTTCCTTCCGTCCCCTTGCCGGCTTGTCCGGCAGGAACGCACGATTTGGAATTAGCACACAATCGTAAACGCCATCGCTCCCCTGTCCAGCTTG
>Ga0105046_10008583_pt1 | contig 16048 bp, 10 predicted proteins | sample MAT03_FD_78385 | JGI IMG/M metagenome (GOLD analysis project Ga0105046, IMG submission 78385) | Freshwater microbial communities from Lake Fryxell liftoff mats and glacier meltwater in Antarctica - MAT-03 (megahit assembly) | ecosystem: Environmental > Aquatic > Freshwater > Ice > Liftoff...
CGATTGCAAATGGACTCCGACCTGCGGCGAGCCATCGAACTCAATCAATTTAAGTTGCAATACCAACCCATCGTAAACCTGGAAACTGGCCGTGTCGAAAGTGTTGAAGCTCTCATTCGTTGGCACCACCCAGACCGGGGCATCATCGCACCTCTCGACTTTATTCCCTTTGCGGAAGAAACCGGTTTGATTGTCGCGATCGGCGAGTGGGTTATGAGAACCGCATGTCTTCAGTATGCCGATTGGCAAACAATCGACCCCAGCGCGATGCCGAACCACATTAGCATCAATCTTTCCCGCCAACAATTGGTCCAATGCGATCTGCCCCAAGCATTTCAAAACATTCTCGTTGAGAGCGGTATTGACCCAAACTGCGTCCACTTTGAAATCACGGAAAGTGAAATCATGGACGATCTCCAGGCGTCAATACAGGCCATTAATGCCCTTCGAGCGACTGGCGCTAAGATCGACTTGGACGACTTTGGAACAGGATATTCCTCACTGGCTTGTCTACACGAGTTGCCGATCGATGTTCTCAAATTGGACCGATCTCTTGTTTCTAGCTTGGACAAGGGTGGCTATTTTTTAAAGCTTGTCGATCTCGTGCTAAAGCTGATTGCGGGAACCAAAATCCAAGCAGTAGCGGAAGGCATCGAAACGATTGAGCAACTTGCTCGATTAAAGATACTTGGCTGCCATCTTGGGCAAGGTTATTACTTCTCGAAACCGATTGATGCGGACAGAATTCAAGAATTCGTTCGGAAACAGCAATTGCACGAAGAATCTTTTGCTCGCGTTTCAAGTAATTCTTTTGCACCCGTTGTTCCGACACTTTTCAGTGTTCCGAATCTACATGCCCTCTGAATCCCATGTTTGGCAATGTCCGATTACGAATGAACTAATAGAAAGCGTCCGGCGTAAGACTCTGAATATCTGTCGTTTAACCAATCGGAGGTGTCAAATGAATGTTTCTAACAGTAAGTCATTTGTAGCATGGTTAGCTCTCGGCTGTGCAAGTTTCTTAGTTCTTGGATGCAGCCAAGCGAGCAAAGAGAGCGCAACGAGCGCGAAAAGTGTCCGCTCCAACGACCAGTTGTTGATACCCGATGGCGCTCTTCTACTCGAGAGTCGAGAAGCGTACGACCCAGTTGAGGAGAATGCTTTTTTTCAAACGCTCGCGCAGCCGCAATCGACCTTTTCAATCGACGTGGACACTGCTTCCTATTCCAACGTTCGCCGTCTCATTCGGAGTGGTGTTAAGCCGCCCAAAGGAGCTGTACGCCTTGAGGAGCTAGTAAACTACTTTCCCTACGAATACAAAGAACCGGAGGGTGACGCCCCTTTCTCGGTCGCGACAGAGATTGCGAAATGCCCCTGGGAAGCGGACCATCAATTAATGAGAGTGTCCCTGCGAGGCCGCTCCATTGGATCGGAGAATCGCAAGCCGTGCAACATCGTTTTCTTGTTGGACGTATCTGGCTCCATGCAATCGCCCGACAAGCTTCCCCTTGTTAAATCGGCCTTGAAAATGCTGGTCGGTGAATTGAAACCAGAGGATCGGATCGCAATGACCGTATACGCGGGTAGCAGTGGCCTGGTGCTCGACAGCACCCCAGTTCAACAATCCCAAAAAATCCTGTCAGCTCTCGATAGCCTCGCGGCGGGTGGTTCGACAAATGGAGGTGCTGGTATTCAGCTTGCCTACAAAGTTGCTCAAGCCAACCGGATCGACGGTGGCGTGAACCGAGTCATTCTCTGTACAGACGGGGATTTCAATGTTGGCGTGTCGAGTGACAGCGCATTGGTCGATCTCATCCAAACCGAAGCGAAAAAAGGAGTATTTCTAAGCGTGCTTGGATTTGGTCAAGGAAACATACGCGATAGTACCATGGAAAAACTTGCCGACAAAGGGAACGGCAACTACGCCTTCATCGACTCCATGCTAGAAGCTCGCAAAGTCTTGGTCGATCAAGTGGGCGGTACGCTCGTGACAATTGCCAAAGATGTAAAGATCCAAGTTGACTTCAACCCAAACCACATCAGTGCCTATCGATTGCTCGGTTATGAGAATCGCAAACTCGAAAACCAGGACTTTCGAGATGACAAAAAGGACGCAGGCGAGATTGGAGCCGGACACACAGTAACGGCATTTTACGAACTCGTTCCTGTCGGTGTGAAAACCCCAAACGGGTCGAATCGAAGTTCCGAGTTTGTTGAGCAAAAACCATCACCGGCATCGGCTTCGGACACCATGCTCACCGTCAATCTGCGGTACAACCAACCGGATTCCGAATCGAGTCAGGAGTTTCAAGTGCGAGTGGTCAAGGGATCGGAAGTCAAACCAGCGTCTACCGATTTCCAGTTTGCGAGCAGCGTCCTCGCGTACGGAATGCTCTTGCGAGATAGCCAGTACGCGGGCAAGGCAAATTGGGACTGGGTTATTTCCACCGCTCAAGAAAGTTTAGGAAAGGACCCATCCGGCCTACGAACGGAATTTGTTCAGCTGGCTAAGTCTGCGAGCCGAATGGCGAAGTGACCTCAACCGTTCGTCGACGCGAACGCAACTCATCTGTTTGGACTGCAATCATCTCGGTGGAGTATCCGTATCGAGTCTTCCAAATTCGCTTCAGCAGCGCATCCATCTGCGTATCCACTTCAGGAGCCGCAATGATGGTCGATTTTGTGGCGTCCTCGTAAAATACTCCATCGCGAAATACGAGGTTTCCTCGCCTAAATACCATCTTTGGACGAGCGAACATCTCTTCCATGTTTTCGCTTTTCTCGTAAACCACAACGTCAGCTAAGCTACCTTCGCTCAAGCATCCACGATTCTTTAGTCCCAGAGCGCGAGCAGGACCGAGTCTTGTCATCTTGATGATTTCGTCGAGCATATACTCACGCTTGAGCGATGGCAACGGACTTGCCTGTTGCACGTCTGGATGCAATCGCGAGAAAACCGTCATTCGAAAATCGTAATCCATCAGCAGTCGAATGAGATGCGGATACGAGGTGAAAGGAGCTCCGTTTGGATGATCGGTTGTTAAGAAAACCTGCAGCGGATTCTCGACTCGCAAGAACAGTTCGATACCGATCGTCCAAAGCAATCCGTGAACATACTGATCTTGACGGTATCGAAAGGGGAGAACCCCGCATCCTGCTTGGCACTCTAGATCTTGAAAGATCGCCTTGCGGGGGCGCGCCAATCCGCGATTTGCATACTGGTGCATCGTATCCCCGGACAGCGTTACCGTCTGACCAAACATCACCTGCCCAACGTCGATCGAAAGGTTCGCGTCGCTGTTAACACGATCCGCAAGTACATGGGCGGCCGAGCTATAACCATGTGGTCCGTCAATTCCGTAACAGTGAAACTGAGCGTGCGTGAGATGCAATCGTCGCCCCTCGACAGCATCGATCGTCGCCATCGTAGCAGAGATGTTGCCTGCCAATCCCAAATTGCTGCAATGCACGTGCAGCGGATGGGCAAACCCTAGTGACTCCACAGCCGAGGACAATGCGCTAAGTATCTGACGCGGCGTTATGCCAAAATGGACGTGCTTATCGTCAACGCTCAAATGCCTTTGGTTGAATTTAAAGGCATCGATCCCCCCGGCATTTACGACTTTTACAGCACAGCATTGATGTGCACGAACCATCCATCCGACATAGTCATTGATCTGCTGTTGCGGCACTCCATCACGAATCCACTCCAGAAGCAATCGATCGTTTCCGAGCAGAAGGTATCCACCCGTATCAAGCCACGGCGTGTCGGCCATCTCGGCATGTGCGTGTCTCGCATTGGCAGGCAACACGGCTGGCTCAAAGCAGGCGGTGTACCCCATTTCGAGATAGCGGCGTCCGGTTTCCCAAGTGCCTGGCACGGGCGAACTAAGCGGTTGCATCCAACGCGATTCTTGTTCCAGCTGTTGACCATGATTGCGGCCATGATTACGGCCATGATTACGGCCATGATTACGGCCATGATTACGACGGTGCTCAACCAATTCAGGAACAAGCAATCTCGCAATATTGACTTTCCCGCCGCCGATATGAGTGTGCAGGTCAATGCCACCCGCAACTACGATATGGTTATCCAATCGATAGTCCGCGTCGCTTTGCGTTGATTGCGGAATGTCGTTGCGAATCGTTTCACCGTCAAATACGATGTCACGAACTTCGGATGGACTCACTCCATCAATGCAGACCGCTCCTTGAATCCGCGTGATCATTTTGAAAGCTCCTCCAACCAATCCGAGGCGCTCTTAGCAAACGGGCGAGGAGAATATGCAGCCTCGACGCGTGCGAGCAAACATTGGTCGGCGCGGAACATATCCCCGTTCTCTTCTAATCCAGTGACTTTTGTCGGAAATCGCACTGAGCTCGGCGTAAGTTCAATCAACGATGTTCCTTGGACTGCTTGGGATTGGTGTTGTTTTAGGAATGGCCGCGAGTTGATTGTTTCGTCAACCAGTACGATAACCGATTCATCGTGGGCGTGCATTGGCGTGCATTCTATCCATTGTTCGTAGCTGTTTTTGTGCGGGTCGTAACTGGGTACTCCATCTTTAAAAGCGACTCGGCCAGGAAAGCCAGTTAGCCAAGTGCATACCTGCTGAAACGTTCCGTCTGTGGAGGCCCAGGGAAGGGCGGCGCATCGATTTGTTTCGTTGCGATTAGCGATCCACTGCAACAGTCGCTCGACCCAAAGGTCCGCTTGAGCCATTCGTAAGTTTTCCGCGGACCAAACGACAGAGGTGTAGTTCGCATTCCGCATTCGCTCAAACAGAGGATTGGCGCCTGAAACTTCGAAATGAGCATCCTTTGACAATGCATCCATCCAAAGAGACCAATGCGAGAGCGCGCTGGGAACAGAAGACAGTTCACACGGAACCGTCCAAGTGTCAAAGCCAGCCTTCTGCCATTGTTCTGCGGATTCGTTGGTGAAATCGCCCAAAAGCAACACCGTTTGAGCACGGGCTTTGCCATTGGAAAGGGCTATTGGCAACCGGGGAACTGTCGTTTGAAAGTGATCGTCGCCGACAATAATGAAAACATCGGTAAGTTCGCGTGCTTCTGCCAATGAAATGGAGTTGAGCCCCGAACGCTGAATGGCAAGCACGTTCTTGAAGACGTGTCCTGATTCTGCGCAATCGATAGTCGCGTTGAACTTGGACGCGAAAGCGACGGCGGCTCTTGCTGTCTCCACACTTGCGATCCGTCCGGTTACGAGGATTCTCTTTGCCGATCTCAGCAATGGCAATAGATCAGGTTGATGAGGCAGACTCGTTGTGGGGCGGATCGAATGGAACTGCGTGAGCGAAGCAACTCGCCGTTCGCAATGAATATCCCTAAGGTCATCTGCATCGCAGAGCAGTGAGCACAAGGGGCAAATCATTAGACCAACGACTGCAGTACGAGGTCCGTGACTGCAACCGTACCGATGGAGGGTTCGCCTCGTCTGACCAGGTCCGCTGTTCTGTGCCCTGCGGCGAGAACTTTTTTAACAGCCACTTCAATGGCTACTGCCTCTTTTTCTAAGCCGAGAGAGTGTCTTAGCAGCATGCTCGCGGCCAAAATTGTGGCCAGTGGATTCGCAATGCCCTTGCCGGCAATGTCTGGTGCTGATCCGTGAATGGGTTCGTAAAGTCCCGGTCCGCTAGAGCCAAGCGAAGCACTGGGAAGCATTCCGAGCGAACCTGGCAACATCGACGCTTCATCGGTCAAAATATCGCCGAACATATTGCTAGTGACCACGACGTCAAAGCTGGTTGGGCGACTTAATAAATGCATGGCCATGGAATCGACCAAAACGACATCGTAAGCAATGCCGGGAAACTCTTCCTTCATGATTTTGGCGGAGACGCGACGCCACAGCCGAGAGGCTTCGAGCACATTCGCTTTATCAACCATGGTCAACTTGCCCCGGCGTTTCAGAGCTGCTTGTGCGGCCATCCGGACGATTCGTTCGACTTCATATGTTGTGTAGACGGCGGTACTAAACGCTCGCTGTTGGCCGTCTGGCAATTCTTCCAAACCGGATGGGCCAAAGTAGAGTCCTCCGGTAAGTTCTCGAAAGAAGAGGATATCCGTCCCCTCGATGATTTCTCGCTTGAGCGGCGATGCGTCCAGCAATTCCTCGAACGTCACGATAGGCCGGAGGTTGGCGAAGAGTCCAAGCTCCTTTCGAATCTTGAGCAAGCCTGCTTCGGGCCTCGTTTTGGCGTTCGGGTCGTCCCACTTTGGCCCGCCCACCGCGCCCAAAAGTATCGCATCGGATGCTTTGCAAGCGACCGTGGTCGCATCCGGCAATGCCTCGCCCGTCTGATCGATAGCGATGCCGCCAATGCTGTGTTCACTGAACGAAAACTGGTGTCCAAATTGGGTTGCGACGGCGTCCAGGACCCGGCGCGCTTGGCGCACGACTTCGGGTCCGATCCCATCTCCAGGTAACAATACGATGTTGGCTTGCAAAGTTAAATGAACTCCAGAACTGTGTAATATGCCGAGCTGCCGCACAGACAAGTAAAACCAGATGATATCTCAAGTCTCGGAAAAGCGGAACGCGACCACTGTAGCAAAATGAGACAGTCTAGCTTACAATATGGCTTACCAAGTACATCTCACGAAACACACTACCGATGTCGACGTACCTAGTTATTACACGAGGCCGAGAGCTTGATTCTCGGTATTCGTTAGACAAAGCAATTGAAAACACCATGGGGCGAGGGTTGGAATGCAAAATCCAACTCAACGACCCGCTCTCGTCGCGCGTGCATGCGCGGCTGGTGTTCAAGGATTTGCAATGGCAAGTATTGGACGCAGGTTCCAGAAACGGAACTCTATTAAATGGCTCCAAGATTGATACTGCGGTTTTGGTACATGGAAATCGCATCCGCATTGGCAACACGGAGCTTGAGTTTGTTGACGATACGATCAACGAAGACATCACGGTCGAGCGGATCAACTTATCCCATGATTTGAGGGGCGACAGACTTGGAAGCAGTCCGGATGGATTTGCGTCTGGAATGTCCGCATTTCTTTCTCTTCGCAAGGCCGGACGAACGGAGGATTTGTCCGATTTGCATCAACTCTCGATCCGATGCATTTCGCTACAGACGCCGGAAGAAGTTGTTGCGTTGGCGATTGAAGTTTTGAGGAATCGAACGAAGGCGACATTTGTTGGATTTCTTCTCGCCGATGAAGACGGGAGACTCACTGTACATGGCAAGTACCCAAACAACCATAACGATGCACAAATTTCTCTCAGCGACAAATTGACTGAAATGGTTTGCAAACAAGCAACTGCGGTCTGGGTAAAAAACGAGACCCAGCCGCCCGGTGATGGCCCATTGCAGCATTTTGCCGATGCGATATGCGTTCCACTTTTGCATGAGAACAAGACCATTGGTGTGATTCATTTGTACCGTGAAAAAGAAGTGTTTGAGAAGCACTCTTTTGATTTTACGATCGCGTCTACATGTTTTCTTGCTGCATCTCTCGTTCGGGCTCGAAATGAATCCTCGTTGCGAATTGACCATGGGCGACTTCAGGTCAAGAACGCAGACTTTGACGAACTGTTGGGTGAGAGCTCATTGATGCTTGAGCTCAAAGAGAGAATATCGCGGGTCGCGAAAGCAACCGGCAGTATTTTGATTCGCGGTGAAAGCGGAGTGGGCAAAGAGTTGGTCGCCCGCGCCATTCACAAGTCGAGCACGCGGTCGGATCGCCCGATGTTGAGCGTCAACTGCGCTGCGATTCCAAGCGAGCTGATGGAAAGCCAGCTCTTTGGTCATGTTAAGGGTGCGTTTACGGGCGCGGACAAGGATCATATTGGCTGGTTCCAACAAGCACACGGTGGAACGCTATTCTTGGACGAAATTGGTGAGATGACTTTGGCGGGACAAGCGAAGCTGCTCCGTATCCTCGAGGGGCACCCGTTTTTGCCCGTCGGCGGACGCAAAGAAGTGCGAGTCGATGTGCGTGTCTTAACAGCAACCAATCGCGATTTGAGCGAGTTTGTTGCGGACAAACGTTTCCGCGAAGATTTGTACTACCGGCTCAGTGTTTTCGAGATGAAAGTGCCACCGTTAAGACAGCGGGGCGGAGATATCACTCTACTCTTAAACCACTTCCTAGAGCACTTCGGTCGGCAACACGGGCGCATGCAAATCAAACTGAGTGAGGGAGCCAGGAAACGGCTGTTGGAATACAACTGGCCAGGAAACGTTCGTCAATTGCGCAATATCATCGATAGCGCAATCGTGTTGGCAACCGGCGATGAAATCCAGGCCTCGGACCTGACTTTGCATGAGTCCAAGACCGAGGTGTTCGATACGTTGAACATCGAACAATGGGAAAAAAGGCTGATTCAAGAAGCCATGCGACGCACGCGAGGAAGCATACCAGAGGCTGCGGAATTGTTAGGCATTTCCCGAGCCACCATGTATCGCAAACTCGAATCGTACGCGATCGACAAAGACGACTTCGACAAACGGTAAAGTCATCGAGGGCAAACTTCGCAGGCGACTGCCTTGGTGCACAAAGCCTTGGTTCGCAAAGCGAAGATAGTTACAATCCCGGGAAAAGCCGCTCGTTTTTGATAGGTAAGCTTTCGTTGTATGCCGAGTCTAGAAATCTCTTTACACCAATCGTTACACAAGATAAACTATCAAGTCCCGCCTATCCTAATATCCTACCTTTGGGATCAATCATGAATCGTCGTCGTTTACTTCTACGTTCGATGGCCGCAACGCTCGCGTTGCCAAGTTTGCCGTCATTTTTGATCCGTTCCGTGCAGGGCGACTCTGCGTTGCGGGCAGTGAATGGCTCGGACGACGGTGCGAAGCGTTTCGTGGCTATTGGCAATCTGCTCGGCTTTCAAGTCAAGCAACTGTTTCCTGAGGTCGCCGGTTCGAATTATGAAAAGACCACGCTGCTCGAGCCGCTTTGGGAGAATCGCAACCAATTCACGGTCTTTCGAGGATTGGATCATGGAGTCAAGGGTGGACACTTCGCGGTTCATAGCTTTCTATCCGGTGTTCTCAATTCCGAGGCCCAAAACCGTCCTGACGGCAACGTTACCCTCGATCAGTTTCTCGCCGATGAAATCGGTTCGGCGACGCGTTTTCCTTCACTGACGGTCGGCTCGGAAGGTGGAATCCACGGCGGTTGCCAGATCGCGTGGACGAAATCCGGCGTACGCGTTCCTCCGATCACAGGTCCCGCTGAACTGTTTGATCGTCTTTTCATCAGCGATTCCCAGGAAAGGAAGGCTAGTCGCCGCCAAGAAAACGATTTACAGGCATCGATTTTGGACTCCGTCCGAGACGAGGCAAAGCGTCTATCTAAACGAATTAATCAAGAAGATAAGGCCAAGCTGGACGAATACTTTACTTCGGTCCGGGATGTAGAGAAGCGTCTTGAGCTTCGTAAACGTTGGACGAGCCAGCCTAAGCCTGCGGCACCCATCGAGAAGCCTGCCAATCGAAACGCAGTCGAGGATCTTCCGTTGCTTTATGATTTGATCGCGCTCGCTTTGCAAACGGATTGCACTCGTATCGCGACACTCGAAATCGGCGGTGATTTCCTACCTCAACATCTCGAAATCAAACGCGACTATCATGGTCTTTCGCATCATGGGAACGACCCCGAGGCCATTGACAGTCTCATCAAGCTTGAGCGATACCAGATCCAACACTTTGCCAAATTCTTAACGCGACTGTCCGGGATACAGGATGGAGAGCGAACGCTACTCGACTCGACTGCCGTACTTTTCGGGAGTGGCATGGGAGATGCGAACTCGCACAAAAACTCGGACCTTCCGATTATTCTCGCAGGTGGCGGATATCGACACGGCGAGTTCCGACAATTGCCACGCGAGGGCATCAACAAGGTGCCCCTAAGCAATCTCTTTGTCGATATCGCTCAGCGGATGGGAGTCGAGGTCGATTCCTTTGGTAATAGCACGGGACGTTTTTCTTGAACGGCGTGATTGATCCTACGCAGTGAAGTAAGCTTTCATTTTGCGGAGAATTTCCCATGGCGAGCTGGAAGCTTACCCCACTTTTCACCCTTGAAGACGCCCGATGTCGTTTCGAAGACACAAGTAATCATGCACTCTCTATCTCTGCGGTTCGTCGCATTAGGCAAATTTTCTGCGATCGTCGCATTGTTGGCCGCTTCCCGCGTCCAAGCTGACGACGTTGCTTCTCCCAAAGAGATTGTTTCTTCCAAGGAGATTCATCAGTTTGTTAGCAAATATTGCTTCGAGTGTCACAGCGCCAATTCGCACAAGGGGGACCGCGATTTTGAATCGTTCGCCTTGCCATTACAGTCGGAGGCTGGCATCATCGAAGCGAAGGACATCATCGACCAGTTGACGCTCAAGGAGATGCCGCCTCAAAAATCAGTTCAACCTAGTGACGACGAGCGACTTGCCATCATACGAGTTTTGCGGGAAGAGATTTCGGCTGCTCGCGGAAAGTACGCAAGTTCGGGGGGCCGCACCGTGCTCCGCCGACTTTCCATTCGAGAATATGAGAAAACTCTGGCGACACTTTTTGGTCGACGAGTGGATACGCTTGGACTGACCGCGGATTTCCCCAAGGAGCAGACGATTCGTCATCTGGACAACATAGGTACGTCGCTGGTAACGTCCGGTTTTCTTGTCGATCAATACTTCCAAGCTGCGAATCGACTCGTCGAAATGCGTTTGGGCAAGCCGGTGATTGAACCCCAAACCTGGACCTTCAACAATCACTTTGTCCAGTACGAAGAGTTGCAAGGCCCACACAAATCGGTCTTCAACTTCCGCTACTTGAACCTTTACGAGCAGCCCAACACGGACACGCGGCAAGGGGGCTACGGTCACATTGAGGATTTCTTGAAAGGAGTGCCCGCTTCAGGTCTCTATGATATCGAGGTCGAAGCCCAAGCAATGCATCGCGATACACACTACGATCCAAAAATTTTCGGTATCGACTTCTCGGAGCCATTTATTCTCGGCGTCGTACCTGGGGATGTTACGAAAGGCCACATCCACTACCCACAAGCCATTGAGCCGCTGCTCGCCTCGGCTCTCGTACCGGATGAGGGGCCAACGCGGCTACCTTTCCGCGTGTGGTTGGAAGCCGGGCAAACACCGCGCTTCATTTTCCCGAATGGCCCCTATGAGTCGCGCGCTTCGGTGCTCAAGGTCAACAAAGATTATAAGGATGAATTTACAATCAAGGAAGACAAAGGCGTGAGCCGCGCAAATCTTTTGCGCGAAGGAAAGCTGCCGCACATTCGCATTAGTGAGATCAAGATCACCGGTCCATTGCAGGAGCCAGAGGGGCGAGCAGAAGAAGTCGCCGTTTTTGGTAAGAGCGGTTTCCAAGAAGATCGTGTCGTGGCTCAGCTGAACTTATTTGCCGAGAAAGCCTTTCGTCGGCCACTTTCGGAGAGCGATCAACAGACTATCCGAGAGCTTTACGAAAAGCGGATTGCCGAAGATGCTTCGCCTCGTCAAGCCGCCTTGGATGTCGTAAAACTCGTCCTTTGCTTGCCATCGTTTCTTTACCTCAGCGAAATTACCGATGAATCAACTACAGCAATAAATTCCTATGATCTAGCTTCGCGTCTCGCATATACTTTCTGGGCGACAACCCCTGATGAAGTGCTACTTGAATCTGCGAAATCAGGCGAGCTTGTCCGAGATGAGGAGTTAAGGAAGCAGGTACATCGCATGCTGGACGACGAACGCATCAGCGGCTTCGTGAACGGTTTTCTTGACAGTTGGCTAAACCTTCGAGACCTCGGTGGGATGCCACCGCCCCGCGAGACCAATCGCGATTACTACTCCGAGGATCTTCCGGCATCGATGAAGGCCGAGGCCGGCTGCTTCTTTCGCGATCTTCTCGCTAACAACGGTTCGGTGGCTCGATTCATTGATGCGGACTATACCTTCGTCGATAAGAAGCTAGCCAAGCTTTACGATTTACCCGAGCAGAAAACGTTGCGTCTGGCGGATGGTTTTCAAAAGGTGGAGCTTCGTGGCGACTCACATCGAGGCGGCCTGCTTGGGATGGCGGCTGTACTGACCGTGAGTGCGAACGGGGTCGAGACCTCTCCAGTCACCCGCGGCGTCTGGGTTAGTGAAAACATTCTCGGCATACAGCCTCCACCGCCACCTGACGAAGTGCCAGCGATCGAGCCCGATGTGAGTGGCGCCACGAATATTCGAGAACGCCTCGCGAAACACCGGGCTGATGCCACCTGCGCTGAATGCCATCGCAAAATTGACCCCCTTGGCTTTTCTCTTGAATCTTTCGATCCTGTTGGACGTTGGCGTACGAAATATCCTGACCCTTCGAAAAGCAAAGCGTCTGAAAGTAAAATCGACTGCTCTGGCGAGTTCCCGTCGGGTGAAAAGTATAAAGACTTCACCGAGTTCAGAAAGATTCTCAGCCATACCCGACAAGATCTTTTTGAACGGCATCTCATCCACCAATTCCTGGCTTATGCAACGGGTCGTCTTATGGAATCGTTCGACGATGTTGTGATCGACAAGCTTCATCGCAAGATACAAGAGGACGGGCGGGGGCTTCGAACTCTTATTACAGAATGCATTATGAGCGATATCTTTCGCTCGCGATAAGCTACGCTTGAAGGAAGTTAAATTAGCACTCGCTCGCGAGGCGATTGATCGATAAAAGCAGGCCGCGGCGAAGCTATCGCAAGAAAAGTAGCTGTCAGACGTTGCAAGCGACGGCACTCGATGGCGATTGAGAGAGTAGAACAGTTGTCCTCAACTGTTCGGTAGCTAGTAAAACCTTTGCTTAATCGCAGGAACTGCGAAACATCAATGAAACGGGGCTAGACGATCTATTCGCTCGTTTCGGGCGAGCTCTTAACTTGTTCGATGCAGAACTTCAGCTGCTTCATGGTGGGCCGGACGCCACGATCCTTTCTTCGGTATCCGATGCGGCGTTGAAGGCGGAGATGCAAAGCGAGCTCGCGGACTGTGGGTATGTCGGCATTGCAGGACGAACCATCGAATTGGACCAGTCGTTGTCGAAAAACGAAAATCGAGTTCGATTCAAGATTGTGCGATCCAGTAACCGATTTCCAACGCTTAGGGATGGACCTTTCCCCGGAGATCGTTCACCCTTCGAGAGCCCACGCAGTCGGTCGTTACGGGCCTCAGTCTAAATCGCTCGGCTTGGGGGAGACGCATGTGGTGGCTTGACGATAGAGCGCAGTTTGAGCGGTCTACAACTAGGAAAGCTCTCACACTCGCCAAGAAGTCGGACGAAAGGAAAAGCGTCGTTCGGCCAACGGTTTCTCAGCCGCAACCCGGCGTTAAAAGCACTGTGGCGCCCAAGCGAGCAACATATTCAGCTGCCGCTCAAGGCTGTCGGAATGTGGTTGCCTATTGCCTACCCTCCACCAACGACAGCCCTCCCAGTTCAGCCGATTCTGCGTTTGACGCAATGCGGGTGGAATATGTTAAAGAGCTAGCAAAGGCGAGAGAAGCTCAGCGTTGCGCGAAACCTAGACATCAGAATACCGAGCGAAGTCTGAACGCGGACATCTTGAAACTGAAAATAACGATTAAGAACCTCGCTCAGCAAAGCACCGAAAGGCAAGTCGAACACGCAGAGCAACTTGCCCTCGAAAAGCATGCGCAGCGGCAGGCTAAGAGTCAGCTGACGTTAGTGATCGAAAAACAGGCTCGCAAAATTGCAGACCTGAATGCGAACCCCACAAAATATCAAAAAGCATCGATCGACGGCGCATCAGCTGTCTTCGCCACGAAGTCGCAATAAAAGAGTTGAAACAAGTTCTCGCAAAAAGCATTGCGAAGGCGGATCGCAAGAAACAAGTCTCTAAAGCGGATTTTGCGGAAGCGAAAAGAGAACTGATCCGAAACAATCATCAATTGTTGGGAACGATCGCTGCACTGAAGAAGGAATGCTGCGAGCGTGATGCAAAACATAAAGAGCAGCTGGCATCGGCTGAAGTAGAGGCCAATCAACACGCGGAAGTAAAGGTCGTTGAGGCCACTAACCGATTCGTGCGCAAAGTTGATGCTCTCAATCTGCGCATTGAAGAACTCGGGCAGTTAACCGTTGACCGGGAGTCAGCTGTTACAAAGTTAGAAGTTGCACTGACGGAACACAAAAACTTTCTTGCAGATCTTACCTCAGAGTCTGATCGAGAAAAGCGAGATACAGAAGCAGAGCTTACCGAGACTCGGCAGCGTCTAACCAAGGATATTAGAGTCCTGACCGAGACGATTGCTGACCACCAGCGGGTAGTCAGTGATCTAAATTCCAAACTGATAAATCAGCAGAATCTGCTAGTCGAACAAACTACAAAAACGGATGATGTCAGATTTATCGCATTATCAACGCTAGACGAAACGAAAGAGTCTCTCAACGCGAATATCGAAAGTCTGCTCCTCCAGATTACGTCACTTGAAGAAGATGGCCACAGGCGTGATGCAAAGGCCGATCACGATTCGATTGTCAAGGATGCCAAGCTTGCGGATACCGAGTAGCGACATTACTCGCAATGTCAAGCGCTCAACGAAGCGATCGCGACGCTTCGGCAAAAATCCCAGGACCGTGAGTCCGAGTACCGAGTTGAACTTGCCCAAACGCAAGCTGCCCTACAACATACCGAGTCCAGATTGATAGAAGCGGTTAGCCAATATGATGGCTCGGTCGCCAAACTGAAATTAGATATCACAGAGCTCGAGCGATTGGCAATTGACCGGGAACGGGTCGTCAATGAACAAGCAGCTAAACTGGCGGAGCAGCTAAGTCTGCATTCTGATTTGATCGCAGACTAGAAAAGTGCGGAGGAAATTGCTGGGGCCAAACTAATTGAGGTCGAGCATCGTTTTGATTTGCAGCTCCAGTCTCTCAATCATCGCATAGCTGAGTCGCTGGCGACCGAAAGCGACCTGCGATCAACTCTTAGTAAACTCAGCGAAGAAAAGGAGAACCAACACGAGCAATTCTCCACGAGCATTCGAATACTTTCAGAGTCCGAATCCCAATATCGAGAGACGCATTATCGGACCGAAGCGGACGCGGATACATTGAGAGATGAAATCGCTGGCATGGGCCAGATACTCGTTATAAATCAAAAGCAGAATGCAGTGAGCGTGGCTGAACTCATTCAGACTAACGAGCAATTGCAAAAGCAATTGACGCAGCAACAAACCAAATTGCAGCGCGAAGCGGCGGGCCGACGCAAGGTAGAATCGGCGCTGAAACTTGCGTCGGAAGTTGCATCTGCCGATTCTGTCACTCGCGTGGTTCAAGCTCAGATCGACGCAGAGCAGCGGTCGGAACGACTAGTGCGGGAACTGGAGTCGACGCGGTTGATCGGACTGAGCATGCAGCAAAAAGCGATCGCAAAGATCCAGCAAAGTAACAAAGAGATCGCTCGGCTAAGACTCGAGTTGGAACAGCTTCGACCGCAATTAGATCAGCATGAAGCCGCGTAGCGCTGGGCTGTTAAAATTGGTATTGATGCAACTTTTGTTTGCGCAGATTTTGTTCCGTTAGAAACCCCGGCGGGCTCGTGCCGCTTGGTGAATCAGGTTCGTAAGCTAACGAACCTTGCGTTCCAGTCGGACGAGCCAACTGGGGGCGGCCTGCGGGTTTAGCCGAAAAGCCTGAACGATCCGCAGCACAAGGCTTGCGGGATTCGAATACCACAGGCTTGTCCTGTGGATTGTTGTGCTTTGGGGCTACAGGGGGGCGCCCAACGCCGTTAAGTAAATTTTATGCTGCATTTTGAAGTGACTCGATTTCGATGACAAGTTTTCTTTGATCGCTCGTCGCAAGGACAAACTTGTGTGGCCCCGTGCGTGGTTCCGCCCCGTGCGTGGTTCCTCTTTTTAACTTATTCATTCGCCTTTGCATGCAATCAAGTACCAGAACACCGTATTTGATCAAAGCGTTCGTCAGCACTTGATATGATTTAATGCCTGTCGATTTGCATATCTCCGCAGTTTTCGCAATCGCATCATCGGCGGACTCAACCAAAAGCC
>Ga0105046_10008584_pt1 | contig 16048 bp, 9 predicted proteins | sample MAT03_FD_78385 | JGI IMG/M metagenome (GOLD analysis project Ga0105046, IMG submission 78385) | Freshwater microbial communities from Lake Fryxell liftoff mats and glacier meltwater in Antarctica - MAT-03 (megahit assembly) | ecosystem: Environmental > Aquatic > Freshwater > Ice > Liftoff...
CCACGCCGCTGCGGCTGGCTCGATGTCGTCGCATTGCGCCGTGCAGTGCAAATTAACGGCATTGATGGCCTGTGCATTACCAAGCTGGATGTTTTGGACGGCGAGCCTGAGCTGAAAGTGTGCGTCGGCTATAAATACAAAGGTGTCGAATCTGACCAAGCGCCGATTGATGCCGAAGGCTGGCGCGATTGCAAGCCGGTTTATATGAGCTTCCCAGGCTGGTCTGAAGTCAGCAAAGGCGTTACCCAGTTTGACAAACTGCCACGCAATGCTAAGCAATATTTGCGCACGATCGAACAGCTCGTTGGCTGTCCAATCACGCTGATTTCCACTGGGCCGGATCGCAATGAAAATGTGGTTTTGGCGGATCCTTTGTCAGCGTAGTCTTTCGCTTTATTCTAGAAAACTCAGTTGGACGTGCCCGAGTGTGCTTTTTTCGGCTTGTCCGGATCTCTAATGTCAGATATCGGCGTGCCGACGCGGCATAGTCATTCTCTGCAAGGCGGAAACAACGCAGTAGGGCGAGTCGAAAAAGGTGCAATCGGGCGTGAAGCGCTGTCACCCCAATGGCGCCGTCAGAGAAAGCCCTCAAACTTATACTCCCTGTGGCTTTCCGAGCGCCAGAGCGCGGTCAACTGAGTTTTTTAGGTTTATAGCCTTTGAAAGCTAGGGTGCAATAAACGCTGAATCGCTGGCGACGGGTTAAAAGACTGGTAAGTCCGGCGCTTTTAGTCGGCAGGCAATTCGCGCAGCGCTGCTTCGACTCGTTTTGTCGAAGGATTGTTTTCACCTAGCTCGCTAGCTGCGATCAAGGCCTTTTGTAAAGTCGCCGTGCTGGCGGGATCGTGCTCAGCACGCTGAACTTGCCCAAGTGCAAGCAAGCTGGCCCAACGGTGTGCGGCCACGCCGCGCGGGCTTTGACTGATTGCGATTGAGCGCTCTGCTGCTGTTCTGGCACGCACTAAATTGCCTACCTTAAGCGCGCACTGCGTAACGTTGAGTAAAGTCGGTTGCAGATCAAAGTTCGAGTCTTTGCGGTCTTCGCGGGCGCTGATGCGCTCCAAAATAACCAGCGCGTCGGCAAATTTATTTTGCAAGGTCAAAATTTCAGCCGCGCGCGTCTCGACGCTAGAAAGCCGACGGTCACGCAAGCTGGGGGCAAGGGTATTTATCGCCAAAATGGTGCCCTGAATCCATTCGGATGCGTCAGGAAGACGATTTAGACGCATCAAAATCGTGGTCACGATATTGCGGCTTTCTAAAACCGGCGCCGAATTAGCGGCAAAACTTTGTTTGCGAGTGTTGAGCGCAGTAAGCGCCAAACTTAGCGCCGGCTCCAGCTGACCACGCCGCACAAAAATCGTACTCAGGCTGGTTTGCAGCGCAGCAACCGCGTAGTGATTTTCGCCATAAACCCGCACACCATCTGTGATCGCCTGATTAAGTTCACGTTCGGCGGCCTCAGTATCGCCACCCCGTAGCAGGAAAAAGCTATACGCGTCACGCACCGCCAAAGTGCGTGGATTTGCCGGGCCAAGCAGGGTTTCAAACGCGGTGCGGGCTGCCAAGTAGCTGCGCTTTGCCTGCTCGCGATCCCCCAGAGTCTCAAACACATCGCCGCGCAAAAATTCCACGCGCGCCACTAAAGTGTTTGGGCTGACGGTGTTTGCAAGCAGCGTTTTAAGCGTCTGATCCAGCACCACCTGCGCTTGGGCGGTACGCTCAGTCTTATTCAATAACTCGGCCAGCGCCAAATTCAAAGGCGTGCGCGCTGAGATATCACTAATTCCTGAAGTTTGCGCCAACGCATCACGCAAACCGACTTCAGCGCTGGCGAAATCACCATAATCGGTGCTGATTCCCGCAAGCTCGGACTGCAACGGCACGCGCAAGCTACCGACATCCGGCCGACCAAGCCCCTGGATTGCTGCCACACGCGCGCCCGCTAAATCACCGAGTCCACGCAAGGCGCGAGCACGGGTCAGCATCGCGCTGGCACTCGGAAAAGCTCTGGCGTCCTCTAAGAGGTTCAGCGCAAGGCTAAATTCGCCCAAATTGGCGTAAGCGGCGGCAATGCCGGTTTGAATCTCGGCGCGAACTTCAGGCTCGCCCTGCCATGAATTGGTGTCAGAGCCCGCATCGCCACGCATTTGCTCGGCACTGGTATCAAGCAATTCACGCACGCTCACGTTCGCCGCTTTTGCGGCATCTGGATCGCTCGCGGCAAACACATTCAACATGAAATTTTTTACCGCCGCAGCCTTTTCCGCCTGATCATTGGCGTTTTTTGCCATAAATAAGCTGATCGTCAAGGCACTAATCAACGCAACAAAGCCAAAAACAACTGCAGCACTGGCAAATTGATTGCGCTGAATTAGCTTGCGGAAACGATATGCCCAGGAATCCGGCCGTGCATTAATTGGGCGATTACTCAAATAAGCACGCACGTCCTTAGCAAGCGCTTCGACCGACGCATAACGTCGTGCGGGCTCACGTTGCAGCGCGGTCATCACGATTAAGTCCAAGTCATCATGTACTGGACTTAGCAATTTGTCTTTTCGATCTGCCGATTTACTCCGAACCACGCTGCTCGGGCGAGTGACGGGTTCGTCGAGCGTACGCGCTAGCTCGATGACGTTGACACCTTCTCGTGGACGAATATTGGTCAGCAATTCGTATAAAATCGCGCCTAAAGCATAAACATCGGTCAGCGTCGAAATCGGCTGGCCTAACAGCTGCTCAGGTGCGGCGTACGCCGGCGTCATCGCACCGGTCAGGGTTTCTGCAGGGAATTTGACGCTGACAATTTTAGCGATGCCAAAATCCAGCAGCTTTGGCTCCCCATCAGCTTCCACCAAAATGTTGTCTGGCTTTAGGTCGCGGTGCACGACTAGGCGCTGGTGCGCGTAATGCACAGCATCACAGATTTTCAAAAACAAGCTGAGTCGGTCCACTTGGCTAAGCATTTGTTGTTGCACATACTGCGTCAAAGACGCGCCCTGGACTAGCTCCATCACAAAAAAGGGCGCGCCCTCATCGCTCACCCCGCCGTCAAGCAAGCGCGCAATATGCGCGTGTTCCATACCCGCAAGAATCTGGCGCTCCTGCAAAAAGCGTGCGTGATCAGCAGCCTCTGCCCAGATCGGCAAAACCTTAAGCGCGACGTTTTGCTGCAACGCTACCTCGCAACGTTCCGCCAAATAAACCACACCCATGCCGCCACGTCCCAAAATCGACAGCGCACGATACTGTCCAATACGAAATGGCAAGCTGCGTTCAAGACTCAAAGCCACGCTACCATTAGTCCCATCCAGACTAAACGGTTCCTCCCGGCCATCGCGCAATGTCGGCAGGCCAATATCAACGGTAATTGGCAACACGAAGCGGTTCACTGGCGCATCCAATTTGTGAGGAGCAAATTTAACGCAAAACTTAACCTAAAGCTGCACCTAGATCAGCAGTTAATTCCCAGCGCGGGAATGCATCGATGGTCAAATCCTGAAATTGGCCGGCCTGCAATCGCAGCGCACCCGCAAAAGCAATCATTGCGCCATTGTCTGTGCAAAATTCGGGCCTAGGAAAGAATACTCGGGTGCCCATCGTTGCGGCATCGGCGTGCAATTTAGCGCGCAAGCGTAAATTTGCGCCGACGCCACCGGCCACGACCAGCGTCGATGAGTCCGCCTGTAGTAGCGCGCGTTTGCACTTGATTGCCAATGTTTCAACGATTGCATCCTCAAAGCCGCGCGCCAAATCCGTTTTCGACTCGAATGAAAGTGGTGCTGCCTTCTTTGCCGCCAGCAAAACCTGTGTTTTCAGCCCGGAGAAACTAAAATCCAAGCCAGGACGATCTGTCATTGGGCGCGAAAACTTATAAGCGCCTGCGCGCCCCTGCTCGGCCAGCTTTGCCAACGCTGGGCCACCTGGATAGCCTAAACCCAGCAACTGCGCGGTTTTATCAAATGCCTCGCCTGCTGCATCATCTAAGGTGTCGCCTAATAAAACATAGTTACCAATTGCCTTTACGTGAATCAACATGCTGTGCCCACCGGAGACCAACAAAGCGACGAATGGTGGCGCGGGCGGGTCTGCTTCAAGTAATGGCGCTAGCAAATGCCCTTCTAAGTGATGAACGCCAACAGCAGGTCGATCTAAGGCATAAGCCAAAGTACGCGCAAACGCCGCGCCAGTTAACAGCGCCCCAATCAAACCGGGGCCCGCGGTGTAGGCAACCGCATCAATATCGGCCTTCACTAAATTTGCCGCGCTCAGTACTTCGTTCAAAAGCGGAATCAGTCGACGTATATGATCCCGGCTGGCAAGCTCAGGCACGACACCGCCATATTCTTGATGCATTTGCACCTGTGAATAAAGTCGATGCGCAAGCAAACCGCGCTCAGTGCAATAAAGCGCTAGCCCAGTTTCATCACATGAAGATTCAATGCCTAATACACGCACGTTTGGCTGCCGTTTTGCAAAATCAATATTGCTAAGGCTATACTTCTGGGCTTGCTCATTGGAAGAGCAATTTCCCATCTACTGGAGTCAGCATGCCAAACGTTAAGGTCAGAGAAAACGAGCCGTTCGAATTCGCCCTACGCCGCTTCAAGCGTTCGTGTGAGAAGGCTGGAATTCTTGCCGAAACCCGTCGCCGCGAGTTTTACGAAAAACCCACACAAGAACGTAAGCGCAAGGCCGCAGCCGCTGAAAAGCGTCAGCAGCGCCGCACGCGCAGCGACGTTACAAAACGCGTCCGCAAGTACTAATCGAAGTCTCGCGATGAGCGATACGGAAAAAGATCTCGCGATGAGCGATACGGAAAAAGATCTCGCGATGAGCGATACGGAAAAAGATCTCGCGATGAGCGATACGGAAAAAAGAGGCACACCTCCATGAGCGAGCTCAAAGCCAAGCTTCTGGATGACATCAAAACTGCAATGAAATCAGGCGATAAAGTTCGCCTGGCGACTTTGCGTTTGATGAGCTCCGACATCAAGCAGGTTGAAATTGACTCTCGGTTGGTTCTAGACGACGCGGCAGTGCTCGGCATTTTCGAGAAAATGCTGAAGCGGCGCAAAGATTCGATTGAGCAATTCAGCGCTGCAAACCGTTTCGATTTAGCGGATATTGAAAAAGCGGAAGTTGCAGTAATTCAACACTATCTACCCGCGCCGCTTTCTGAGGCCGAGCTAGACGCTGCGATTAGTGCATCGATTAGTGAAGTAGGTGCCACCAACGCGAAAGATATGGGCAAAGTAATGACCGTTTTAAAAGCAAAGGTAGCTGGGCGTGCGGATATGACGGCTCTTTCTGCCAAGGTCAAAGCAAAGTTAGGTTGAATTGTTTCGTTTTAACGGCAAATAAAAAAGCTCGCGGATGCGAGCTTTTTTATTTTCGCCTATCGATAGAACGTCAAACCTGAGCGTTCAATTAGGCTAAATCGCCACGTAAACGTTTGACCTCTGCCTCCAGTACGTCAGCCTTCGCCGCTTGTGGCGTAATGGGTGAACCAATCACAAGCGCTACACGCGCAAATAATCGGCGCGGCAATTTCATCTTTCTATTATGACGATCCCACCGGCTAAACATACTGCCCCACAAACCCTGCAATGCCAACGGCAGTACCAACACCGGATCACGTTCCAACGCCAATTCGACGCCACGTTTGAACTCTTTCACGTCCCCGTCCGGCGTTAGACCGCCTTCTGGGAAGATGCACACGACTTCACCGGCCTTTAGTGCGTTGCTTATTGCCTCAAAGGCTTGTGCATACATTTCTGGATTTTCGTTACGCCCGGCGATAGGGATCGCGCGCGCGGTTTTGAATAGCCAATTAGCACCTGGCGCTTGAAAAATTTTCCAATACATCACGAATACCGTTGGCCGTGGGATGCAGCCTGCAATAATAAGTGGGTCAGTAAAGCCAACGTGGTTGGACACCATCAATACGGGCCCTTCCTCGGGTAAGTTTTCGATGCCCTCCACCTTCACTCGATACATCACATTAATAAGTATCCAGCAGCAAAAGCGCATCAGGAACTCGGGCACAAGCGTAAAAATATAGATCGCAACCAGCAAATTTAAGATTGCTGTGATCAGCAAAATTTGTGGGATGTTAAAGCTAAGTTTCAGGAGCAATACCGTTAGCAACGACGCCGTGACCATAAATGCCGCATTCAAGATATTGTTCGCGGCAATGATGCGGGAGCGCTTTTCGACGGAACTGCGCGACTGCACCAGCGCAAACAACGGCACGATGAATAGCCCGGAAGAAATCGCCATTAACAGCATCCAGGTCATCACTTTCCAGACTTGCGGCTGCGCCAGAAATTGCTGGACACCCAAATCTTTACTGCCTAGCGCCTCCGGGCAACTAAAATATAAGCCGACGCTAAAAATGGTCATACCGAAGGCACCAAAAGGCACAAGGCCAATTTCTAAGCGCTTTTTCGATAACACTTCACACAGTAACGCACCGATCGCCGAACCGATCGAAAACACCGCAAGCAAAACGTTGTAAGCACCCTCTTGTCCGCCCAGTGTTTCTTTGGCGTAACTTGCCAATTGGGTAAAATAAATCGTGCCAAAAAACCAGAACCAAGAAATGCCGAGGCAACTGAGCAACACCGTGCGATTGCCGCGCAAATCTTGCAGGTTGTGCCAAGTCGAAGTGATCGGATTCCAATCCACTTTCAGCGTTGCATCGGGGGCAGCTACGGCTGGAATGGCGCGCGCAGTCAACCAACCCACAATGGCAAGCCCAATCGAAACAAGCGCGATCAGTATGGCGCCAAGATGCGGGACTTCGTTGCTTTGTCGCAAAATTAGCGTCGTACCAACAATCGTTCCGGTCAAAATCGCTAGAAACGTCGCCATCTCGACCAAACCATTGCCGCCGGTAAGCTCATTTGGCTTCAACACCTGCGGTAAAATTCCATATTTAAGCGGGCCAAATACGGTGGAGTGAATTCCCATCATGAACAACATTGCGAGCAACAAATAAAGGTTTTGCGTAAAAAAGCCAACAGCACCTAAGCACATGATGCCAACTTCCGCGACTTTCACCCAAACCGCGATCTTTGCTTTATCGAGCTTGTCAGAAAGCTGCCCGCTAATTCCGGAAAATAGAAAAAAAGGCAGTATAAAAAGTCCTGCGGCAACTTGCGTAAAAATTTTCCGCTGCTCGTCATTCAGCCCAATCGCACCAAAAATTATTAGTGCAATAAGCGCCTGCTTGAAAACATTGTCGTTAAACGCATTAAGCGACTGGGTAAGGAAAAATGGCAAAAAGCGGCGTTGTTTAAGCAGAGAAAACTGATTACCTTGAGACATGCGCAATTACCTTTTGTGAAGTCTGGCGGAGGTTAGCAAAGCTTAAAGTGAGTGCTTCAAGCGCCACCAAAGTAGCGCGCAATAATACTTGGCACCATAACTGGACACCGGATGGCTACAATTATTCAAAGCTTAATCAACGCCTTTAGCGCCTCCGACGCACGTTCAAATTCGATGATTACGTTTTTCGCGTCACCCACTGGGTCGGTCAAGGTACCGCTGCGCGCGCCATGTTCGATTTTTTTCGCCAAATCGCTCAATACGATTGCGCCTAAATTGGCACTCGTACTTTTCAGCGAATGCGCGGGCGCAATCATGCCCTCGACCTGCCCGCGCTGCGCCGATTGCGCCAATATTTTGATGTTTTTTGGCGTATCTTCTAGGTACACAGTGACTAGTCCAGCGAATTCAGACCCCATCACCTCCAATAGTTCATCGAAAATGCTGCGATCAATCGCAGGTTTAACTGGTGCAGCGGGCTTGGCTGCTGGCGCAGCTACCGAACTTTGCGCGACCGGAGCTGCAGCTGGCGCGTGCGATGGACGCGATACAACAGGCTGGGGCGACACTGGGGCAGGCTTTTGCTCTGGGACTGGTTTTTGCACTGCAGCTTTGGGCGCGGGCGGACTGCCAAAAAAATCTGGAATTCCATCTGCGGCGCGCGCCAAATCTGCCATCAGCTCGTCCTCAAGGCTCATGGACGACACCGCAGGGGAAGGCGAACTCGCGTAAGTTGGTGTATTGGTAAGCGCGCTGTATTCGTTATCTTGCACAGGCTGCGCGGCGGGCTCAGCGGCTACGCGCAAATCTTGTGGCACAAATTCAGGGCGCGATTTCGCGTCTGCAGGCATCCATTTACGCATTGTTTGTTCAAGCAAACCACGATTGAGCGGCTTGGTCAGATAATCATCCATGCCAGAAGCGAGGCATTTTTCGCGATCGCCAACCATTGCATTTGCGGTCATTGCGATAATTGGGATGCGCGGCAATTTATATTCTTCTTCCAGCGTTCGCTGTGTGCGCGTCGCGGTGTACCCATCCATCACCGGCATCTGACAATCCATCAGCACCAGATCGAACTTAGTCGTCGCTAATTTATCAAGCGCTTCCTTGCCGTGCTCTGCCATTTCAACGCTTACGCCAATCAAGCTGACGACGCGCATCGCGACTGTGCGATTAACCGGGTTATCTTCTACGATTAACACGTGCCCGGTGACGGGCCCCGCCACTTGAGCTGTTGCAACGCCTGCGGCCGCGAAGCTATCAGCGCCCATCCGCGCCGCTTCTTCCATCAGGCTAAATCGTTGTTCGCTGGCCTGATTGACTTCCAGAAGGCGGTTGAGCGTCATTGCGACTTCGCCCTCCGAGGCATTGAGCATCACTGAACCACAGCGACGTGGGTCAAGGATATCCGCGCTGAGTGGCTCCCCTGATTGCACCAGCAAAAAGCGCATTCGCTCCATGGAAGGTTCGCGCAAAGCGTTGCGAATAAACGCAGCAGCGGTGCTGCGCATCGAATTCACATCAATGACAGCGATTTCGTAAGCCCAATTTTCACCTAACGTTGCCGAGCTCTTGAGCTTACTCAGCCCATCGGCAGTCGTTGTTGTGTGGGTTAACGTCATCGCTTGTGAGGACAAAACTGAGGTTAGCCGCTGGGTTACGCGTTGTTCGCTGCAAATCAACAATGCACGAACGCCACTGAGGTCTCGCCGTGCCGAACCAATGTCACCCGCAGCTTTGAGCATAGGCACCGAAAACCAAAATACCGAGCCCTTCCCCGCCTCGCTCTTAACGCCAATTTGCCCGTTCATGAGCGCAACAATTCGCTGGCAAATAACTAGACCTAAACCGGTACCGCCAAAGGTTCGCGTGGTGGACGTGTCGGCCTGCTGAAAAGCTTTAAATAGCTTGGTTTGCCCTTCCGGTGAAATACCGATGCCTGAATCTTTAATTGCAAACACCAATTCCTGATGCGTGCGGGTTTCAGAACGCTTACTGACCTCGATTTGAACGCCGCCCTTTTCGGTAAATTTCACCGCGTTGCTGACCAGATTAGTCAGCACTTGGCGTAAGCGCGTTGGGTCACTACGCATTGAAATCCGCACGCCTGGATCAAGCTTAAGACTGATTTTCAAACCCTTAGATTGCGCGGGGCGCTCCATTAAACGCACAACGGAGTCGAGCACTTCGCGGACATTCATGCCCACTTGTTCAAGTTCAAGCTTATTTGCTTCGATTTTGGAGTAATCCAAAATATCGTCAATAATTCCGAGCAACTGTTTCGCTGAGCCGTATGCGGTATTGAGGTAATCACGCTGATCCGGCTGCAGCTTGCTGTCGCGCAAAATTTCGAGCAAAGGAATGATGCCATTGAGCGGCGTGCGAATTTCATGGCTCATCGTCGCTAAAAACTCGCCCTTTGCCATACTCGCGGCTTCAGCGCTTAGTTTCGCGGCTTTCAGCTCTTCTTCGATATTTTTATGCCGTGCCAACTCCGCCTTTAAATCTTGCGTTAATCGTTCGGCTTGAAACTGTGCTTCCTGCGCGCCCAGCTGCGCTGCGCCAGCGTTGCTCGAACCGCTGCCGCTAAATCCTGCCACCGGCATTGCACCAACGGTGGTAGTGCTGTTCGCAAAGTTAGCGGCACCCCAACGACGGGCGATTAAGATATTGACGACTACCAGCAGAATCACCAAGATGATCGTCGCAAACTGAGGGTGCGCGGACGTCAGCAGGCGAAAGCCAACCGGGAAAAACAGGAGCGCCTGAGTTGCGCTCATCAAAACGATGTCATCGGCTAGCAGCCATACCGCTGCGCACGCCAAGCCAGTGGCGACTAACAACACAGGCAATTGGGTTTCAATCGACTGCGAGTTAGTGAAAAAGACGATGCCTAGGCCCCAGAAAAAAATACTCAAAAGCAGTATCAGCTGCGCCGGTCGAGCCGCAAACCAATTCGGACGTACCGCACGCTTGGCCTGCACCGCGCAAAATGCGGAGGCAATCGCCAATAACGCATGTGCACCCACCCAAACTGCTGCGAGTCGTGAATCAATATGACCGAGGGAAAACGCCAAGGTTAGCGCCAGCACGGCGCTCATGCCGGTCCAAAAATTGATCGCGTCAAATAAACGACGCTCTTGGTCAATCGTGGCTTTACTCATGATGCTGGGTTCTCCGAACACAATAGAAGCCTAAGAAATTTTCTCGATTCGTGCAGCACTGAGGCTAGCGCGCTGAGCTTTGAAAATCGAAACCGAGCTCTGTACCTGGCTGTTGCACAAAATTGCCCTGAATGAAATCGACGCCGAGCGAAAACAACGCGGATGCGCTTTGCGCATTTTCCACCCGTGCCGCGATCACTCGACGCCTGCCGTCGTGCGCCGCCGCGATCAGTGATTTAAGTTCTTCCCGCAAACCGCCTGTTGCGTCAAGGTACTTGTCCGCCAATTTGATGTTATCGACCGGCAAGTAACTGAGCAGTTGCAGCGCAGTTAAGTTGGACTCAAAGCCGCCCAGCGTAATTTTCAAACCAAGTGCACGTGCCGCTTGAAAAAACGGCACCGCCAACTTGAGTTCACGCATGATGTCGCTCAAGCGAAACTCTAAACAAAGTGTGCTGGCATCCAGGCGCCGCGTTTCCAAAGACTGGCGCAGCCAGGCGATGCGCTGAGTGTCTTTTAACGAAGCGCCAGACTGATTCACAAATAAGCGCAATCCGCCGCGTCCTTGTCGGCGCCGTTCATCCAGCGTCGCCATACAGCGCGACAAGATCCAGCGATCAATCTCTTGCGTCAAACCATGTTCGTTCGCGCCTTCAATAAGCTGCGCGCCGGTGTAACTTCGGTCACCACTACGCAGGCGCAGAATAACTTCGTATTGCTCCTCACCAGTATCTTGCAGCGCAACGATAGGCTGGAACATGAGTTGAAAACTATCTTCTTTAAGCGCTCGACGAATTGATTCCTCCAGCAGCGCCGATTCTGACGTGGCGGCTATAACCTCTGACTGGTAGAGCGCAACGCGATCCCCAGCCGGACTTAAGCGCGCCTGATTCATTGCGCGCTCAGCACAATTAAGCATCACTGAGGGTTCTGCTAGCGCCTGGGCAAAGCCGCAAATTCCCGCACTCAAGTTAACTTGAATGGTTTTGCCAGCGATCTCAAAAGCCTGCAGCGCGACGCGTTGCCGCAAGGTCGAGGCCAGCTCCAATAATGCTTGAACATTGCGACTTTGACTCAATAATACGATGCTGCCGTCGCTGTAACGCGCAGCAGACTCCTCTGGACGTATCAATTCGCGCAGCTGGCTACCCACTAGATTGGTGAGCGTATCCATACCACTCAACCCCAGCTGCTCACGCAGTTGCGCGGAACCGTCGATTTCAATGAACAAAATGCCGCCGCTTACGGCATCGCGGTCTTCTACGACCAATGCTGAAGCCAGTTTGTCGAGCAACACACTACGATCAAACAGCCCACTGACTAGATCACGGCTTTTTGATTCACGACGCGCACGCAGCAAGCGCGCACGATGCGCGCGGTTGGTGACCGCAGAAATCAAATGTTTCGGTCGTATCGGTTTGCTCAAAAAGTCATCGCCACCTGCGCTGAGCGCATCAAACTGCTTGTCAGAGTCTTGCTCGCCAGAAAGAAACACGATCGGCGTGCTGATAAATTCATCGCGCTCGCGAATGATCGCGGTTAATTCCATGCCATCAATTCCCGGCATGTATAAGTCCATCAAAATAAGATCTGGCTTAAAGTTTTCCAATGCCTCCAAGGTACGCAGCGGGTCGGTCACTGCAAGCGTTTCCATACCGGCCTTGCGTAAAATACTTTCGGCAAAAAGCGCCTGCGACCGGTCGTCTTCAACGATCAGAATGCGATAGTCCACCGCTTGCTCATGCGCCAGCAGTTCCTTTAGCTTGGCGAATGCCGCCTCCGGCGCGGTTTTGGTTGGCAACAGCACATCGACACCAGCGCGCATCGCACGAATGCGCGCGGACAAATCATTGGCGTCGGCAAAGGCGACGATCGGCATGCGCGCGGTCGTGCGCTGACGTAACGTTTTTAAGAAATCGCCGACCAAATCAAGCTGACTACTAAAGGTATCGTCGATAACAACTAAATCCGCCGTCATCGAACTGAGCGTATCCACCAACTCTTCAGTCGATTCCAAGCGATCTACATTGAGCCCGTAAGCAGTCAATCGCGGCGCAAGATCCTCAAACATTCCAGCTTCTGGCGCTAAATAAAACACCCGTAAGGTTGCTACCAGCTGTGTGCGCGGTGGTGCTGGCGCAGCCGGTGCGGCAACCAAAGGATCAACTTCAATTTCGACTTCATGCTCATCGCTAACCGGCGCTTGCGGCTCAGGAAGCCTTTTTGACGGAGCCAAAACAGACTCATACGTCGTTTCGCCAAAGCCGTCGTCTTGCGCAGCTAGACTATCTTGAGTGTGCGCCATTAACTGATGCGGGACGGGCACGATGGTGCCGAAATTGTCGCGGTTTAGCGCGCTTTGCGAACCATTATCGATGAGCAGTTCATCGGCACTTTCAAGGACTAATTCGATCAAGCCATCATCGGGCACCTGAGCGCTTTCGGTCATGGAAAGGCCAAACATATCGCTTGGCTTCAGCCCTGCGCCCTCATCATCGCTGGTCAGCGGCAAAATTGTTTCTGCCGAAAAGCGGCGCCAATGCTCGCTTGGCGGCACGCTAAATGCGTGCTCCGGTGCAATCTGATCAAGCGCAGGTACAAATTCAACCATCGAAACTTGGAGCTTTATTTCCGCTTCACTGACGCGAGAAAGTGCGAGTGAAAGGGCTTCAAATTCTGCCTTGCGTTCGTCATCTAGTTCTGCGGCATTCGTCAATGCAGCTTCGAGCTTCATTTCTAGCGCATATAGGCGCTCACTTGGCCCCATCAACCCGTAACGACCACTTGCGCCTGCAAGAACTTGCACCTCTTGAATCAGTACCGTGAGGCTATTGATATCAAACGCGCCCTTGACCAAGCGGTGCACGCGTTTTTGCACTAACTCAATCCGACGCGGTAAATGATTTGCGAACGCCTGCCGCAGCTCAGCGTTCGCTTGCGAGTCGTCTGCACGCTGATGGCGCGGCGGGGTGCGGCCGGTTGTATCGTCGTTGAGCTGCACGGTTTTAGGATTCACCAGTCAGAGTCACGACAAGCGTGACGGCTAAAATAAATGTGTCTTACCGGAGCAAGACGATTTTGACAAAAGACATTCAGTTAGACCGACTATAGCAGCGTAAACGGCTGCAACAGAACCCAGCAGACGCAAAACGCGGCACAACAAGTCAAGAATCGTTACAAGCCAACGGATTGCTACGCTAATGCCGATCAAGCAGCTGCCGCGGCTTTAAGCCACAAAGCATCAGCGTCCCCACATAAACCACGCCGCCAGCTGCAATTGCTGCAAATACTGCCGCAAACCGTCGATGCGCAGGCACCTGTTGCCAAGGCCCAATCCAACTTTCAAAGTGCTGCGCCGCAAAGGCAAAAAGCAGTGAAAGCGTAATGCTTGCCATCAGCAGCTGGAATGCAAACGCCAGCCAGCCTGGCTGCGCCTGGAAAACACCCGCACGGCGCAGCCACAAGAGCAAAAGCCCAGCATTAATGTAGCCGGAAATTGCGCTCGCTAAACTCAAACCTGCATGGGGTGCATAAAATCTGAAATAGACCGCGCCACCGAAGAAAATACAGTTCAACACCATATTGCTCACCAAGCTGGTCAGCGCCGCCTTTACCGGCGTTTTGGTATCCATGCGCGAAAAAAACCCGGGTGCCAGTACCTTGACGCCAATAAATGCGGGCAAGCCTAAGGCCAATGTGCCCAGGCTCCAGGCCGCCATATGCACATCTCGGCCAGTGTATTTGCCGTAACCAAATACCGCCCAAAGAACGGGCTCGGCCAGCCACGTTAGTGTCAGCATCGCGGGCACCGCAATAATTAACGCGATACGCAGCGCCCAGTCCAATGCAGCGGAAAAGCCAGCAGTATCTTGCTTAGCAAATCGCCCGGACAGGTGCGGCAAAATTACCGCTGACAGTGCAACGCCGAACACACCCTGCGGCAGCTGTAAAAGCCGGTCGGCGTTACTCAGCCAAGTCACTGAGCCTGCCATTAGAAACGTTGCGATCGCGACATCGACAAGCATATTAACTTGCGCGACCGAGGCACCAAACATGGAGGGAACCATCAATTTCAGGACACGCCGCACGCCCATATGGTGCCAGCCCCAGCGCGGTCGCGGCAGCAACTTCAAGCGCATCAACGCGGGAACCTGAATAGCAAGTTGCAGCACCCCGCCTAGTAACGCGCCCCACGCCAAGCCAAAAATGGGCACCGAAAAATATCTAGACAAAACGGCCGCGCCGAAAATCATCGCAACGTTCAGTAAAATGGGCGTTAGCGCCGGCACTGCGAAACGCCGGTATGTATTCATGATGCCGCCCGCAAAGCCGCACAGTGACACGAAAAATATGTAGCCGAATGTCACGCGCAACAAATCGGTGGTCAGCACGATTTGCTCAGGGTCGCGCCAACCCGGTGCGACTATGCGCACGATCAGTGGCGCCGCCAATAAGCCGATGCCCACCACAATAAGCAAAACTGCAGCCAAGGTGCCACAGATGCGATCAATAAACTCCCGGGTTTCTTCCGCAGTCCGATTGGCTTTGTAATCACTTAAAACCGGCACAAAAGCCGTCGAGAAAGACCCCTCACTGAACAATTGCCGCAGTAAATTCGGAATACGAAACGCGACGTTAAACGCATCCGTTACCGCGCTTGCACCAAAGATACGCGCCACTAAAGACTCACGAATAAATCCGAAAAGCCTTGAGCACATGGTAAGCGCGCTTACAAGCGAGGTTGATTTGAGTAGCTTCATTACGAAAATCCGGCCGGGAGGCGGTACGGAAAAAAATCCGGCCGCAAGGCGGCACGGGAAAGCGAGTGTCCCTGCTTTGCTTAACGCTTTCCAGGACAATTCGCGGGCAAGACTTGACGAGCGAAAACGGCATCCATATAGTTCGCCGCTCCAGTCGTTCCTTCATAGCTCAGCTGGTAGAGCATCGGACTGTTAATCCGTGTGTCCCTGGTTCGAGTCCAGGTGAAGGAGCCAAGCTTTGATAATAACCGCCTTAGCGTATGCGCTAGGGCGGCTTATTGCTATCTATTTTTTACAATTTCTTGATGCCGATTTATTCTGGATCAAGTAAATCAAGTGATTCGATGGCCTTCCTGATCGCACGGAGATCAGGGCTAACGTAATTCAACGTGGTGGCAACGTTTGCATGCCCAAGCAGGGCTTGAACATTGCGCGCGTGCGTTGCATTTCGCTCCATCATCCGGGTTGCTAGGCGATGGCGCATACGGTGACAACTCAAACTGGCATCACTTAATCGCGCCAGTTTGGTGAAAAACCGAGAAACTTGCTCGTCATCCAAACTAGACTGTTCACGCTTGGAGCGCGCTTTGTGCAAATCAAGGTTAAACGCCTGTGACTGCATGAACGCTGGCGCGCCACTCCACAGCGCTTTCGCTTCAATGAAAAGTTGAACAAGGCTTTTCGTGAGTATTTCGCTCATTGGGATGAGGTATTCCCGATACGTTTTAGACGTTTGTGCGCGCAATAAAATGGTTTGCTGCGGAAAATTAATATCTTCCCAAATAAGCC
>Ga0105046_10008585_pt1 | contig 16048 bp, 12 predicted proteins | sample MAT03_FD_78385 | JGI IMG/M metagenome (GOLD analysis project Ga0105046, IMG submission 78385) | Freshwater microbial communities from Lake Fryxell liftoff mats and glacier meltwater in Antarctica - MAT-03 (megahit assembly) | ecosystem: Environmental > Aquatic > Freshwater > Ice > Liftoff...
CCCGGCTATCGGGTGCCGGCCGGCGGCGCGGAAGACGATGGCCCCGATGGGCACCACGAGCACGAAGCCGGCGTCGGCCGCGCTATGGCTCACGATCGCGACGAGGATGAGCGTAGGCGTGAGAAGGCTGCGTGGGGTCCGCTCCACCAGCCAGCGGACGAAGGCCCGCACGAGCCCCGCGTGTTCGGCGACGCCGACACCGAGCAGCGTCACCAGCACGATGCCCAGCGGATGAAATCCCGTGAACGTCTTGACCATGCCGGTCAGCGACTGGACAAGCTCCGCTGGCGACAAGAGGCTCTTGACGACCACCGCCTTGCCGGTCCGGGGATCGATGACATCCCAAGCGATCGGCGCGAGCAGGGCAGACAGCGCCCAGGTCGCGAAGAGTGCGATCACGAAGAGCGCAGCCGGATCGGGCAGGCGATTGCCTGCCCGCTCGACAGAGGAGAGCAGCTTGCCGAGGGGCGAGCGCGCCTTGCCCGCGTCGATGTCTCGCGCCGCGTTGGGCGCCGAGCCCTGCGCTGAGCCCTGCTCTGCATCCCGTGTCGGGCTGCGGGCCTCGGTGGGCTCCCCCTCGTCCATCGCGCGCCAGCGTGCTGTTTTGGCCTGACCCTCGTCAAGCTGGGTGTGCGGTCGCGCCGTTTGTGGTGCTGCGACCGGGTGGCGGCGCTAGAGCCTCGGGATGGATGCCATTGCGCGGTCGGAGCGACGGCCTGAACGCGCGATCGAGACGCCGCTTCCGGTGAGCGAAGGCACCCGCAGGCGCACTGCCGAGGAGCTGAGCGACTACCTCGTGGAGATCGGCGGTTTGCTCACGCGCTACGGCTGCCCGGCGTACCGCATCGAGGGGTTGGTGCGCGTCGTCGCAGAGCTCGAGGGGCACCGCGCGGAGTCGTTCGCACTGCCCACCGGCATCTTCCTCACCGTCACCCCGCGCGGCACGGCTCTTCCGCCCGTGCATCGCATGGTGCGCCTGCACGACTGGAGCGTGAATATCGACAAGCTCCTCTTCGTCGACGAAGTCTTCAATGCGGTCGCCAAGGACGAGTTTCCGATCGAGGAGGCGAGGGTCCGCCTGGGAGCCGTCGAGCAGCGGCCTGCCGTCTACCGGCCCCTGACGTTCTGGCTGGGCGTGGCGGCCACGAGCGGCTCGGCCGCGGTGTTCTTCCGCGGACACGCGCGCGACGTCGCCGTTGCGGCGTTGCTCGGCCTCGCGGTGCACGCTCTCGGTCGCGTCCTGCGCAGGCACGCGCACGCTCGGTTCCTCGTCGACTTCCTGGGCGCGCTCGTCTGCGCGCTCGGGGCTGCGGCGGCCGCCACCTGGCTTGCGGATACCTCGCGTGAGGTGATCGTCCTCGCCGGCATGATTTTACTTTTTCCAGGCCTGACGTTCACCACCGGGCTCGCCGAAGTGGCGCAGAAGAACCTCGTCGCCGGCTCGGCCCGCCTCATGGAGGCGATGGTCACCTTCCTCGCGCTCATCTTCGGCATCGCCCTCGCCGGGACGCTGGCGCGCACGCTGGGCCTCGTCGACGTCGCCGTCCCCGATCGCCAGAGCCTCGGCTGGAGTTGGCAGATTGCTGCGCTCGTTTCGATCTCGCTCGGCTTCGGAGTGGCCTTCCAGATCCCCAAGCGCCTCCTCTGGGCGGCGCTCCTGTCGGGCGGGACGAGCTACGCCGTGACATCGCTGCTCCAGTCCCTGCTACCTGGCCATGTCGCCGCGTTCCTCGCTGCGACCGTGGTGTGCGCGGTGGCCAATGGCCTGGCACGCGCAACCGATCGGCCGGCGCAGCTCTACCACCTGCCCGGCATGATGCTGCTGGTCCCCGGCAGCCTCGGCTTCGCTGGGTTTCAGGGCTTCTTGCGGGGCGACTGGGTGCTCGGCGCAGCGAAGCTGTCGTCGACCGTGCTGGTCGCAGCCGGTCTCGTCATGGGCGTGCTGATGGCCAACGTCCTGGTCAGCCCGAAGAAGCTTTTGTGACCTGTTGTGACGTTCGGGGCTCGGTGCCCGGGCGCCGCTGACCGTGGTCACATCGTGCCTCGAGCCCCGTAGGCGCCGCCGATTCCGGTGTCGTCGCCCCCCGACGGACGTCTTGTCGCCAATAGCGTGAGATTGCGTGCGCTGATCTCCTTGGGAAAGGCCGTGCCTATCGTCACATCGAACCCGGCCTCGTCGAGATAGAGCGCCCGGTCGATGAAGATGAACATCTCGAGGACGCGCCCGAGGACGATGCGTGGCAATGATAGGCGTCTAAGGCGGTCGTGCAGCGCCCGGGCCGTGCGTCCTGCCTCCTCGACGGCGTCTTGCGAAGGAATGGGCAGCCGACGCCGCTCGAACGCGCGGGCCACCATCGACGACAGGTCGTCCTGGGCGGCGCGACGATTGAGGCCGTCCATCTCGGCGCCGAATCGCAGTGGCCCGGCATGGGCCGTGAGCAGCGCGTGGAGCGCATGACGACGCTCGCGCGCAGCGATGTTCTCTTCACGCGTCGCTTCGACACCCTGCTCGCGGGGCGTGAAGTTGCTGAGGCCGAGCAGGGACTTGGGCAGAGCGACGTCGGCTGCACCTGGGCGCGCGGCATTGAGCGGCAATCGGACCTCGGCACGTTGCTTCTGCAAGCAACAGCCGACGAGCGCGAGGCTCTGGGCCCGCTCGGCGACGCCCACGACCAATGCGTCGCCGAGCTCCCCGCAGGCGTGAAGACCGAGCGCGCAGTCGCCTTCGGCAAGATCGATCCCGTCGCGCAGGACGTCGACCTCCTGGAAGGACAGACGATCCCAGTGGGAGAGGCGGCGGGCTCGGGCGGAGATGGCCGCATCGCGCTCCAGCCCGACGACCGGTCGCTCGATCTGTGCGGCGACCTCGCGTGCGAGGTGGCCGTGACCGGAGCCTACTTCGACGACCCGTCGCGCCGAGCGCACCAAGGGCATCGTCAGTCTGCACAGCGCCTCGACCTGCGCGCGCTTGCGGGGCGTCTCGAGGCGCCGCAAGCGGCGGGTGGCTTCGCCCGCGGGAGCGAGCTCCGGCACGGTGCACAGCTGAAGCGTCGTGGCTTGCAGCAGGTCGAGGGTCGGAGGAAACCGCTGCGGCAACACCCCTTCGCACCCAGCGATCTCGAGCGTGCTCAGCTCGTCGTCGCTCAGTGAAAGGAGCGGCTCAGCCCACCCACGGGTCAGGAGCGCCTCGGGAACCGTGTCGTCTACCGCGCGGCCGTCGAGCACGTCGCGATACCTCCGGATCGTCTCGGCCAGCGCGGCCCAGCGATCGGCGAGACGAAGCGCGGGCGCTGACATCAGCGTGCGCTTACCACGGCGGCGCGGTCCTGGTCTCGAAGGCGAGGTCGAGCCGGCCGGCGGCGGTGATGCGTAGGCTCGGTGCAGCTGCCAGACCGTGTCCCCAATGGTCAGTACGTCATTGCCGCGCCGTAGACCCTCCTATGCCCTCCTACGCCCTCCTACGCACGCCACATCGTTGACTTCGTGCTCCGGGGTCTGTAGCAGCCCGCCATGCTTCGATCGCCAAACGTCCGTGGACCTTATTCCTTCGCGAGCGCGCTTCTGGGTGCGCTACCCATTCTGTGCGTGAGCGTGGCGTCGGCCCAGCAGCCCCCCCCGCCTCCGCCCCCGCCACCACCGGCCCTGACCGAGGATGCGGGCGCAGGTGCAGGAGCCAAGACCGACGCGGCGACCGAGATCGAAGCCAAGACCGTCCGCCCCGACGGCTGGACCCCGGGCATCTCCTTCGGAGCGAGCCTCAACTTGAACGATGCGCGCAGCGTCGTCGGTGTCCAGGATGGCACCTCCTTCACCGCCGGCTACGTCATCGACGGCGCTCTGGAATTCAACAAGGAAAAGCACGAGTGGCGCAACGCGCTCCTCGTCTCTGCCGGCACCACCCGCGCCCCGGCGCTTCCCGAGTTCGTCAAGACCAACGACGTTCTCGCGTTCGAGAGCATCTACCTCTTCCACGTCATCGAGGTCTTCGGTCCGTTCGTGCGCTTCGGGCTGAACACCACGATGTTCCCCAGCCTCGACATCCGGAGCGAGACGACCAACTACGCCGTCGCCGAGCTCGACGGGACGACCACCAACTTCACCGGCCGGCGCCTCGACCTCACTGACCCGTTCCAGCCTCTCGTCCTCAAGCAGTCGATCGGCGCCTTCGTCCAGCCGCTGAACAAGGACTGGATGAAGCTCGAGGCGCGCGCCGGCATCGGCGCCCAGGAAGGTGTCGCCGAGGACAATCTCGCGCTGGCCGACGACTCGGCCACGGCTGACGTCATCGAGGTTCAGGCGCTCGACGACTTCTACCTCGTCGGTGTGGAGGCCGTCGTGAACGCCAAGGGCTTCGTCGACGCGGGCAAGCGCATCTCCTACGTACTCGGTATCGGTGCCCTGCTGCCCTTCGTCACCAGCGATCTGCAGGCGGGCGACGACCGCAGCCTCCCCGAGCTCACCTCGCTCGAGGCCCTCGCCGGGCTCAACGTGAAGCTCGCCGACTGGGCGTCCTTCAACTACCGCTTCACCGTCGTGCGCCAGCCGCTGCTTGTCGACGAGTGGCAGCTCAACAACACCGGCCTGGTGACCTTCGCGGCGGCCTTCGGCAGCAAGGCGCCCGCCCCTGAGCCGGCCTGCGATTGCCCGCCCGTCGCTCCGCCCCCGGCCGATGGTGCCGCGCCGCCGCCTGCCGCCGCGCCGCCGCCGGTCGCTCCGGCACCGGAGCCGACTCCGCCGGTTCCGGCTCCTGCCCCGCCCGCGCCCGTCCCCGCGCCCGTCCCCCCGCCCGCGCCCGCGCCCGCGCCCGTCCCCCCGCCCGCGCCCGCGCCCGCCCCGTGATCGAGGAGATCATCATGAAGACCACGCTCACGAAGTCCATGTTCACGATCCTCGGCGCCGGCCTCTCGGCGCTGACCCTTGCTTTCGGCCTCGCTGGTTGTGGCGACGGTTTCACCACGCAGCAGGCGTACGGCACCTGCCGAAAGGTCCTCCCGCTCAGCGCCGAGGAGGACACTCCCGAAGTCTTCGCCGACTGCGTGGCTTGCCACGAGGATTGCGGGACGAGCTGCAACGAACAGGGCACGAGCCCCACGACGTTCACCTGCCCCGACGAACAGGGCGAAGGCGGCTCGGGCTCCGGCAGCTGAGCGGGCCCGACGGCGGCTGAGCGGGTCCGACGACGGCGGCTGCGCGGTCGCCCCGCGCGGCGCTTGCTCCTTCAGGGGCACGCGCCCAGGGACTCGATCCATGCGTCGACGACGGCCGCCCCGACCTCGTCGACCGACGTGATGGCGACCGGCGGCATGTGCGCGGAGCCGGTCGCACGCAGGCGTGCCGACAACACGGATCGCGCCGGGTTGCCGGGCGCGACGATCACGGCATCTTCGATGTCGAGGTCGCCGCCGCGCGGCGCTTCATTGCACAAACCCGCCTCGTCGAGCGGCGTGGCGGCGCGCAGATCCATCTGGGCGCGGCCGGCCGGCCCGTCGGGTTGATGGCACATGGCGCAGTTCACATCGAGGTACGCGCGCGCTCGCGCCTCGACCGGCGCGTCACCGTCCAGGGTGGGGAGCGGCACGGCATTCGGCGCGCTGGGGAGCAGGCCCTCCAAGGCGAGCCGGGCGAGCTGATCGTCGACCGCCAGCTGCGAGCTGGTAATACCTAGCGAAAAGCCAGATATTGCGGTGTGGCAAGCGTCGCAGTCGCGGCTCGATGGAAAGACCCAGGGCGCCCCCTCACGCACGTCCTCGAAGCTCTGCTCGACCAGCTCGGCATCGCTGCCGTCCGGGCGCCAAGCGTAGCCGTAACCAGCCCATCCGCCGTCGTCGTGACGCACCAGGAGCCGCGTCTCGACCGGCGTCTCGGCACGGAAGAACGATTTGACCAAAACCGTGCCGGCCGGCAGATCCCAGTCGCCATCCGGCCCGATCGCGACCTCGCCTTCGCCCATTGCGATGAAGCGCGATTTGTCGGCGCCGTCGGACCAGAACGGCATGCGCACGTCGTAGGGCCGCGTTCCGCGCGCCGCCTCGCGGGGATGATCCACGTCGACGCAGCCCGTCTCCGACAGCTTCCGAGGGAACGCGTCGGGGGCGGGCGTCGACAAAGCGAGGCGGGAGATCTCGCCGCCATAGGCAATGGCGAAGACCTCGCCGGCCGGCGATAGCGACCAGGCGGCGACGCCCCCGGCGCCCCCGCCGAGATCGACCACGCTGCCGTCGGGGTGGATGCCGAAGATGGTCCCGAAGAAGAAGTCGCTGAAGATGTACGTGCCATCGAAGGAGGCAAGGTCCCCGCCGCGCACCACCACGCCACCGATGACCGAGGCGCCGCCCGTGTTGCGATACTGGGCCACCGGCTGGATGAATGCGTCGGTGTCGCAGGTGTCCGCCTCGAAGCAGCCCTCGCCCTCCATCACGCTCCAGCCGTAGTTGCCGCCCCGCGTGACCTTGTCCACTTCCTCCCATTCGTTCTGGCCGACGTCGCCGACCCACAGATCACCGGTTTCGTCGTCGAAGGAGAATCGCCACGGGTTGCGAAAGCCGACCGCGTAGATCTCCGGGCGGCCACCGCCAGCGGCGAAGGGATTGTCGGATGGAATGGTGAAGGGTCGCTCGCCGTCGATGTCGACGCGGATCAGCTTGCCGAGCAATGTGTTGGGGTTTTGACCATTGCCGAAGGGGTCGGCAGCGCCGCCGCCGTCGCCCAGACCGAAGTACAGGTGACCGTCGGGGCCGAAGGCGAGCTCGCCGCCCTTGTGATTGGTGAAGGGCTGGTCGACCTCGAGGACCAGCGACTCGGTCGAGCGATCGAAGGTGATGCCGCCGTCGGTGGACGACATCCGGGTGACGCGTGATACCAGCTGGCCGTCGCGGCGGGCGACGTACGACAAGAATGCGTCGGGCACCCCCGGAAAGCTCGGGTGCAGCACCATGTCGAGCAGACCCGACTCGCCGTCGTGCACGACCTCATCGCGAAGCTCCACCGCCACCGCTGGCGCTCCGCCGTCGCGCGTCGCGCGCCATACGGTGCCGGACTGCGCGACGACGTACGCGTGGTCGGCGTTTCCTGGCGGCCATACCATCGCGACGCTATCTTCCAGCGCGACGCCCGGGAACGCGGGCTCGAGGTGGACGCGATCGGGCCCCCGCCGGCGCTCTGGCGCATGGCAGGGCAGCGGATCGGGCGCGGTCGTCACGACACCGTCGTCGCCGCACGCAACGAGCGACGTGGCCGCCAGCGCGCCCAGTATCGCGAGCCGATACGACTTCACCGAGTCAGCTCGATCCGGCTCATCGACTTGCCGGCGGCCGCATCGAGTCCTCGAATGCGCATGGGCGAGGCCTTCGCATCGCCCCGCGATGGCGTCCACGGCGTCGCCGCGCCGTGCGCTCGGCACCAAGACGGGCGTACCTTGTCGCACGCCGCCATGTCATCCCGAAGCTCCCGCTCACGTCGCCCTGCTGCGACGCTCCTCGTCGCCCTGGCGTCTGGCGTTGCGAGCTTGCTCGTCGCGCCGCGCACCGACGCTCACGAGCTCGGCCTCTCACGCAGCGATCTGCTGACCAAGGGCTCTGGCGTGGAGGCGGTGGTCGCCTTCGCGCGGCGCGATGCCATCGCCCTGCTCCCCGCGATGGACGCCGATCGCGACGGATCGCTCAGCGACGAAGAGGTGACGTCGCACGGCGAAGCCTTCGCGAAGCGCGTGCTCGAAGGCTTCGAGGTCGAGGCCGATGGCAAGGCATGCACGCCGAAGCCGGGCAGCGCTCGCCTCGCCTCCGAGGACGGCATCGACGCCTTCGGGTCGTTCGCGTGCGGCGGCCCGACCGACACGGCGGCCCTCACCGTGCGCATCCCCTTGCTGGCGGAACTCTCGACGGGGCACCGCCAGCTCCTCAAGATCTCGCACGGGGGCAAGGTCGATGAAGCCATGCTCCACAGCAAGGAGCCGAGCCTTTCGCTCAAGGGCGAACCCGCCAAGGAGGGTTCCGACCCCGCCCCAGCGGAGCCCGAACATCACGGCACGCTCGACTTCTTCCCTCTGGGCATCGAGCACATCCTCACCGGCTGGGACCACCTCGTCTTCCTGGTCGGGCTGGCGTTGGTCGCCGGGTTCGGCGAGCGGCGCGCGCGTAGCATCTTTCTCGCCGTCACCGCGTTCACCGTCGCTCATTCGGTGACGCTCGCGATGGCCGTCCTCGGGCTTGTGCGCCCCAGCCCGTCGATCATCGAGCCGCTCATAGCGCTCAGCGTCGCCTACGTCGGCATCGAGAACTTCATCGTCAAGGACCCGGGCAAGCGCTGGCGCGTGACCTTGCCGTTCGGTTTGATCCACGGCTTCGGGTTCGCGGGCGCGCTCGGCCATGTGGGCATCCCGACCGACCGCGTCCCCGCAGCGCTCCTTCTGTTCAATCTCGGGGTCGAGACGGGGCAGCTCGCGGTCCTCGCGCTCCTTCTGCCATTGGTATTCTTTCTCGCACGCCAGGCGTTCTACAGGCGTTGGGGAATGCGCGCCCTGAGCGGCCTCATCGTACTCGCCGGCCTCTTCTGGTTCTTCGAGCGCGTCCTCGGCTGAGCCGGCGACCGAAGGCCGCGGACGACCGTGTTGTCATCACCGGGTCCACATCACCGCGCCCCAGGCGGTCCCGGGGCGGTCCCGGTGGGTCCCGGTGGGTCCGCGGTGATGACCTCGAGCTCGACCCGTCGGTTCTGCGCGCGATCGTCCTTGCTGCCGTCCTTGTTCCGCGGCGCGGTGGCCCCAAGCCCATCGACCCGCTCGATGCGGCCGGCGGCGAGCCCGTGGGTCGTCAGGTAGCTCGCCACCGCCTCGGCCCGCGATCGCGAAAGCCGCTCGGCGCCGGGCTCTCCCTTCGAGGCGTGGCCATGGATTGCGATAACGATCTCGCGATGCTCGCGCAGGGCCGCGCCGATTTCGTCGAGCAGGGCATATGTCGTCGCGGGCAGCGTGGCCGAGCCAGCATCGAAGTGGATCCGGTCGAGGATCTGTATCCGGCAGTCCAGCAGCGTGCAGGCGGAGGACGTCTGCGATGTGCAGCGGCAGGAGTTGCATTGATGAGGTGGCGCCGCGAGATAGCTCTCGCCGCTTTCGTAGTACTTGCCTCCGCTGCTGCAGCCACAAGGCTTGCCGAGCGCCGTGAGGTTGGGCGCGTCGCTGACGACGGCCGAGATGGGCACGCCGACGCCCGAGAGATCGAGCGTTGCGCGCGCCTCGACGGCACACAGCTCGACGACGATCCCGTTGCCCGTATCGTCGAGGCGCACCGCGATCACCCCGCGCTGGGACAGCATGCCCTGGCGGATGCGGCCGAGCTCGAAGTCGGCGGCGCTCGGATGCGGCTTGAGCGGAGGCGACGAGTTGCTCGTCGACGCGTCGCCGTCTCGACCGCGGGCGCCGTCGCGGAGTCCGGGAGTCGCGCCACAACCAAGCCACGCGACGGCGAGCCCGGCCATGGCGAGCCGTGCGGCGGCCAGCCGGGCGCTGGCGAGGTGGTTGCGCGACAGGATCGTCACGCCGGAAAGGACCAGGAAGGCTGCCCTGCTGCCCATCGCTTCAGTCCTCGTCCGAGGCGTCTTTCTGCTCGATGACGGCGCCCTTTTGATCGGTGATGGTCACGTGCAGGGGCGTCTTGTTGCCCTTCCAGGCGCCGTATTCGAAGAGGGCGATCTGGTCGGCCCCGACGTCCATTCCCTTGTGCTTGAAGGTCTGCTCGCCCGAATCGGTCAGCATCTCGAGTTCGACGGTGAAGTCGCTCTTGGCCGGACCGCCGTCGACGTGCAATGCAAACAACCCCTTGGCGATGTCGAGGCCGAGCGTCACCGTCTGCCCGTCGCCGTCGCCCGCGACGTTGACCTCGAAGGTGTAGTCCGCCCCCGAGGTCTCGATGCCCACCACGATGGTGGGGGACTCGTTCTGCTTCGTCGTGTAGCGAATCTCGCTCCAGTCGGCGGCGAGCTCGAGCTCGTCGCGCTGCCCCTTGCCGAGTGCGATCCCCTCGACCCCGAGGGTGTAGCCCGGACCGACCAGGAAGACGTCCGACGACGAATCGGCCTGCAGATCCGAGCCGTCGACGAAGACCTTCAGCTTCTTGCCGACCGGTACGAAGTAATCGGGCTCGCCCGCGGGGTCGCCGGATTTCTCCGCTGCGAAGAAGGCGCCTGCGATCTCGTTGACCAGCTGGTCTCCGGCATAACCGAGGCGCTTGCCGCTCTCGTCGATGATGAGCAAGTCGCCGTCACCGTCCATCATGATCTCGCGCATGGCGACGCCGCCGCCCGCCGAGCCCTTCGCCGCGGCGTCGTCCTTTGCGTCCACGTCGCCACAGAAGTGGCAGACGAGCGGTCCGGTACGCACGCTCGATGGGGCAATGGTGAGCGTCTTGGTCTCGGCGTCGCCCTTGTATCCGGACTCGCCACCATTGGGGTCGGCTGCCGTCGTGTAGGCCCAGGTCTCGGTTTTCTTGTCGACCTCGATATGCCGTTCTTCGCCCGGATAGTTGTTGTCGTAATGAAGGATCCAGACGACGTCGTTCTCCTTTTCGGCGATGCCATAGGGTGTCGTCGCGTGGCCAGCCTGATAGCCCGGTTGGTAGATGCCGAGCGTGTAAGACTCGGTGCCCCCTGCCAGCGATTCGGCGATCTTCGCGACGACTTCGCTCGGGCGGAGCGTCTTGTCCTCGGATTGGGCCATGGGCATCACGCCCTGGGTGACGAACCAATAGGCGATCTCGCGCTGCAGCTTGTCGTTTCCGTCGATATCGAGCCCGTTCGCACCGGCGGCGCCGAAGAGGGACGGTTCGATCTGGCCGCGCTGCATCAGCAGGCTGAGCGCGGCGAAACCCTCGCAATGGCCGCCGCCCATACCCTTGTTCATCTGCTCCATCCACCGCTCGGCTTGCGGCGTGAGGAGGCAGGTATCGCCATCGAGGTCACCGCAGACCTTGTCGCCGAACATGCGCCGCAGCTCGAGGGCGGTCAGATTGGTGAAGCCCTTGTCGTTGCCGTAGTTCTGGAACTTGAAGCCCCCGGCGGCCGGAGTGAAGCCGGCGATCGGCTTCGTAGGCGCCGGCAGATCGTGGGTCTTGAACACGGCGGTGTGCTCGCCGTGGCCGGCCGCTGCATCGCCGCTCTGGCCGTTGTCGGCCACGCCCTTGGAGCCCTTCAGGGCCGGGCCGGACGCGGATGGCGGGGCACTGGCCGCCGGCGTCGCGCTGTCCGGTCCGTTGCTGGCGTTCGAGTCCTTGCTGCTGGAGCAACCGGAGGGCGCGGTGACCAGGAGTACGGCGAGGAGCGCGGGGACACCGGGGAGAGCGCAGAGCGCGGGAATGGAGAAGCGCCAGCTCATCATGCGGCCGACGCTACATCAGACGGCCGCATCCGAGTGTGCCGCCGCCTTCGGAGTACGCAGCCGGCTCCTCACTCGCAGTCGTACTGCTGGTAGGTCACGCCCTCCTCGGTGCGCAGCGACTGCACCACGCCTCCGCCGTCGCGGACGACGAGATCGCGGAAGGTCTCCTCCGGCAGGGTGTTCGCGGGGAGCAGCGCGCTTCCCGTGGGCGCCCCCGTATCCGGGTCGAGGCACGTCAAGATGACGACGTTCTCGCTGCCTTCGTCGTCGATCTCGGCGGCGAAGTAGATCGTGCCGGCAAAATCGGTGTCGAGCAGGACGATGGACCAGATGCGGGCGCCGAGGCGCAGCTCGCGCGTGAACCGATGCTCCTTCGAAGGTCGCGCGTTGCTTGCGACGTAGACGCGCCCAGCCTCGGCGTCGGTGATTCCCGCAGAGATGTACGAGCGCCCGTCGCGCGTCGGGCGCCCGGGGATCTCCACGCGGGTCTGCGCGGTCGCGCCCGACGTGTCGCCGAGGAGCACCAGCGGCCCGTGCTCCTTTTCAACGTAGACGCTGTCGCCGTCGACGAAGACGCCGGTCACCACGCCGGGGTTGTCGATGCCCTCGCCGGAAAGCGGGAGGCCGCCGACGTTGTTTCCGTCGCGGTCGTAGAGCGCCACGTCTTTTCCGCCAAAGCGATCGAGGACGGCGATCGAGCCGTCGGAGGCGAGCGCCATGTCCTGGGCGGTCGGACGATCGACCGGGAATGTCGCCTCGACCCCGCCGTCCTCATTGAAGCGGACGATGCGCCCGTTCACCTGGTCGAGGACCGACACTCTCCCACTCCCATCCACAGCGAAGCTCATCGGCCCACTGGGACTGGCCTCACTGAGACGCTCTCTACCCAGATTGCCTTGTCCACCACCCCAGGGTGCGACGACGTGGACATTGTCGGATTCACTTCCGTTTTCGCTGGAACCGCCTTCACCGCGCTGCGTTGCGATCGTTTTCGGACGAGCGACTGAGCTTGTCGGAAGAGCGGCCCCCGACGCGCGCTCCTTCCCCTTTGTTTTGCCTATGTTCGCCGTCGAATTCGGCGATGTGCCACACGCGCGAACCGTCAGGACACCCACGGTGATCCCGAGGATGACGAGGAAGGCAGCTATCCTACCCTTGCGCATTCACTCCCCTTTTGTCGGCCCAAGCGTCGAAAGTTGGCACGATGGTTGAAGTAGCAGTCGCCGAGTCCAACCTCAGCGGAGAAGTGCAAGAACGATGTCCAGCTACGTCCGACACTGCGCCACGTACATCGTCACCCTCTTCTTGGCTGTCGCCTCGGCCGGCTGTGCCCCCACCGGAAGCGACCCCGACAGCGAGGACCTTGCTGGCGCCGACGAGGACGCCGCTTCGAGCGAGCAGGGCCTGTCCGGCTCGGTCCCCGTGGGCGCGACGCTGAGGGCAACGACGGGCGTGAACCTCCGCAGCGGCGCGTCGACGAACAATGCGGTTCTCCGCGTCGTCCCCGATGGTGGTCGCGTGACCGTGCAGCAGGCAGCCCCGCAGAACGGCTTCTACAAAGTGAAGCACAACGGGACCATCGGCTGGAGCTATGGCGCCTACTACGACCTCGATGCCATGCCCGAGGGCGAAGGCGACGCGGACGAAGGCACCGACGAGGACGTCGACTCGAGCGGCGGCAGCCCCCGCGCCAACGCGATCGCGCGCGCCCAGAAGGCCATGGGCTTCTCGTACTGGTGGGGGCACGGTCGCTTCAAAGACGAGGGCGTCACCAACGCGACGCGCGGCTCCTGCTCTGGCAGCTGCCCGAGCTGCTCGCACTCCGGCAACTACGGTGGCGACTGCTCGGGCCTGGTCGCCAAGGTCTGGCAAGTCCCCTCGAGCAACACGTCGATGTCGGTCGACTCGCATCCCTACAGCACGGCCGATCTGAACGGCAGCACCAGCCAGTGGACGGTCATCAACCGCAGCAACGTCCAGCAGGCGGATGCGATGGTCTACCGCAGCGGCGGCGCCGGTCACACGTTCATCTACGGCTCGGGCGACGGCTGGGGCTCGCACTACGCCTACGAGTGCAAGGGCTGCTCGGCGGGCTGCGTCGAGGGTTACCGCACCGCTTCCTCGGCCTACAAGGCCATCCGCCGTTCCGGCTACTGATCGTCGCTGCGCACCGTCGGCCCGTCCTCCGGACGGTTGCGCATTCGCAGCTCAATCGACGCACGGTGACCGAGAATCAGGCTCCTTGGTTTAGGACCGCGGCACGGGAGGCTTGCCGACCACGCCGCGAATGGCCTTGCCGGCGAGGCGAGACGCGAAGCGGCGCGGGACGAGCCGCGTCGCGAACGATGCGATGCGATCGATCGCGCGCGGCACCACCACACACGTCTTGCCGAGGCCGGCGAGGCCGGCGCGCGCCACCGACTCGGCCGTGGCCATCCCGAACGGGACCCGGGTCGGATCGACGCCGGTGCGCTTGGGCCCTTCGGTGTCGGTCGAGCCGGGGCAGAGCGCGACCACGTCCACGCCGTGTTCGCGCAGCTCTTCGTGGAGCCCCTCGGCGAACACGAGATCGAAGGCCTTGGTCGCGGCGTAGGTGCTCGTCCAAGGGGTGCCCTGGAAGGCCGCGGTGGAGGCCACGATCATCAGGCCGCCGCGACCGCGCGCCACGAGCTTCGGCACGAAGGCGTGGGCCAGGGCGACGGTCGACTCGCAGTTGAGGCGGATCATGCGCCGGTACACGTCGAAGTCGTGGTCGGAGAAGGGGCCTTTTTCACCGAAACCGGCGTTTGCGCAGACCAGCCCTATGTCGCGTTTGCCCACGGCAGTGACGAGGGCGCTCGGAGCGTCGTCACGTCCCAGATCGAGCTCGACGACCAGCGCCTCCACGCCACACTTGGCGCGGAGCGCGGTGGCCAGCTCCTCCAGTCGCGCTGCGCGGCGCGCCACCAGGACGACCGAGAGGCCGCGGCCGGCGACGTCGCGCGCGAGGGCCTCACCGATGCCCGAGGAGGCGCCGGTGATCAGTGCCCAGGGCCCATAACGATCGCGAAAGGAGGCCGTCGTCATCGCCGCAGCATCGACCGCTGGGCTGCTAGAGTCCACGGCGATGAGCGACGAAGCCGCAGCGATCCTGCGGGCAAAGCTCCCCCAAGAGACGAAGATCCGCTCGGGCGGAGGCTGGAAGCTCACTGTTGCCGACGCCGCTGCAGCGACCGGTCTGTCGCTCGCCGATGCCAGCAGCGGTCTGCACGTGCTGGTCAGCGAGTACCGCGGCCACCTGCGGGTCGGCGAGGAGGGCGATCTCGTCTTCATCTTCCCCAATGGCCTCGAAAAGCCGTGGGAGACGCGCGACGCGATCACCCGAGCCTGGGATCGCGCCCTCGGTTTCGCCATCGGCGCCGCCCGCTTCGTGGTGCGGGCCTGGGTCGCGATCGTCCTCGTCGGCTACGTCGCGATCTTCGTCGCCTTGCTCATCGCGATGATGTTCGGCGGCTCGCGCGAAGATCGCGGAAGCAGTCGCGGCGGCGGGCTGGGGATCGCGCTCTTGCGCATGGTGGCGGAGGCTCTGTTCTGGACGTTCCACCCGTTTTCGCCGTTCCGCGTCGACATGGGTCGTGAGAGCTGGACGGGTCGGGGCGCCCGCCGGCACAACGCCGGGCCCAAGACGCCCTTCTACGAGCGGGTCGATCGCTTCTTCTTCGGTCCGAAGAAGGTGCCGCCTCCCGATGTCGACGCCCTTCGCCGCGCCGTCCTCGGCGAGATCCGCGCCTTGAAGGGGCGCATCGGGATAGGCGACGTCATGCGGGTCACCGGCCTCACGCGCGACGAGGTCGACCCGCTGATGTCGCGCCTCCTGGTCGACTACGAGGGGGAGATCGACGTCTCCGAGGAGGGCGGCATCGCCTACCGCTTCCCGGACGTGCGCAAGACCGTCCAAGCGCTGGAAGCCGACCGACCCGAACCAGTCTGGGCGAAGCCCGTCGTCGCCCGTCCGCTCACCGGCAACAGCTTCGGCGAAGACTTCTTCATCGGCGCGCTCAACGCCTTCAACCTCGCGATGAGCACCTGGGTGGTCGTCAACGGCTTGACCGTCGATCGCCTGATCGCGGTGCTGGCGCGCGTGCCGAAGCGACTGTGGCCGGAGCCCGGAACGCCCATCGCGCTCGGCATCGTCCCGCTGGTGTTCTCGATCGCGCTCTTCCTCCTGCCCCTCGGGCGCGCGCTCTATCGCTCCCGCGAGAGGAAGCGCGCGGCGCGCGAGAACGGGCGGCGGGCGGTGCTCCGAGCCGTCCTCGACAAGGCGGGGACGGGTGGCGTCACCGCACGGGAGCTTTCGGAGACGTATCGAATCGCAGCAGGCGTGGAGCCCACCGACGCCGAGCTCACGCGCGAGGTGCGTGCCCTCGGAGGCGACGTCGACATCGAGCGCGCGGCCGAGGCCGACGGCGTCCACTATCGCTTCGTCGACCTCGAGCTGGAGGCCAAGGCGCTGGAGGCGGAGCGCGAGGCGGCCAGCGACGACGAGGCAAAGATCGGCAAGGTCATCTTCTCCTCCGAGGTCTAGGAGTGTGTCGGGCAAACGTCGCGAGCGACCCGATAGCAAGGCGCCGGGGGGGACCGGCCGGAAGCGTACTTCCTGTACGCTGAGGACCGGTGGGCCCCCGGCAACGCAGCTAGCGGGGC